>Ga0105046_10018561_pt1 | contig 10578 bp, 7 predicted proteins | sample MAT03_FD_78385 | JGI IMG/M metagenome (GOLD analysis project Ga0105046, IMG submission 78385) | Freshwater microbial communities from Lake Fryxell liftoff mats and glacier meltwater in Antarctica - MAT-03 (megahit assembly) | ecosystem: Environmental > Aquatic > Freshwater > Ice > Liftoff...
AAAGCTCACCGACTATTTGATTGCTTGGCGAATGCGATCGCCCCGATGACGCTGATTGATGAGCCGCTGGCAAATTCAACTTCCAATAGAGCCTCAGCTATTGACAACCGGGAGTTAGCAAGTTTAAAGATTTTGTTAGTTGAAGATACTCCAATCAATCAAAAAGTTGGTATCAATCAACTCAGAGTTTTGGGATGCACCGCAGATGTGGCCAATAACGGCGCAGAGGCGCTATCTATGGTTGCTCTGAAAAAGTATGACATTGTGTTGATGGACTGTCAGATGCCGATTTTGGACGGTTACGAAGCAACGCTGGAATTGCGCCGCCGGGAAGCGGCAGATGTTGCTGGCAAGATGGAGCCACATCAAAAGACGGTGGTGATTGCGATGACTGCGAATGCTTTGAAGGGCGATCGGGAAAAGTGTCTGGCGGCGGGCATGGACGAATATATTAGCAAACCTATTGCGATTGAAAAGTTAAAATCGGTACTAGCAAATTGGTCGGCCAAGCTAAAAATTGAAACTCCCAAGTTTAAGGGCGAGGAACTTCCAAACTCTGAGCCAGATATCGAATCGGTAGTCGATATGGCACGTTTGCACGAAATTGCGGGCGCTGATGTAGAGTTTGAGCGGGAAATACTGCAAGCTTTTGTGGTGGATACTGCTAGTTATTTAGAAGCTGCTAAGGAGGCGATCGCCTCGGGAGATATGGAGACACTGGCCCGCCACGCTCATCAAATTAAAGGTGTCAGCGCTACGGCGGCGGTGCGGTTAATGCCCGATATGGCAGATCAGCTTCAAAGTCTGGCCGAATCAAATGATTTGGAGGGGGCTACAAAAATCATCGCTGAATTAGAAATAATTCTGGCAGGGGTTCAAAAGTTTGTGGCTACTGAGTAATCAATCAATTTTCTAAGGGCTAAAGAAATCCTCGGCGGTTGGAAACCGCGTCTACACAAACGATGTCCGCCTCTGCGGACTAAGAAATATGGAATTTTAGAGAAATGTGCGATGGCTTACGCCCCGCTACGCTACGACTCTTCAACCCGCGGAGGCGGGTTTTGTTTGTGTGGACGCGGTTTCAACCGCCGGGTTTCAAACGCCGGGGTTGGTGATATCTGATCCGGTGACATCGGAATCATTCATCTCTTCCTCTGCATCAAGAGCGGTTTAATCATTCCGATACAACCCGAATTGATATCAGTCCTCAAATCGTATGTAAATATTTGTATTTTTTTATCACGATATTTATCTCAATGTGACAAAATTCGGAACTCTTATAACATCTTGTGTGTTGTAGCTTGTGACACTACTGTATTGAGTTATTGTGGTCAAATATAAAATAATCATTAAGCCGATGGTTCTAAAGGTGCTTTTCGTCGATCGGCTTGAGACAAAGACCAGGTTTTCGCCCAGCCCGCCCATTAACTGCGTATTTACGCTCAAGGAGGTTTTATGACTCCCATCATGTTACGTCAACTTTGGTCGTTAATTGAGACCACCCAAGCTACTCTGTTAGTGAATTTGGACGATGCCACCCTGGTACAGTGGCTGCTGAAGCAGTTGAAGATGAACTCTGCGCTTAATGGCAAAGAAGCAGATTTGTTGAACGAATACATCCAGTCTCGCCTGTCCCTAATCCGCGATTTAGCTGAGCAGCGCCTAGCACCAGAGCGGTTCTGAGCGCATTAAATCCAAATTCCATAAATATTGCAGCAAAGGGCGATCGCCACAGTGGGCAAAAAAAATAACAGGCGGGTAGCCAGTACACTTGTCAGGGTGCAGAACGGCTAAGCCAGAAGCGGTCGGCTATTATACATGGCCGATCGCCACAGTTCTCGACAGCTACAAGGTAGGATTGTCAGGAAAGCGTTCTACTAAAATCTATGCGTAAATGGGGACTTCTGCTACTAGCAAGTGTGTTATTTGTGACACCGTTGGCGTCTTGTAGGGATCGATCGGCACAAATCGGACAAACAACAGCAACAACTACTGCAGGCGGCAACTCGCAACAAGGTTCCAGCCGGATAGATACAATTGTCAGCCGTGGCAAACTGATTTGTGGCGTCAGTGGCGAACTGCCGGGTTTTAGCTTTGTAGACGAAACAGGCAAATATTCGGGACTGGATGTGGATGTGTGCAGGGCTGTGGCGGCGGCAATATTTGACGACCCAGAAAAAGTCGAGTACCGAAAACTCAACGCCAAAGATAGATTTACAGTTTTGCAGGCGGGAGAAATCGACATTCTCAGCCGAAATACCACCTACACGGCGAGTCGTGACAGCACTACCGGACTGGAATTTGCCCCGGTGATCTTTTATGACTCTCAAAGCATCATGGTCAAAAAAGACAGTGGCATCAAGAGTTTAAAAGATTTTGCGGGCAAATCTATCTGCGTGCAGACAGGTACGAGCACCGAACAAAATTTGTCCGACCAAATGCGAAAATTAGGAGTTAAATACACTCCTGTCGTGTTTGAAGATGTGAATACTACCTTTGCTACCTATCAAGAAGGTCGCTGTCAAGGTGTTACTGCCGATCGATCGCAGCTAGTCTCGAAGCGGACAACTCTGCCGAATTCCGAGAATAATGTTGTTTTGCCGATCGTGATGTCAAAAGAACCGTTAGCCCCAGCGGTAAAAAGCGGCGATCCTAAATGGTCGGACGCGGTGAGATGGATTATTTTTGCGGCGATTGAAGCTGAAGATTTGGGAATTAATTCGGGAAATGTAGACCAAATTGTGGCAAGCACTACAGACCCGAACGTCAAACGTTTGCTAGGAACAGAAGGAGATTTAGGTAAAGGTTTGGGACTCCCGAACGACTACGCTGTCCGCGTTGTTAAGAAAGTCGGGAATTACGGGGAAATGTACGATCGCAACCTCGGCCCCAAAAGTACACTTAAGTTAGAACGGGGTCAAAACAGACTCTGGAAAGATGGCGGTTTGCTTTACTCGCCACCGTTCCGCTAATTGCATCAGGACTTACACGAACTTCCTCTGAGAAACCGGGTTTTTTACGCAAATATACGTTTAGCCCTTTACCGATTAAAAAACCAGGTTTCTTTGGTATTAGTGCCTAAGTCTCGGTATAGTTCGATCTACATTAAACAGTTATGAACCCAGAACCTCAACCGGGCAAATCGCAGAAATTGCCTTATTTTCAAAATGTATCAAAACTGCTGCGGGACGATCGCTTCTGGAAAATAGCCGGACAGGCGATCGCCCTAATTTTAGTAATAGTTGTTATCGCCATTCTTTGGGACAATCTCAGTGCCAATTACGCGCAACTGGGGATTGCGTTTGGATTTGATTTTCTCAATTCCCAAGCATCTTTTGACATCGGCGAAAGCGTGATTCCCTACAGTCCAGAAAACAGTTACAGACAAGCTTATTTTGTCGGTTTAATCAACTCGCTGCGGGTGATGGCGATCGGCATTGTTTTCGCAACAGTTGCGGGTTTGACGGTAGGAATTGCGCGGCTTTCCGACAATTGGCTGCTACGAAGTTTGGCTGGTTTGTACGTAGAAATTCTGCGAAATACGCCGTTATTGCTGCAATTATTTTTCTGGTATTTCGCAGTTTTCATTTCCCTGCCAAAATTGGAAGACAACCCGCAGATGAGAGGGCCGATTTACTTGACAAATCGCGGCATTGCTGTACCTTGGCCTGTGGCTTTGCCAGGTTTTGAGATTTGGTTGATTTTGCTAACTGTCGGAGGTTTGGCGGCGGCGGGGCTGTGGATGTGGCGGGCGCGGGTGATGCTGGAACAAGCTAAGCCGGGAAGACAGTTGTTTTGGGCTGTAGGTGCGATCGGGCTGAGTGCCATCTTAGCTTTGATTATTACCAAAAATCTGCCTTTTCGTCTAGATGTTCCGCGCTTGACGCCAGAATTGCAACTCGAAGGAGGATTAAAATTAACTCCAGAATTTGCCGCCCTGGTGACAGGACTCAGCTTGTATACTGGCAGTTACATTGCAGAAATTGTCCGGGCCGGAATTCAGTCAGTATCGAGAGGCCAGTGGGAAGCGGGAAAGTCTTTGGGGCTGAAGTCTGGAACAATGATGCGGATGGTAATTTTGCCGCAAGCTTTGCGGGTGATTGTGCCGCCTTTAACCAGTCAGTATCTGAATTTAGCTAAGAATTCGAGTTTAGCGGTTGCGGTTGCTTATCCCGACGTTTATTTTGTGGTGGGCTCTCCGACGTTGAATCAGACCGGTCGGGCGATCGAAACAATGCTAATTATCATGGTAACATACCTAACAATTAGTTTGATAATTGCTCTATTTATGAATTGGTACAATACAACCGTACAACTCAAGGAAAGGTAAACTCTGACAATTTTAGATTTTACAAGTAGGAGTTAAGGAGGAAAAAAATGGCATACAGTGATTTTAGTTTGGCAAAAGTATCTAAAACATTTGAATTAACAATTTCCGATAAAATTAATATGTTTTCTGCTATACCAGACTTAGAAAGCAGTAGCTTTTTAGAGGAAACTCTTCTATACAGTGTGCCGTTAGCTATTAGCAGTAATACTGAAAAAGCTCGTTCAGAAATGATTATTGCACCAGTTTTAATAGAACTTAGAAAACTGTTAAATAATGAGATTAGCTTTTTTTCGGGAATAGATTTTACGGTTGATAGCGAAAAAGGATTAAATGGAAATTGCGATTTTCTGATTAGTCGTTCTCCAGAATTATTAGTTCTTACCGCACCAGTCATTATCATTGTAGAAGCAAAAAAAGAAAATATTAATGGTGGCTTGGGACAGTGCGTAGCAGAAATGTTGGCAGCTAGAATATTTAATGAACGTGAAGGCAACCAGATTGCGACAATTTATGGATGTGTGACTAGCGGGACTAACTGGAGATTTTTGAAACTAAAAGAAGAAGTCATTGAAATTGACTTGAACGAATATTACCTGAGAGATGTCAATAAAATCTTAGGAATTTTAGCAAGTGCCATTAGGAATTAATAACTCACAGGTAACAACGAATACCACTTGTTAGTCGAAAAAATGTAATTGTCAGTAAGTTACAAACCCCGATAGTTATCAGTATGCAATCAAAAACCTAAAATTGCGAAAACTATGGAAACAAGCCCCGTACTACCGCCCCCAGCCACCGAATCGCCCACCCCGTGGAATTGGGCGCGCCAAAACTTATTTAGTACCTGGTACAACAGCATTCTGACAATAGTTTGCTTAATTGTCGCTTTCCAAACTATCAAAGGAATTATTGTTTGGGCTACAAAAGCTCAATGGCGGGTATTGGAAGCCAACTTGCCGCTATTTTTCGCGGGCAGATTTCCCAGCGAATCCTACTGGCGGCTGTGGATAGTGGCGGGAATAATTGCTTTGTTGGGAGGCTTGACTTGGGGAAATATTCAGCGGGAAGAACGTCTTTGGAATCCGCCTACATTGATTTTACCCGGTACTGCCGTTGTGGGTGCGGTCATTTCGCCGATCGACCTAACCTCTCGCTTCTACCTCTTAGGAATTATTATCGCAACCGCCGCCAGCTATGTCATCGGCAGGCAAATTAACCCAAAAATCATGGGCTGGATGCCAGCAGTTTGGGTTCTTTCCTTCCCAATAGTTTTGTGGTTAATTAAAGGTGGGTTAGGTTTGACAGAAGTGTCAACAAATGATTGGGGCGGTTTAGTATTGACGCTGTTTTTAGCAGTTATTAGTATTGTGCTTTCCTTTCCTTTAGGAGTATTGCTAGCACTCGGCCGACAAAGTTCTTTGCCCGTTGTGAGACTGTTATCAACATTATACATTGAAATTATTCGCGGTTTACCATTAATTGGCATTTTGTTTTTAGGTCAAGTGATGTTGCAACTATTCTTGCCGCCAGAATATCCGAAATTGGATAGAGTAATTAGAGCGATTGCTGGCTTAACGTTATTTAGTGCGGCATACTTGGCAGAAAACGTGCGCGGTGGCTTGCAAGCCGTGCCCAGGGGACAAATAGAAGCCGCTAGGTCGATCGGACTCAATACACCCTTGCTGACAATTCTAATTGTACTGCCTCAAGCACTACGAATAGTCATTCCTGCGATCGGCGGTCAATTCATCGGATTATTCATGGATACATCCCTGCTGTCTCTATTCGGAATGTTAGAATTAATCGGAATATCCCGCGCAGTTTTAGCAAATCCATCCTATATCGGCAGGTACGCGGAAGTTTACATATTCGTCGGCATCATTTATTGGATATTTTGCTACTCAATGTCCCTAGCCAGCCGCAAAATAGAGCGAAGTTTAGGGGTAGGTCAAAGGTAAAAAAACATCTACGTTCATCCGCGTTCATCAGCGGTTTAAAAACAAAAAAATATGGAAACTAAACCCACAATCGCAGAACAAGTAATCGTAGCAGAAAACGTCCACAAATGGTACGGACAATTTCACGTACTGCGCGGCGTCAGCATGACCGTGAACCGAGGTGAAGTCGTTGTCGTGATGGGGCCATCCGGATCGGGAAAATCGACGTTTATTCGCACATTCAACGCCTTAGAAGAATACCAACAAGGTAAAATTACGATCGACGGAATCGAACTTTCCCACGACTTACGCAACATCGAGACAATTCGCCGCGAAGTAGGAATGGTGTTTCAGCAATTCAACCTGTTTCCCCACTTATCAGTCTTGCAAAACGTCATGCTAGCGCCAGTATGGGTGCGCCGCTGGCCGAAGAAAAAAGCTGAAGAAGTGGCGATGCAACTGTTAGAAAGAGTGGGAATTTTGGAACAAGCAAAAAAATATCCCGGACAGTTGTCTGGAGGACAACAGCAGCGGGTCGCTATTGCACGTTCTCTAGCCATGCAGCCTAAAATAATGCTGTTTGATGAACCGAGATCAGCATTAGACCCGGAGATGGTGCGGGAAGTGTTAGATGTAATGCGAAATTTGGCTCAAACAGGAATTACAATGGTGGTGGTGACTCACGAAGTCGGGTTTGCGCGCGAAGTTGCCGATCACATTGTATTGATGGATGGTGGCGTTTTAGTTGAAGAAGCGAAGCCAGAAGAGTTTTTTCAGAATCCGAAGGAAGAACGCACCCGCAAGTTTTTATCTCAGATATTGTGAATTTGATAATCGATAAGATAGGACTCGGCGGTTGAAACCGCGACTACACAAACGAAGTCCGCGCAACGCGAGACTGAAGAGTAAATAGGGTTCCTAAGATTGATATCATATCCGCTTGTATCAATTGCGTAGGGCCGGGGCGAAGCATATGCCTGCGGCAGGCTGCGCCAACGGATACAAGTCTAAAATTTATTGCAATAATTATCGCCCGAATGCTTCTCCCCTACGAATTATATACACAACCAATACTACCGGACACAATATGATTCTACTGACAGCGTTACAATGGTAGATATAAGTCAGAAAATATCGATTTTATATGCCATCAATAAAAACACTGCCGCTAATTAAAGATGCAGAACGCCTAGAAAGCCGCCTCAAAGAAATTCCGGCAGTTCCTGGTGTATACTTAATGCGCGATGAGAGCGATCGCATCCTTTACATCGGCAAATCAAAAAGACTCCGAAACCGCGTCCGTTCCTACTTCCGCGAAAGCCAAAATCTCAGTCCCCGCATCGCGATGATGGTGCAGCAAGTGCGCGAAATTGAATTCATCGCCACCGACACAGAAGCGGAAGCTTTAGCGTTAGAAGCAAACCTCGTAAAACAGCACCAACCTTACTTTAATGTCCTCCTGAAAGATGATAAAAAATATCCTTATTTGTGCATCACTTGGTCGGAGGAATACCCGCGCATTTTTATCACCCGCAAACGCCGGGCAGGTAGTGCAAAAGACCGCTATTACGGCCCCTACGTTGATACAGGGGCGCTGCGGAGTACGCTGCATTTAATTAAGCGGATTTTCCCGCTGCGACAGCGCCCTCAACCCCTATTTAAAGACCGTCCCTGTCTGAACTACGACATCGGGCGCTGCGTTGGCGTTTGTCAAGGGTTAACTTCGCCGGAGGAATACCGAAAAATCATCCAAAAAGTAGCGATGATTTTCCAGGGAAGAGCTCAGGAATTACTCGATTTGTTAGCGCCACAAATGGAACAAGCGGCGGAAGATTTAAACTTTGAAACGGCGGCGCGTATTCGCGACCAAATTAAGGGTTTGCAGTCTTTGAGTGCGGGTCAAAAAGTGTCTTTGCCCGACGATACTGTTTCCAGAGATGCGATCGCCCTTGCAGCAGATACCCAGCACGCCTGCATTCAATTATTCCAGATTCGCGCTGGTCAATTAGTCGGCAGATTGGGATTCATGGCTGATGTGCCTGCATCTCCAACGCCTTTGCTGCCAGAAAATGTGAGTGAAAATAGTTCGCCTTCTTCCCAGGAATCACGAATCGGGAAATGGGAATTTCAATGCGGTGTGGAACCGGGAGCAATTTTGCAGCGGGTGTTGGAGGAACATTATCAAAATGTCGAATCTGTAGAAATTCCCAGCGAAATTTCAGTACAGTACGAATTGCCAGAAGGGGAAATATTAGCAGATTGGTTGAGCAACCGTAAGGGGCGAAAAGTTACGATTTTGACGCCGCAGCGGCAAACTAAGGCTGAGTTGATTGAGATGGTGGAACGCAACGCTGAGTATGAATTGGCGAGAATGCAAAGATTGAGCGATCGCAATTCTCAAGCAATGCAAGATTTAGCAGAAATTCTCGATTTGCCAGAAGTTCCTCGCCGCATTGAAGGTTACGATATTTCTCATATTCAAGGTTCTGACGCCGTAGCTTCCCGCGTCGTATTTATTGACGGTTTGCCGGCTAATCAGCACTACCGCCATTACAAAATTAAAAATCCTGAAATTAAATCGGGTCATTCTGATGATTTTGCTAGTTTAGCAGAAGTTATCGGTCGCCGATTCCGAGGAGTGAAGGAAGAAGGAAGTTCGGTAGCGGATTTAACGGATGGGAAGAAGGAAGAAGAAAGAAGTTCGGCAACGAGCAATGTACGGGATTTAACGGATAGAAGAAAGAAGGAAGATGAATTGAGTAATGTAGGAGAACCGGAAGAAATTAGTAGTTTGTCTTCGGTTTCTCATACTATTTCCGACAAACCCGACTTAATTATGATAGATGGTGGCAAAGGTCAACTGTCAGCCGTTGTGGCTGTTTTGCGGGAGATGAATTTGCTAGAAGAGTTGCGCGTTGTCAGTTTGGCAAAGCAGCGAGAGGAGATATTTTTGCCGGGGGAATCTTTGCCGCTGCCAACTAATTCTGAGCAGCCTGGTGTACAGTTATTGCGGCGGGTGCGGGATGAGGCGCACAGATTTGCTGTGAGTTTTCACCGGGATCGAAGAAGCGAGAGAATGAAGCGATCGCGCTTAGATGACATTCCGGGATTGGGACACCACCGACAAAAACTGTTGTTAGCACATTTTCGGTCGATCGACTACCTCCGTTTAGCGACTCCCGAACAGTTGGCAGAAGTTTCTGGGATTGGCCCGCGTCTGGCTGCTCAAATTTACGATTATTTTCATCCGTAAAGCCTTACCGAGCATCCGAGACGGGGATTTTAGGCGCGATCGGGCGATCGAGCCGCAAGTCCCGATTCAGCCAGTGTGAGGGAGGTATTCAAAAATTTTGCACAGGCCTATTGCAATCCCCAGAGACTTGTGGTATGTTTAGTTTCTGTGTGCGGGCATAGTTTAGTGGTAAAACTTTAGCCTTCCAAGCTAACTATGCGGGTTCGATTCCCGCTGCCCGCTTACGAATATATGAGCCTCAAACCAACGATAAATCAACGGTTTGAGGTTTTTTATTGTTGATTTTCTCGGTTGTCGAGCGGTCGGATTGACTAGAAATTGACTAGAAATTGAATACAAAATGACTACGATTTGACGACGGAACGACCAAACTGAGTATCAACTGAGTATCCAATGAGTACCCGATCGCCCTTTTTGGAGACAATTTGGAGACAAATGAATACAAATTGAATACAAAGCATAACTGTATTCAGTTTGAGGCGTTTAGCTTTGCAAGTATCTCTCAAAACGCCTCCACATCTCAGCTTGTGGTGAGCTGGGTACAAGAATAATGAGTTAACATAGAGTGCCCTGATTTGGCAAGATTGCCGATCGAACTCAGCTTGAGTTATGACTGATTCGGAATCGCATCAGTCAAAAGGAGGGCCCGTGAAATATTTTTCAGTAGTAATGTATTTGCTGCGGGAACGGCAACAGTTTCTCGAAGAAATTCGCCAAGGTGTCAAGCTCAAATCAAAAATTTTTGGTTTGTTGATTTCCAGTACCATATTTTTTGGGATTTACGGAGCAATATTAGGTGCATCTAGTACGTGGATGCAATGTCTGGTTTCAGCAATCAAGTTGCCAGCACTTTACTTGCTGACACTGATTATCTGCTTTCCCACACTGTACTTTTTTAATGTCATGTTTGGTTCAAAACGAACTTTTGAACAGTATTTGACATTGTTGATGACATCGATGGCGATGATTAGCGTTTTGCTGCTTGGATTTGCGCCTATCAGTCTGTTTTTTCTCATAAGTAGTACCAATTACAATTTTTATCTACTGTTGAATGTTGC
>Ga0105046_10018562_pt1 | contig 10578 bp, 11 predicted proteins | sample MAT03_FD_78385 | JGI IMG/M metagenome (GOLD analysis project Ga0105046, IMG submission 78385) | Freshwater microbial communities from Lake Fryxell liftoff mats and glacier meltwater in Antarctica - MAT-03 (megahit assembly) | ecosystem: Environmental > Aquatic > Freshwater > Ice > Liftoff...
TACAGCCCGTAGGAGCGTTCACCGATCCAGCGCAGCGGCTGCACGTCGAGCGCGCGGCCGAGCCACGAACCGGGGGCCGTGGCATCCGCGATCGCAACGGCGGCAAGCACGGCGACAGCGGCCAGCCCGCCGAGGGTGACTACCGGATCGGAGGCGGGCATCAGAACCACGATGGCGAGAATGCCGAGAACGGCGGCCACTCCCGCAATGGGGATCGTGCGCCGAGCCGTGCCGCCCGTGAACCTTGATTGCAAAATGAGGGCGAGCGCGGCGCCCAGGGCGAGACCGAAGCTGTGGGTGTCCGTTCCGTAGTAGAGGCGGGTGGAGTCTGCCCCAGCGAGGCTCAGCAGGGCCATTGAGACAGCGGAGGCGGCAGCCAGAATCAGAACGATCCCGATCCGCACCGCGCGGCTGCGAATCAGAAGCAGCACGAGCAGCAGCAGCGGCCACGCGAGGTAGAACTGTTCTTCGACGGCGAGCGACCAGATGTTGCGAAACAGCTCCGGCGCGGTCGCATCGAAGTAGCTCGCGCCTTGCGCGATGGAGATCCAGTTGCTGCTGAAGGTGGCGGCGCCGAGGATCTGCGAACCGATGCGCACGAGAACGTCGCCGCCGATGAGCAGAGCCGCCGATGAGCACGCCACCACCACGAGCGCTAATGCGGGCAGCAACCGGCGCGCGCGACGGGCCCAAAACGCCCTCAGCGAATAGCGTCCTGCCCGGTCGTGCTCACGCACCAGAAGGCCGGTGATGAGAAATCCGCTGATCACAAAGAACAGGTCCACGCCGACATATCCGCCGACCACGAACTCGGGGAGAAAGTGGTAGGCGATCACCACGATCACCGCGATTGCGCGTAGGCCATCGAGCCCGGCGAGGTGTCTGGCCGGGCGAGCGGGGGAGTGCTGGCTGTAAAGGCTCGTCATCGAATATCCCGGGCAAGCCTACCCGCGGCGTACGGTGGAGGGATGGCTACTGAAGCGGTGACCCTGTCGGTCGACGGGCGAGATGTGCGCGTTTCGAGTCCCTCTCGTGTGCTGTGGCCCAAGGTGGGGATCACCAAGCTGCACCTCGCCAAGTACATCCAGGCGGTCGGGGATGCGTTTGTGCGAGCCAACGGCGATCGTCCCCTCTCTCTCCAGAGATTTCCGGAGGGTGTCGATGGGGAGCAGTTCTTCTCGAAGAATCCGCCGAAGGGGGCACCAGACTTCGTGCGCAGCGTGCCGGTGATCTACCCCAGCGCGCGCTCGCATCCGCAGCTCGTCATCGACCAGGTCGCGGGAGCGGTGTGGGCCGTGCAGATGAACACCATCACCTTTCACCCTTGGCCGTCACGGGCTGAGAACACCGATAACCCCGACCAGCTGCGCATCGATCTCGACCCACAGCCGGGAACAAGCTTTGCCGACGCCGTGCCCGTCGCCTGTGAGCTGCGGCGCGTGCTCGACGAGGCAGGGCTCACCGCGTTCGTGAAGACGTCGGGCAACCGCGGGCTGCACGTCTTCGCCCCCATCGAGGCGACTCACGAATTTCTAGACGTGCGTCACGCCGTGATCGCGGCGTCCCGCGAACTTGAGCGACGGATGCCCGACCGAGTGACCACGTCATGGTGGAAGGAAGAGCGGGGCGAAAAGATCTTCGCCGACTTCAACCAGGCCAATCGTGACCGCACGATGGCGGGCGCGTACAGCCCCCGACCGCTGCCCACCGCCACGGTCTCGACCCCCGTCGAGTGGGACGAGCTCGACCACACCAACCCGCTCGACCACACCGTGCTCACGGTGCCGCAGCGCCTCGCATCGACGGGCGACCTGTGGCAGAAGTTCAGCGACGCGCCAGGCACAATCGACGTGCTTCTCGGCTGGTGGGAGCGTGACCTTGCCAACGGCCTCGGCGAATTGCCGTTTCCGCCGGACTACCCCAAGATGCCGGGGGAGCCGCCCCGAGTGCAGCCGAGCCGGGCGAAGAAGCAGTAGCGCGTCGAGCCTGTCGAGATCCTAGGCCAGCACCCCGCCCAGGTCGTACGCGAGCGGGCGCTCCAGCTGGTCGAACGTGCAGCTGCGGGCGACCCGGTCGGGCCGCCACCGTTCGAACTGGGCGGAATGCCGCAAGCGCATGCCCTCCATCTGGTCGTAACGCACCTCGACGACCAGCTCGGGGCGCAACCGCACGAACGACACGTCTCTGTTGGCTGAGAACCGGCTCCGGGTGACAGCGTCTCATCCCGCGTCTCTGGCCACGAGAGGCTCGAGCTCATCGATGAGAGAGCGGCGGCGGGCATCCGTGAAGGCAGAGACCCCGCCGATGTTCACGAGTTCGCCGCCGGGTCGGTAGAGGCCAAGCAACAGCGAGCCCACCCCGGCGCCCGACTTATGCGTGCGGTACCCGACGACAACTACGTCTGCGGTGCGCTTGTGTTCGGTTCTGAACATCACGCGCTTGCCCGGCGCATAGGCCGCGTCGAGCGGCTTGGAGACGACGCCGTCGAGACCCGCGCCTTCGAACTCCGCGAGCCAGCGCCGCGCGGTTTCGGGATCGCGGGTGGACTGGGTCAGGTGCAGCGGTGGCTCAAGGGTAGTGAACAGCTCCTCCAACCGGGCCCGACGCTGCTCGAACGGTCGGTCGAGCCACGACTGGCCGTCGTGGGCGAGCAGGTGACTTCAGCTGGCGTTGCGATTGCTGCACCAGTTCGGGGAAGTACCGAGTTAGCGGCTTCGATCCGCGGCTGTCGAGCGTGACATCCTCGGCGTCGACGTAGGCGATGGCAGGAAAACCGTCCCACTTCGGCTCGCAACTGAGTCCCGGCTTCTCGGGCACGGCGTCAACAGCCTTCGCGAGCATCGGGGCGACGGGAAAGCCCTCGGGCAGATCCATGCCCCTACTCTGCCTCGTTCTTCGACGGTTGAGTTGGCCCCGTGTCGGCAACTCCTGCAATTGTGGATCAGCGGAGGCTGAAACTGGCGGAACTACGGGGGTCTCCGCAGCAGCCATCCCTGTTCTGCAGGAGTTGCCGACACGGCATCCCTAGACTCGAGGGCGTGACCGAGGAGCCGACCACCCGCCTGCGCCTCGACATCGCCTACGACGGCAGCGCTTTTGGTGGCTGGGCGAAACAGCCGGGGCGCCGAACGGTGCAGGGCGAACTCGAGCAGGCCCTCGCCACCGTCTTTCACCGGTATGGCGAACCGCCGGTGCTGACGGTGGCCGGTCGAACGGATGCCGGTGTGCACGCCACGGGCCAGGTCGCGCACCTCGATCTCACCGAGATACAACTCAGGCACCTCGCGAAGCCTCACGGCTCCGCCGGATCGCTCGAACCCGGCCCTGCCGTGGCCCGCCGGCTCAACGGGATCGCAGGGCTGCGGTCAGACGTGCACGTGGCGCGGGCCACCATCGCCCCACCCGGTTTCGACGCCCGTTTCTCGCCGATCTGGCGGTGCTACGAGTACCGAATCGCGGATGCCACGGCAATGCGCAACCCGCTACTGCGCGGTCACACGGTCTGGTACCCGGGCAGGCTCGACCTTGACGCGATGAACGCGGCCGCTCGGGAGCTTCTCGGCCTCCACGACTGGGCGGCGTACTGCAGGCCTCGGGACGGGGCGACCACGGTCCGCGAGTTGCAGGGGTTTGAGTGGCATCGCGACACCACCGGGGTGCTCATCGCGCGGTTGCAGGCCGACGCCTTTTGTCACAGCATGGTGCGGGCGTTGGTTGGCGCTGCGGTGTCAGTCGGCGAAGGCAAGCTGGCGGGGGAACGGCCGGTCGGCATCCGCACTGAGGCGCAGCGCACGAGCGAATTCAAGGTGATGCCCGCTCGAGGGCTGACTCTCGTCGAGGTGGGCTATCCGCCGGATGACGAGCTGCAGGCGCGCGCCGAGCAGACCCGCGCTCGTCGGATCTCGACTTCGCTCGATCAGCGGTAGGTCTGCTAGGGTAGACCCTTGGTGCCTAACGTTGGCGCCCGATCATGAGCCCTCCACTGGGTTCGATTCTTTCTCATCGAGGCAGAATCGGCCGCCGGAGCGGGATTCACGAACACCTCACTCGATCAAAGAAGGCAGCACTACTGTGACGCGTACTTTCTCACCTACTCCCGCTGATGTTCAGCGCGACTGGGTCATTATTGACGCGACCGACATCGTTCTCGGTCGTCTCGCCAGCCACGCCGCCACGCTTCTGCGCGGCAAGCACAAGGCGACTTTCGCTCCCCACATGGACATGGGCGATTTCGTCATCATCATCAATGCCGAGAAGGTTGCCCTCACCGGTGCCAAGCTCGCGCAGAAGAAGGCGTACCGTCACTCCGGTTACCCGGGCGGCCTCACGGCGACCACGTACGCGGAGATGCTCGAGAAGCACCCGACCCGCGCGGTCGAGAAGGCCATTCGCGGCATGCTCCCCAAGAACTCGATCGGTCGCGCCCAGCTGACGAAGCTCAAGGTGTACGCCGGCGCCGAACACCCGCACGCGGCGCAGCAGCCCAAGCCGTACACCCTCACCCAGGTCGCCCAGTAGCCTCGCGCTGCTGAAGAAGAACTAAGGACTTACTACATTGGCCAAGATCGAAGACTCCGTCGAAGAGTCCGCACCCGAGAGCTACACCACCGAGACCGGTGACAGCTACTCGACCGAGTCTCCCGCTGAGGTTGCCCCCAAGGCTCCCCGCGCTGTCATGAACGTTCCCGGCGCAGCCGTGGGTCGCCGCAAGCAGGCTATTGCCCGCGTGCGCCTCATCCCCGGTGGCGGCACCATCACGGTCAACGGCCGTGAGCTAGCCGAGTACTTTCCTAACAAGCTGCACCAGCAGCTCATCAACGACCCGTTCAAGATCCTCGATCTGCTGGGCAGCTACGACGTGATCGCCCGCATTACCGGTGGTGGCCCTTCGGGTCAGGCCGGCGCGCTGCGTCTCGGCATCGCTCGTTCACTCAACCAGATCGACGAAGAGAACAACCGCGCAGCCCTGAAGAAGGCTGGCTTCCTGAGCCGTGACGCTCGCGTCAAGGAGCGCAAGAAGGCTGGTCTCAAGAAGGCGCGTAAGGCTCCGCAGTTCTCGAAGCGCTAGTCGCTGCCTGACTGAAATGCCCCGGCTCTTCGGAACGGATGGTGTTCGCGGCCTCGCGAACAGTGACCTGACTGTCGAGATGGCGCTCGGCCTGGCTCAGGCCGCTGCCGTCGTTCTCGGCAAGGGACGCACTGCCGACGGCAGGCGCGCGTCCGGTCGGCGACCCGTAGCTGTGGTCGCGAGAGACCCCCGGATCTCCGGAGAGTTTCTCGCGGCATCGGTTGCTGCTGGTCTGGCCAGTTCGGGTGTTGATGTGTACGACGCCGGCGTGATCCCGACCCCGGCTGCGGCGTTCCTCGTCGCCGACTTCAAGGCCGATCTGGGTGTCATGATCTCGGCGTCGCACAACCCCGCTCCTGACAACGGCATCAAGTTCTTCGCGACCGGCGGCACCAAACTGCCCGACGAGGTTGAAGACCGCATCGAGGCGGCGATGGCTGCCCCCAAGCTCGCACCGACCGGTGGCGACGTTGGTCGCATCCGGCGATTCGCGGATGCCGAAGACCGCTACATCGTTCACCTGCTCTCGACCTTGCCGCATCGACTGCACGGCGTTCACGTCGTTCTCGACTGCGCCAACGGTGCAGCAGCCGGTGTTTCTCCGCAGGTGTTCACGGATGCTGGCGCGAAAGTCACCGTGATCGGCGCCGAGCCCGACGGCATCAACATCAATGACGGCGTCGGATCGACTCACCTCGACAACCTCGCTGCCGCCGTGCTGCACCACCGAGCCGACGTGGGAATCGCTCACGATGGTGACGCCGACCGCTGCCTCGCCGTCGACCACCTGGGTAACCACATCGACGGCGACCAGATAATGGCGATCATCGCGGTTGCGATGGCCGAGCGCGGGGCTCTCAAAGACAACACGCTTGTGGCCACGGTGATGAGCAATCTCGGGCTGCGCCGCGCGATGGCCGAGCACAACATCCGCATGCTGGAGACCGCGGTCGGAGATCGCTATGTGCTCGAAGCGCTCGGCGAACACGGCCTATCGCTCGGCGGCGAGCAGTCGGGCCACGTGATCATGACGGATTTCGCGACCACCGGCGACGGCATCCTGACCGGGCTGCACCTTGTGGCCGAGATGGCGCGCACCGGCAAGTCACTGCAGCAGCTCGCGTCAGTGATGACGGTGTACCCGCAGGTGCTCGTGAATGTGCGCGGGGTTGACCACCACGCACTGGCATCCGACTCGGTGATCGCTGACGCGGTTGCCCTCGCCGAGCAGCGTCTTGGCGACACCGGACGTGTGCTGATGCGCCCCTCTGGCACCGAGCCGATGGTGCGGGTGATGGTAGAGGCCGAGCACCAGGGCGTCGCGGACGAGGTCGCTCACGGTCTTGCCGAGGTAGTTCGTCGCCAGTTGGCTCTCTGAGGATCCGTTACGAAATCTGAGCAACGAATGCTCAGGTGCGGGGACTGCCGGTGTCGCATCATGGAAACATGAGCGAGGCTACAATCTACGAACAGGTGGGCGGCAACGACGTCGTCAAAACGGCAGTTACCGTCTTCTACAACCGGGTCGTTGACGACGACAGTCTTGCGAAGTGGTTCGACGGCATCGATATCTCCCGACTACGAGCGCACCAGCGCGCCTTCCTCGCCGCTGCGCTCGATGGCCCTCGGGTGTTTGCGGGGCGTGACCTGATTGCGGCGCACGCGGGCATGGACATCACCGACGACGCCTTCGACTCGATCGTTGCGCATCTGCTCACGGTGCTCGGTGACCTCGACGTCGCAGCCCACGCGGTCGCCCGGGTCGCTCAGCGCCTCGAGGAACTGCGCCCCGAAATCGTGACTGCCTAACCTTTAGCTGACGCTCAATTCGCCGCGTCCGCGGATTCCGAGCTTGGCGTAGGTCGCCTGCAGGTGGTTGTTCACCGTGCGCGGCGAGAGGAAGAGTCGCTCCGCGATCTCAATGCTGCTGAGGCCCTGCGCGGCCAACGCCGCGATCTCGCGCTCACGGCGAGTAAGCGGCTCGGTCTGATCGGAGAACTGCAGTAGAGGTGTCGAGGCGCCGTCGCACTGCGCGACGAGTCGGTCGGCTCGGTGGCGCAGCGCGGCCGAGTCGCGTGCGCGATCCTCGCGAGCGGCGACAGTGGCTGCGGATGCCAATGCCTCAGCGGCAAACAGAAGGTTGCCCGCCTGCTCCCACGTTTCCCCCGCGGCGACCAGCGCGGCGCTGTCACCGGCCGCTTCGGCCGCAGCGTGCGCCGCCTGGGCGTGGATGTAGGGGGAGTCGCTCTGCGCCGCCAGCGCGTTGAGCAACGGTGCGGATTCTCCGGCCGCCCCGAGCCGCGCGGCCGCGTGCAGCAGGCCGGCTGCCATCACGTGGTGCCCGCGCCCGGTGACCACTCTGGCGTGCTCGATGAGCTTGGTTGCCGCCGCGTGCCGGTCGCCAGTGACTGCTTCCAGCCAGTGGGTGATGAGCCGCGCGTGTGAGCTGTGCGCGATGAAGTCGTCACTGAGTTCCGACTGCAGTGCGCTCGCGGCCGCGGTTTTGCCTTGCCAGGCCAGTGCGGTCGCCAGGAGCGCTTTCGCCAGGTCTCGGTAGGAGATCGGGCCGCGAGTTTGGGCGCCGGACACGACATCCCGAAACCATCGTGCGGCGGTGTCGAGCTTGCCCAGTGCAAGGTGGGTGCGGCCGAGCATCAACTCGTTATAGCGCACCGTCAGCTCGTCGTCATGGCGCATTCCGTCGTGGAGCGAGGAGATGGTCAGGGATTTGGCCTCGGCAATGGTGCCGGACTGCAGCAGGGTGGTTGCGAGCACCATTTGGGCGCGCCGCACCGAGAACGGCGAACGCTCGTGGCTGCTCGCGTAGGCGACGGCCTGACGGGCGAGATCGATCGAGTAGGTTGCGCGACCGAGGGCCGATGAGGGCATGGCCGTCGACATCGCCAGGATTGCCGCTCGAGCCTCTTCCGAGTCGTTTTCGGGGCTGGCCGTGATCAACTCTTCGGCGGCGAGTTCGGCCTCTTCGAGGTTGAGCAGCAGCACGGCGCGGGAGATCGACAGCGACGGCGCGAGGGCGGGGTAGCGCTCGGCGGCCGCATCGAGCACGGCGATGCCCTTACTGTTGCCAAGAACCTCACCCGCGTATGTGCTCGCTCGCGCCCGGGCGATGGCACCCGTCAGTTGCACCGTGCTGGGGTCCCGTTCGTCGTGCTCCGCGGCACTGGCCAGCAGTTCGAGCGCCTCGGTGCTGCGACCAAGCGTCCACATCGCCTCGCCCTGCAGGTACAGCATCTCGGCGGGCGGCGCGCCGGCCTGGACTGCTGCGGCTGCCAGGCGGGCGATCGCGACGTGGTCTCCCGCTATCACGGCGAGGTGCGCCGCACGCGACAGAAGGTTCGGGTCTGACGGGTGTCCGGCATCCAGTCGCCAGGTGGCCACGCGCAACTCGTCGGCGGGGCTCATGGTGCGTGCCGCGACGACGTCGGCCTGGTCGAGCAGCAGATCGATCGTGCGCAGTCGTGAGAGGGATGCCCGTACCGCCGCCACATACTGGGGATGCGCCAGCGCGACCAGCAGCCGGGCACCCGACTCCGTGACTGTTACGAGGCCCGACCGCTCCAACTCGACCACGCGCGACCGCGCTCCGGGTTCGGCGAGGTCGGCAAGCGAGACCGGCTGGCACACCGCGATGCGTTCGACGAGGGCGAAAGACTCTGGGTCGAGGTGACGCAGCCGCCAACGGATGAGGTCGTGAAGGGCGGGTGTGCCCATCGGCTCGGCGAGCAGCTGCCAGACTCCGTCGCTCTGCACGAGGTGCCCGGCGTCCATCGCGCCGATGGCCAGTTCCCGCGCGAATAGTGGGTTTCCGCCCGACATGCGGTGAAAGTCAGCCGCGGTGCGGTTGGTCACGGGCATCCCGAGCACCTCGCCCAGCACCGATTCGTACTGGGCGACCGTGAGCGGGGGAACGTCGACGCGCATCGCCGAGTTGCTCGTCCACATCGAGAGAATCGAGTCCGGAATCGGATCGCCGCTGCGCACAGTGGCGAGCAGACGCACCGTGCCCGCGGCCAGCAGCTGGGTGATGACGGCCAGAGAGAGGCCATCGAGCAGGGTGAGGTCGTCCACGATCACGAGTACTCGTCGGCCGACCGCGGCGGTCTCGACCGAGCGGCGGGCCTGGTCGAATAAGGCAATCGGGTCGTGCGCGACGACATCGAGTTCGAGGCGGGCGATCGCCAGCGCAGGGGTGAGGGCGCCCAACGGGATGGCGGAGACTGTTTCGCTGGCCGTCACGGGGATCGTTAGCCAGTTGTCGGCGACGAGCAATGCCGCAGCTTCTGCGGCGAGGCGGGTCTTGCCCATACCCGATGGCCCGCACAGGATCACGACAGATGCTGCAGGGGAGCGCAGTGAAGCGGTGATCGTCGCAAGTAAATCCTCACGACCCACCAACGGCCACTGGCCCCTGAGACCATCCTGCGACTGCACGGACTGCCCTTTCCTGCGCGGGAAACACGGGTCAGGCCCCCGTGCGTATGGCTACATTGTGCCACCGGGTAAGCCTCGGTGAGTAATCCCCGAACGGGTGAGTAATCGTGTTGCGGCAATTGGGTAGGTCGTGCCCATCCGGTCGCCGAGTGCTGTGGCCATTCTGGCTGTAGACGCCGAACCGCACCAGCCACAACACCACAGAAAGAAGAAACACAATGGGAATCATTAAGAGCTTCAAAGACATGGGCGCCATGCTCAACGCAGCACCCGACCTGTTCGACTCCGCCAACCAGCTTGCCGAGAACGCTAAGGCACAGCAGGCCGCTGCAGCAGCGGCGCCGGTAGCCGTCGCCGCGCCGTCTGCCGAGGCGCTCGCGCCGATCGCTGGCGTCGCACTCGAGACCTACGTTGCCGTGAGCAAGGGCATTGCGGCCTACGGCTACGACGCCGCGCAGCTACCCACTGTTGCCGCCGCACACGGTGTCTCGGCCGAGAACTGGGCCGCCGCGCAGGCGGGCTGGGCCGCACGCATCCAGGCCGACCCGACGGTCGGTACCCGCTTCAACCAGCTCTACACGGCAGTCTGATCATGGGCCTTCTCGACAGCTACATGCGACTGAAGGACATGGCTCGCAAGAGTGAAGCGCGGTCGGATGTCGCCGGCGACCTGGCCTCGATGCAGTCCAAGTTGAACGGGCTCAACGCGTCGATGACCGCTCAGAATGCTGCCGCGGCAGTCGCGGCGGACCCTGCCAGCCAAGCCCGCCGCGTAGACGCGATCGCGACTGTGAACAGCAGCCGCCTCACCGGCACACAGATCAACGACGGTTCGATGATCGAACTTGGCCTAACGGTGATGCTCGCCGGCGGCATCCCGGTGCCGGTCTCGCACACCACGATCGTGCCGTCGCTGCAGCTGCAGCGCGTGCAGGTCGGAGGCCGCCTCGCGGTGAGCCTCGACCCAACAAACACGGCAACTCTCAGCATCGACTGGGCCCGCGCAGCCGCGTGAGCCCGCATCGGCCGGGCTTCCTTTCGCGAGGGAGCCCGGCCGA
>Ga0105046_10018563_pt1 | contig 10578 bp, 8 predicted proteins | sample MAT03_FD_78385 | JGI IMG/M metagenome (GOLD analysis project Ga0105046, IMG submission 78385) | Freshwater microbial communities from Lake Fryxell liftoff mats and glacier meltwater in Antarctica - MAT-03 (megahit assembly) | ecosystem: Environmental > Aquatic > Freshwater > Ice > Liftoff...
TACCACTCATACAAATACAAAAAATCACTAATTCAGGGTTCGGAGCTAGTAGGCAGCCTATACCCATCAAAGCGATCGCCCCCGTACCACCCGCCAAGCCATCCAAGCCATCCGTTAGATTAGTAGCATTACTAGCCCCTAACAGCACAAAGGCAGCTAATGGGAAAAACAAAATTCCTAAAGGTAAAACCAAAGAAAATGGCAAATTAACAACAGTATTCTCAGGATGGGTAAATCCAACCCAAATACAGAAACCGATAGTAAAAATTGCCTGTAAAGCCAGCTTAGTTTTTGGTGAAATTCCCTTATTCGACTTGTATTTTAAAATTTGCCAATCATCTAGCCAACCTACAAGTCCAAACCCCAAGGTTAAAAGGCAAGCAGCTACAACATCAGGATTAAAGCCAGACGCTATCAAAGCTATAGCCACACCCACTGGCACGACAAAAACACCTCCCATAGTTGGAGTTCCGCCCTTTTTGAGGTGAGCTTGAGGTCCATCTTCTCTGATGACTTGCCCAGCTTTAAGTTGCTGCAAAATTGGCACAAGCAAATATCCAGCACTGACTACGCCCGCCACAGCAGAGGTTAGTAATAAAAGCTGAATAGCAGATAATGAAACAGAAGCCAGCAGTAAAACCACAATTAAAGCAAATACTGATAATTGTGTTCCCGAAGGAAAGCTAGCAATCGGGCTAGAAATTTGTGAATCTGGCTCTGGATTTGACATCATAGGTGATAAATAACCTTAGTCTAAATCTTCTTCATCGTCAGCACCCCTATCCTCTTCCTCTTCTTCCTCTTCAAGGTAGCTGGCATCATCTCCAACTATCAATTCTTGCAAATCCTCTACGTCCTCTCTATAGTCAAAAGCATTTGATTCACGAGCAATGAGGCGACCTGTAGATGCAAGCCAGTCTAGAATAGAAATCTGTTGTGTTGAAGAAATTATAGCCGCAGGTTTATTTCTTGGTTCAGTTCTCAGAGAAGGATTGTTCATTACGTCTTTAAAATTTGCAAATTAGCACTCAGTAAACTTAACATAATTCAAGCTAAAAATTATATTGACATTACCTAAGTTTGCAGTACAATGACAAAGCTCTAGCAATGGGGGAGTGGCGGAATGGTAGACGCTGCGGACTTAAAATCCGTTGACCTTATAAGTCGTGAGGGTTCAAGTCCCTCTTCCCCCATCAACAATTTATAGTTTTCAGTTTAGAAGAAATTAATGAGCTTTTAAGATTATTCAGATTGAATTTAAGCGAATAACACAAATATTCTTAACTTAAAAATCATATCTACTATCTACGAATAAATCTATTGTTTTTACAGCATCAACCTGTATTGACTTGCAAGATTATTTGAGTTGGAATATATTTGCAAGAAATAATAACTAAATTTGTACGTCTATACAGAATCTTGGTTCAAATTTTATAGGCTAAGCCAAATTTTTCAATACAGATAAATATCTTTAGCTAAGAAATGTTCAAAATGTCTTAAGATTTTAGTTAATCTAATTACTGACTTTTCAAGAACTTTAGGAGAATTCTATATGGCACTCGTCCCATTGCGTCTTTTGTTGGATCATGCCGCCGAGAATGGCTATGGCATCCCAGCATATAACGTTAATAACATGGAGCAAATCCAAGCCATCATGCAAGCCGCAGCCGAAACTGATAGTCCAGTCATTTTGCAAGCTTCTCGTGGTGCCCGTAAATATGCAGGTGAATATTTTCTCAAACATTTAATTTTGGCAGCGGTAGAAACCTACCCAAATATCCCGATCGCCATGCACCAAGATCATGGTAACGGACCCGCCACTTGTTATTCGGCAATTCGTCATGGTTTTACCAGTGTGATGATGGATGGCTCTTTACAAGAAGATGCCAAAACCCCTGCTAGCTATGAGTATAACGTGGAAGTAACTCGTTCTGTAGTTGAAGTTGCCCATGCTGTAGGTGTGAGCGTTGAAGGTGAATTAGGTTGCCTTGGTTCTTTGGAAACTGGCATGGGTGACAAAGAAGATGGACATGGTTTTGAAGGCACTCTTTCCCACGATCAACTATTAACCGATCCTACTGAAGCTGTGGATTTTGTTAATCAAACTGGTGTAGATGCCCTAGCGGTGGCGATCGGTACCAGCCACGGTGCTTATAAATTTAGCCGCAAGCCGACTGGTGAAATCTTAGCAATGGATCGTATTGCCGAAATTCATCGTCGCTTACCTAATACCCACTTGGTTATGCACGGTTCTTCTTCTGTCCCTGAAGATTTATTAGAAATAATCAACAAATTTGGCGGTGAAATTCCTGAAACCTACGGCGTACCTGTCGAAGAAATTCAAAAAGGCATTAAAAACGGTGTGCGTAAAATTAACATTGATACCGACTGCCGTTTAGCAATTACTGCTGCTGTGCGTGAAGCTTTGTTCCAAAACCCTTCTGAGTTTGACCCACGCCATTTCCTCAAGCCATCGATTAAGTACATGCAAAAGGTATGTGGCGATCGCTATAACCAATTTGGGACAGCAGGTAATGCCAGCAAGATCAAGTCTGTATCTCTGGATGACTTTGCAGCTAAGTATGCCAAAGGTGTCTATGCAGCTCCTGTGCGGATTGCTGTTGGGGTTTAGCTAAATTTGTAAACTAAGTAAAATTGAGGGTAGGGTAAAACCTATCTTTTTTTATTTAGCAAATTTAATTGCTACCTTTCAATCTCGTTTAGCAGATATTTACTGGAAAACTAGAGTAATATGTATCAAATAATACAATTTACTATTTACTAGTAAGTTTAATTGAAATTAAGTAGTATTGAATACCAAACGGCTTAAGTCGTATTTATCCTTGTTTGTTTTGTATGGGTTCTGGAGATATCAGTGGTAGCAACGCCTAATAAGCCTTTAGTTGATGTGTTTCGTGAAATGAATGGGGGGATGTTTCCGCCAGTGGTAGAGACGTTTGAGCGAGGTAAAACTATTTTTTTCCCAGGTGATCCTGCAGAAAGGTTTTATTTTTTAGTACGTGGAGCGGTAAAACTCTCACGGGTATATGAAGCTGGGGAAGAAATTACTGTGGCGTTGTTACGGGAAAATAGCGTATTTGGGGTTTTGTCGCTGATTACGGGTAATCGTTCCGATCGCTTTTATCATGCTGTGGCTTTTACTACTCCTGTTGAGTTGTTATCAGTTCCCATTGAGCAGGTTGAACAAGCCTTGAAAGAAGATCCTGAGTTGCCAATGTTTTTATTGAGAGGTCTTTCTTCTCGGATCTTGCAAACAGAGATGATGATCGAAACCTTAGCTCATCGCGATATGGGTTCTAGATTGGTTAGTTTTTTGCTGATTCTCTGTAGGGATTTTGGGGTGCCATCTGCGGATGGTGTAACTATTGATTTGAAGCTATCCCATCAAGCGATCGCCGAAGCTATTGGTTCTACTAGGGTTACTGTGACTAGGCTCCTTGGAGATTTACGCAATCAAAAAGGTATATCTATTTCCAAAAAACGTATTACCGTACATAATCCAATTCAACTTAGTCAGCAGTTCGCTTAAGGTTTGGCAATTTCTCTAATCTATTTTATTTAATTATTTTTCAAGAATTTGATTATAATCTTGATTAATTTGGTTAATTAATTGATGAAGCTATTACCTAGTCGCTTTCTAGTAGCTGATATCTCCCTCCGATGGGTATTGATGGCTCCATTTGTGCTGTTAGTGGTTTGTTGCTTGGGTATAGTTAGCTATGCATTTTATCAGGTTGGACAAGGCAATTTCAATCTACCACTCCTAGTAATCATTTTTACGATACTTATCCTATGCCTTTTGGGAATTAGTTGGTTACTAACGGAATGGGTTATTTCACCAATTTTAAGGTTAAATAGGGTAATTCAGGCTGGATTTCGAGGTCAAGGGATTTTAGCTGAAGATATAGCGATCGCTGAACTGAAAAAACTGACCATATCCGTTAACTCGATCTTAAGAGAATTAAATACATCTAGGGATGACTGGGCATCTGCAAGTGAATCTAGGTTGCAAGCATTTTTAGAAAATATTCCAGCGATTATTTATATCAAAGACCTAGAGGGTAAATATCAATGGATAAATCGAGAATTTAAGAATGTCCTGCAAACCTCTGAGTCCCAAGTTCTCGGTAAAACTGATTACGATTTTCTGCCGATGGAAATTGCTGAAAAACTTCAAGCTAATGATCACCTCTCTATTTCAGAATCTAGGGCGATCGCATTGGAAGAAAGTGTGGTTTTGCCTGATGGATCTGTCCATACCTATTTTGCCACTAAATTTCCGTTATTGAATAATCAGGGTATTGCCTCTGCTACGGGTGGAATTAGTATTGATATTAGCGATCGCAAGTTAGTTGAGCGAGAATTACGAGAAAGTGAAGCAAAACAGAAGGCGATAACCAAGGCTTTACCAGACCTGATTATGGTTTTGCATGAAGATGGGATTTATACAGAATTTATCTCTACCAATACTTTTAAGGTGAATGGTGGAAATTGGAACCTTATAGGTACTTCGGTTTACGAAACTCTACCGCAGGAGATTGCCCAAAGGCGAATGGATGCTTTGCAAATAGTCCTGCAAACTGGAAATATGCAAATCTATGAGCAAGAAATTGAAATTGATGGATTATGGCAAACCGAAGAAGTGAGGATTGTTCCCTATCGAGAGCAGGAAGTTTTAATTGTAGTTAGGGATATTAGCGATCGCAAAATTGTAGAAATAGCACTCCGCAAAAGTGAATCTGAAAATTCAGCAATTCTATCGGCAATTCCTGATTTAATCTTTCAAGTGAGTGCTGACGGTATCTATACTAAGCGGTTCTCCATAAGTTCAGTCAAAGATGTAATTATTTTAGATGCTAATCCGATTGGGAAATCTCTGACTGATATTCTACCTGCTGATATTGCCAAACTGAAACTAGAATACATTCAAATAGCCATAAGTACTGGAGAAACTCAGATCTATGAGCAGACGCTGGAAATTGGTGGAAGCTCGCAGTACGAAGAAGTAAGAATAGTTAAAATTAATGAAGATTCGGTTTTAACGATGATTCGCAATGTTAGCGATCGCAAACAAGCAGAGTTACAACTCAGACAGAGTGAAGCAACTAATCGTGCCATTTTAAGTGCCATTCCCGACTTACTTTTGCGAACTGGACGGGATGGTTCCTGCTATGACTTCATTTTACCTGTTAGTGATCGATTTAGTACATTTGCCCCCGTTGTCAATCATCTATCGGAAGTTTTATCACAGGAATTGCTAGACCATCAGTTACAACGAATGGAACAAGCATTCGCAACTGGGGAACTTCAAGTTTGGGAGCATCAAATTCTTAAGTATGGCAATGTTTGCTATGAAGAAGTGCGGTTGGTTCCCTGTGGTCAAGATCAATGTTTAGTGATTGTTAGAGATATTACTGATCGCAAACAAGCGGAAATTGCTCTCAAGGAAAACGAAGCTCAACTTCAATCTGCCTATGCCGAACAGAACGCTATGTTTATGGCTATGACTGATATTGTCTTAATCCGCGATCGCTCTGGACGTTGCTTGAAGCTAGTTCCTACCAATCCAGCTCACTTAGTCTTGCCACCAGAAGCGATGGTTGGCACCACTTTGGACGATATTATGCCTCAACTCGAAGCAGATAATATCCTAAATGCTATTCATCAAACCCTTGACACAAGCAAAATGACAACTTGTGATTATAGTCTAGAGATTAGAGGTAAGCTTGTTTGGCTAACTTGCACTATCTCACCTTTATCACAGGATACGGTTATGATCATTGTTCGTGATATTACAGAACGCAAGCAAGCTGAGATTATCCTAGCCCTTGCGAAAGAAGCAGCCGAGGCATCAGCCCAAGCAAAAAGCGACTTTCTAGCGAATATGAGTCATGAAATCCGTACTCCCATGAACGGTATCCTTGGCATGACATCGCTACTCTCGGAGTCTCCGCTTAATAATGAGCAACAAGACTTTATCCAAACTATTCAAGACTGTGGTAATCACCTTTTAACTATCATTAACGACATTCTGGACTTTTCTAAAATTGAATCAGGAAACTTGGAATTAGAACAACGGCGATTTATGCCAGAGGATATTTTAGTATCCATTTGTAAAATCCTGAATACTCAAGCCCTAGATAAAAATATTAAACTTCAGTATATCAATCAATCTGATCTCGCCGTTGTGGTTGGAGATGATTCTCGCCTTCGCCAAATCCTTTTGAACTTGGTTGGCAATGCCATTAAATTTACACCTGAAGGGCTGGTTTCCATCTCCATATCTAGCAAGCTGTTACCTAATCTATCAGGTGAATCATTAAATAATCATGAACTGATGTTTGCTGTTTCTGATACAGGTATAGGTATTCAGAGCGATCGCCTAGCAATTTTGTTTCAGCCTTTTAGCCAAGCCGATGCTTCTATTAGTCGTAAATATGGAGGTACAGGGCTAGGGCTAGCTATTTCTAAGCGTTTGATTGAGTTGATGGGAGGAACAATCTGGGTAGAGAGCTTTGGTCAAATTGGCGGAAATCCTCCGATCGCTTGGGTGCCAAATTCCCATAGCCAAGGCGCAACTTTCTATTTCACTATTATTGTTACTGAGCCTGCCCCAATTAAGATCGCAGCAATATTACCCGAACCAGAGCCTGCTATTTCTCAAAAATTAGGAGAGAGATTACCTTTGGCTATTCTGTTGGCAGAAGATAATCCTATTAATCAGAAGGTGGCGATTTTCACGTTTAAAAAACTAGGCTATAAATTGGATATTGCTAATAATGGACTAGAAGCAATCAGAGCATTAGAGGCTCAAAAATATGACGTAGTTTTGATGGATATGCAAATGCCTGAAATGGATGGATTAACTGCGACTCGATGGATTCGCCAAAATCTTAATATCCAACCGATTATTATTGCCATGACCGCTAATGTTTTGGAAAGCGATCGGCAATCTTGTTTAGATGCAGGGATGGATGATTACCTGAGCAAGCCCATTAATATCCAAGAAATCATTCGAGTATTTTCGCAACTGAGCTAAACCTTAGATGTTGAACTTTGAAATCATGATATAGGTTAGGATTAGCTTTGTTTTGATAGTAGAGATTTATATGCAGCGATCGCAATGGTTGGCAGTTTTCACGGGAGCTATTGCCATTTTATTAGGCGTGGGCTACTTAGTTTTAGTACAAATTTTGGATATGCGGGGCGAGATGATACCTGCACCCTTGGGAACCTTAGCCAGATTTTATAGCTTCCTATGATTAACCTCAACTTTCCGTCATGGTTGAAATCCTACTGGCAAAATAGTCAGATTTTTGCATTTGGGGAAAAGCTGGCAAGGTGGCAACAGGCAAGTTATTTGGTGGGAGCAGGATTGCTAGGATCGCTCTTGGTGATCTTACTGGCACTTTTACCATATCTATCCAATAATCAAACGGGCTTATTCACAGTGGCGATCGCGATTTTGTGGATATTAATGTGGTTGGGCGAACTAGTGACAGATGCATCACTTAAAACACCTCTACATTTACCCCTAATCTGCTATTGGCTAGTTGCGACCTTGGCGACCATATTTTCACCTGTGCGCCGTGAGGCTTTGGAAGGATGGATAAAACTCACTTTATACCTTTTGATGTTTGCTACGATGAGCCGCATTTTAAGTTTAAATTCACCTTTCGGCTTTCCTAAATTAAATTGGCGATCGCTCTTGATCGGCACATACTTACTTTCAACTTTATTAGTGGTCATATATGGACTCAGGCAATGGTTCTTTGGCGCCGAAGAACTGGCAACATGGACAGATCCCACCTCAGATTTAGCTGGGACTACAAGGGTTTATAGTTTTTTAGGAAATCCCAATCTACTAGCAGGCTATCTTTTACCCGCAATTCCCTTTGGTGTAGTGGGGATGATCCTGTGGCAGAGTTGGGGAGCTAAATGCATATCGGCTATAGTTGCGATCGCGAGCTTTCTCTGTATCCGCGAAACCTATAGTCGAGCAGGATTATATGGCTTATATGCAGAAGTTTTAGTTTTAGTCGTTTTACTGATCTACTGGTGGAGTAGCAAGTATAAATTACCAAAATGGACAATTCCTAGTTTTATCGCTGTCACCCTGAGCGTCATGGTTTCAAGCATTCTACTGGTACCCTCCCAACGTACCCGATTCTTTAGTAGTTTTCTGGGTAGAGGCGATAGCAGTAGCAATTACCGCATGAATGTCTGGGCAGCCGTGCAGAAGATGATCGAAGCGCGTCCCTTCCTAGGAATTGGCACTGGCAATCGGGCATTTAATAAAATCTATCCCTATTTTCAACGTCCGGGCTACAGTGCTTTAGGCACCTACTCTGTACCTTTAGAAATTACCGTGGAAACAGGCTTTATAGGTTTAGCTTGCTATGTCTGGTTTTTAGTTATGGTGATTCGACAGGGTTGGCGACAAATCAATTATGCCCGTCAACACAACATCAGTGCAGGATTATGGATGATTGCGTCCTTTAGTCTAATTACGGGGATGATGGTTCAAGGTTTATTTGATACAGTGTGGTTCCGTCCTCAAGTTCAGATTTTATGGTGGGTAGCGATCGCCCTAATTGCTAGTTTTAGTAGCATGATCCCCAAGGGCGAAGATAGTAAATCTGAAAGTAATAATCAAAAAAACTAAGAAAAAAAAATACATTTCGGAAACTATAGAGTAGAATCTAAGCCAAATTAAATTAATTGTGAGGGTTAAGGGTATTTTGTCAATTACAAAATCTGAAAGCATACAAACAATGTTGCCAAACAGTCAGGATCGCCCTGAATCTGTTCTTCGCATTCAGGGAAAAGCCACCCTAAACGGTCATGTTTCCATCAGTGGTGCCAAAAACTCCACCCTTGCAATTATGGCTGCAACTCTATTATGTTCAGGTACTTCTCATATCCGTAATGTGCCTGGCATCGTAGATGTGCAGAAAATGATTGAAATTCTGAAGGCAGTAGGTGTCAAAGTTACAAGCGATCGTGGTGCCTTAGATATAGACGCTAAACATATCTCCCAATCCCATGTTCCCTACGACTTGGTAAACCAAATGCGTGCCAGTTTCTTTGTAATCGGTCCACTCTTAGCCCGTTTAGGTGTAGCTCGTGTCCCATTGCCCGGTGGTTGTGCCATTGGCACTCGTCCTGTCGATCTACATGTTAAGGGCTTACAAGCATTAGGTGCCGATGTAATTATCGATCAAGGGATTGTCCAAGCCTATGCTCGGAAATCTCGGTTACAAGGTGCCAAAATTTATCTAGATTATCCTAGTGTTGGGGCTACAGAAACCTTAATGATGGCTGCTACCCTCGCAGAAGGTGAAACAGTTATTGAAAACTGCGCTCAGGAGCCAGAGGTATCTGATTTGGCTAATTTCTGCCGATCCATGGGAGCAAAGATTCGAGGTGCAGGCTCCAAAACCATAACTATTGAGGGCGTTCCCCACCTTTATTCATCGGATTTTCCTATTATTCCCGATCGCATTGAAGCTGCTACATTCATGGTTGCTGCCGCTATTACCCGCTCAACTATTACCATGTCTCCCGTGATTCCCGATCACTTAACCGCAGCGATCGCTAAACTTGAGGAAATTGGAGCGAAGGTAGTTTTAGAATCCTCTAGCCGTATCCGAGTCGAAGGTGCGCCCAAGTATCGCCATACCCATATTGAAACTCTTCCCTACCCTGGATTTCCTACGGATATGCAAGCTCAATTTATGGCTTTGCTTACCCTCAGCGAAGGTAATAGTACGGTTAAAGAAACTGTATTTGAAAACCGTTTGCAGCACGTAGCAGAATTATGTCGCATGGGCGCAAATATTAAGCTCCAAGGTAATATTGCCGTAGTAACAGGTGTCAGCGCTCTGTGTGGTGCGCCAGTCATGGCAACAGATCTCCGAGCTTCGGCAGCTTTGGTCTTGGCAGGATTAGCCGCAGAAGGTGAAACCCACATGCAAGGATTACATCATCTAGATCGGGGTTACGATCAAATAGAGGCGAAGTTACGAGGCTTGGGAGCTACACTTGAGCGGCAACCTGTAGGCTCAGAGTAGGGATTAGAGTTGATGAAACTTTGTGCGATCGCCCTTGGCAGTAATCTAGGTAACTCCTTAGAGATTGTGAAACAGGCAATTGATAAACTCGATCAGCATAACCAAATTGAAATCCAATCCGTTTCCAATTGGCATCGCACTAAAGCTATAACGCTCTCAACTACGCCCCAGCCTGACTATATTAATGGCTGCGCTCTTTTAGCCACAAGCCTAACACCTCAAGAGCTTTTAGGAGTATTACTGCAAGTAGAAATAGAGTTTGGGCGAGTCCGCCGTACGAAGTGGGATGCTCGCACTCTCGATTTAGACTTATTACTCTATGCCAATTACATCCTAAATACTGATGATTTGGTGATTCCTCATCCGAGAATGTGCGATCGCAGCTTTGTGATGATACCGTTAGCAGAAATTGCTCCCGATTGGCTTCATCCACTTACAGGCGATCGCGTCGACCAAATTGCTCGATCCCTACTTTAAAAATTGA
>Ga0105046_10018568_pt1 | contig 10577 bp, 11 predicted proteins | sample MAT03_FD_78385 | JGI IMG/M metagenome (GOLD analysis project Ga0105046, IMG submission 78385) | Freshwater microbial communities from Lake Fryxell liftoff mats and glacier meltwater in Antarctica - MAT-03 (megahit assembly) | ecosystem: Environmental > Aquatic > Freshwater > Ice > Liftoff...
CTTGTGGTGCGGTTTTGCCTGCCCACAAACCGTCTATACCGAGATCTTCATGTGGGTCGAGCGCCACCTGGAAGGTGACCGCCCCAAGCGCATGAAGCTGGATGCCGGGCCCTGGAACCTCGAGAAGATCTGGCGCAAAGGTGGCAAGCAATTGATCTGGATTTCGATCGCGCTGTGGACCGGGTTCACCTTTGTAGGCTACTTCACGCCGATCCAGACACTGGCTGCAGAGTTCCAGAGCTTGACGGTGGGGCCGTGGGAGATCTTCTGGGTGCTGTTCTACGGACTTGCCACCTATGGTTTCGCTGGCTTCATGCGCGAGCAGGTGTGCAAGTACATGTGCCCTTATGCGCGCTTTCAGAGCGTGATGTTCGACAAGGACACGCTCATCATCAGCTACGACGCCGAGCGCGGCGAGCCGCGTGGCACACGCGGCCGCAAGACCGATCTGAAGGTGGCAGGGCTGGGCAGTTGCATCGACTGCGGGCTGTGTGTACAGGTCTGCCCGACCGGCATCGACATCCGTGAGGGTTTGCAGTACGAGTGCATCGGCTGTGCTGCCTGTATCGATGTTTGCGACACCGTGATGGACAAGATGCAGTACCCGCGTGGACTGATCCGCTACGACACCCAAAACGGGTTGCAGCGGCACCTGGGGCGGCAGGAAGTCTTCAAACGCATCCTGCGCCCGCGCGTGCTGGTCTACACCGCCATCCTGGGCGTGCTTTGTTTTGCCTTTCTGTGGGGCCTGGCCACCCGTGACAGCTTCAAGGTCAACGTGGTGCGCGACCGCGGCGCGCTGGCCCGTCTGGTCGACAACGGTTGGATCGAAAACGTCTACAGACTGCAGATCATGAACGCCACCGAGCAACCGCAGCGCTTCCGTATTCAGCCCAGTGGGATGGAAGGCATCACCGTCGAAGCACCGCTTGAGCTGGTCTTGCAGCCTGCAGAGGCGCGCTGGGTGCCCGTGGCCGCACGCATCCCACCCCAAGTGGCAGAAAGTGCCGGGCCGGGCAGTCACCCAGTGCAGTTTGTCGTAGACCGGCTGGAAATTCGCCAGCCTGCGGGCGGTACCGCAGCGCCCACAGCTGGCGGCGCCGCAGAGACTGTGCTTGACACCCTGCGTGAAAAATCGACCTTCATCGTGCCGCGATGAGCCATCATCCTCGCATGGCAGCGCAGCCAACGACTCGAAACTGACCTCCAGGAGCAACGAATGGCCCTACCCTTGGACGCCCGAAGTCCCAACCCCGTTGTGCAGCAGGCGGCTGATAACCCCGCCTGGTGGCAGTTGCCGATCGTCTGGATGGTGATCGGCGGGCCAGCGCTGGTGGTGGTGGCTGGCTTCATCACGCTGGGTATCGCCATCCGCTACCCCGATCCGATCATCAAAGCGCCTGTGGCAAGCCAGGCCGATGTGCCTGCAGTGCAGGCGCGCAACCATGCGGCCACGCCGCAGCGCTGAGCTGAGCTGGGCTGGGCTGGGCCCTTGCCTGTGCAGCCGGCGTCGTCGAGTGAGGATCGCTTTCCCATGCACAACAGCACCATGAACCGCAACTGGCGTAGAGCCGCTGCCGTCGCCTGGGCCTCTTTTCTGGTGGCTTCGGCCCTCGAGCTGGCGGTCTTTGCTTTTGTAGACCCGGCCAACCTGCACACGCTGAGTGGAGAAAAGCTGGATCTGTCGGCCACTGCGATCTATTCGCTGAGCTTCCTTGTGTTCTGGTGCGTGGCCGCTGGGGCTTCCTTGCTGACCTTGCTGCTGGACGGCAGCGCCAAGGAGATCAATGTATTGCCGTTGTCCAACGGCTAGATGGCACTGGCTGAGTGAAAGTCAGACTCTCAATTGCCGTTGACCAGCCGACGCAGTGCGTCTTCGTTCAACACCCGGATTTGGCGTTGCTTGACCTCCAGCACACCGTCCGCTTGAAACTTCGAAAACGCGCGGCTGACGGTTTCCAGCTTCAGCCCCAAAAAGCTGCCGATCTCTTCGCGTGTCATGCGCAGCACCAGCGAGTTCGAAGCAAAGCCGCGTGAATGCAGACGCTGCGTCAGGTTCAGCACAAAAGCCGCCAGCCGCGCTTCGGCCCGCATGCTGCCCAGCAGCAACATCACGCCATGGTCACGCACGATCTCGCGGCTCATGATGCGGTGAAACTGCCTTTGCAGATCCGACAGCTCGCGCGACAGGTCTTCGAGCTGGTGATAAGGAATCACGCAGACCTGCGAGTCTTCCAAAGCGATGGCGTCGCAGGTGTGGCGGTCGGTACCGATGCCGTCCAGCCCGAGCAGCTCACCCGCCATCTGAAAGCCCGTGACCTGGTCGCGGCCGTCTTCCGAGGACACGCAGGTCTTGAAGAACCCTGTGCGAACAGCGTAAAGCGCCGTGAACGTGTCCCCGACACGAAACAGGGGTTCACTGCGGCCCACGCCGCGCCGATTGGCCACGATATCGTCCAGACGATTCAGCTGTTCTGCCGACATGCCCACGGGCAAACAGATCTCGCGCAAGTTGCAAGTCGAGCAGGCGACCTTGAGGGGTTCAATCCGGACAGGCAGTGTGGCGTGGTCGGTTTCCATGACATCCTTCTGGTGTTGCTGCAGCCCCATTCTGCAACACGGCCCCAAAGTGCAGGGTCAGCAAAGCAATCCTTGCGCTAAATCAAGAAGCTCGTCTGTCAGCACGGCACAGTAGAGCCATGAATGCAGAAGTCAGCCGCAGCCCATCCAAGGTGGCCAGCACCCCCGCAGCACTGAGCCAATCTCAGTTAAGAAGTCTGGACGTACCTGGCCCCCGCTACACCTCTTACCCCACTGCCGACCGCTTTGTCGAAGCCTTCGGTCCGAAGCAATATCGGCAAGCCTTGCGTCAAAGAGCCGACGGTGCCAGGGTGGGAGGCGCGGGGCCGCTGTCGGTCTACGTCCACGTTCCTTTTTGCGAGTCGATCTGTTACTACTGTGCCTGCAACAAGATCATCACCAAGCACCACAGCCGGGGGGCGGAGTACCTGGAGTTGCTGGAGCGCGAGGTGCAGCTGCACGTGGACGAGTTGGGCACAGGTCACCCGCTGTCGCAGTTGCACCTGGGTGGTGGCTCGCCCACCTTCCTGTCAGACGCCGAGCTGGCTTCGATGATGGAGATGCTGCAACGCGCTTTCAAGCTGGGCGCTGAGGCCGAGGTCTCGATCGAGGTCGACCCCCGCACCGTGAGCAGCCAGCGCCTGCGTGAATTGCGCCGGATGGGCTTTAACCGCATCAGCTTTGGCGTGCAGGACTTTGACCCTGATGTGCAGCAGGCGGTGCACCGTGAGCAGCCCTTCGAGCTGGTCAAAGAACTGGTGCAAGAAGCGCGCGCCCTGCAGTTTGTGTCGATCAACGCCGACCTGATTTATGGGTTGCCCAAGCAGACGCCCAAGTCCTTTGCCCGCACCATCGAGCAAGTGGCCGAGTTGCGACCCAGCAGAATTGCGCTGTACGCGTACGCACATTTGCCGCAGCGCTTCAAGCCGCAGCGCCGCATCCTCAGCGCCGATTTGCCCAGCGGCGAGGCCAGGGTCAGCATGCTGGGAGACGCCATTGCCAACTTCGTTGCCCAGGGCTATGTCTACATCGGCATGGACCACTTTGCCTTGCCCACGGATGCACTGGCGGTAGCCAAGCGGCAAGGGCGGCTGCACCGCAACTTTCAGGGTTATTCCACTCAGCCCGACTGCGACCTGATCGGCTTGGGTGTGTCTTCGATCGGGCGCATTGGTGCCACTTACAGCCAGAATGCCAAAACCCTGGACGAGTACCGCGACACGCTGGCGCAAGACGAGTTTCCAGTCGTGCGTGGCCTGGCGCTGGACCGTGATGATCTGGCGCGCCGCTCCGTCATCATGGCTTTGATGTGCCAGGGCAGGGTGGACTTTGAGAGCATCGAGCTGGCCCACCTGCTCAATTTTCCACAGACTTTCGCCGCCGAGTTGCAGCGCCTGCAAGCCATGCAGGCCATGGGCTTGATCGAGTTGAGTACTCAAGAAATCCAGATCACCGCCACCGGTTGGTATTTTGTGCGCGCCATCGCGATGGTGTTTGACAAGTACCTGCAGGCTGACCAGGTGCGCGAACGCTTCTCGCGGGTGATCTGAGTGATGGCACGGCCCGGGCAGTTGACGAGGCAACCCGCGATGCGGGCCTGATGGACAGTGCCCTGATCGTCAGCGCTGTCATGCTCGGCTTGGCTGGCACGCCGCATTGCGCGGCCATGTGCGCTGCACCGTGCGCAGCAGCAGTGGGGCAGGGTGGCCGCACAGCGTTGCTGAGTTTTCAGCTTGCGCGTGTGCTGAGCTACGCGGCTGTGGGTGCCGTTGTCGCGTCCAGCATGGGGGCCCTGGCGGCCTTGTCGGAGGCCGCGCCGATGTTGCGCCCGTTGTGGACGCTGGTGCAGGCTGCTTGCTTGACCCTGGGCTTGTGGCTGCTGTGGCAAGGGCGCCAGCCGGCCTGGATGGGATCGATCGGCAAGGTGCCAGCCGTTGCTGTGGTGGCGATGCCGCAGGGGCGCCTGGCGACGGCCAGTGCAGGTGCAGGTGCAGGTACAGGTGCATCGGCAGGCTTTGGAATGGGCGACGGCAACATGGGCAATGGCCCCTCGACCGGATCGCGCACAGTTCCTGCGAACACAGCCGGCAAGGCCTGGAAAGCTGCGCTTGCCGGGGGTCTGTGGGCCGCCTGGCCCTGTGGACTGCTGCACTCGGCGCTGCTGGTGGCGGCCTTGACCGGTGGCGCAGCCGCTGGTGCCACGGCCATGGCTGGCTTTGCTGTGGCGTCTTCGGGCGGTTTGCTGTTGGGCCCATGGTTACGCCGTCGCTGGCTGGCAAAGGGCGGTGCCGACACCAGCGGGCGTGAAGTGCTGCTGGTGCGGCTCAGCGGTTTGCTGCTGGTGTTGGCCGCCGGCTGGGCGCTGGGCCATGGGCTGTGGCCCCAAGTCGCCATGTGGTGCGGCTTGGCCTGAAGCTGCAGCGCCACCGTCAGGCCCCCGAGGGGAACCTGGAAACCCGGGGCGGCCCGGCGTTTCTTCATGAGCAGCACTGAACTAGAATTCGGGGCTTCGTCAGCTACACATCCAGCGCCCTCGAAAGGCTGCTGAAAGGAGACCCAAACACCATGTACCAGCACATCAAGGTGCCCAGCGCAGGCCAGAAGATCACCGTCAACGCGGACTTCTCGCTCAACGTGCCCGCCGAGCCCATCATTCCCTTCATTGAGGGCGACGGCACCGGTATGGACATCACACCAGTGATGCTGAAAGTGGTGGATGCAGCTGTCGCCAAAGCCTACGGCGGCAAGCGCAAGATCCACTGGATGGAGGTTTTTGCAGGCGAGAAATCCACCAAGGTTTACGGCCCCGACGTCTGGTTGCCTGAAGAAACCCTGCACGCCGTGCGTGACTATGTGGTCTCGATCAAGGGCCCGCTGACCACGCCCGTGGGCGGTGGCATCCGCAGCCTGAACGTGGCGCTGCGGCAAGAGCTGGACCTGTATGTCTGCCTGCGCCCGATTCAGTATTTCAAAGGCGTGCCCAGCCCGGTCAAAGAGCCCGAGAAGACCCACATGGTGATCTTCCGCGAGAACTCCGAAGACATCTACGCCGGCATCGAGTTCGAAGCCGAAAGCGACAAGGCCAAGAAGCTGATCAAGTTCTTGCAGGACGAGATGGGCGTCAAGAAGATCCGCTTCCCCGATACCTCTGGCATCGGCATCAAACCCGTGAGCCGCGAAGGCACCGAGCGCCTGGTGCGCAAAGCGCTGCAGTACGCCATCGACAACGACAAGCCCAGCGTGACCTTGGTGCACAAGGGCAACATCATGAAGTACACCGAAGGTGGCTTCAGGGATTGGGGCTATGGCCTGGCCCAAAAAGAGTTTGGCGCCAAGCTGATCGACGGCGGCCCGTGGTGCAAGTTCAAGAACCCGAAGAGCGGCAAAGAGATCGTCGTCAAGGACAGCATCGCCGATGCTTTCTTGCAGCAGATCCTGCTGCGCCCGGCCGAATACTCGGTCATCGCCACGCTCAACCTCAACGGCGACTACATCTCCGACGCGCTGGCCGCCCAGGTCGGTGGCATCGGCATTGCCCCCGGCGCCAACCTCAGCGATTCGGTCGCGATGTTCGAAGCCACCCACGGCACCGCGCCGAAGTACGCCGGCAAAGACTATGTCAACCCCGGCTCGGAGATCCTCAGCGCCGAGATGATGCTGCGCCACATGGGCTGGTTCGAAGCCGCCGATCTGATCATCAGCAGCATGGAGAAATCCATTCTCAGCAAGAAGGTGACTTACGACTTCGCGCGCCTGATGGAAGGTGCGACGCAGGTGTCATGCTCGGGCTTTGGGCAGGTGATGATCGACCACATGTAGCAGCGTCTCGGGGCGTCCCTGGACGCCTCAGCCAGTCTTGCAACAGGCCCCGGATCGTTGATTCGACCGGGGTTTTCTGTTTTTTGGGCGTTCAACCAACATGCGTGGATCGTGTACCCGTGTTGGCTTGGTCTTCGCCCGGCTGCGACCTGGACACCAGATTCGACGGTCAGACTCGGACTGCGCGCAGTCGAAGGCCGAACTGGTGAAGGTCGTCCACACCGCTTTGCTCGGCCTTCACGAGCCACGCTTGCAAATCGGCAACCAACTGCTCGACGGAGACGTCGGTGCGGGCCACAGCATGCGCAACTCTTCGCGCATCGCGATCAAGTTGGCCAGACATGGGCTCGATGCCAGCGCGCCCGCGACGTGCGCTGTGACGTTGGCCGGGATCTTGTCGTCGTCGCGATGCAGCCAGTGGCTCGCGATTCGCATGTCGGCGAGCTCGCCCGCTGTGCTGCCATCGCTCTTCAGGCGACGCACCTCGGCGTGGCTGGCGCGGCGGAGGCTGCGTGCGCAATCGGCCATTACCTCGCAGCGGTTGGCGATGATCGCCACCAGCGTCTTGTCGTCGGCGAGCGGCCTGACAGCGCCAAAATTTGAGCCGCGGCGCCGTCTTGCGCACCGTCGCCAAGCCGAGTATTTCCAGTCCGCGGATGTAGATCCAGCCGATGTCGAACTCGTACGGGTCGACCGACGGCTTGGCCGAAGTTGGATAGGGCGACGATCTCCCAGCCAGTGAAGCCGAAAAGGCCGTGGGTCAGTCAATTGATCTCAAGCACCCACCGCACGCGATTGCCTATTCGTGCGTGTGTATTCGTCGCGCCAAGAAAACCACTTTCAACCGACCCCACCATTGCCAAACATCTTGAACCTCTTGTACGAACTCAATCGCCGTCACGTCATTTTTGAATGAAGCCGTCATGGCGATGGCCTCGAATGCGTGTCTGTGCGATGACGTACGGACCCTGCTTCCGTACTGCGGCTGCGGCGTGTTGTCGAAGCTACGGCGGAGGTGACGGCCGCGCGGCCCTGGAAACGCAATGAGTATTTCGAGCCAACGTTCGGCACCGCACAGTCAGCCGACGCGCAAGGACCTAATCTCGTGACATCCGACTTGGCGCATAGTGTGCCTGTCGTCCTTCGGTAACCGCCAACCTGGCAGGAAGAACTCATGAATCGCATCATCTGGATCGTCGGCGCCGTGGTCATTGTCCTGTTCATTTTGGGCTTCTTCGGCCTGCGCTGACGCGACGCTGGCTGGCAAGGAGCGCCAGTGCCGGGGCCGTGAGGCGGTCACCGCAGAGTTGGGTCGTGGTCAGTGCCACCACCCAGCGAGTTCGGTCCGAGCGCACGGCTTTTACTGGCTGACCGCGCCGTGCAATGGACGATCCTCAATCGATGAGTACTGAACTCGAGCATCTGCGCGTTCGCGTGATCGCGCTGGAGAACCTGGTGATCTCGCTGCTCTCTCAAGCCGAGCGACCGCGCGCGCTGGGCCGCGAGATGGCCACGTTCATCTCACCGCGCCCCGGTTTCACTCAGCACACCAGAACGCTGGCTGCAGCTGTCGAGATGGTCCATCTTGTCGAGCGTGCGCAGCATTTCCAGGATTGGGTCGATGGTGGGCCACTGACATGAACACGGCACCGAGTTCCTCGATGATCGCGGCCCCAGCCCTGCTGCCAACTGCGATCTCGCTGGAGCGGCTGAACAGCGAGTGCTTCTGCATCAGCCTGGATGCCTCGGCGCTGCGCCAGGCACTGGACTCGGAGATTGGCGAGCCGGGTCTTTTCGACTTGATCCAGCAGCGCTGCCCCTACCTGTTCGCGACGCGCCCGGTTTTTCTGTCGCAAGAACACGCGCTCCGAATGGCTCATCTGGTACGGGCCTGTTCCAGCGGCACGGGTTGCAGGCGATCATCGCTGGCCCCACTGAGTTCAGTTTGCGTGACGGCGTGCTCTGGCTGGGGGATGTCGCCATCGACCTGGTCTACGACCGCCTGACCGATTTCTCGCTCACTGAACCCGCCAGCGCAACGCTGCGCGAGGCCTACCTTGCCAATGCCATCGTGCTCACGCCACACCCGCAGGCGCATGCGCTGTATGCGGACAAGCGCAATCTGGCCTTGCTGAGTGACGCAACAAGGCTTCAGAGCCTGGGGGTGCCACGGGCCACGCAGGACATTCTGCTGGCTGGAATTCCTCACACCGAGGTGGTCGAGACGCGACACGCAGAGCGTCTGTGGCGCGACAGACGGCGCTTGTTCTTCAAGCCCTTCGCCGGGTTCGGTGGGCGGGCCGCCTATCGCGGCGACAAGCTCACCCAACGTGTCTGGTGAGATCCTTGCGGGCGGCTGCGTGGCGCAAGCGCTGGTGGCGCCCGGCGGACGGGTGATTGAGAACGAGGAGCCGGTGCAGGTCCTCAAGTTCGACCTGCGCAACTACACCTACGACGGCCGTGTGCAATGGGTCGCGGCACGCGTGTATCAGGGTCAGACGACGAACTTTCGCACGCCAGGTGGCGGCTTTGCGCCGGTGTACCAAGGGCCAGTCGAAGGGCTGGCCGGATGGAAATCAAAGGGTTGCGTGCCGGCACCCCATGAGAGCCGCGTGTTCCTGCTCGGCGAGAGCGGCGTGCTGCCGCTGGCTCACCACCGCTACGTGGCACTGCTCCGTGGTGAGGCAACGGCGCCCGAGTTTGCTGGCCATCGCTTCATCCTCGTCGACTGGTACTTGCGCCTGGCTTGCGGCCAGCCCGAAGCCATCGTCAACGAAACCTGCAGTTGGCTTGTGTTCGACGCGCAAGGAGCCGTCGATACGCACGCGGCCCATGCGATCGATGCGGAGGCGGCACCCACCGAAGCCCAGTGGACCACGCACGCTGCGCGGACTCATGTTCGGCAAGGCCGTGGCGGCCTCCGGTTCAAGGGCTGCACCGTGAGCCTCGCGAGGCAGACCACGCCGCTGCCAAGGGATCAGCTTCGACGGGCATTGCGACGCCACCGTGGCGATCGGCGCGCCGGCCGAATCAGGGCCGTTTCGGGCCGTTTCGGGCCGCTGCAGCGCAAGCACACGCCATCAACATGTGTGTGGGGTGCGGAGTGTGCGGTGGGTGGTGGTGGGGCTCATTGCTTGACCATGAGTTCGTTCTTCACACTGCTCGCGCCCTCAGTGGCATTGGCGATCTGGGTGGCCAGGTCGATCTGGCTCTGGTTGTTGACGAAGCCGGCGAGTTGTACCTCACCTTTGAATGTGACTACGCTGATGTCGAAGCTCTTGATGGCAGCATCGGCCAGCAGGGCGGTCTTGACGCGAGCCGTCACGGTCGCATCATCAATCTGGGTGCCGACCGTGCTCGGGCTGCCCTTGAGCGTGACGCCGTTCTCGACCGTGGTCACGCCGGCCACCGCGAGGGTGATCGCCAGCGCCTTGTCGATCTGACCTTGTTCATCGACGAAGCCACTGAGCTGCACGATGCCTTTGCGGGTTTCGACCTGCAGATCGAAGCTGTTGATCGTCGGATCGGCCAGCAGCGCCGATTTGACCCTGGCGGTCACCACGGTGTCGTCTACCTGTGAGCCCAAGGTGGTGTTGTCAGCCTGTGGAGCCACCGCGGCTGCGGGCTCGGGGGTTTTGCTGCAAGCACCGAGCAAGGCCAGCGTGGTCAAGCCGGAGGCGAGAAATGCGGTGTGTGTGAGTCTGCGAAGTGTCATGAGGTTCTCCAGAAAAAATGATCGATGCTCAGCGAGCGAGGTAGCCGCCGTCGACCGGGTAGTACGCGCCGGTGACGAAGGAGGCTCGGCTGGAGGCCAGCCAGACCACGAGCTCGGCCACCTCCTCGGGCAGACCGAGGCGACCCATGGGGTGGGCTGCGATCAGGCCGGCCTTCACATCGGCATCCTCTTCGAGCGCCTGAAGCATGGGCGTGTGAATGAAGCCAGGACCGACCGCGTTGATGCGCATGCCTTGACTGCTGTAGGCGATGGCCGCAGCCTGTGTGAGGCCGACCACGCCATGCTTGGCTGCGGTGTAGGCTGGCGCAGTGGCCATGCCCACCATGCCCAGGATGGACGCGGTGTTGACGATGGCACCACCGCCCTGGAGCAGCATCGCGGGGATCTGCGCCTTCATGCCGAAGAACACGCCCGAGAGGTTGATGTTGATCACCCGTGCCCA
>Ga0105046_10018571_pt1 | contig 10576 bp, 9 predicted proteins | sample MAT03_FD_78385 | JGI IMG/M metagenome (GOLD analysis project Ga0105046, IMG submission 78385) | Freshwater microbial communities from Lake Fryxell liftoff mats and glacier meltwater in Antarctica - MAT-03 (megahit assembly) | ecosystem: Environmental > Aquatic > Freshwater > Ice > Liftoff...
CGTTGCGGCTTCGTCAGATAGTAGAAAAGAGACGGCATTTGCCAAGTCATAGCCGGTAGCTGGTCGGCCTGCTGCAGTACCGGGTACCGGTTTCCGACGGAACACCTCGGTATCGCCACCCGTCCTGCCAACACTCATTCCAGAGATAATGCCGCCGCCACCGGGTATGGCAATATTTACTCGCACGCGGTCGTGGAAGTGATCGTAAGCCATGGCCATGCTGAGAGCTACGATGGCTCCCTTGCTCGCGCTGTAGGCGGCCATATTGGCCTTTCCATAGCCGGCACCAGAACCAATATTGACAATCGAACCGCCGCCAGCGCTAATCATGTGAGGCAGAACAGCGCGGGACACCAAGTAGGTCCCTTTGACATTAACGTCAAAGATGCGCTTAAAAGTCGCTTCATCCGTGTCGAGCACCGTCCCAAGCGGGCCGATAGCTGCGTTGTTGACGAGGCCGTGGATGGCACCATAGCGCGACTTTGCATGTTCAACGACCCGCTGCACTTCGGATGCGTTGGATACATTGGCTTCGAGTACATCGGCATTGCAGCCGACCCGATCAAGTTCGGCGCGTAGCGAATCGAGTCCTTCGGCGGTGCTGGAAACTTGGGGTTGGGCAAGCCCAAAGGCGACAACTTGGTGACCGCGCCTTGCCAAGTCGACCGTGATAGACTGTCCCAGTCCAAATGTTCCTCCGGAAACAATGATGACACCCATTGCTTACTCGGCGAAACTCGCCGGCGCCTTGTCTTTTCGACCCAACAGAGTGTCCCAGTCAGCGTTGTTCATGTAATCGCGCCAACGGCGATAGAACTGTCGAGGGTTTTCTTCGCTGACCTGCATGCTTACATTGCCCGCCACGGGGCCGTTTGTCTGGACCTTACCGAGGGACTGTTGATAGTTATATGGATGGCGCCGGGCAATTACTCCTCGGCTGCCCGCAGTTGCGTAATTCCAGTTCTCCATGTCATCCTGCTCGGTCATACCCGCAGGGCCGGAGTAGCGCATGTAGTAGGACCGTAAAAAGTCTTTTACTTCCTGCGGCGCGTCAGTATCGACGAGGAAGAAGCGCCATGCCTCAGTCGACTCAGGGCCGTGTGGATGCCATACGCATATGTTGCGCGGCTGGTTGCCGTGAAAAGAAGCATTCGGGTAGATCGTCCCGACAAAGGGGACCAATCGGTTGCCTTCGGCGCCGAGACGCTCTTTGCGCTTCGCGTGTGCTTCGCGGAAGTACTCGGCCACGATAGGATTATTCTTGTACGTGTCCAGGAATTCCCAGGTTTCCGGCATGAGCGCGCTATGGACGCCGTGTCCGGCTGGAAAATTGGCCCATATGTGTTGGGCCTTGTCGAGTTCGTTGTCACGCCGACCCTTTTCTCCAGATTCGGCGCTCGGGCCAATGCCGATCAGGTCGACAGAGCGGTGGCTGACGTTGTGATAGGTGTCACCTAGAAAGTTTTCCGCAGCAAATTTCCAGTTGCAGGGAATGATCCATTTATGTACGCCGAAAAGTACCTCAGAGCCGCCTTCCTGCCCATCACGGCAGTCCAGCGCAAGGTCTAAGTGTGCCTTGGCGTCTCCCAAGTAGGTCAGAAACTCGGGGGCTTCCTTGTCCCAGGTTGCCCACACCGTTCCCTTGTAGATTTCCATCTTCGGGACTTCTATCAGAGACCACTCATCTTTCTCCATGCAACCCTCATAGAGAGTCTTATATTGGGGTACCCCGAACAGTTTGCCTTCGGTTGTGTAGCTCCAACTATGGTACGGGCACGTAAACAGCTGTGTGTTGCCATGGTCATATTGGCAAACTTTCATTCCACGGTGGCGACATGAATTAAGAAAAACGTGGACCTTCTTCTTTTTGTCTCGCGTGAGGATCACAGATTCAGCGCCCATTCTGGAGGTGAAGAAGTCGCCAGGATTGGGGATTTGGCTTTCGTGACCTATGAAGAGCCAAGCCCTGGTAAAGACCTTCTCCAGCTCTTCCTGATAAATTTCTTTGTCGGAGAAAATTTCGCGCCCGATCTTTCCTTGACGGAGATTGATCATCGCGTTGTAACGGGATTCAGTGGTGATTGGAATCATGGTTCTCTTTTCGCAAAGGAATCAGGTAAAACGTTCGTACAGCACATCGGCACGCTTGAGTCCTGCAGCCTCAGCAGCCTTGCGCCCCGCTTCCACCATCGGAGGAGGGCCGCATAGATAGACTCGAGTACTAGGATCCAAGCCCAGCTTCGGAATCAAATCGGTTGCATACCCTTCGTGGCAGCCCGCCTGCGTTCCTTGTTCCACAGCAATTTCCAGTTCAATTCCCTGCAGTTGTGTTCGTAGCGCATTGAGCTCATCCATTGCAAAGAGGTGGCCTGGGGTGCGCGCACCAATGAGGAATGTCGTCTTGTTGTTGGTTGGGTGGGCTACCATCGTGCGTAACATAGACAGAAACGGTGCTACACCAGTCCCGCCGGCGACGAAAAGGCGCGGCCTATCTTCAACACGAAGAAAGAATGCGCCGTGAGGCGCGCTCAATTGAACGCAATCTCCAACCTCGGCGGAACCGAGCCACTTTGAGAATGCGCCATCAGGCACAAGACGAATAAAAAATTCGAGGAGATGTACTCCAGGTCCATTGGCCATAGAATAGGACCGCGACACTTCTGTGCCCTCGGGATGGATGCGAACATATTGACCCGGCTCGAATACGACATCTTCGGCAACCTGCACCTCCAGCCGCATGATCTCGTTTGCCACCTGTTCGACAGCCGTCACTTCGGCCTGGATGGGGATAGGCTTATCGCTCATCGCTTCGGTAGATTCATAGGGAAACTCCATGGCGCATGCTGTGGTTATGTGGCAGACGCACGGCAGTACGATGCCCTCAGACCGGTCGGTGTCCGGAAGCACCGCACGGTCGTAGTCGCCCATTTCCACCGTACCGGAAACCAGTTGCGCAGTACAGGTTCCACACCGACCGTTCGAGCAATCGGTCAGGAGATTAAGGCCGGCTTGTGTGGCTGCCTCAATAAGTTTCCCGCCGCGCGGTATCGTCAGGCGATGAGAGACGCCATCGGAAAATAAAAGCGTTACTGGCACTGTTGATGGCATCTTCTAATCCTATTTTTGTCCAACTGACGGATATGGTATTCATTTTATGGACTTATCTATTTATGGTCAACGTGTCCGCATGGTGGACAATTAGGGCTTCACAATAAAGGACCCGAAATGGCAATTGCTGAGAAAAGCGACAACGTACGCGCGGTCGGACGAGCACTGAAAATCCTTCTGGCTTTCAGCGAAGATGCGCCGGAACTTTCTGCGAGCGAACTTTTAAAGCGTGTCGACCTGTCACGGCCCACCCTTTATCGTCTTCTCTACACATTGGAAGAGCAGGGCTTCCTCGTCTCTTTCGGAGAGCCTCAACGGTTTCGTTTAGGCCCATCTGTTGCGCGACTGGTACATGTCTGGAATGGCACGCTGGATCTCAAGACCGTGGCTCAACCCGTATTGCAACGGCTTAGAGAAGAAACAAGGGAGACGGTAGCGCTTTTCGTTCACCAAGGGAACATGCGGTTGTGTATTTCTGAATTCCCGAGTCCGCAACCATTGAATTTCAAACGAGGCGTTGGCTATACGGAGCGAATCGCACTGGGGGCATCGGGCCGCGCAATCCTCGCTTTTGCAAACGCGACACCGGACCAGCTACGTGGCTACCTTCAGGGGATTGACGTCAACCTCAAAAAATTCCAGGCAGATCTAGCTGCAACTCGCGCGCGGGGATACGCAACCAGTCACAGTGAATTAATATCTGGCGCGGTTGCCGTTGCCGTGCCCTTCTTTGATCGAACTGGGCAGGTTGCCGGTTCAGTGGGCGTGTTCGGTCCCGAAGTCCGTATGAGCGCAATTCGACTGAAGGAGACAGCCGCTATGCTTTTACGGGAGTCAGCGAGCCTCTCTGAATTACTGGGATTCGAGCGCGCCTCCAGATCCTAGCCTGGTGCACCGCCTCCGAGGGCTTGGCAATGTCAGCAATTGCTGGATGGGGTTGTGCAGCGATTCGAGCATAAAAAGTAAACAGTGAAAAGTCCGACAGGTGGACAAGTCGTACCAGTAGTTGACTTTGATGTCGTTGCGTTCGTAAAATGGACTCGTTATCCATTGCCCGAACAGCAGTGAATGACCCGATTCATCAAATTTAAATTGGAGACACCTGTTATGCCCGCCTCTTTCTTTGGCTCCCGTCGGCACTGTGTGCGTTGGTTAGCCGTATTTGCCGCCGTACCGTGTGGTTCTTTCGCCTTCCACTCATTTGCACTCGCTCAGAATTACCCCGATCGACCCGTAAAAGTCGTTGTTGGGTTCGCTCCTGGTGGAACCAATGACATTCTTGCCCGGTTGATTGCCGCCAGATTGCAGAACAAGCTTAAGCAAGCCTTCGTTGTTGAAAACAAACCTGGCGCGAACTCGTCTATCGGCAACGATTTCGTTGCGAAGTCCAAGAATGACGGCTACACGTTGCTCGTCTCATCAAGCGGCGGCATGACTACAAATCCGATCCTCATGAAGAACTTGCCGTATGACCCGGTCAAAGACTTCGAGCCGGTCGCACTACTTGGCTCTTTCCCGCTGGTGGTCACGGTTCCAGCATCGCTTCCTGTCAAAAGCTTCAACGAACTTGTTCAATTTTCCAAGACATATAGGGACGGTAAGTTGGACCACGGAACGCCGACCACTTCATTCGTGCTCGTGGCCGAAACCCTGACTGCCGCTGTAGGCGTGAAGTTCAACCACATCTTGTACAAAGGCTCTGGTCCCGTCGTGGCTGGCCTGCTCGGTGGAGAGATTCAAGTGGGCGTGCTGGACAGTCCCGCAGTCATTGCGCAGATCAAGGCTGGCAAGCTGAAAGCTCTTGCAGTCACGACCGGCAAGCGCTCAGCCGCGTTGCCTGACGTTCCAACCATTGCAGAGTCTGGCATTGCGGGCTACGACGTGCCCCTCTGGACCGCGCTAATGGCGCCGAAAGGCACTCCCGAACCTGTTCTGGCGATGTTACGGACTGCCGTTGGTGAAATCCTCAAGGACAAAGAGACGGTCGACAAGATGACTGCACTCGGACTAGAGCCCGGCGATGCGGACTCTGCCGCTCTTTCGCGCCGCATCGTGTCCGACATCGTGCGATGGACCTCGGTTGCCAAGGTAGCCAACATCATGCCTCAATAGAAGGGGTTACATGATGAATTGTTCAATTGCGCGAGGTCTTGGTGCCCGAAACGCGCCTGTGTTCTTGGAAGCCTTCTCATCGCCAATACAAAGGCTTTCAATCATCTAGCCGATAGTTTAAAGCGCCAACTGGCTCCAAATAAGTTCTCATCTGAAATCTTGCTTCAAGTCAGATCGACATCGCCTTTAGCCGCAGAGACGACGAGAGCCAACCCTCGCTGAATTCGAATAAAACTCTCCAAATCGCCCAGATGGCTGGCGTCAAAAGTACAACGCCCAACACAGAGCAGTCGATGCAACCTCGCGTGAAAACTTGAACCATTGCATAAACAATCAAAAATGAGAACATGGAGGTCCACGCCCTGCGCAAAGTCCCAAGCACCTGAATTACAAGTCTTGGCGGGACACGAATCTGCAGTTTTTGATCCACGGTCTTAGATCCGATACCTCCCACCAGTTCGCGAAAAACCCACCAACTTAAGCCGTAAGATTTTCGGATACCTCGAAGTCGAATGCGCTCTGCAAAATCAATATCCAATTGGCCAAATTCCGCAAGCGCTAAATTGCGTTCCTCCTGCAAGACTAAATTCCAAGACTGTGCAGTTCCTGAAGTCTGGAATAACACCGACTTTTTCCAGCGGTTGTGCTGCCTATAAACACTAGGGTGATATAAAGCTAACCGCCAGTCAGCCTTGAAGTTAGCTACATACGCAAGCAAATCAAAGCTGCCGAAATTGATGAAATCCTGAACAGCCTCTGACCCGCCACGCCGGCCCTCTTCGATAAGCATCTGTGAAAGCTCTTCTCGATATGACTTATCCATGGATGACTTTAGTCCAAATAGCGTTAACCAGATCATTGCGATCCTGGCGCTGGGTCAGTGGCTGCTTACTCTGCTTATTTTCTACATAAGCCGCATACAGGCGTTCCACCAGATCGCGCCGTGTCCCTTCCGAGCTGTCGGGAGCATTTCTAAGACAAAAGAGACCAACATCTTCAACCGCCTGCCAAAGTAAAGGCCAATCGACTGTCGAGGATAGTTCGGACGCTCTGAGATCAAACAGTGTGAACGGTATGTCAACGCCAGCACTCTCAACTCCCCGCAGATAACCCAGTGTTGGCTCATTGGTCCCTGTTTCATATTTATATTGCGTACGCCGGTCAACGCCTCCGGCGCTGCCGAGCTGTGCTTGTGTAAGTCCGAGGCGGTGTCGTTCGAACTTGAGACGGTCTCTAAAAAAATTAATTAAATTCATACATTGTTAGTCTATTGTGCTTGTAAAAAGACTATCGGTGACTAATAATACCCAAAATGGGAATTAATAGAGTCAATATGTTATCTGAAGCAGAAAAAATTAAGACTGAATTTCAGCAACAAGGCGTCTCGATCTCGACTTGGGCGCGATCGCGCGGATTCGATTCGCGTCTCGTTTATGCAGTTCTGGGAGGAAAGAACAAAGCTTCCAGAGGCAGAAGCCACCTAATCGCAGTAGCTTTAGGCTTGAAAGCGGAGGCTCCAGCTAGTGAATTGACTGAGCGCTTGGGCCTGGTAGGTTTGGCAGGCGTGACATTGACTTCAGATCGCGTGCTTAGCGTACCAAAAGGAGACTTTATGAGCCCATAAACCAAAAACGCCCACCTATTTACATAGGCAGGCGCTGGCTGCAAAGCAGAACACTAACGTTGTGGTGACTGAAGTATCTGCGAGTGGTTGGCCCTTGTCAAGGCTTTGTCGTCCCTGAAGAAAAAAGGGACACTTTGAAAAGGATTAATCATGCAAGCAAAGTTGCAGGCCAGACTAAACGCGCTCGCCAGCACCTCACTGAAGCCCACAAAACCCAGAAATCTTGTCACTCGAAGTGGCGCTCGAGTTCGAGGGTTTCATCACTCATGGCGCTTTCAAGAGCGGCTGTCATGGGAGACGCCAGAAGAACGAACTCTGATAGAGGTTTTGGATGCCTCCCCTGCCACCCGGGGACTGCTCAGTCAGTCCGCCGTGCTCACGATTCCAAACGAAAACGGGTCATTTGAGTACACCCCCGACGTAGCAGTCCTAAGGGCAGATAGCTCTGCTTGGGTCATTGAGTGTAAACCCCTTGATATTTTGCATGACCCGCAAACGCAGTCGCGACATGCTGCAATTGGGATGCATTTAATCAGCTTTGGTATCAATTTTCTTGAATTACCAAATGAGGCCCTGCCCTCCTCTACCGTAATGCAGAACCTCGGCCGGCTTGCTACTGTCGGCGGCCCTGTGCAATATCCAAAAAGCAATAGAGAGGAGGACCGACGCCGAATTTCTGAGCAACCGCCGACCACCTTTTGCGGATCTCAGTGCCCTCGTCGGCGACCAGTACGCGGCGGCTGCCCTCGTCCACGCTCAATTCCAAGACCTTTTGCATCTTGATCTACGAGAGCCGCTAACAGCGGCAACGCCTCTATTCACCCAATTTAAGGAATATTTCGATGGCACCGATTACATTCAACGTGGGCAGTACAGTGACCCTGCTGGGCACTGTGCACACAGTCACTGGAATTTCAGATAACAACCTGGTTCACCTTAAAACCGATTGCAACGTCCAAAAGAGTCTGACGCTCCAGACATTATTTGGACACCACAGCAACGGCAACCTTCGTCCAGGACCTAAGGGCAAAGTCGGCCGCGGACCACACGCGCAGCGCACCGCAACGCGGTGTGTACGATTTAATGCAATTGATCATTCTGATCAGGCTATTAAGCAGGGATTTCATCGCCGAGAGATCCTGAAAGACCTGAACGCAAGTGGTGCGAGGATCCGGGAAGACGATGAAGATTTCAAACGGACTGTGAAAGCCACCGCCGAACGGCTTGGCCTCAACAAGCCTCCATGTGCGCGCACCGTTCTTCGTTGGCATAGTCGAAATTTACTTATTGAACAAAATCAAGCGTCATTCATTCCTCGCTTTTGTAATCGTGGAGGAAAAAGCATTGCTCGCAGCTCTCAAGAGGTTCAGCAGCATATGGATGATGTGACGCTAAATGAATACATGACCATAGAGAAGAAGTCTGTAGCAGTCTGCTTCCAAAAACTCCGGGCTGTCATAACTTCCGAAAACAAGCTTCGTCCTGGAAGCGACCAACTCAAAGCACCGTCGAAGAACACTTTTCAGCGTTGGATTAATTTAAAGCCTGCTTATGACGTGTATGCGGCGCGCAACGGCAAGGCTGCAGCAGATCTTCGCTTTCGCAGCTCTGACCGCAATCCTGAGACATGGAATTTCATGGAGTGTGTCGAAGTTGACCACACGGTGCTGGACTTGATGGTGGTGGACGAAAAGGAAGGGTTGGTGCTGGGACGACCCCGGTTCACTCTGTTTATTGAATGGTCCACGCGGGCCTGCTTGGGTTTTACTTTAGGGTTTGAAGGGACTTCCACTCAAACAGTACTTGAGTGCCTGAGGACTGCAGTCAGCCCAAAAGACGACATCGTCAGTCAATATCCCTCTGTCAAAAATAGCTGGCAGTGTTGGGGGCTCCCGCGATACTTGAAATTGGATAACGGTCCAGAGTTTCATAGCCTGACTTTTCTCCAGACCCTGGCTGATCTTGGGGTTGATCTGATCTATTGCCCTAGAAAAAAGCCTTGGTTCAAGGGCCGAGTCGAGCGAGCGATTAAACGAATGAACACTGATCTCATGGCCACGTTGCCCGGCGCAACGTTAACCCAACTCTACAACCGCGTCACCGGCAATGATCCCTCCGAGTTTGCCGTCATTGATATCAATACGCTCCGGCATATTTTGCATATTTGGGTGGTGGACATTTACCACCAGGAATTTCACCGTGGGATCAAAAAGACGCCTCACAAAGCGTGGGAGCAGGCCTTTGACCTCACCAAGGTGGCTTTACCTGCTGACATGGCCCTTCTGGAAGTACTTTGCAGTGAGCTTGCTGAGCGGACGGTATTCCACTATGGAATTGAAATTTGCGGCGAGCGCAGTTTTAATAGCCCGGCCTTACAGGACATCCGCCGCCGCCGGCAATTGGATGCATACGTTAAGGTAAAAGTGCGGTACCGCCCAGCCCTGCTGGATCGCATCTGGGTCTATGACGAAGCACAGGAGACTTGGATGGAAGTCATGAACTCAAACCCTCTAACACGCGATTTGAGCGAATTCCAGCTCAAAATGATTCACAAAATGCAGCGTGAAGAAGCTGACCGGGGTGACGTCATCAGCATTGCAGAAGCACGTGAGCGCATGAAGGCCCTGGTCGAACCAATGCTGCGTGCTAAAACCCAGAGTTCACGAAAAAGGGCTTTGAAGCTGTTGGGATGGACGACTGACCCAGAGGTTCTGACGCCCAATAAATCTCTACTCGAAACAAGCACTGAACCCGCGCCCCCTGCCGAAGCAAAACGCTCTAAACCCAAATCTCATAGAAAGACAAAACCCACCAAAAAACAGGATGTGCAACCGAAGATTACTGAAGAATTTGATACTTTAGCCTCGTACATTACCGACGGGCATCAGCCAGCACCATCTACCGCTAGCCAACCCTTGTTTGAAGGTAACCTACCAACCTTCGAAACCACAGTACCCAAGAGTGCTGCAGCAATGGGGATGATATGAGCACTCCCATGCACGGCATCATGAGGCACCCGCAGTACCAGGCAGCTTGGGAGCGAATTGAGCGTTGTCACAAATCCATTGCTCGCACCGGCGCTCCGCAAAACCTTCGCTTGATAGGCGTTTCTGGTGTGGGTAAAAGCACAATTCTGAGCGCTTATCGAGAGGCCTACCCACCAGTCTTTCATGCCGAGTACACAGAGGTTCCTGTTGTTTACATCGATGTTCCAGCTATGCCTCACAGCAAGCAGCTCGCTATAAATTTAGTAAAGGGTCTGGGCTGCACAGACTTGCACGGAACAGCGCCGCAACTATGGGATCGATTTATTGCCTTGGCCAAAAAATGCGGTGTGACACTCCTTCTGATTGACGAGGTGCAGCACTTTGTGGACCGGGGAAGGCTTTCGACATACTCCGCTACAGCGGACCTGCTGAAACAGCGACTATCGGAGCTTAAGGTACCGACCGTGATGGCTGGCGCACCACGATCGCGACTACTTTTTGAGGCTAACAACCAATTACGCAGCCGCTTCAAGCCGTCAGTAGCTTTCTATCCGTTTCGAATTAATTCTGTTGAGGAATTCAACCGATTTCGCACGGTGATTTCGACAATCACGCAAGACTTCGATGATTCATCCAGGCGTTTCCTCATCAGTGACGACCTGGTTACACGCTTCTTCTTTGCCACCGACGGTATATTTCGCAACCTTTCTGATCTGATTGACGGAATCCGTTTTAGCCGTAAAGC
>Ga0105046_10018572_pt1 | contig 10575 bp, 9 predicted proteins | sample MAT03_FD_78385 | JGI IMG/M metagenome (GOLD analysis project Ga0105046, IMG submission 78385) | Freshwater microbial communities from Lake Fryxell liftoff mats and glacier meltwater in Antarctica - MAT-03 (megahit assembly) | ecosystem: Environmental > Aquatic > Freshwater > Ice > Liftoff...
AACCTTCAAGGTCAAGCGCAACCGCATCGAAGACCTGTTCTCGAAGAACTACGAGACCTGGGTCGGCTCGCGCAAGAAGGTCATCTGGCATCAGGCTTGAGTGGCGAGGCCAGGGTCTTCTCGCACCCCTGCCTCTAAAAATCGCTTGCTGATTGTCGTGGCGAGCCGCTGACGTTGGCCGACCGCATCCGTTCATGTCCCCCGGCGCCGCGCCGGCGCGCGCCACCTCCTCCTTTACTTCACGGATCCGGTCGGCCAACGTCAGCGGCAGTCACTGTCTGTGGCGTTTCACCGCAGGCACGCCACAGGAATGTCGGATCAGGTGGGTGGGGCGTCGTATGGAGCGAAGTAAAGAATGAGAGGCGGGCGTAGCTCGCCTCGGATGACATGAGCGCAATACGACGCCCCACCCGCCTGATCCAGCGCTGCTGCCCGCCGGCCGATTTCCATCCATGGCACCGATGGCACCGGCCGGCTCTTGCCCCACTGCCAATGACTACCTGGTGTTGGCCTTGAAGCTGGTGAAGATCCGCGTCTGTACACGACGGATGTCCTGTGGCACCGCGTCAGGCGGGGTGATCTTGGCGATGTCGGCGGCGCTCAGGAAGATCGTCGGGTTCTCGGCCACTTCTTTCTTGACGAAGGGCTTGGACGCTGCGTTGGGGTTGGCGTAGAAAACCTTGTTGGTCAGGCTGGCGTGCACCTCGGGCCGCAGGATGTAGTTGATGAACAGGTGCGCGTTCTTGACGTTCTTGGCGTCCTTGGGGATGGCCATGGTGTCGAAGAACAGCGTTGCGCCGCTGGGCGGGATCAGGGCCTGGATGTCCTGGCCGCTTTTGCTGTCGAGTGCACGTTGGCGCGCGATGTTGATGTCACCCGAATAACCCATCACCACACACAACTGACCGGCCGCCAGGTCGTTGATGTAGCCCGATGAAGAGAAACGGGTGATGTTGGGGCGCGCCTTCATCAGCACGTCGCGGGCTGCGTTGTAGTCGGCAGCGACCTTGCTGTAGGCCGGCTTGCCGGCGTAGCTCATCGCCACCGGCAGCACCTCGCTGGCCGAATCGAGCACGTTGATGCCGCAACCCTTGAGCTTGCTGGCGTACTCGGGCTTGAAGATCAGATCCCAGGGGTTGGCTGGCATCGGCATGGCGCCCAGCGCGGCCTTGACCTTGCCGGCGTTGATGCCCACGGTCACATAGCCCCACATCCAGGTCACCAGGTGGGCGTTGCCGGGGTCGATGTCTTTCAGCTTGCCCAGCAGCGCGGTATCCAGGTTGCCCCAGTTGCCAAGCTGGCTGCGGTCGAGCTTTTGAAACAACCCGGCCTGGATTTGAGTTTTGGCAAAGTGCGCGCTGGGCACCACGATGTCGTAGCCGGTCTGGCCAGCCACCAGCTTGGCTTGCAGGATCTCGTTGTTGTCGTAGTTGTCGTAGCGGACCTTGATGCCGGTCTCTTTCTCGAAGTTCTTGATCGTGTCTTCGGCGATGTAGTCCGACCAGTTGTAGATGTTCAGCACCTTGGGCTCGGCCGCCTGGGCTTGGGCAACCCCGTGGCTGGCCAGCAGTGTCAGCGCCAAGGCGGTGGCTTGCGCGCCGGTCTTGAGCCAGCTGCTGGGTCTGTAGAAGGTGGAGCGGCGGGTGGTCATGGAAGCCTCCTTGCACGGCGGTAGGGTGATGAACAGAGGTGCGCACCAGCAGCACCTGGCGTTGCGGATCAACGCAAGCGCAGGGATTGTGGCTGACCTGGGCCTGGATACTCAACGCATCTGGAAGTCCCGACGCTGGCAAGGCGTTATCGCCCGCCTGAAGCCGCTTCGACCAAAGCTTTGACGGCCTTGCCCCGGTAGGACAATGGCCCACCCGGTATTTCAAAGGAGCCTGCTCATGACCTGGTTGGTGCTTGGACTGTGCCTATTTTTGGGCGTGCACTCGGTGCGCATCTTTGGCGAAAGTTGGCGCACGCAGATGCTGGCGCGCCTGGGTGAGGGTGGCTGGAAGGGTGTGTATTCGGTGCTCTCGCTGCTGGGGCTGGTGCTGATCATCTGGGGCTACGGCATCGCGCGTCAGCAGCCGCTGGTGCTGTGGCCTTCGCCGGCCTGGGCTCGCCACCTGGCATCGCCGCTGACTTTGCTGGCCTTTGTGCTGCTGGTGGCGGCCTATGTGCCGGGCAACTGGATCAAGGCCAAGGTACACCACCCGATGGTGGTGGGGGTCAAGGTGTGGGCTTTTTCGCATCTGCTGGCCAACAACACGGTGGCCGACATGGTGCTGTTTGGCAGTTTTGTGCTGTGGGCAGTGCTGAACTTCAGAGCTGCACGCGCCCGCGATCGCGCCGCAGGCACCGTCTACGCAGCGGGCCGCTGGGGCCCCACTCTCGTGACGGTGCTTGTCGGCATCGTGGCCTGGCTGGCTTTTGCACTGTGGGCGCACCAGGCGCTGTTCGGTGTGCGGCCTTTCGGCTGAGACAGCGGAGGGGCTGGTTGTAAGGGCGCCCCCGGTTGGGGGGCGCCCCTACAACCACCGTCGGGGTGATGGCCAGCGCACGCGTGCTTGCACACCATAGGCACCTTGTCAGCAGCGCAGGGGCCTTTGATGATTGCCTGGTTTCAACTTTCGGGTTTGAGCCGTTGGTGGGTTCGCTCTGCGCCTGCGCGCCAGCGGCCCGCTTCGCAGAGCCTTTACGCTGCCGCCAATGACCTGCCAGCGGTGGCAGCCGAATCGTCACAGCCTGTCGGCTGTGGCTGGTTCGATTCGAGCCGCGAACTGCATCAAGGTTTACAGGTGCTGGAGCATCAGGGCGCGCAAGACCTGAGCGAGCAAATGCCACTGGCGCCGTGGTTGGAGCTCTATCTGCTCAGCTCTGTGCCAGACGCCCGTTCTGAGAATCCTCCCCCGCCTGCACGGCCTGCGCCGTCTGCACCAGTTCTTGCCGGGTGGTCATCACAGAAGACCACCACTGGGCCATTGGCTCGCGCAGCGCTCGGCCGGCCGAAACCAGTAGATGGCAAGTCTGTGGCACTGCCTGCGGCGGCAGCGCGCTGACGGCAACCTGCCGGTGGTAATCTGCTGATCCGCCACAGCGCAGGAGCAGCAAACATGAGAGCGATCTGGAAAGGAACCGTCGTTGCCCAGAGCGATGACACGGTGGTCGTCGAAGGCAACCATTACTTCCCGGCTGAGTCGTTGAAGGCCGAGTTCACTTTGCCCAGCAACACCAAGACCATGTGTTCCTGGAAAGGCGAAGCCCGGTACAAGACTTTGTTTGTAGACGGCGAAGCCAACCCCGACGCCGTCTGGACCTACCTCGACCCCAAACCCGCAGCGGCTGAGATCAAGGGCCGCGTTGCTTTCTGGAAAGGCGTACAGGTCCGCGAGTGAAGGCTCGGTCATGGAGCCGTTGGCCCCGGAGAGTTTGACGGGCGTCGCGGGCATCGCGGGCCTGGCGAGCTTGACGAGCGTGACGAGCTTTCGGCCAGCCCTCAGCCCGGCCCATCTGAAAAGGCTGCACGATGTCTGGCGCTCGGCAGGCTGGCCTTGTGGTGATGCGCTGGAGCTGGAATTGCTTGCGGGCGGCTGGTTGACCCGCCACTGGGACGATGCCGGTCGCCCCAGCCTGCGGGCCAGTGATGGCGCGCTGCAGCAACTGGCGGCCAAACGCCGCCGCCACCAGCAGGCCCTGAGCGCCCACGAATCACTGGTGGCCCGGGTGGCGCTGGAAATGCAGCGCGCCGGGCGTGTGGTGTGGCGCGGTTTGAGCCTGCGAGCGCCATTGCCAGGTTTTGCCGCTGCGCCAAAACAGCCGGCTCCGGGCGAGACGCAGCACAGCGATGAGCCGCCGCCAACCCCCACGCGCTGGGTGACTGCGATGCCCGATGTCTTCTCGATCCGCAACACCACGGTGGAGGATTATGTAGAGCCGGTGGTGCACGAGATCAAGGTCAGTCGCAGCGACTTGCGCGCCGACCTGATGCGCGCCGACAAGGGCCTGGCTTATCTGGCACTGTCCGGGCAATGCTGGTACGTGCTGCAACGAGGTATTGCGCAACTGGAGGAAGTGCCTGCTCACTTCGGCGTGATGTGGGCCGATCCGCAAGGCCTGGAGGTAGCGCGCTCAGCCCCGCGCCGAGCGATGCGGCTGGGTTTTGCGGTCTGGATGGCCTTGGCCAAAGCGCGCGCCGAGCAGCGCCCCGATGAAGACGGGCAAACCTTGTTGGGCGCAGATCAGGGGCCTTAAGACCCGTTTTCACAGGCCTTCGCGTTGGCGGGGTTTGCCTACGATGCGCAACCAAGGAGGTGGCCCGTTGGCTGCCCTGTGGGTGCGGCTGACCCCGAACGAACAGCCTTTGGCTGTCGATGCTTGCCACGATTGCTGCCTCACTGCTGGCCATCCCAGGCCAGAGTTTGCCTGCCGCTGAAAGGGACCTTGCACATGTCTGGATGGCTTTCTCGTTTGCTGGGGCGCTCGGCCGCACCCGCCGCACCCGCAAGCCCCGCCAAAGTGGGGCAGACCAGCCCCTCGGCCATGCCGTCGGCCTCGCCTGTCGCCGTGGCAAGTCGGCCGCCGGCGGCCGCTGCCCAAGCTGCATCAGCCGCATCAGCCGCAGCCACCCAGTTTGGCCTGCGCCGGCCACTGGTGGGCAACAAAGGCAATGTGGCGGGCTTTGAAGTGCGTTTGCCGACCGCCCTGGAGCAGCGCTTGCTGACCCGCGCCGACCCGGCCGCCTGGGCCGCCAACCAGGCCTTGTTGTTGGCCGCTGCAGCGCCGGTGTGCAAAGCCGGCCGCATGGCGCTGATGCAGGTCGGTGTCGCGGCGCTGATGCGCCCGGGCGTGGCCCAGCATGCGCAACCAGGCGCCTTGCTGTGCGTGGATGACTTGGCGCAATTGCCGCCCGACATGGCCACCGAGTTGCGCGCGCGGGGTGTGCGATTGGGCGTCAATGACGGCCCGGCGCAGGCCAGCCCGGCGGCTGACTTCATCTGGCTGCAGGCGGCTGCTGGCGGCCTGGATACGCTGTTGCTGTCGGCCCAGCAATGGCGTGCAGCGCAACCCAAGGTGCCTTTGGTGGCGAGCGGCTTGCAGCATCTGGATGATGTGGAGCGGCTGCTGCGCAGTGGCTTCACGCTGGCTGGCGGCGTGCTGGATCGCGCCTCGGTGGTGCCTTCTTCAAAGCCCGTCAGTGCTGCTGCCCAGCGCATTTGTGAATTGCTGAACCACCTGTCGCTTGACCGCGATACCGCCGTGGTGGCCGATGCGGTGCGTGCCGACGTGGCCTTGTCGTACCGTTTGCTGCGTTACGTCAACAGCCCTGCCGTGGGCCTGCGACGCAATGTCGAGACGATCGACGCCGCCGTCATGCTGCTGGGCCGCCAGGAGCTGTACCGCTGGTTGTCGGTGTTGCTGTTGACCGTGGCCGAGTCGCGCCAGGCCAGCCAGGCGCTGCAGGAAACCGCCTTGGCCCGTGGCCGCTTGTTGGAGATGCTGGCCCGCGCGCGCAACGACCCAGCACCGCAAACCTTGTTCACGGTGGGCATGTTGTCGTTGGTCGAGGTGTTGTTGCAAATGCCGATGGCCGATGCGCTGAAACCGTTGCGCCTGGGCGACGCCTTGTTGCAAGCCTTGCTGCAAGGCCAGGGCCCTTACGCCGAATACCTGGCTCTGGCGAAAGCGCTGGACGGGGGAGACATCGCGTCTGTCGATGGCCTGGCGCAACCCTGGGGCGGTGCAGATGCGGTGCAAGTGATGGCGGATGCTGCCTGGGCCTGGGCCGAAGCCGTGGCGAGCGGAGCGGCTGCGCCGGCGCCGTAGTTCGGGCCGGGATCGGCCTTGGGGCTTGGGCCTGGACCTCGGCCTGGCCAGCAACGGGTGTGACTCTGGCCGAGAATCGCCGCTCCCACCCACTCCAAGACGCCAAGTCACGCACAATGGTCGTCTCGTTTTGCAGGAGGTCCGGTCCATGAACGCGCAACCCAATCGGCATGGCATCGGGGTGCCAAACAGAGCCCTGTCGATGAGCAAGCCACTGATCGCCCACTGGCGCCCAGGAGTGGCTGCGTTGGCTTGTGTGTCTTTGTTGCTGCTGGGTGCTGCTGCAGGGCCTGCCGCAAACGCAGCACCTGGCCTGCCTTCAACGCAGGTGGCGTGGCTCCCAGCCTCGGCCGATGCCGACATCGAGCGCGCATTTGCGCAGGCCCGGGCCGAGAAAAAGCCACTGCTGCTGTACTGGGGTGCCACCTGGTGCCCGCCTTGCAATCAGCTCAAGGCGACCTTGTTCAACCGGCAAGACTTTGCCGCCATGTCGCGCTCTTTTGTCGCTGTGCACGTGGACGGTGATCGACCCGGCGCGCAGCGGCTGGGCCGCCGCTTCAAGGTCAGCGGCTACCCGACCATCGTCGTGATGAGTGCCGAGGGTGTCGAGATCACCCGATTGCCTGGCGAGGTCGAGGCCGGGCAGGTCATGGCGGTGTTGCAGCTCGGTCTGGCCGGGGGTCGCCCGGCCAAGGCGGTGCTGGCTGACGCGCTGGCTGCCAAACCATTGCAGCCGGCCGAATGGCGTTTGCTGTCTTTTTATTCGTGGGAAACCGATGAGCAGCAGCTGGTGCCCAAAGCCGAGTTGGCCGACACGCTGGCCAAGCTGGCCCGGCTCAGCGCGACAGCTCCAGGCGAGTCCACCGCCCGCGCGGGTGCTCAAAACGAGATCTCCACCCGTCTGTGGCTCAAAGCGCTGGCGGCCAGCAACGAAGCCCAAGGGGTCAAGGCCGACGACAACCTGCGCCGCATGGTGCTGCAGGTCTTGAGCGAGCCGGCGCTGACGCGCACCCACACCGACGTGTTGAGCAACAGCGCCAGCCAGCTGGTCAGCAGCTTGCAGCCTGAGCCGGGCGTTGCTCGCGACGGCCTGGTGACGGCCTTTGACCAAGGCTTGCAGCGCTTGCAGGCCGACGCCACGCTGTCGCGCGCCGACCGGCTGGGGGCGCTGTTGTCGCGCATCGAGTTGGCGCGCCTGGAGCAACCCAAAGACAGTGCCCAGGTCAAGCTGCCTGAAGCCTTGACGACAGAAGTGCGCTCTTTTGTCGTCAGACAAGACCGTGAGATCACCGACGGCTACGAGCGGCAGGCCGTGATCACGGCAGCGGCCTACACGCTCGGCCGCGCGGGCCTGTGGGCAGACAGCGATGCCTTGCTCAAAGCCAGTTTGGTCAAGAGCCATTCGCCTTACTACTTGATGAGCCAGTTGGGCAGCAACGCCCGCAAGCAAGGGCGCACCAAGGAAGCGCTGGACTGGTACGCGCAAGCCTTTCAGAAGAGCGAAGGCCCGGCCACCCGGCTGCAATGGGGCTCGGGTTATCTGTCGGCACTGGTGGATCTCAGCCCCCAGGCCGCGCGCCGCATCGAGCAGACAGCGACCCAGTTGCTGAGCGAGGCCCGTCAGGACAGCAGCGCTTTTGAGGCGCGCAGTGCACGCTCGCTGCAGCGCATCAGTAACAAGTTGCTGGCTTGGAATGCCAAAGGCGAACATGCGGCGGTGCTGGCCAGACTGCAAAGGCTGTCTGCAGCCTGGTGCCCGAAAGTCGACACGGCCGATGGCCAGCGTGCGGCTTGCGAGGCGTTGTTCAAACCAGCCGCAGCGGCTGCCTCCAAAGCAGCGGCCTGAAGCCAGCCTCCCACCCCCTTTAGAAAGCCACCATGCCGCGCCCCATCCTCGAAGAACAACACCTTCACCCAGCCATCCGCGAGCGCGTGGCGAGCCACCACGCCGACACGCTCAAGCAAGTGCAGCAGGCCGTCGCCAGTCACCCGGTGGTGGTGATCGGCATGGCGAGCAACCCCTTCGTCAAGAAGGCGCGCAAGGCTTTGGACGCAGCGGGCATCCAGCACCATGACATCGATATCGGCAGCTATTTCGGCGATTGGCGGCGACGCAACGCGTTGAAGATGTGGTGTGGTTGGCCGACGCTGCCGATGGTGTTCGTGAAAGGTGTGCTGGTGGGAGGTGCTGAAGACATGATCAAGTTGATCGACAGTGGTGAGTTGAAGCGCTCACTCGGCTGATGAAGCGGCAGGCGCGCGGGCCGCTGGGGTGTGCGCTGTCATGCGTTGCGGTGCTGGCAGCGGCGTTGCTGCAGTCCATCGGCCCAGCTCAAGCTGCCGGCAGTTCAGACGCCCGACTGGGCCTGACTTCTTGTCGCTTGCCAGGCGTCGAGCACGAGGCCTGGTGTGGCCAGCTGCGCCGCCTGCTGGACCCGGCTGTACCGCTGGGCACTGCCTTTGACTTGCACTTTGCGGTGCTGCCGGCGCTGGCGCGCAACCGCAAGCCTGACCCGGTGTTTTTCTTCGCCGGTGGCCCGGGCCAAAGTGCCGTTGATCTGGCGCCACAGATCAGTCGTTTGATGTCCAGGCTGGGCAACCGGCGTGATGTGGTGCTGGTCGATCAGCGTGGCACCGGGCGCAGCGCGCCGCTGGCCTGCGAGCCGCTGCCGGCGGCTTTGCCTTTGGCCCAGGCGCTGGACAACGCCTGGCAGTTGCAACGCCTGGCAGATTGCCGAAATGCCTTGCAGGCCTTGCCGCATGGGGACCTGCGCTTTTATGCCACGTCTTTGGCAGTGCAGGATGTGGATGCTGTGCGGCGGGCGCTCGGTGCCACCCGGATCAACCTGGTGGGCGGCTCTTACGGCACGCGCGTTGCGCTGGAGTACATGCGGCAGTTTCCGTCGCAGGTGCGGCGCGCGGTGATCGACGGCGTGGCGCCGCCCGACATGGTGCTGCCGGCAGCCTTTTCGGCCGACAACCAGGCCGCATTGCAAGCCGTGCTGCAGGCGTGTGCAGCCGAGCCGCGCTGTGCCAGCCGCTACCCCAGACTGCAGGCCGATTGGCAGGCCTTGCTGCTGGGCCTGCCGATGACGGTGACGGCAGCGCACCCGCTGACCGGTCAGCAGCAGCGTTTTGAGTTGACTCGCCAGAACCTGCTGGGCCTGGTGCGCGCGCCCTTGTACGTGCCAGCTCTGGCTGCGGCCTTGCCGATGGCGTTGCACGAGGCGGCAGCCGGCCGCCTGGAGCCGCTGCTGGGTTTGTCATCGGCCCTGAGCGGTAGCCGCTCGCGGCGGCCGGGCCAGCTGTTTGAAGGCATGCACTTTGCGGTGGTTTGCAGTGAAGACGTGCCGCGGCTGGCCTTGTCGTCCGATGCGCCAGGTGCCGACTTTGGCAGCCTCTTTGCGCAGCAGTATCAGCAGGTGTGCCAGGGTTGGCCGCGTGCCGAAGTGCCGGCCGGCTTTTACGAGGTGCCCCCAGCGCCGGCCGCCGTGTTGGTGCTCAGCGGCGGTGCCGACCCGGTGACGCCGCCACGCCACGGTCAACGTGTGACGCAGGCCTTGGGGACCAAGGCGCGTCACGTGGTGGTGGATCAGGCTGGCCATGGTGTCATGGCTCTGCCGTGTCTGCGTGACGTGCTGTTCAGGTTCATCGATGCCGCCAGCGACGAAGAAGCCCTGCGTGTGGATGCGGGTTGCGCGGCGCAGCTGCCGCGGCCCCCGGTCTACCTGCCGATCACGGGTTCAGCCGACACGTTGAAGGGTGCGGTGAGCGCGCGATGATCAAGATCGAGCGTTTGCAGAAGCGCTTTGTGCAAGGGCGTGGGCGCCATCAGCGCATTGTTCAGGCGGTGGCGGGCGTTGACTTTGTGGCTGCCGATGGCTGCATCACTGGCTTGTTAGGCCCCAACGGTGCCGGCAAAACGACGACCTTGCGCATTGCAGCCGGCCTGATTGCCGCAGACGCCGGCTCAGTCTGGGTCGATGGCGTGGACGTGGCCACTTCGCCGGGCACGGCTTTGGCGCGCATGGGGATTTTGAGCGACGCCCGTGGTTTGTACCCGCGGCTGACGGCGCGCGAAAACATCGTCTATTTTGCCCACCTGCACGGCATGGGCCGGCAGGCTGCACAGCGGCGGGCGGATGCACTGGCCGAGATGCTGGACATGGCTGCGTTGTTGGACCGGCGCACCGAAGGCTTCAGCCAAGGCGAGCGCATGAAGACGGCTCTGGCCCGCGCGTTGGTGCACGACCCGCCCAACATCGTGCTGGACGAGCCGACCAACGGCCTGGACGTGCTCGCCACGCGCGCTTTGCGCGACACCTTGCGCCAACTGCGCAGCGAGCATGGCAAGTGCATCATCTTTTCCACCCACATCATGCAAGAAGTGGAGCGGCTGTGTGACCAGGTGGTGGTGGTGTCGCAGGGCCGCACGGTGGCCAGCGGCACAGTGCCTGAATTGCGCCTGGCCACCGGTGAGCAAGATTTTGAGGAGGCCTTTGTGCGCCTGGCGTTTCCCCCGGCACCAGCGCCAGTGCAAACACCCGCAACACCAGCACAAGCACAAGCACAAGCACAAGCACAAGCACAAGCACAAGCACAAGCACAAGCACGTACAGCAGCACCAGCGTCGTCGCTGCAACAACGGGCGCAGCCTTGATGCAGAGCCTGGCAGCCGCTTTCGTTGTCTTCCGCAAAGAGTTGGTGGACGCTTTGCGTGACCGTCGCACCCTGGTGATGGTGTTGCTCAGCTCGGTCGCGGTC
>Ga0105046_10018575_pt1 | contig 10575 bp, 9 predicted proteins | sample MAT03_FD_78385 | JGI IMG/M metagenome (GOLD analysis project Ga0105046, IMG submission 78385) | Freshwater microbial communities from Lake Fryxell liftoff mats and glacier meltwater in Antarctica - MAT-03 (megahit assembly) | ecosystem: Environmental > Aquatic > Freshwater > Ice > Liftoff...
AGGTTGTAGTAGCTGGCTTCGCCACCCAAAGGACCGCCGGTCACCGAGGCGTTGAGTTCCGTTCGGCCCCCCTTGTTCGGCAGTAACGTGCTGTTGCGCGTGTCCCAAGCCAGCCCGGCGCCAATGGTGGAGAGCAGGGTGTCCCCTTCCCACTCCGTGATGGCGGGCGGCGCCACCGGGCTGACATTCACGATGCCGACGTTCTTGATCGAGTAGAAGATGTTGCCAATGAAGAAGTCGGTGAAAATCGGCTTGCTAAGCCCGAAGCGGGCGCCGACTTCGTCCTGATTGTATAGGTTGTTGACGGAGAGGTAATCCAACTGGCTGTAGAAAGCCTCGACGTCCAACCGCAGCTTGCGACCCAGGAACCAGGGCTCCGTGAAGCCCACCGTCACAACGGTTTGCTGCGTGCCCAGCGCGAGCCGCATGCGGGCCTTCTGGCCGCCGCCCTGGAAGGTGGGTGGATGGAAGAGATCGAAGTTGCCCTGGGTCAATTCCACAAAGCCCACCAAGCTGTCCACCGAGCTGAAGCCCGCGCCCACCGAGACGTTGCCCGTGCTCTTCTCATCCACGGCGATGACCAGGTTTTTGCGATTCGGGATGTCGGTGGCCTCCGGCTTGGCTTCGACTTTCTCAAAGTAGCCCAAGCCTTCCAAGCGCCGCTGGCTGAGCTTCACCTTGACCATGTCGAAGGTGTCGCCCGGATACACCGAAAGCTCGCGGCGGAGGACGCGGTCCTTGGTCTTCCAGTTGCCGCGAATCTCGATGCGCTCGACGTAGGACTTCTGGCCCTCGGTGACGTTGTATTGGAGATCAATGGTGTTGCTCACCGTGTTGGGGATCATCCCGACCTCCAAGTTGCGGCTGTTGGCCGTCACGTCGATGTAGCCGCGCGCGCCGTAAAAGTCCTCCACCATCGTCGTGTCCTTCTCCATGCCCTTGGGCGTGAAGATGTCGCCCGGCTTCATCGGCATTATCTTGGCGATAGCGTTGGTCGGAAAGAGGGGCGGGGTCTTTAACTTGGCGTCGTCCACCTTGTTCAACGTGACGGCGCCGACCTTGTAAGGATTGCCCTCAAAAATTTTCCAGATCACGACCATCCGGTTGGTTTCGGGGTAGGTGAACGCGACGTCTTTCACCTCGAAATCAATGTAGCCGCGGTCCCAGTAGAACTCGCGCAACCGCTCATGATCCTCGTCCAACTCCGCGGGCTTGAGCTTGCCGCTGCCCGTGAGCCAGGACATGAACCACCAGCGCCGCGTCTTGACCACCTTGCGCAGCTTCTTTTCCGGGAAAGCCTCGGCCCCCTCGAACACCACATTGATGATGCGCTGCTTGCCATTCTCGGTGACTTCGAAGCGCACGGTCGCGCGCCCCGCCGGTTCGTCCACGCTCAAGACGTATTTCACCTGGGTGTCCGGGAAACCGGCGCCGGCGTACTTCTTCTTGATCTCGTGGGTGTCGTTGAACAGCCGTTGCTCGTCGAGCGGTTCGCCGATCTTGGACTTCACGACCTTCCCCAGCTTCTTGTTGCTGTATTTCTTGTTTCCGGAAAAGGAAATCTCCGTGAGCTTCGGCCGTGCCTGCAGGACGTAGGTCAGCGCCACGCCTGCCGGAACCCCTTCCTGGTTCACCCGGATGTTCAGGAACAAACCCATCGCGTAGAGGTTGCGGACATCCTGATCCACCGCGGAGGGCGAGTAGGTATCGCCTACCCGAACGCTGATGTTCGCCCGGATGAGTTGCTCGTTGACCTCCTTGGGACCGACGAACTTGAGGTCAATGCTCGCGACGCGCGGGCCCAGGCCCGGCGGCAGGCCTTGGGCGAAGGCCGACGAAGCCCCGGCCATTACGCACAGCAGGAGGGCGAGGAGAAAACGGTAGGCGCAGGGCTTCATGCGGAAGGGTCAACCGGGCACGTCGGCGTCGCTGATGCGCGCGGCATCGCGGAAACGCGTGATCCCCCGGAAGAACGTGAGTTCCACGTCCCCGGTCGGGCCATTGCGTTGTTTGGCGATATATAATTTCACGGGCACGGCATCCTGGCCCTCGGCGGGGGCCTCGTCATCTTCGCCGCTGCTGGGCTTGTAAAGCAACCCCACCACGTCGGCATCCTGCTCGATGGAACCGGACTCGCGCAGGTCGGACAACTTCGGTTTGGCACCCGGCTCGCGCTTTTCCAACTCGCGGTTCAACTGGCTTAAAACGATCACCGGCACCTTGAGTTCCTTGGCCAGCGCCTTCACTCCATTGGAGATGTCCGCGATCTCTTGCTGCCGGTTGTCCGCGCGCCGCGAAGTAGAGTGAAGCAGTTGCAGGTAGTCAATGACGAAAAGCCGGACCCCGAACTGCTGCCACATGCGCCGCGCCTTCGCTCGCAATTGCAGCACCGACAACCCCGGCGTGTCGTCAATGAACAGCGGCGCCTTCGCCAGTTCTCCCGCCACCCGCGTCAGCGCCGGGTAATCTCGCTCCGCCAGGAACCCCTCCCGCAGCCGCCGCAAATTCACCTCTGCCCGGGAGCACAACATGCGCAGCACGAGCGAATCGGAAGTCATTTCCAGGCTGAACACCCCCACCGGCAGCTTCAAATCCACCGCCACGTGCTCCGCCACGTTCATCGCGAAGCTCGTCTTGCCCATGCTGGGTCGCGCCGCGATCACGACCATTTCGCCCCCCTTCAACCCATCTGTCATCTGGTCGAAGTCATGGAACCCAGTCGCCAGGCCGCGCAGTTCCCCCTTGTGCGAGTGATAGGCTTCGATCGAAGTGATCGCCTTGCCCACGAGTTCCTTCATCGAAGCCGAGGTCTGGTCCACGCGCTCCTCGGACACCCGCAAGACATCTCGCTCGACTTCGTCCAGCAACTCATCCACCTCGCCGTCGTGATCGTACACCCGCGCCACCACCCCGTTGCACGTCTGGATGATGCGCCGCAGCAAGTGTTTCTCCCGGACGATTTCCAGGTAGTAACTCAGGTTCGCCGCCGACGGCACGGCGTTCGGCAAGCCCATCAAGTAGCTCAAGCCGCCCACCTGCTCCAACACGCCGCGATCCTTGAGCCGCTGGGACGCCGTGATCATGTCAATCGGCTCCCGTTTGTCGTACATCTCCGCCAGCACCTCGTAAATCGTCTGGTGCCGCAAGTCGTAGAACGCGGGGCGATCCGGCTTCAGCTTGAGCAAACACTCCCCCATGCACTCGTTGGGCGAGAGCATCACGCAACCCAGCACGCCCTGCTCCGCCTCGGGTGAGTGCGGCGGCAGGCGATCCAGCTTCGCCGGGTCAATCGCGGGCGCGCGCTTGCGCCGGCCAGCCTTCAAATCCGCCGTCGCGGAAGCTGCCGGGGCGTCGCCGCCGTTAGGCTCAGAATCAATCACCCCGCAAGCAAAGCCGATTCCGGCGCGAAAGGCACGCCGGAACGCGCGGAAGTTGTTCGTCGGGAAATCTTCGCCAGAGCATACATCGAAGACCACACCTGGGCTTCCAGCGACGGCTACACCATACGGCTGACGTTCGAGACTGGAGCACCCCCAGTCCGCGCCCACTTCGATCTAGGCCCGCACGCCATCAACGCTCTCTTTGGGTTTCTGGCAAGCCACTATCTCGCCAACCGCCGCGCAGAGCGAGCCGTGCCGGCGGAGGAAGGCCCGCATGGCCCCTAAACACCGACCATCATGGCGTTGGTCCGGCAGCGCCAAGTACTGGGGCATCGTCTCGCCCTGCCGGCTAATCGTATCTGGCAGCCTTGCAGCCACCCGCAAGGACGCCATCCGCCGCTTCATAGGCAACTACGCTATGACCGGAGGCCGGCACCTTTCTTGGCCCTCTGCGTACCGCAAAGGCTACCGTGCCTCGGCGCTTCATATCCTGCACCCCGGCATCTTCGACCTTTAACCCGCTCTCCGCTGCCGAAAGCCGTTTGGAGTCCCGGCTTTAGCCGGTGCTGGGCGCGACCCAGGGTCAAAATGAGAACTGCTGGCCCCGCGCACCTCGAAGTGGCGCCCGACTTCCCGACTTGGTATCTATCACCCCATGAATCGCGCCCTCTTGCTCGCCCTTCCGCTACTGGCGACCTGCCCCTTGGCCACCGCCGAACCTATCGGCATCGAAACACTTCACCGGCTGGACCGGTTGGCAGAGTTCAAGACCTCCGCGAAGGTTGGCTCGGTCTCCAGCTACGACCGCACCGGCGGCAACGACGATGGTTTCTCCGGCAAATACTCTTTCGTCCGCAAGGAAGGTGACACGCTCGTGCTGGCCGATCTCCAAGGCCCCGGCGTGATCTACCGCGTCTGGACGCCGACGCCGACGGATGACGTTCTGGAATTCCTCTTCGATGGTGAGACGAAGCCGCGGATCACCGTGAAGTATCGCGACTTGTTCCTCGGTAAGCATCCAGCCTTCCCACGTCCGCTGGTCGGCTTTGGCGCGGGCGGCTATTACTGCTACGTCCCGCTGCCGTTTGCCAAATCGTGCGTCGTTCGCATCCGCGCTCCGAAGACGCAGTTCTACCAGATCAACTACGCGCTCTACCCGCCGGGCACCGCCATCGTCACCTTTGAACCGCAGCCCGCGCCCGCCTACCTCGCTGAGCGCGAACTTGCCTGCGCAGTGTTTCGCCGCGCCGGCTCCGATCTCAGTCGCTTCACCGCGCCGCCGGATGCCAGCGTGCAAACCACCGCGGCCACGGTCTCGCTGGCGCCGAACTCCACTGCGAAGGTATTCCAGGTTGATGCGGGCGGGCGCATCGTGGGCCTGCGGTTCTCGCCCGCCAGCGCGCTCGCCGGCAAAGCGCGCGACTTGCTCCTGCGCATCTCCTTCGACGGCGAAGCACCGGCGGTGCTGTGTCCGCTGGGCGATTTCTTTGGCTACGCTTGGGGTCAACCAGCCGCGCAATCGCTGCTCGTAGGCACTGCGGGCGACACCGCCTACTGTTACTTCCCGATGCCCTTCGAGCGGAGCGCCCGAGTGGAAGTGGTTTCGGAGCGGGCCACGTCCGTGGAGTTGCGCGCGGAGGTGCTGCACGCCGCGGTGCCGCGCGCCACCAATGAAGGCAAATTCTATGCACTCTGGCGGCGCGAAAACCCGACCAAGCTCGGCGAACCGTACACCTTGATCGAGACGGAAGGGCGCGGTCATCTGGTTGGCGTCGCGCTGCAATCGCAGGGCTTCGAGTCCGGCAAGACGCTGTTTTTCGAGGGCGACGACCAGACGACGATTGACGGCGAACTCGCGATCCACGGGACTGGCTCAGAAGACTTCTTCAACGGCGGCTGGTACGACGTGCCGGATCGCTGGGAGCAGCGCATTTCCTTTCCGCTGAGCGGCTGCCTCGGTTACCTGAAGCATCTCGGCCGCACCGGCGCCTACCGGCTGTTCCTCGGCGACGCGCCGGCCTGGCGCAAGGGCATCCACCAGACCATCGAGCACGCCGGCGAGCAGAACAATATCCTCACCGACTATTGCAGTGTTACGTATCTCTACTCGGAACGCCGCCCCACGGCGAACCTCGCCCCGCCCCGGTTGCCGGATCGCGCCGTGAACGACCCGCGGGAGGTCGCTTTCCCGATGGGGTGGCAAACGCCGATTTACGCCTGGTCTTTCGACCGCGCCACGCTCAGCCGCAAGAAGGACCAGCTCGACGGTGAGGAAGTGCGCTACCTCTCGCTGACCGGCACGGGGCAAGATTGGTTCGGACCGCACTTCCTTTCGCCGACGTGCGACGTGCCCCTCAGCGGCCGATACGCCATTTACCTCGAAGCCGTGCAGGGGCCGGCCCAGGCGAAGGTGCAGTTGTTCCAAAACGAGAACCCCGTCGCCGCCCCCGTGGATCTCTATGCGGAGAAGCCGGCCAAGAGTGGCCGCGTCCTGCTGGGCCACCTCGAGCTGGCCGAAGGCAGGAATAATCTGATGTTCAAACTCGTCGGCCAAAACGAAAAGGCCACCGGCCTGGGGCTGGACTTGATCACCGTCATCTGCGTGCGGGAGTGAGGGGTAAGCCGTAACTCCGCGGCACCGCCATTACTGACGCCGCGGCCCGCGACGCAGAACCACACCGGCGGTGGTCTGGGCAAGGGATTTGGGGGCACTGGCAGGATTCAGGCGGCGACGGCGTTGGGGCTTTGGCCGTGGATGGGCTGGCGCAAGACAGTTGAGACAGACAGCCCACAATTCACGGCACGCCACCGTTATGGGTGCTTCAAACCGCCGCCAGCGAAGTCATTAGTGTAACGCCCCCGGCGCGCGGCCACGGCTTGCACATAATCCCGCGTGCCGGGGAACGTCATGGCCGCGAGGAACGCGGCGCTGTTCGTCGCGGCGGCACCCTTGGCCCAGCGCAGGACATTGCCGCGGCCGGCGTTGTAGTCCGCCAGCGCGAAGGGCAGGGGATCATCGGCGCGGGGGTAGCGCCGGAGGAGTTTCGCCAAGTACCAGGTGCCGCAGCGGGTGTTCAGCGCCGGGTCGAGCAGCAACGTGTGCTCGAAGTTCGTGACGCTCTCCTCGCCGGCCCATTCGAGTGCCGTCGGCTCGGTGATTTGCATCAGCCCCAACTCGCCGACGCGCCCCACCGCCGTCGCGTCGAACCGGCTTTCGCGCCAGACCACCGCCTTCACCAACGCGGGATCCACGCCGTATCGGCGGGCGGCGGTCAGGATCACCTTGTCATGGCGATGCTCGCGCGGGAGCCAGCGCCAATCCAGGAAGGCAATCGCCGCCCCCACCAGCAGCACAGCCAGCAGCAAGCGGCCGCGCCAGCTTCGGAAAGAACTTCGGGACCGAGCCATGCAGATGAAGTGCGCACCGCTTACTCCGGTCGCGGCGCCGCGCCGATGATGCGGCCATCCGGTGCCCGCACCGCTGGCGCGCCGAGCAGCAAGGCTTCCTCCTTGCTGGGCATGCCGTCGCGCTCGAGGAACAGGATCGTCAGGCGTCCGCGTTGCACGAGCACCGGCACGCGCACGCGCCCCAGTCCGGCCGCCTCCGCATAAACTTCGTAGCGACCTGGCGCGAGGCGCGTGATGAAGGGCACTTGGTCGTCCGGCCCGGCGTGGTTCTGGGAGGCGGCGGCTTTCTTGCCGTCGGCGCCATACACGATGTAGCCCGTGTGCGGATAATAGACGATGCCGCCGTCGTTGACCGGGCGGGTGGCAGAGAAGACCTGCAAGTAGCCGCTGGCCCCGCCGAAGGGTCCGTACGCGCCGGGCATCGGACCGACCATGAGCAATGGGATGCCACTGGACGTCGTGGCGCAGCCGGCCGCCGGGAGCCAGAGGGCAGCAGCGGCGAAAAGCGCGGCCAGGTGCAGCAAGGGTGTTGGTTTCATCGGTGGGAAAAGTTTCCGGCCCATACGCCGGGCGGCGGAATGTTGGCGGTCCCGCTGCGAAACGCACGCGAAACTTCCGCACACGGCACTTGTCACCGGCGCCGTCGCCGTGCTTCCATCGTCGGGATATGCGCACCCCATCTTTGCTTCCCTTCACTCTGGCCGCCGTGCTCTGCGGTGGCATCGCCAGCCTGGCTGCCCCGGAAGAGCCGGGCGTGAAACTCACCCAGCGCCCTGACCGCGTGCTGGTCGAGATTGGCGGGAAACCCTTCACGGAGTATTGCTTCAGCAATGTGCCCAAGCCCTTCTGCTACCCGATCCACGGGCCGGGCGGTGTGGGCCTGACGCGCGACTGGCCCATGCGCGAGACGCCCGGCGAAGAGCGCGACCACCCGCATCATCGCGGCCTCTGGTTCACCCACGGCGATGTCAATGGCGTGGATTTCTGGAGCGAGACCGCCAAGGCCGGCAAGGTGGTTCACGATGGCTTTCTGGAAGTGACTTCCGGGCGCGACACCGGCGTGCTGCGGGCCCGGAACAAGTGGATTGCGCCCGACGGACGCTTGATTTGCACCGACGAACAGACGCTGCGGTTCCATGCCGATGCCGCCGAGGGCCGGCGACTCGACTTTGAAATCACGCTGCACGCTGGCGCCGAGCCGCTGGTCTTCGGCGACACCAAGGAAGGCACGATGGCCATCCGCGTGGCCGAGACGATGCGGCTGACGGCGGTGAAACCACCCGGCGCGAGCAAGGCCCCGCCCGGCGCAGGTCATATCCTGTTGGCCACTGGCGCGCGCGACAACGAAACTTGGGGCAAGCGTTCGCCGTGGTGCGATTACTCCGGGCCGGTCGGCGGACAAACCGTCGGCATCGCTATTTTCGAGCATCCGGCGAACCCGCGGTTTCCCACCTGGTGGCACGTCCGCGACTACGGCCTGTTCGCCGCGAATCCCTTCGGGCAGCACGACTTCGAGAAACTCAGCGACAAGGAGGCTGGCAAACGCGTCGTGCCGGCGGGCGGCCAGGTGACCTTCCGCTACCGCTTTTACTTCCATGCGGGCGACGCGGCGCAAGCGAAGGTGGCGGAGCGCTTCGAGGAATATCGCGCCTCTGCCGCAGTGGCACCGCGCTGAAGGCGGCGAGCTGAGCGCTCGCGCTTTCCTTGCGACGGTGTCGGGTCGAAGCTAGCCGCGACGCCTGTCCCACAAGGCCGCCACGCTCCCGCCGCCAAGGCGCGGGCGCGGGGATGCTGCTCGGTCAACCTTGGTGCGGCTCTGTAGGCCCGGTGCCCCCACCGGGCGAACCCGGTCGTTTCCACGGCCTCAGATTCCCACCGCGAGAAAAAAATCTACCGGCAGCAAAAAAAGATTTGGCAACCAGCCATACACAGGAGCCTACTACGCACGCTCGTTGGCGATTTTTTGAAATCGTTGGGCAGCGTCAGTGTCGTGCCAAGGCTCTACACAATGTCGTCCGCGGGCAGGCGCAGTGAGTTGGTCTTTAACCGGAGTAGGTTGAGGGTCGCCTTAAAAGCGTCAGGACACCTTCTGACCAATTCAGGAGCGTTCCTGAACTGTTTAGGAATGTTCCCAAACGTGTCAGTGAGCGTCCTGAGTTGTTTAGGAAGCGTCCTAAACAGTTTAGGTGCAGTCCCGACATGCGTAGAGGCAGTCCTAAGATCTGAAACCGACAAACTGAATCGTCAACAGTGAGCAATAACTGCGGTTGGAACCAACCGTCGAAGAAAGAACTACGACTATGGCAAGGAATGTAAATCCCGACAAAGTCCTGACCGATGCAAAGACCATCCTTGAGGTTTGGAACGAAAATAAAGACTTCAAACTGAAAGATGTCACCTTGGAAAACGTTGAGGCAGACTGCGTGACGTTGGAAAAGAGCATCGAAGACATCGCCAAGCTAGAACTCAAGCTCACCCCGCTGCGCAACTTGCGCGATGACGTCGCCAAGAAGTTGAACGAGACCAACACGCGCGCCCGCAGCGGCATCAAGGGCTACTTCGGCGGCAACTCCAGCCAATACGACCAAGTCGGCGGCACCCGCACCAGCGAACGCGCCAAAGGCGGACGCAAACCCAAACCGACCGAAACCAAATGAACCGGTTCGCCCAGTGCCACCCTCGCCCATCGGATGCGAGAGGGGCTGGCGGTGAGGGTTTCTGGTGACGTGTCGCCTCCGCGCGCTTGCCCCTCGACTTGCGCCTTTCCCTTGGCCCACTCCGAACCCGCCCGTCGCCGTGGCATTCCGGTCGTGACACCACGCGATTTCCTTGGCGCCTTGCGCACCAGCGCCTGAAGCACCAGGACGACGATTGAAGCCAAAGTGCCGGACTACCTCGCCAAGCTCGCCCGCGAAGCCGCGGTGCTGCCCGCAATACTGAACACACCTATGGGCAAAGTCATCGTCAACCTGAAGCTGACCAACTACAGCGACTTGATCCTTCGCCGCCTCAAGCTGGCCAAAGGCAAACCGCGCGCAGTGGAAGTCGAGGCCTTGGTGGACACCGGTGCCACGCGGCTCCACCTCAAGCCCTCGGTCATCAAGAAGTTGGGCCTGGCCCGCACCGACACCGTTCGCTCACAGACCACCAACGGCGACGCCATCCGCTACAAATACGAACCCGTCGAACTCGAACTCATGGAACGGCGCGAAACCTTCGACGTGATCGAAGTGCCGGAGAATGTCCCCAACCTGCTCGGCCAGGTGCCGCTGGAAGTGCTGGACTTCGTGGTGGACGCGAAGGGGCAGAAACTCATCCCCAACCCTGCCCACGGCGGCGAGCAAATGACCGAGGAATACTGAGCCGCCATGCGCATCTACGTCGAAAGCACCATCCCGAGCTACGTCGTCGCCCGACCCGCACGCGACCTCCTGCAAGCGGCGCGCCAGCAGCTCACCAAGGATTGGTGGGACTTGAAGCGGCAGAAGCACGAGCTTTTTACCGGCCAGCTTGGGCTCGACGAAATCGCTTTTGGCGAACCGGAAATGGCGCGGCGCCGGCTTGAACTGGTCGCCGACCTCACCTTGCTCGAATCCACCGAGGAAGCTCGCAAGCTGACCCGCAGCATCATGGATTCACGGCTGCTGCCCGCCAAGGCCGAGGGCCAAGGCTGCATCAAACCCCCGAGTTAGAACAATGCGGGCGCGGCCCTGAACGATTTGTCGGGACTTTGCATTCCCGAATGCTCTTCCCTGAGCGGATGCCTAAACCGCACCGATTACCCGAT
>Ga0105046_10018576_pt1 | contig 10574 bp, 5 predicted proteins | sample MAT03_FD_78385 | JGI IMG/M metagenome (GOLD analysis project Ga0105046, IMG submission 78385) | Freshwater microbial communities from Lake Fryxell liftoff mats and glacier meltwater in Antarctica - MAT-03 (megahit assembly) | ecosystem: Environmental > Aquatic > Freshwater > Ice > Liftoff...
CGACCCTGGCCGATGCGCACCCTGAGGTTGGCGCCTGGGGCCTCGGGGTCCTGGCTGGCGCGCTCGAACCAATCCCAGTCGCGGTCGTATCGGTACGAGCCGATGCCGGGCGAGGCCATGATGCGCGCCATGAAGTTGAGCACGTCGGCTGTCGCCAGGAACTCGTCCTCGAATCCGAACGCGCCGTGCTCGTTCCGGAACTCTGGGTCGAACTGGTAGCGGTAGAGCAGGTTCTGCTGGATGTTGATCATCGGGAACAGGTACCGGAGCAGGCCGTTGATGTAGCCGCCGATGCCGAACGTCCTGCGGTAGCGGCGGAAGGCCGAGAACACATAGCTGCGCTCGTAGCCCTCCATCGCGTTGCGCACCATCTCGCGGAAGCTGTCGCCCTCATCGAAGGTGTTGCACCACGGGAGGGTGCGCGTTCCAGACCGGTAGTCTTCGCAGTAGCGGTAGTTGATGGGGAGGTAGCGCGTACCGGCTCCCGCGGCGTCGAGCACGGCGGCCGCGTCGTCGTCGTAGTTGCTGCACACTTGGCGCGAGGCGACCGTCGGATGTGAGACGCAGGTCTGCATCAGGCTGCCGTCGCGGTTCGCCGTGGTGAGATCGCCCGCGCGCGCACCACCCGCCGAGTACGGACAGTCCGAGTCCGCGGTGCAGGTCTCGCCGCCCATGTAGAACGTCGCGTACGCGCGGATCGAGTTCGACGGGTTGACGTCGGCGAGGGGGACCGTCGGCGCAGCGCCGCGGTCGTACACGTCGACCATGCCGGTGTAGCCCAGCGCAATCGCCATCCAGTCGTGGCGTCCCGAGCCCTGGATGCGCTGGTACCAGTTCGCCGTGTAATCCATGATCGATGAGGTCATCGACCCGTCGATGCCGGCGAGCTCACGGTTCTGCCGGACGGAGGAGTAGGCCGTCTCGTAGAGCCGCTGCTCCTCGTAAGAGAGGCCGATGTCACCATCAACATCGAAGTCGCGGGGGTCGGGCAGCGGCAGCACGTCCTGGATCAGGTAGTAGTCGGGCGAGTAGTTGCCGATGTCGGTGCTGCCACCGAAGTCGTGGCGCAGGCCCATGCAGTGACCAACCTCGTGGATCTCGGTCTGGCGGTAGAGCCGACGGTTGAGGTCGAACTCGACCCGAGCGCGGGTCCAGCCCGCCGAGCTGACACGGTTCACGTACCAGAGCACCGAGTCGTCGGTGAAGTTCTCCGGCATGTGCATGCCGAGCACCGCAAGCCGCGTCTGCAGCTCGCTGGTCTCGTTGATCATGTCCTCAAAGTTCCCGCGGAACGGCGAGGCGAGCGCGAGGAGATCATCGTCGGACATCCCGGGTGCGCCGAAGGCGTCGATCTCGTCGATCCCAGCGAGCACGTGCGACTCGGTGTTCTCGAGCAGGCGGCGCTCGATGTCACTGCCGGCCAGCATCTCGCGACGGTCGAAGATCCGCGCGCGGCCCTCGGGACCCTGGAGCGTCTCGGCGCGCTCCATGATGGCGTCCATCCGGTTGTGGATCTCCTCTGCGACGATCGGGTCACCCTCGAGACCCGCCTCGAGTGCGACGCTGAAGTCGATCCGGGGAGGCGCGGGGAGATCGACGCGGCCGGCGTACTCGAGGTACGCGCGGATGTCCTCGCCCGTGTAGAACTCCGCGTCAGTCAGCCGGCCCGACACGAGGTCGAAGGCCTGAAGCGCGCGGGTCCGGTACCCCTCGAGGGCGGGGCCACCGATGTTGGCGTCGGTGCCGAGCAGCTCGCCAGTGACGGGGTCGGCCCGGAACTGGGCGACGCCGAGGAAGGGAGTGCCCGGCTGATCGACGTAGCTGAGGAGGTTGAAGCGGATGTCACCGCGCTCCTGGCACTCGAGACCATCGGTGGTCCCCTCGTTGGCGGTGACCGCCGGCACGTTGCAGCCGTTGACGCGCAACGTGACGACGCACTCGGCGCCTTCCATGTTGGCGTTCACCCAGTTGTCGAACATGTCGCTGTTCAGCGCGGGGTTGTTCAGGTCGGGTTCAAACGCGCCCTCGCTGCCGTCGAGACGGATACCGCTGTCGTTGACCCAGCACTGGTAGGGGTTGATGACGCCGCGAGCGGTCGCTTCAGCGGCCGTCTCGAACGGATCGTAGTGACCCTCGCAGTCACCTTGTCCGTCGCCTGTCAGGTCGGGCTGAAGGGTGGCGTCGTCGGCGGTGCCGACGCGGCCGTCGGGACCGGGGCCGTTCTGGCAGAAGCAGTAGCCGGCGGGGTCGTCGCTCTGGCACTCGACGCGCGGATACTCCGGCACGGTCAGGTTACGGCGCACTCGGACGGTACCCATCAGCACCGAGTTCCACTCGCCAGCGACCTCGAAGGCCGGGCGGATCAGGTGGGTCGGTAGCTCTCGGCTGGTGTGCCAGATGATCTGGCGGACGCCCCGATCGGCGTACGGAACGGGATTGCCCGCGTCATCCACCCAGTCGGTCCAGATGTTGTGGCGGAAGATCGCGTTGTTGACGAAATCGGTCATGCCCCACGCAGGGTCGCCAGCCGAGCTGGATGCGTCGTACGTGTCGCGCTCCATCCGGAAGTAGCCGGCACGCTCGAAGAGCGCGTCGTCAAAGTTCTCCGGGACGTACTCGCGGGTGTCGCTGACCCGGAGGAACGAGGTACGGATCGAGGTCAACACGCTCGCGCAGTTGGTCGCGCCGCAGAACGCGCTGGTGGGCGACCAGAGCTGCTGGGTGACGAAGTTGAACGAGTAGAGCTCGTCGGCGGGGTAGTCACGGGCCCATAGGCGATCGTTCTCGCGGCAGTCCTCCGAGGTGTCGTCGGGACCGTCGCAGCTCATCATCAGGAACTGGGGACGCCAGTCGGCGGGGAAGTTGGAGACGCTCTGCACGAAAAGGTCGGTGGCCTCGCGACGAACGCTGCCGAACACCTCCGAGAGCTCGGCCGAGGTGCCGTACCAGCCCGAGAGCAGGTTGCGCGACCAGTCGACGCGCATGAACCGGCGCTCCCACCAGCGTTGATCTGTGGTGTTCTCCTGCACCACGTTGAGCTCTTCGCCCGTGGTCGGGTTGTAGGCGCGGCGGATGTCGAAGTGGCTCGAGATGCGGTAGGCGGCGACGGGCTCGCCGAGGTAGCCGTCCGGCGCCGCCTCGAAGGGGCTCTCTGCGTCGCCGACTGTCCGGTAGTCACGGAAAGCGTAGAGGGTCTCTTGGTCGATGACCCAGCGGATGCGGACCATGGCGTAGCCGCCGGAGGTGCCGTCCGTCGATATCTCCCCCACGAAGCCGAGAGCCGCGGCCTCGTAGTCGAAGTCGATGACCTGCTCGGTCATGTACCAAGAGCCAGTGAATGCGCTCTTCTCCACGACGTTCGACAGAACGTTGTTGATGGGCGCGCGCCCTTCTCCGCAGCCGCCGAAGGCGCCGCCCATGCCGAGGACGGAAGCCGCGGCGAGCATGAAGCCCAGCGCGCGGCCCGTGGCAGTTCGGGTGAGTCCGTTCATCGTTCGATTCTCCATCTTGAGATCGGGCATCTTCAGGTCGTGGTTCGTCAGGGGTGCGGAAACGTTATTCATGAGGGCCTCAGAACCCAACCAGGGTACGGGTGTTGAGTGCCTCTTCATCTTCGTGGGCTGAGCCCTCCAGATCGCGACTTTCGTCGAGCTCGAGCGAGGCGAGACCCTGACGACGACGCTGGCGCTGCTCAGGAGTGAGGCCGTCGTCCTCGCCGCCAGCCGTGATGGTCTGGTAGATGCCATCGAGGGTGACGGTAGCGGAGAGATAGACCTGCGAATCGGGGTTGAACGGGCTGCGAACGCTGCCATCGTCGTTGTAGAGCGGCGCGATCACGGCCGAGTTCGCGACGCCGAGCTGGAGGTTCAGCCAGGGCTGGACGTCGTACGCGGCGGCGAGCGTGAAGTAGGTGAACGCGCGCCAGCGGGACTGGTTGGGGTCGAACGGGACCTCGTGCGTCGAGCCGCACGGCGTGGTGAGGATGTTCTCGCAACCCAGACTGCCAGCGGCCAGATCGTCCGCGCGATCGAAGACCATCAAGCCCTGCAGGGTAAGCGTGAGGCCCGACACTGGGGTGACGTTGAACGTCAACGCGACGAGAAGCCGGTCCACCGCATTGGCGGCGCCGCCCATCCCGCTGGTGAACGTCGAGCCCACATCGCCCGAAGTGGCGTCGAAGGCGCCGCTAGCGCCGAAGCGGCTCCCGAAGGCTTCACCACCCGGGTACGGGTTCTGGGCCAGCGAGACGTTCGAGCCTGCCCACCAACGCCGGTACGAGAGACCAAGCGCGATGTTGGACGAGAGGAACTCCGGGATCTGAAGGACGCTCGTCAGGCCGATGCCGGTGTTGAAGTAGCGCTGCGCCGCCTGGCTCGCCTTCGAGGTGGGAACCGTGAGGCGAATCGCTGGGATGAACACGAAGCGGTCGACCACGGCCGTGTAACGCAGCTCGACCAATGCATCGCTGAGCGCGAGTTCGTGGTTGAAGGTGTCGCCGTCGGAGTCGGTGAGCTCGTAGGAGACGCCGACGCTCGCGATCAAGAAGAGGCGCGCGTCGAGGTACCAGCGCGGCAGCAGGCCGAACGACCAGTAGTAGGTCGGGTTGTAGGTCTGCTGTCCGTCGCGAACGAGGGTGTTGAACGTCAGGCCCTGGGTCCAGGTGAAGAAGCTGTTCCGCCACGCGAGGGGTTCGTTCTCGGCCTGCGCCTCCATCGCTCCCTCGATGCGTTCCTCGATGCTCTCGTCCTCGTCGCTGACTTCCTCGGAGGCGTCTTCGGTTGCGTCGTCTGCCGCCTCCTCCCGGGCCTCTTCGTCTTCCTCTTCCTCTTCGGCCGTTCGGGCTTCGTCCTCACCCTCACCGTCGCCTGAGAGGGTGCCGAGGGTCTCGGGCGATCCATCGGGCTCGGGCGTCGCCGTGGTCGGGTCGGACAGACCCGCGCTGGGGTCGGATGCGACGTCAGTGTCGTCTGAGTCCTGCGCCAACACGACGCTCGGCGCGAGGAGCGCTGGCGCCGCGACGGTGAGGCAGCCGAAGGCGGTGAGGCAGGCGAGCGCGACGATCCGGTCAGTGATGACGTGATCGGCGTGGGTGCGGTGGCTCTTGCGAGCGGGGAGTGCGTTGTTCGTCACCGAGCCGTCTCCGTAAATGTCCGAGGCAGGAAAGAAGTGGCGAGCCAGAGTGGTTGGAGCTCGCGAGAAGCAGTCGTCAGCAGAACCGGATCGCAGAAGAGTCGGGGAGCGAAGGCGGTCGCAAAGACGCGGCGACAGCGCAGCACGCATCCACACGACAGCCTGGCCGGGGCCGGGCTGAGAGGCGGCGGAGTAGGACCCAAGCCTACCGGCTTGTCAAATGAGTCCTTCACGGCGCGCGCTCGGTGGGTCGATGGAGGAAAGAAAGAGGGTCTAGGTACTCCGGGAGCTACGAGATGCCCCGTCACCAAACGCACGCGTAGTGTGTTGGGGGACGAGGTGAATCCCTGAGTCGCAACCGATGTGCCACGGGGCTCAGCTTGGGCGAATGCCCCATGCGCTCCCAGATTCCAGGCTGATCGAACGCCGTGCCGACCTGTCGCAGTCGGCAGCGTGTAAGGACCGTGACGATCGGAGGTCGCCGGCAGCGGTCACTCGCCGAGCGCCACTGCGTCGTAGGCGACGCGAGAGAGCGTGCTCACGCCCGGTAGCTTCTCCATCGCGGTCGCGATCGCGTCGCCGGTTCCCAGCGCAACGATCGCGACATCGGACGGGGACAGCACCGACCGGGTCGCGTCGTTGGCGACGCGCACCGTGGTCTGTCGAACCCGATCGACGAAGCCCGCCCAGAACGATCGCGGCAGCCCGTGCAGCGCAGCGTCGAGGCGGGGCTCGAGGCGCTTGAACGGCGTGTCTCGCTCGAACGCGTGGCTCTTCACCAGATAGCTGCGCGCCTGCGCGAGCTCGGCGGCGGTCAGCCCCTTGGTCACCCAGTCCTCGAAGAGCTCGAGCTCGAGCCGAGCACAAGCCGCCGCCTCATCGGGGGCGGGGTGGGTGTACATCGAGAAGGCCTCGCGCTGTTGATCGGCGCCGATGCGCGCGCTCGCCGAGTAGCTGTAGCCCCGCTCTACCCGCACGGCGCGCATCAAGCGCGATGTCATGCTGCCGCCGAACGCGGTGTTCGCGACGAGCAGCGGGTGAAAGCGGGGATCGCGCAAGCGGGTAGCAAGCGTACCTATCTGGAGCTGCACCTGGGTGCGCTCGGGCTTGTCGATGAAGAGGACCCGGCGTCCCGCGCGAGCGACGACCGCGGGAGCGGCGAGCGGAGCGTCTCCGCGACGGGCCAACGGAGCGAGCAAGCGCTCCAGCAACGCACCGACCGGGCCCTCCTCGATGTCGCCGGCCAGACCCACGATGAGGTTCTGCGCGTGGACGTGAGCCTCACGCGCGGCCTCGAGATCGCGGAGGGTGATGCGGGGCAGCGATCGAAGGGTGCCGAACGGCGATCGACCGTAGGGGTGTGCCCCGAAAAGGTGGGGACGAAACGAGCGGGCGGCGAGCCAGCGATCGTCGTCCTGCCGCGCGATGAGCTCGGCCTCCCCTTCGCGGCGCGCCTCGTCGAGATCGGCCTTCCGCATCGCGGGCTGGGCTATCGATCCAATCACGAGCTCGAGGAATGGCGCGAGGTTCTTCGCGAGGACCGAGCCGTTGAAGCGGGCGCCGCCGTGTGCGACCTCGGCGGAGAGCGTCGCTCCGAGGCCTTCGATCGCCTCGTCGAAGCGGCGCACGCTCTGCCCTTTGGCGCCCGATCGGAGCAGGCGCACCAGCAGGCGTGCGGTGCCCTCTTTGCCGGGCGCGTCGATCAGCGCGCCGAAGCGGAGGACCAAGCTCACGTCCACCAGCGGCAAAGCGTCACTCACCTCGGCGAGCACGGGCGTGCCTGCGCGCGTCTGCCACGCGAGCTCTCCTCCTCGCTTGCTCACGAGCGGCCTCGCGGCAGGACGTCGATGTGGACCCGGGGGGCGTCACACAGGACGGCGCGCGTCACCCGACGCACGTCGGCGGCGGTCACGCTGCGCAGCTCCTCGAGCCGGGTGAACGCATGGCAGGGATCGCCAGTGATGGTCGCGGCGAGGCCTATCTGCTCCGCTTTGCCGGAGGCCGTCTCCATGCCTCCCAGAAAGCCGAGCTCGATCCGGTTCTTCACCTTGGTGAGCTCGCGGGCGGAGGGACCGCGCTCGCCCAGGCGACGGATCTCGGTGTCCGCGACCGACAGCGCCTTCTCGATCCGCTTGCCCTCGCGCGCCGAGAGCCAGAGATCGGCGAGCGAGCCCAGCTCGAACGGCGACGCCGACATCCGGACCTCCTGCACTAGCTCCAGATCGCGGACCAGCGCTTGGTAGAGACGTGAGCTCCGGCCGCCGCAGAGCACCTGAAGCGCGACGAAGAGCACCGCGTGATCCCGCGCCGCGTATGGCGGGGCGTGCCACCCGCAGAGCACCTTTCGAGTGGGCGTCGAGAGGCGCAGGATCTTGCGCTTGGGCGCCTTCAGCGCGGGCAGACGCGGACGCTTCTCCGCGGGGCGAGGCGAGGCGGGGAGAGCGGCGTAGGCGCGGGTCACTCTTCGCACGACATCCGTCGGGACCACGTCGCCTGCGACGATGAGGGTGGCGTGGTTTGGGGCGTAGTGTGCGCGGTAGTAAGCGAGCGCATCGGCCCGGGTCATCTCGTTCAGATCGTCCATCCAGCCGATGGTGGGCCAGCCGTAGGGGTGCCGCGCACCGAACGCGGTCTTGTAGAGGACCTCGCTCGCGGCGCTCTCGACGTCATCGTCCACCCGATCGCGGCGCTCGCTGATGACGACGTCGCGCTCCGAGAGGAAGCGCTTTGGGCTGACGGCGATGCCGCGCATCCGATCGGCCTCGAGCTCCACCGCGAGCGGCCACTCCGAGGTGGGGAGGTTCTCGTGGTACTGGGTCCAGTCGGTCCAAGTCGAGGCGTTGTTCTCCGCGCCCGCGTTCTCGAGCAGCCGGTCGAAGTCGCCCTCGGGGTAGCGCTTGGTGCCCAAGAACATGAGGTGCTCGAGCAGGTGCGAGAGCCCGGTCTTGCCCGGCACCTCGTGCCGCGAGCCCACCTTGAACCAGGTCTGGTAGGACACCACGGGGGCGCTGTGATCCGGGAGGACCAAGAGCGTGAGCCCGTTCGCCAACGTGTAGCGGTGCAAGGTCAGCGAGGCGCCGAAGGGTACGGGCGCGTGACGAACGGTGAGGGGGCGCGACGTCGTCTTGATGGTGGGCTTGCGCGGCGTGGGACTGCGGGGCGTGGGAGTGCGAGGTGTGGGCTTGGTTCGCGTCGCCGCGGTTCGAGACGGAGTGGAGGGCACGGCCGGCGACTGTGGGGGCAACGTTCGGAGAGGTCAAAGGCCGTCGTCGTGCTCGCGGCGTGGCGATTGACAGGCATGCAGCACGGCCGCATCCATCCGCCGCCGTGACGTTCCTTCCTCGCCCTGCTGCTCAGCGTCGTCGCTTCGTGGTGACCGACGCGCGCGACGCGACCCCGCTCGTACGCCACCTGACGCTGCGAACCGAGGACGGCGCGCCGTACGTGTATCTGCCGGGCCAGTGGGTGAAGGTGTATCTGCCCCGCGGGCTCGATCGCGACTACTCGATCGCGTCGGCGCCAAGCGCGGAGGTGCCTTCGCAGATCGAGCTGGTGATCACCCGGGTCGAGGGCGGCGCGGGCTCGAACGCGCTGCACGCGATCGCGGTGGGCGAGGTGCTGGACACGCTGGGACCGAATGGCCTCTTCGTGCGAGAGGACGCGCACCGCGCGCATCCCGCGCTGTACGTGGGGACGGGCACGGGTCTCGCGCCGCTGCGCGCGATGATGCAGGACGAGCTCGCGTCGCCCTCGGGTCAGCCGCAGGTGTTGTTGTTCGGTGCGCGGCAGGTGAATGACCTGCTCTTTGGGGGCGAGCTGGCGGGCTGGGCGGAGGACGGACGGATACGTTATCTCCCCACGCTCTCGCAGGCGGACGGGTCGTGGACGGGCCGGCGGGGCTACGTGCAACGCCACTTGGCGGAAGTCGTCGGCTCGCTGACCGGAGCGCACGTCTACATCTGCGGTCTGTCGCGGATGATCACCGAGGTGCGCACGGTGCTGCGTGGTGAGCTCGGGCTGGACCGCCGGCAGGTCCACAGCGAGCGCTACGACTGACTCGGCCACGCTCGCTCGCTTCGGCCCAAGTCGGTCCGCGGACTGGCGGAGAGGCGACCCCTGAAACAGTGCGCGGGTGCCGCTGAAGGTGGCGGATCCGCCAGGTCCGCCGCCAGGTCCGCCAATGAGCGTGCCGGATCGTGCGTGATCTCGATCGCTGAGGGCCGGCATCGGGCTTGCGATGCCGGCCGCGCGATGGTGTGGGCGCGCAGAACGATGGCGAACACGACGTGGTTCGTCACCCGACGGGTGACGGGGCGCATGTACTTGCTGACGCCACACCCGCAGATGGCGGCGACGTTCTGGTACTTGCTCGGCGTGCTGGCTGCCAAGCACGACGTGGCGCTGCATGCGATCGTGATGCTGAGCAATCACCTGCACTACGTGATTACCGCCCCCGAGCAGGTGATCTCCGAGTTCATGGCGGACCTGCACCGGGAGATCGCGCGTGCGGTCAACAAGCGCTTCGAACGGACGGGGGCGATGTTCGAGGACGACGACCCCTCGCGCGTCGAGGTGGTCGGTGAGCGTGGCGCGGTCGAGAAGGTGCTCTACACGGTGATGAACCCGGTGAAGGCGGGCCTCGTCGAGCGGGCCGAGCTTTGGCCCGGGATGCGCTGGGTGCCGGGCATGCGCGAGGTCACTGCGGAGCGACCGGTGAGTGGGTACGACGCGGAGATGTGGCCCGACGAAGTGACGATGCACTTCACGGCGACGCCCGCGTGGACCGGCACCGAGGACCAATGGCACGAAGAGATCGCGCGCTTGGTGGCCGAGGAAGAAGGGGCGCTGCGCAAGGAGCGGGTCCGCACTGGCCGCGCGGTGCTCGGCGCGCAGTTGGTGATGCAGCAAGATCCCTTCGCGTCCCCCAGGACCAAGCCGCCGAAGAGCGACATCAATCCCATGCTCGCCACCGGCGGCGACGGGCCGCTGCTGAAGCGCCTGATCGCCGAGCTCAAGGCGTGGCGCCGCGCCTACCGCGACGCCCTCGAGCGCTGGAAGCATGACAAGTCGGTGAGCTTCCCGGTGGGGACCTACTGGATGGTCGCGCATCACGGCGCCAACTGCGGGTAGCGACCGGGCCGTCGCGGGGGTGAAGAACGAGATCGGCGGGCGGCCGGTGGGCGAAGGTGCGCCCGCTGGCCGCCGTTTCGCGTTCTCGGTGCTCGGTCGGTAGCTTGGCGGGGCTATCTCGACGACCGAGAGGGCCCTCGGCGGCCGAGCGCGGTGAGTTCGAGGCGCGAGCGGTTCCGGTGATTCCGGAATTCTCACAGACGCGCCCTCCCCTCCAGACAAACAACGTCGGTCAGCTCTCCCCAGCTCTCCCCAGCTCTCCCCAGCTCTCCCCAGCTCTCCCCAGCTCTCCCCAGCTCTCCCCAGCTCTCCCC
>Ga0105046_10018578_pt1 | contig 10574 bp, 13 predicted proteins | sample MAT03_FD_78385 | JGI IMG/M metagenome (GOLD analysis project Ga0105046, IMG submission 78385) | Freshwater microbial communities from Lake Fryxell liftoff mats and glacier meltwater in Antarctica - MAT-03 (megahit assembly) | ecosystem: Environmental > Aquatic > Freshwater > Ice > Liftoff...
CCTGCTCCGCGATCCGTGCGCAGTCGCGGCATCCATCCGGCGCTTCGCCGAGGCGGGCCCGGTGCACGTCGGTCTCTTCGCCTACGCCGCGGGCGCCAGCCGCGAGCTGCGCGTCGCTGGCGCAATGGACGCCATCGTCCGCAGCCTCGGCACCAACGTCGTGCAATCGGTGTCGATGCTGGTGTCGCCCACCTCGCCCGAGCCCTCGCGGGCCCGTCTCCTCTCTCCGGCTGATACCCTCTGGCGTTCGCAGTGTCGTCCGAAGACCGAGAAGCCCAAGATCGCGCCACCCGCTTCGCGGTGGGTGCGGTTCTGGCTGGCCGATATCGCATCGAGGGTGTCCTCGGGCGCGGAGGGATGGGCGAGGTCTTCGCCGCTCGCCACTTGACGTTGCGCACGGAGGTCGCGCTGAAGGTGCTCCGCGCCCGGCGAGGGCGGTCGTCGAGCGCGCGTCTCTTGCGCGAGGCGCGGGCCACGAGCAGCCTCACGAGCGAGCACGTCGTGCGCGTACTGGATGCAGGTGAACTCCAGGACGGCTCGCCCTTCCTGGTTATGGAACGCCTCCGCGGCGTGGATGTTGCGGCCGCGCTCACCACACATGGTCGGCTCGACCCGAGCACGGCGATCGCGATCGTGATCCAGGCGTGCCACGCGGTGGGCGAGGCGCACGCCGCGGGCATTGTGCACCGTGACCTGAAGCCGTCGAACCTGTTCCTGTGCCGGCGCAAGGAAGCGCCGCCCATCGTCAAGGTCCTCGACTTCGGGATCGCCAAGACCCTGGAAGAAGACGGGATCGCGACGACGACGACCGGCGCCGTCATGGGGTCGCCCCAGTACATGTCGCCCGAGCAGATCCGCAACCCGCGAGAGGTCGATGCGCGCAGCGACGTGTGGTCGCTCGGCGTGACACTCTGCCAGCTTCTCACCGGCCAGCCTCCATTCTCGTCGCGCTTCGCTTCCGCGCTGTGCGCCATGATCACGAGCGACCCGCCCACGTTGCATTTGCCCGAAGGAGAGGGCGTCCATCCTGGCCTCGAGGCGATCGTGGCGCGGTGTCTCGAGAAGTCGCCAGACGCGCGCTTTGCCGACGTAGGTGCCCTCGCCGCGGCGTTGCGCGAGCTCGCCCCCGAGGCGGCCATCACGATCGAGGTCGACGCGGGAGCCGACACGCGCGCGCAGGCGCCTGGCGACTCGGACCGGGCGAACGCGGACGACTCGGCCTCCGGGCCCAGCGTCACGCTCCTCGACTCGTACGATGGGGGTGGGCCTCGCGCCTCTTTCGCCGTTCGCGACACGAGGCCACGGTCACGAAGGCGCTCCGTGGGACTGGCCGCAGCCCTCGTCATCGGGGGAGCAGGCCTCGGGTGGACGTTCGCGCGCACACCGCCTCCTCAGCCGTCCTTCTCGGCGAGCGGCGCCGACAGTGGCGCTGCGCTGCCAGAAGAGGCAGCGAAGGAGACGGAGCCGCCGAGAACCCGGGCGCCTGGTCCTGTCGAGCAGAACGATCCCGGGCGACGCGATGCCGAGCGGAGCGGTCCACGGACAGGCGACGTGCCCGCGGCCGCTTCGACGTTTCCCCCCGTCGTTTCGCCGCTGGCGAGCGCCTCGGTGCGACACCGTTCATCAGCGCCGGTCGCGCAGCGCGCGATGGCGAGCGCGAGCGCCGTCGCGAGTCCTGCCGCGAGCCCGTCGCCTGCCTTGAACTCCCCGGCGCCCGCAGCGGCTGAGTCGCGCCCCCCGGGAATCGACCCCTTCACCGGCCTGCCCGTCGCGCGTTGACGGGGCCGCGACGATGCTCGAACCGACTTCTGGATCCTCCCGGCAAAACGCGCCAACCTCGGCACCGGCTTTCACCCCCGGCCGTCGACGTCGGCGCGCTGCAAGCCGCCCTCGCTCGCGGCATTCATCGGTTCGACACCGCCCAGCTGGTAGAACGATGGGACGAGATCTTCGATTGGATCGCGCGCGTGATTCGCGCGTGGGTGCCACTTCCGCTGCCACGACGCGTAGTCCACGTATTGGATCGGAAGCTCCGGCAGCCGGACAGGCTCGCCCTGCACCAGCGACCGGTGCGCCGCCGCCACCTCCCGCACGAGCACGCCGCTCGACCACCAGCGCGTGCACGGCGAGGTTGATGCTCGACGGCGCGAGCTTCTTGGTCTCGCGGAGGAAGAGGAAGTAGCGCCGGACGTCCTCCTCGGTGGAGTCCTCGGGCTCCTTCACGCACCAGTCGACGAGCTGCCGCGCGGCCGCCAGGTAGGCCCCCGGTAGGCCCCCTGGGTGCGCGGCCGGAAGTCGCGCAGCCGCATGTCCTCGCTCATCCGCTCCCGCCAAGTGTGCAACGTCACCATGGTCTCCTCCGTGGAAACCGCGGCGACACCGCGTCACCGCGGAGGGAGAATCATCGCAGGTGGTGGCGCGGCGGCGCGACCTTGGCATGCTGGCGGCGGCGCAGAGGCGGGGGCCACGCGCGGAATGGTCACGCGCTTTGGGCTACCGCGCTTGGCGCGGTTTCGTTCAACAGCGCATTGCACGCGGCGGGCTTCGCCCGCGGGTGAATGCGTGGTCGTTGGGCGGAGATTTCCGATCGCGCTCGTGCTCTTGATCCCCCCCACTTTTCCGAGAGTAGCCTCGGCCCCGCCTCGGCCCCCCATCCCCCAGTTAGGGTCTCAAGACCGCCATCGTGCCCGCCTACGAGCTGTATCTGAATCTGATGCGCACGATCCGCGGACGTTTCGACGTGATCGATGCGGTGCGGGCGGCGCCGGGGGACGAGTTTCTTCGTGGCGAATCCGCAGCCTTCCACGGCCGAAAGATCGTGGAGGGGATTGCCTTCGGCTGCCTTGTCGCGATTGAGCACGGGATGAAGAGCGTGCCGCGCGATGCAAAGGGCCAGTGGAACGCCGAGAAGATCCTCAGGAGCCTTCAGTCGAGGAACCTACGTGTCCTCCCCAGCCCGAGTCTGATCCGCAAGGCCACACCCCAAGAGTCATCCGAGCCCAACGTCCGGGGGATGATCGAAGGCATCCCGGACCGGCGGCTCGATCACGCCCAGCTTATCAAGATCTACCAGCGCCTCCACCCGTGGCTGCACGAGGCAAATCCCTATAACACGGACTCTCACGAGGAAGGAGCGACGGGGCGAGGCGGTAGAAGCGGAAGCCCCCCCGCTAACCATTTAGAATACTTGGTGATTCCGGCCTGATCGACGCCGCTGATGATCCTGCGAAGGCGGGGTGCGCAATGCGTGATAGCGTGGTTGCCGAGCTCGACGGTAATCCAACGTCGCCGCATGTCGCCGCATCTTGTGAGCAACGGCAGCTGTGGTTCCAGATCCGCCAAACGAGTCGAGAACTAGATCTCCCTCGCTTGTGGCCACGTCGAGACATCGCTTGAGAAGCAGTTCGGGGTTTTTCCCCGTGGGAACTCGACGCCGCCCTCATTGTGGAGATTGGTGGAGATTGTTTGACAGGAGGTCGTCCCAGATCGTCGACAGTGCTTCGCCAGTGACGCGCTGACCTTTCACGTCGCGGACCTTCGATGAGTAGAAGATCAGCTGCTCGCCACCCAGGAAGTACATCTCGTCCTTGCCCGCGCGAGGTGCGCAGAGCACCCGGCCTGGCTGCTTCGAGGACTGCGCAAGTACTTGACGCGCTTCCTCGGAGACGTCCTTCGGCGCGATACGGGCGGTGCGGACAACGCGCGCAGCCTCATTGAGCACGAATGCCTCGATCTCCTCTTCGAATGCTCCCTTTCGGAGGCTCTTCGCGTCCACGCCTTTGAATCTAGCGAATGCATCCTTGAGAGAGATCAGCCGCCAGCGCTCCGCTGGCTCCTCGAAGTTCTCGCACACCGGCAGCTGTCAGCATGTATTTGCTGTAGCGGTCATCACGGTCCACGGCCGAGTAAACCTTGAAGCTCCGCCAGACCGGCTTCTGCTTCGCGTAGACGATGATGTAGCTCGCTGTGCTGACGAAACCCGGGTTGATGGCTTTGGGACCTGATACTGAACTCTGCTTGAAGGTGATCACGGATACCCGGTTCGGTCGACCGAAGATCTCATCCGCAACAGCCATCAGGTAGGCGAGCTCGTTGTCGTCGATGTGGACGAACATCGTCCCCGTGTCGTGCAAGAGCTTGTGGAGAATGACGAGCCTGTCCCGCATCATCGATAGCCACAGGCTGTGCTCGAGACCGTCATCGTAGTGTTCGAACGCGCTCCCCGTGTTGTACGGCGGATCGATAAACACGCACTTCACCTTCCCAGTGAACCGCTGCTCCAGGGCCGCTCCAGGGCCTTGAGCGCGAGCAGGTTGTCGCCGTGAATCAGCATGTTGTCGAAGATGTCGCTGTCCGAGACGCGCTTCGCGTGGGACAGCTCGGGGTCCTCGAGCAGGATGCGGGGCTCGAGGCGCGGCCTGTCTTCCTTGCCGATCCAGGTGAGCTCCAGGCGGGTCTTGCGCTTCGTCACGGCTTCTTCTTCTCGGGCGCGGCGAGGCGCTTCATGCTGGTCGAGGTGAGCAGCGATCGCATCTGCACGATCGCGATCGCGTTGAGCTGGCGGCCGCTCTTGCCGACGTAGCGCGCGAGAGCAGAGGCCTTGACCTCGTACTGGAAGCGGAGATGGCTCTCGCTCGGCAGCGGCTGGTCCGTGACCGTGCTCAGGACATCCTTCACGAGCGCGTGATCGAAGCGCAGAAAGACGTCACCGAGGAGTTGCAGAAGCTATTTTCCCGGTGACGCGTCACGACACCGAGACGCTGTCTCTTCGAAGGCACGCCCCGAAAGAGTAGTCTTCGGCGCGATGAGGGGCCCCGCTGTCGCGCTCGCCGTTGCGCTGGTCGCCGCGGCGGGAGGTCTTGCCTCCGCGCGCGCGCAGCCGGCAGCTCCCGTGACCCATCCGACGCCGAGGAAGGCGCCCGTTGCGGACGAGCCCGGCGCGCCCGCGAAGTCACCGGCTCCTGCGAAGTCACCGGCTGCGAAGTCACCGGCTCCTGCGAAGCCCAGCGCGCCGGCAAAGCCTGGCGCGCCAGGTCAGACTCCCGTCGCGGCACAAGCCTCAGCGACGGCGAAGCCTCCCGAGCGGACGCTGACCGCGATCCAGCTGGTCGCGCGCGATCTCGCAGCGGCCCTCCCCGACGCGCTCCCTACGCCGGCGCTGGTCGTGTCGGCGCCGCTGCAGGCCGATGTTCCGATGACGCGCGCCGCCGATCTTGCGCGCACCCTTGCGGCGCTCGTTGCGGGGCAGCGGAGCTTTGCTGCGGCGCCCGAGCCGGCAGCGTTCGAAGCGGCCCGCACCGCCGCGCACGACCATCGCTCGCTGGTCTACCTCCGACCCGTCGTGGAGGCCGGGAAGCTGCGCGTGACGGCGGACGTGGTGCCGACGCCCGGGACCATCTGGGCGCGTATTCGCGACGCGGCACCGCAGCCCACTGCACATGCCTTTGCCGAGGCGTCGATCGACGCCGAGGTGCGCGCGCACCTCGCGCCAGTGCCGCTCACCGCGCTGGCGCCGGTTCGCGGCAAGTCCTTCGAGAGCGGCATCGTGGCGCTGGCGTGTGACGACTTCGACGGCGATGGTGCGCCCGAGATCGTCAGCGTGTCGCGGCAGCGCGTCGTGCTTCTGCGCATCCGCGCCGGCAAGGTCGTGCCGATCCGCGCACGGGTCTGGACCGATCTCACCGACGTCGCGCCGGCGCCTCTCCGCGAACCCATCGCCTTTGCGGTCTCGGTCCCGGCTGCGAGCATCGTCGACGCCCGCGCACACGCCCGCGACGTCGTCGTGTCGATCACCGATCGCAAGGAGAGCTTGCGGCTCGACGCTCGTCTCGAAATCGTCGAGCGGTATCCCGAGTTTGCCATCCCCGATGGGGACGAGGTCGCCTGCGGGCAGCTCATCGGTCTGCTCGTCACCGGCGCGGTGGCGGCGTGCGCGGGCGGACCGATGCCGCACACCCCGAGCGTCGGTGGGCGCTACGACGCGTTCGCTTCGACGGTGCTGGTCAAGCCCACCGGCCAGATCGATCGCGTATGGGCCGGTCGCGAGGATCGCGTGCTCGAGCTGCGTGACGGCAGCGCGCGGGGGGCGCGTGTTCCCGGGGTCGGCGCGCAGCTCGCGCTGGGCGACCTCGACCAGGATGGATCGGTCGAGGTGCTGAGCAGCCTCGACGTCGCTGATCCGCTGTCCGACGCCGTCGTCGTTCGAAGCTGGAGCGGCACAGGAACGCCGCGCGAGCTGTTCCGGATGCCCGCCGGCGCCGGCGTGCAAGCTCTTGCTATCTGCCCGCCCGAGTCGTCGGGCCGTCAGGCCTTCGTGGTCGCAACGGGTGAAGAGATCGTGGTCGTGCGGTGAGCCCGCCCATCGGTCGGCGCACGGCGCTCGCGTTCGCCGCGACCGGGGCCTCCTGCGCGCTGCTGCCTTCGCGGGCCCAGGCCATGGGTCGGACGCCCCTCGGCGGGTCGCTTTCCATGAGCCTGCCCTGGGCGGTGGGCGAGCTCGATCCGCACGATGCGTCGAGCGCGCTCGCGGCGGTGCTGGCGCCCGCGGTGTTCGATCCGCTCTATGGGTTCGGCGAAGGCGGCACCCCGTACCCCGCGCTCGCGGCAGCGCTGCCAGTACGCGACGGCGCCGGGGCGATCCTCAAGCTGCGGCCCGGCCTGCGGACGGCGTCGGGCGCGCCGCTTTTCGCCCACGACGTCGTCACCTCGCTCCAGCGCGCAGCAAGCCGGGGCGCAGGACCGCTCCTGTCGCCGTTCGCCGAGCCGCGGTCCATCGCCGGTGAGCCGTTCGCTATGGCTTTCCGCAAGGCGGACCTGGCGGCGCTGGCCCGCGCATTGGCATCACCGCTCACCGCGATCGTGCCGCGCGCATTCGATCCGCGGGCCCCCGACGGGACCGGCGCCTTTGCGGCGCGGATCCGCGGCGGAACGCTGGAGCTGTCCCGCAATGAACGCGCAGCGCGTGGCCCCGCCTTCCTCGAGCGGGTTTCGGTCCGCGCCGTCACCGATCTTCGCGCGGGTCTGCGCGACTTTGAGACCGGCAGCGACGACGTCGGCTGGCTCGGTTCCGGCCTCTTCGGCGCGCGCACCGACGCGGTCCCCTTCGACCTCGGCGCGGTGGCCGTGGTGGCGCTCGCCGTGGGCGAGTCGCTGGGGGCGCACGCCCGGCCTGGAGGCGCGCAGGCGATTTGCGACGGTATCCCGCGTGATCGGCTCGCCCATCTCGGATTGGGCGATCTGCCCGCCGGCGAGCCACGCGTCACCTGGGCGGGGAGCCCCGTCGATCTGTTTGTCGAGAGCGGCGCGCCCCAGCTCCTGGAGATCGCACGATCGCTTTCGGCGTCGCTCTCCTCGCCCGGCCACGAGGTGCAGCCGAAAGTCGTTTCGCGCAAGGAGGCCTTGCAGCGCGGCAAGCGCGACGCGCTGGCGCTGGTGGTCGTGCGCCCCTTCGGACCCGGGGTGGAGGCGGTTCGCGCGGCGCTCACCGCGTTGGAGGATCCTGCGCGCGCCCGCGAGATCTTCCTGCGAGCGGGGCTCGCCCGCTCCGGCCCTGCGCGCACCGCCACATCGGAGTTACGCGTCGGCGTGCTCGGCGAAGTGCGTGTCGCCGGCGCGATCGTCAAGTCGATCACGCTGTCGCGCAGCAGCGCCGGCGGATGGGATCTCGGCGCCACGCACCGGAGGCGCGGGTGAGACGTCCGCGTTGGTTGGCGTCGCGGATCTTCGGCCGCACATCAGGGCGTCGAACGACCCGGGCCCGGATCGACAAGTGGGCGTGATCTTTCTTCGAAGACCTGGTCGAACGGGCGGTCCGGGATCGATCTCGTCCAGGACCGGTGCCTGATCGTCGAGATCCGCCGTCTCCGCACGCGTCCTGCTCCCCGACCGCTAGGATGGTCGACGTCAGGACGGGACAACACCCAGGAAAGATCGATCGGGAGACGTTCAGCGCGAGGTTCCGCGAGCGGTTCGTCGATCCGGCGTTCGAAGGCGAGCGCGAGGCCCTCGACCGCATCGAGGCGATCGCGTGGGGCGCTTACGAAGAAGGTCGCAAGGCGCCACGCCGCCGCCTGGCCGGCCCCGGCTTCGCCGACCCGTCATACGAGCTCTCGCTCGACTGGCTGGCTACGCGCACCGCCATCGCCGCTGCCGCCGAGCGTCACGCCGATCAGGCGACGCCGACGCGGGTGCTCGTGGTGTGCGGCTCGAGTCGCAACGACGGGTCCACGACGTCCGGGAAGGACGCCGCGAAGGCCAAGGCGCTCGAGCTCGCCGGCTGGAGCTACCCGAAGCACCTGTCGGGCCGTGCCTTCGGGGTGGTCGTGCATGGCGATGCGGCCGGTACCGAGACGTTGCGACGGATCCTCTGCGACTGGCTCGCGTCGCTCGAGCTGGTGCCCGCCGGCGCGCAGTCGGCTGTCGATCGCTACGTCGGCTACTACGAGAGCTACGCGGAGAGCCACGCCGCGCTCGACCGTGACGTCGCTCTGCAGGAGGAGACCCGCAATGCGGCGCGCGCAGTGGCTCGCGCCGCGCGCGACCTGCGGTGCGGTAAGCTCACAGTGCCCGATGCCGGGCTCGAGCCACCGCGCGAGAAGTGATCGCGCAGCAGCCAGTCTGGCGGCCTGCGGAATTCGAAGCATTCCGACGGTTCAGGGGGCCTGGGTGTCGCCCTTCAGCTTATCGCTTTCGTGATTGATGATGTCCTGTCCAGAGCAGGGCCCGTGCTACCGCTCCTACTTGTGGTGCAGCTTGAACGGGTGTCCGGCGTCCTTGCAATAGATCGCGGGCATGTGAGGCGCGGGTGACGAAGCCACGAACCGGAGTCGTCGCATCGATTCCCGCCGCCCACTTTGAAGGCCCACACGAGGTGGCGCTGCGTCACTTGGTCGCCTCCGATCCCCGGCTGGCCACGGGGATCGCGCACGCGGGTCATTGCAAGCTGCCGGCGTTGTCGAGGCCTTCGGCCGAACATCTCTTCGACGGCCTGGTGTCGTCGATCGTGTCGCAGCAGCTCAGCACCAAGGCGGCGTCCACCATCATGGGCCGCGTTCGCTCGCTGGGGGCGGGTGGGGTGCTCCCGACACCCGAGCGGATCCTCGCCATCGAGGACGCACACTTCCGCGGCGCCGGCCTCTCGGGCGCCAAAACCGCGAGCGTGAAAGATCTCGCGACCAAGGTCGCCGCTCGGACGTTGCGACTCGAGGAGCTGGCGGATCTCGACGATGACGGCGTCGTCGATCGCCTGGTCACCATCCGCGGAATCGGCCGGTGGACGGCCGAGATGGTGCTGATGTTTCGCTTCGGGCGCGGCGACGTCCTGCCGGTCGCCGATCTGGGCGTTCGCAAGGGGGCAATGCGTCTGGCCCGCATGCTCGAGCTGCCCGATGCGGCGAAGCTCGAGCGCCTCGCACGCCCGTGGCGCCCGTACCGCAGCGTCGCCAGCTGGTACTTGTGGCGTATGGCCGAGGCGCCTGTCGACCTCTGATGAGCGGACGTCACCGGACCTGACCGGAGGCCACCGGACGGGGAGCTCTCGTCGGTCTCGAGGGCTTTCCACGGGGTCGTGTCATACTTCGCCCCGCGCGACGGCGCGCACTGCCCTGGGCCATGAACGACGACGATTCGCAGAGCGGGCTCGCAAAAAAGCGAACGGCGCGCGTGCAGCTGACCAACGGCGCGCTCGAGGCGCGGGCGTACGTCGGCCCCACCGCCGTCCCGGTGGAGGAGCCGCACAAGACGATCGAGATGCGCACGGTCGCGGTCGACGAGTCGCTCGACCCGCGGCGCCAGGTGACCGTCGCCCGGGGGTTCGGCGCGGCCCTCGGCACGCTCGAGGGAGACATCATCGATCCCACGACCGGGCAGATCCTTCCGCCGGTCGATCCCCACGCCATACCAAACACACCCTGGGCCCAGGGAAAGCGCCCAACCAGCCTGAAGGGTGTCGCGCCGGCCCTCGTCCGTCCGCCGAGCGCCGGCGCCGCCAGCTCCGTCGCGTCGCAGCCCGGGTATGGAGCATACATCGCCGCTGGATCCCTCGTTTTGGCGGCGCTGGTTGGCGCGGTCGTCATCGTCTCCAGCAAGGGCCCGGGGGCGCCCGCGTCGGCAACGGCCGCGCCCCGGCTCGCGCCCGAAGCGGCACGACCGGTGGAGACGGCGGCCACGCCCCTTTCGCCCGGCACGGCGCCCGCCAGTGCGCCCGCCGCGGCACCCGGCACTGCGCTCCCCGCGAGCGGGGCAGCGTCCGCTTCCGCCGCGCCTCCGCTTGACCCGACGACGCCTCGTCAGGCTCCGATCCCCCAAGGCTCGCCCGGCACGCCCGGCACGCCCAGCGGGAAGGGGACGTCGCCGCGCCCACCGGCCAGCGCTCCCAAGCCAGGCGACCGCCTCTTCTAAGGAGGGGCCTAGAGGAGGGCGCTGGGAAACGGCGAAAACCAGCGCCCTCCTAGAGGAGGGCGCTGGGAAACGTCGCGAGCGACCCGATAGCAAGGCGCCGGGGGGACCGGCCGGAAGCGTACTTCCTGTACGCTGAGGACCGGTGGGCCCCCGGCAACGCAGCTAGCGGGGCGCGC
>Ga0105046_10018579_pt1 | contig 10574 bp, 12 predicted proteins | sample MAT03_FD_78385 | JGI IMG/M metagenome (GOLD analysis project Ga0105046, IMG submission 78385) | Freshwater microbial communities from Lake Fryxell liftoff mats and glacier meltwater in Antarctica - MAT-03 (megahit assembly) | ecosystem: Environmental > Aquatic > Freshwater > Ice > Liftoff...
ATTTTCCCACAGGAAACATGGCCTGCGTCGGGAATCGACGGCGCAGCACCGATGAGGCGAATCGTGCCGAGCAGATTCCAAAGCACATGAGCCGGTTCCGGTAAGCGCAATCGAGCCGAGCCTACTCAGCCGATGAGTCGGATGCGTCGCTACATCGGCCACTGAGTCGATGAACCTCCTTCACCCCTCCACATGATTCGCCGGATCAGCCGTAAACCGCTGAAACGCCGGCCGCTGCACGATTCCCGCATACCAGCGCTCGATGTTCGGGAACACTGGCCGCTCGGCCTCCAGCAGCACCCAACGGTGTACCCGGATGCCGATCGGGATATCGCCGAAGGTGAACTGATCGCCGACGATGAATTCGCTGCGCGCCAGTTGTGCTTCGACGATGGCGAGCTTCTTCACGAAGGCTGCGCGCGCTGCGGCGAGGTTCGCGGCGCTGCGCTGCTCCGGTGGCAGGCGCACCAGTTCCATCACCAGTTCGTGCTGCGGCGGCAGCAACTCGTTGTTCTCGAAATCCTGCCAGCGGGTGGCTGAAGCGAAGGTGGGCACGTCGTTGCCGTACATCGCCTGCGCTGCGTACTGCATCACCAGATAGCGGCAGATCGCGTTCGACTCCCACAGCACATAGCCGTCATCGTCGATGGTCGGGATGCGGCCGTTCGGATTGAGTGCCCGGTACTCGGGCGTGTCGACCACGCCGAACGGGGTGTTGCCCCTGGCGACGTGGCCGCCAGCGCCCATCACGCCGCTGGCCAGGGTGAAGTCGAAGTCCAGACCGATCTCGGCCAGCGTCCACAGCACCTTCTGTGTGCGGTTCGAGGTCAGGCGTCCCCAAAGTTTCAGCATGTCGTACTCCGAGCGTTGCAGGCGGACAGTCAACCGGTCAGGCGGGCGATCACCGCTTCAGCGGCGGCAAGCGCGTCGCGCTGTGCGTCGATCAGCCGGCCGCCGAAGCCGGCGCGCACTGCACCGATGGCGAACACATCGGGCAGGGCAGTCGAGCGATCCTCGGCGGAGATGATTGCGCCGGCCGTGTCCACCGGCAATCCGGTCCAGCCGCTGTTGGGCACCAGGCCGATGCACGGGTAGAGCGCGCGCGCTTCTATCCGTGTCTGCTCGCCACTCGCGTTGCCGATGCACACGGCTTCGATCCCGTCACGGCCTTCGATCGCCAGCACCCGATGACCGAAATGGATCGCAAGTGCACCTTCGCGACCAGCGAACGCCTGCTCGAACGCGGTCTGCAGCGCCGGCCGGGCGCCAAACGCCTGACCGCGATGCACCAGGTGCACGGTACGCGCGTAGTGGGCAAGCACTGCCGCTTCCTGCAGTGCGCTGTCCCCTGCGCCCACCACGACCACGTCCTGACCCTTCACCAAGGGCCCGTCGCAGTCCGCGCAATGCGACAGGCCGCGATCTACGAAGCGGGCTTCCTCGGCAAGACCCAGCGCGCGCCGTGCCGCCCCGCTGGCAACGATGACCGCACGCGCGCCGTGGCGCCCGGTGTCGGTGACCACCACCAGACCGCTGTCTTCGACCACGAGACCGATCGCACGTTGGGCATGGCTGGTCACGCCAGCGTCGGCCGCCGCACTCATCTGCTCGGTGGCCAGATCGATGCCGGAGCAGGCCTCAGCGGGCTCATCGTGCCAGTCGATCAACGCGTTGATGCTGGTCACCAGGCCACCGTAGAGCACCGGCTCGAATGTGGCGGTGCGCAGCCCGGCTTGGGCACAGCGCCGCGCGGCGGTGAGACCGGCGATGCCTTCGCCGGCGACGATCACATCCCAGTGCTCGGAGATGGGCTCGCTCATCACCTGGGTCCTGTTTCAGGGACCGGGTCGGGTAACGCCGCTCCGGCGAAATGGGCATGCAGGTTGGCCAGCAGTCGCGCCTGGCGCTGCGCGCGAATCTCGCGGGTCGACGATCCGATGTGCGGCACCAGCATCACCTGCTCCATGGCCATCATTTCGGCCGGCACCTGCGGTTCTGCCTCGAACACTTCCAGACCGGCCCCGGCAATGGTGCCGGCAGTCAGCGCCTCGATCAAGGCCGTCTGGTCGACGATCGCGCCACGGCCGATGTTGATCAGGTAGCCGCTCGGCCCGAGGGCGGCGAGGATGCGGCGATCCACCAGCCGCAGTGTCTGCGCGGTGGCTGCACAGGCGATCACCAGGCAGTCGACGTCGCTGGCCATCGCTGCAAGATCGTCGTAGTAGCGCAGCGGACACTGCGCCTGGCGCGATCTCGCGTGATAGACCGCAGTCATGCCGAATACCTGCACCCGCTGCGCGATGGCCTGGCCGATGGCGCCCAGACCGATCAGCCCGCAGGTCTTGCCGCGCAGGTCGGTACTCATCGGGAACGGCCCCTGCGGCCAGCGACCCGCGCGCACGAACCGATCGGCTTCGCACAGCCGGCGCATCACGCCTAGCATCAACCCCAGCGCCACATCGGCCACCGCCTGCTCGGTCCAATCCGGCGTGTTGGTGACCGCGATGTTGCGCGCGCGTGCTGCGTCCAGATCCAGCGTGCCATGGCTCTGGCCAAAGCACGCGATGATCTCCAGCGCGGGCAACGCTTCGATGTCGGCGGCGCGAAAGCCACGCAGCCCGGTGGTCAGCAGTCCACGTACCTGGGTGCTGACCTGAGCAAGCAGCGCAGCGGGCTGCCCGGCCTGCCACAGCCGGTGCACGGTGAAGCTGCGTTCGACTTCTTCCAGCGCTGGCGCATAGACCGGCGCGATCGCGAGCAGCTGCGGGCGGGCTTGCGCACTCATCCTGGGAGCGGGCCCAGCAGCGACTGCGCGTTGCCGCCAAGGATGCGGTCGCGCTGCGCTTCGGTCAGTTCGGTCAACTCGGCGAGCGGGCCTAGCGGATCGACCTCGGCCATGTCGAACGGCGCATCGGTGCCGATCATCACCCGATCGGCGCCGACCCGGCGGATCAGGAAGCGCAGCGACTCGGCATCATGGGTCAGCGAATCGAAGTGAAAGCGTCGCAGTTGCGCTTCTGGCGAGTTGGCGGTGTTCGCGCGCGCCTCCTTGCGCACCTGGTAGCCATGCTCCAGCCGCCCGAACTGATACGGCAGATGACCGCCGCCGTGGGCAAGAATGAAGTTCAGGTCAGGCAGCGCGTCGAGCGTGCCGCCCAGCATCAGGTGCACTGCCATCAGCGCGGTGTCGAACGGCAGGCCGTGGGTGTTGCCCAGGTAGTAGCACGACAGATCGGCCGGCAGTGCGCCGGCAATGTACGGATGCGCGAACACACTCACCTTCAGTTCGGCCGCGCGCCTCAACACCGGCACGAACTGTGGATCGGACAGCAGTTCGCCCTTTACCCGGCAGCCCAGCTCGACCGCGCGAAAGCCGTGCTCGCGCACCGCGCGCTCCAGTTCCGTGATCTCGGCGTCAAGGTCCTGCATCGGCAGCGTGGCCATGCCGCGCAGCCGCGCCGGGCGCGCTTCGACCATCTCGGCGATGCCGTCGTTTAGCAGGCGCGCAGCTGCGAGGCCGGTCTTGACCGGAAGCCAGTAGAAGAACACCACCGGTGGCACCGACAGATACGAGATGTCGATGCCCTTGCGATCCATGCCTTCGAGCTTGGCCGCGATATCGTAGAACTCCGGATGCAGCGGCGAGCCGTGCTTGTCCTCGCGCACCAGCGCTTCGTTCGCACCGGTGCCGGTGACCGTCATTCCAAACTCGCGCGGGCGCTGGTGGATCGCGTCGACCATCGGCCGGGGCAGCACATGGCTGTGGAGGTCGATGCACGGTGTTCCGCTCATACTGGTTCCTCGAGTGGATGCCGCTGCCGCAGCATCATTCATTCGCAGGCGGGCTGCGCGGGCGCGCCCTGCACAGCTAGTCCCCCTTGATGCCGGCATCCTTGATCACCCGCGCAAAGCGCGTGGCCTCGCTGCGGATGAAGTTGCCGAACTCCTCGGGCGTACTGGTCAGCGGCTCCACCCCGGCACTGGCGAACTTCGCCTTCATCTCGGGTGCGCTCACCGCCTTGGCCATCTCGGTGTTCAAGCGGTTGATGATTTCGCGCGGCGTGCCAGTCGGTGCCAGCATACCGTACCAGACGCTGATCTCGAAGTTGGGCAGGCCAGACTCCTGCGAGGTCGGCACATTGGGCAAATCGGCGAAACGCTGCGGCATCAGCACCGCCAGCGCACGCACCCGGCCGGCAGTGATCTGCTGCACCGCTGCCGGGGCGGCGACCACCAGCAGGTCGATCTCGCCGCCGACCAGCGCGGTAAGTGCAACGCCTGACCCCTTGTACGGCACATGGACGATATCGAGCTTCTCCAGGCTCTTCAGCAGCTCCGGTGCCAGGTGAGTAGTGGTGCCGATGTCCCCCGAGCCATAGTTGAGCTTGCCGCGCAGCGTCGGCTTCAGGTCCATGCTGATCGATCCTCCGGTCGCGAATCTTGACGTTCGCGGAACGGAGACGTTCCCCGAAATTTCACGCGCTGTCAATTGCGTCTGTGGCTTCAACGTCTGTGGCTTCCACGTCTGTGGCATCAGCGTCTGTGGCATCAGCGACATCAGCGGCGGCGTGGCGGCGCCGTGATCAATCCGCTGCCCGGCGCTCGCTGATCCGGCCATCGCGCAGGTAGAGCGCCTGCTCGCCGAACCATTCCAGGTCTTCCGGATCATGGGTGATCATCAGCATCGGGATGCCCACGCGGGCCAGCAGCAGGTCGAGCTCGGTACGGGTGCGTGTGCGCAATTCCGGGTCCAGAGCCGAGAACGGCTCGTCGAGCAGCAGCGCACGTGGTGAATTGACCAGCGCGCGCGCCAGTGCCGTGCGCTGGCGCTGCCCCCCGGAGAGCTCGGCAGGACGCTGCGCGGCCACTTCACCGAGATCGAGCGCCTGCAGCCAGTGCTCGACTGCCTCGCCGGCCACCGCTATCGACGGATTGCGCAGCCCCGGGGCCAGGCCGAAGGCGATGTTCTGACGCACATTGAGATGGGGGAACAGCGCGTAGTCCTGGAACAGATAACCGAAGGCACGGCGGCGCGCCGGCACCCAGGTGCCCTGCGCGCTGTCATAGAGCACCTGATCGGCAAAGCTGATCCGGCCGCTGTCTGGCTGAAGCAGGCCAGCGAGCGCCTGCAGCGTAAGGCTTTTGCCGGCACCGGAAGGCCCGTAGATGACAGTGCGCCGGGCCTGCATGGTGAACTTCACCTGCAACTGGAAGCGACGGCGCGCATCGCCGACGGTCTTCATGATGTCGACATCGAAACTCATCGGGTCGGTCGAAACGGCGCCAGCCGGCCGGCGAGCAGCAGCACCACGATGCAGGTGACCGAGGTGATCACCACCAGCATGTTGGCGATCGAATCCTGCCCGGCCTGCACCGCTTCATAGACGGCGATCGACAGCGTCTGTGTCTTGCCCGGGATGCTGCCGGCAACCATGAGCGTGGCGCCGAACTCGCCCAGCGAGCGCGCGAACACCAACAGCGTACCAGCAAGAATGCCTGGCCAGGCCATCGGCAGCGTGACCCGGAAGAACACCGCCCACTCGGACAGGCCAAGCACGCGTGCGGCCTTCTCCAGTTGCGGGTCGACACCTTCGAAAGCGGCGCGTGCAGATTTGAGCACCAGCGGGAAGGCCACCAGCGAGGCGGCGATCACCGCGCCCTGCCAGGTGAAGATCAGCGTGATGCCGAAGGTGTCGTTCAGCCACCGGCCGAGCCAGCCGTTCCTGCCGATCACCACCAGCAGGTAGTAGCCGAGCACGGTCGGTGGCAGCACGAACGGCAGCGTGAGGATCGCGTCGAGCAGCTCGCGCCCGGGGAACCGGCGATTGGCCAGCAGCCAGCCTATGGCCGTACCCAGAATCAGATTGATGCCTGTAGCCCAGGCAGCCACCTTGAGGGTGAGCCCGAGGGTGATCCAGACCGAGGCGTCCAATCAGCGCACGATCAGGGTTTGCCGAACCCGTGGCGGGCGAGCACGGCCTGGGCCGCGGGCGAGAGCAGGAAGTCAACGAACCGTCTTGCCTCGGCAACGTTCCTGCTGACCGCGATCGCGGACACCGGATAGGTGATGCGCGTGGCGGTTGGCACGCTGAACCCGATCCGTACCTTGTCCTTCATGATGGCCGCATCTGTCGCGTATACAAAGCCGGCATCGACCTCGCCACGCGCGACGTAGTCGAGCACCTGGCGCACGTTCTGCGCGTAGATCGCCTTCGGTTTGACGCCCGGCCAGACATTCGCCGCCTCCAGTGCGCTGCGCGCGTAGCGGCCGGCCGGCGCAATGCTGGGTGTGCCCAGCGCGACCCGCTTGATCCGCGGCTGCTGCAAATCAGCCAGCGTGTTCAGCCCTGGAGCGCTGTCGTTCGGCAGGATCAGCACCAGCGTGTTGCTCGCCAGCGTGCGCCTCGACCCGGGCACGAGCAGCTTCTGCTTCTCGGCCCGATCCATCGTCTCTTCGTCGGCCGAGGCGAACACATCGACCGGCGCCCCACGTGCAATCTGTGCCAGAAGCGCATCGGAGGCTGCGAAGTTGAACAGCACCCGCGTGCCAGCGCTCTGCGCTTCGAACATCGGCGCCAGTTCTCGAAACGCGCTGCTCAGGCTGGTTGCAGCCGACACGGTGAGCTCGGCCGCACGCAGCGGCAGACACACCAGAAGCAGCAGCAGCGGGAGCAGGTCGACGAGTGCGACGCGGGAAGATCGAGTGGACACGGCAACAGCTCCGGGATAGCGAAGGTAGACCGCATGGCGATCGATGATCGTCCTGGCTCCGCTACCGCAATAGTCGTGAGGATATCAGCCTTAGCCGCGCTGCCGCGCACCTGAGCCTTCCCAGTCGGCGATCAGCAAGCCGCTGGCGCTGCTCGAAGGTGAACTCGGGCTGCGTCTGGTTGAGCATTCCGCGAAGCGCATCGCCTGCCTGACGCCACCTGGGTCCGCGCTGAATCAGGAAAGCATCCGCGAAGCAGCGTCGACTCATTCTGTCGCTGCGCGAATGGACGCTCCCGCATGGGCCGATCTGTCGATCGACCAGCAGGCCTCCAGGATCGCATCGGCGCGCTCGGCCGCCAGCGGCGGGCTCACCAGCGCACGAAACTTGCACTCGAGATCCTTATCGCTCATCGGATGCTGCAGCGTGCCCAGCGCATGCTCGACATGACGCTCGAGCACCCGTCCGTCTTTAAGCCGGAGCTTGACGAATGCTTCGGTGCGTTGGATCTGTGCGCCGACTGTGAGGCTCACCCGCGAGCGCAACTCGCGCACCTTCGGGTCATTCACCCAGGCATCGCTGAACTGCGGTTCACCGCCAGCCCGGTGGATGAGCGCGGCCGCCGCGGCGTGATAGACGCTGAACTTGCCTTCGTGTCCGGTAGTTGGGCGTGGCTTGGCGGTGAGTTCCATCACGATCGGTGACACCACCAGTTCGATCGCCTCGACCTGTTCGGCGACCAGATCATTCTCGACCGCGAGTTGGATGCAGCCGTCGATCACCCCATGGATGACCAGCCCGCAGGCGAACGGCTTGTACATGTTCTTCGACAGCTCCCAGGTCTCGCTCAGGTGCGCCGTGATCACTTCGGGGTCGAACCATGTCGACATCACATGCGCGAAGCCGCGCTTGGCTTCGATCCCCTGCTCCGAACTGGTAAAGCCCTGCCTGGCCAGCATCGCGGCCATCAGCCCGCCGTGTGCAGCCCGGCCCGGGTGGAAGCTCTTGCACATCGAACCGAACATCTCGCGCAGCCCGGACGACTGGGTCGCCGCGATCCCCAGTGCCCAGCACATCTGCTGCTCGTTCAGGCCAAGCAGCTTGGCGGCCGCGGCGGCGGCATCGAACACGCCGGCGGTGCCGGTGATATGCCAGCCGATTTCGTAGTGCTCCGCGAACACGGACAAACCGACCCGGCATTGGACTTCGACCCCGAGTACGAAGGCCTGCAGCAACTGCTCACCGGTCACCGGCAGGGTCTCGGACAGCGCCATGAGCGCCGGCCACACCGGCGCGCTCGGATGCACGGCACGCGCATGGGTGTCGTCATAGTCGAGCACATGCGAGCTGATGCCGTTCAACAGGGCGGCATGCAGCATGTCGACCCGTTCGCTGCGGCCAAGCAAGGTCGCCACCGGCGGGCCGAAGCAGGGACTCAAGGCGCGCACCGCGGCATCTACCGTACTGGTGTGCGCGCTGCCGATCGCGCAACCCATCCAGTTGGCTGATCGGTGCAAAGTCGCGCTGCACGCTGTAGCCCACTTTGGACAGGAACGGCACGACGGTGAGGATGCCGGCGGTCCCCATAAGCAGCGTGTAGCCATCGGCAGCGGCCTTGGCCGCAAGCTCGGCGCCGATCACCCCGCCGGCCCCACCGCGGTTGTCGATCACCAGTGGCTGGCCCAGTGCCTCGGTCAGTCGGGGTGCGACATGGCGGGTGACGATGTCCACACCCGAGCCCGGTGGAAACGGCACGATGATGCGCACTGGCCGTGTCGGATAGTCGCGTGCCGGTGCCGTGGTGACGTCAGACGGCGGGGTGGTCTGTGCCCAGGTGGCGGTCGTGGCGGCACGGGCTGGCCAGCAGCCAGAACGCGCTGCGCAGGATGCACGTTCGATCAAGCGTCACCGGTCCTCCTTCCCCTGATGCTTATGTCCGGCCTCGCGCGCTGTGCTCGCCTGCAGTGGTGAGCCCAGAGTATCAAGCAACGGCTCAGTGCGAAAGCCGTAGCGGGCTTCCGCTAGACTGCGCCCTCGCCGACCAGACCAGGACGCACTCATGCGCAAGCCCCGGCAAGCGGTATCGCCCTTGATGCTCGAACTGAGCCAGTACATCGCAGGTGCGGTGCGCGAGCCGCCGCCGCGCGAGGCGATCGACCGGACGAAAATTCACCTGGTCGATACGATGTCGGCGATGATCTGCGGCTAGCGCCTGACGCCAGGCGAGGCAGCGATCGCCCATGTGACCACGCTCGGCGGCCTGCCGCAGGCGGTGTGATCGGCACCCGCGTCGTCACCTCGGTACTGAACGCAGCACTGGCCAATGACCGCAGGCAGCTCACCCGCGGCCTGGGGCAGCGCTACGAAGTGATGCGGGCGAGCATCAAGCGCTGGCCGGTGGGTGGCCCGATCCAGGGCCCGCTGCAGGTGCTGAGCGATCTCATCTTGAAGTACGGCATCGGCGCCGATGACGTGGTCGAGCTGATCGCGAGCATGCCGGACAAGGAACTGGAGATCGTCAACAACCGGGAGATGCCGACATCTCGGTGCAGCACCTGCTGTCGGTGATGCTGGTCGACGGTGGTGTGAGCTTTGCCTCGGCACACGGCTTCGCGCGGATGAAAGACCCGAAGGTGCTGGCAATGCGCAAGCGGGTGAAGGCTGTCGGGGACCCGAAGCTCACCGATGTGCAGCGGCGCTGGCGCTGCGTGATGGAAGTTTGGCTCAAGGATGGGCGGGTGCTCAGGCACCAGACGATGGCTGCCCGCGGCAGCTTCGAGAATCTTCTGACCCGCGCCGAAGAGGAAGAAAAGGCGCTCGATCTGATCGTGCCGGTTCTGGGCAAGCGACGTTCACGCGCGCTGCGCGATGCGCTATGGAACATCGACCGACTGGATAATGTGCGCAAGTTGCGCCGACTCTACGCGGCGTAACTCGCCGGCGCGCCGGCTGCTTCAATACACGCAGGCTTCGGCCAGGTCTGCGTGTATGGCGAGCCGTGCACCCACTGGCCAGCGGTCCAGGGCAGCGAAACCCGGTTCGCGCAGCCGCAGAAGCCAGCCGTTGTCAGCCTGTACGATGAGATCGACATGGGTCCCCTGATACACCTGCGCCTGTACCTGACCGGTGCCGAGATTGGCTTCGGCACTGCCAGCAGGAACGGCGCGCAGCGCCTCCGGACGCAGGTAGAGCATCGACTCGGCCGCTGCGCCGGCCGGCGCCTGTGCTGCGGGGACCTTGACCTGCACCGGCCCGCATTCGAGCACTGCCCGGTCGTCTTCGATACGGCGGGTACAGGCGAGGCGGTTGATCTCGCCGATGAACGAGGCGACGAAGCTGTTGGCCGGTCGCCGATACAGGTCGATCGGTTCGGAGAACTGCTGCACCTGGCCCTGCGCCATCACCGCGATCCGGTCGGACATCGACAATGCCTCGGACTGATCATGGGTGATGAAGATCGTGGTGATACCGACCTGACGCTGGATCGTCTTCAGTTCGACCTGCATCTCGGCGCGCAGGTTCTTGTCGATCGCCGAGAACGGCTCGTCGAGCAGGATCAGCTGCGGTCGGATCACCAGCGCGCGTGCGAGTGCGATGCGCTGCTGCTGTCCGCCGGAGAGCTGGCGCGGGCGCCGTTCGCCCATCTGCGGAAGACGCACCATCTCCAGCGCTTCCTGCACCCGCCGGGCGATCTCCGGCCTGGTCACCTTGCGCATCTTCAGGCCGAAGGCGACGTTCTCGGCGACGTTCATATGCGGGAACAGGGCGTAGTTCTGGAACACCACGCCGATGTTGCGTTCGAACGCAGACAAGCCGCTGATCGGTGCGCCGTCGACGAAGATCTCGCCCGACTCGGGGGTGAGAA
>Ga0105046_10018581_pt1 | contig 10574 bp, 11 predicted proteins | sample MAT03_FD_78385 | JGI IMG/M metagenome (GOLD analysis project Ga0105046, IMG submission 78385) | Freshwater microbial communities from Lake Fryxell liftoff mats and glacier meltwater in Antarctica - MAT-03 (megahit assembly) | ecosystem: Environmental > Aquatic > Freshwater > Ice > Liftoff...
AAAAATCACGAACCAGGGCAACGCTTTGGAAGGCATCGAGGCCACCTTGCCTAAGGGCGGCGGCGCTGACTCAAGTGGTAGTGGTAATTGTGGTCCTGGTGGCTGCTAACACTTAACCGACTGCGGACCATGCTGCCCATCATTGCAACCATCGCATTGATCTCCGTGGCCGCCGTCACTGACTGGCGGAAGGGTGAGATCCCCAATTGGCTCACTCTTCCGCCGCTGTTGATCGCCCCGTTTATGTGGTTCTGCGCGGACGCTCTGCCTGGGCTGCAATTTTCCGTGCTCGGTCTTTTCGGCTGCGGTCTTGTTCCCTATTTTGCGTTTCGCCGAGGTGCCATGGGCGGCGGCGACGTCAAGTTGTTCGCGGCACTCGGGGCAATCAACGGGATGCAACTGGGAATGGAGATGCTGATGCTCAGTCTGTTTGCGGGAGTTGCGCAAACCATCCTCGTGTTGATTCACAAGCGAAGGTTGGGAACCTGCCTCCGCAACTGCTTTCGATTGACTGTCAACGTCCTGCTGCCACGGGCGCGACGTTTTGAGATCGAGTCGCTCACTCTCACTGAGTTGCGTTTGGGACCTGCGATTCTTGTTGGATCTGCATTGAGCCTAGTGCTTCCATGAACACCAAAGGAATGGTCCATGTGGAGTTCCTTGTCGCGGCCCTGCCCTTCCTCACCCTAGTGATGGGCCTAGCGCAGCTTATGCTGTTGGATGCCGCCAAGCTCGCGGTGATGCATGCAGCTGGAGCGGCTGCGCGCGCGGCTGTTGTGGTTCTGGACGATGACCCGAAGTTCTACGGCGGAGAAGCACGAAATTCAGCGCCTGCGGGTTCAAGTCGGTTCGCCGAGATAGAGCGCGCCGCAGCTGGGGCTCTGGTGGCGGTCGATCCGCCGAACCACACGGCAAGCCAGCAGGATTCAGTCATGAACGCAGTCTCCACCCCTTCACCGAGCGCTTCATTACGCGATCTGTTTTCGCCCTCGGGCTGGATGCAAAGCCGCGTGCGGGTCACCTTTCCGAATTCCTCCGGGGCTTCATTTGGCCCCAACGACAATGTCACTGCGAAAGTGGAATTCGATTACCCCTGTGTGATGCCCTTGGTCCGCCGATTGTTGTGTAAGAACGGTCGAACACACCTTCTTTCGAGCCAGGCAACCTTGACCAACCAAGGCGCTTCTTACGATTACCACGGTGGTGCTGCCAGCAGCCCGGTTGGTATGGATTTCGGAGCCAACGTTGGCGGAGGGCTCTTCGAATGAACGCAGGACCAAAAAGCCTCGTGTCATGTGAACGGGGGGCGATGCTTATCATGTCCCTGTTTGCCACGTCGCTGCTGGTGGCAATGATCTTCTATGTGTTGGGTGTGGGGCATGCCATTCACCACGGGGACCGCCTGCACGACGCCGCAGACTCTGCTGCGTATGCGCAGGCAGTGATGTCCGCACGAGGTATGAACCTCATGTCTTTGCTCAACATGGTGAAGTTGTCGGTCGTGGCCGTTTCAACAGCTTTGGTGGCCTCTGCATTGGCTGCAAGCGAGACCATCGCTTGGATTCTCTCGGATCATTTCCGACGGATCGCGTTCGGATGGACGATTCCCTTTCTTTCGGCCGTTCAGCTCCAAGCCACCACGAAATACCTTGATCAGCAGAAGACCTTCAGCGAGGTGACTGAGGCCGCCGACCATGCGCAACAGGCGCTGCGCACGGACCTGCCGCTGTTTGCCCAATGGCGAGCCAGCACGCTGGCGAATTCCTACGACACGGTGACGGGAGCCTTCGCCGCACCTCTTCGCTTTCTCCCCACCAAAGCTGAACCTCAACTGAACTTCTGTACGAGGGTCTTTCCCTACGCACATCAAATCACACACAAGGCGTTCTCTTCCGTGCCGGTGTCAATCGTGCGTGACCACGCTCGCGGCACCGCCGATGCCTTGACCGTACCGTTGTGTATGGTGAGCGGCGTGGGCAGTGTGCGCCTGAATCCTGATGCTCACATGGGTGAAGAGCCCTTTGCCCATAGGCTCTATTCCGTTGGAGAAACCATAAGAAACAACGAAGAGTCAGGCATTCGCATGGCGACCTGGAGGCGCAACGAGAGCGCCGGTGGTGTAGGAGTGTTGCGCGAGAAGCTCTCTCAGGTGGGGCTAGCTCAGTCGGAGTTCTACTTTGCTGGCGCATCAGGCGAGGCGGACATGCTGTGGGAAATGCAGTGGAAGGCACGCATGCGCCGCTTTCGCGCCGAGGCAGGGTTCACGGAATTCGCCAAGGCGTGCGCAATCTATGGAGCAGGGCTGAACTGCCCAACACTAACCACGTCTTTGGAAACAGGACGCGAACTGATCGTGCATTGAGGACGCCATGCAACGAACACTCGGGTCGCTTTTAAGATCTTTGGAACTCTTTTTCGAGAGAGAGCTTCGCTTCGCGTTGCGGTTGACCCGTCATCGCGGTGGCAGCGTCTTGCTGGAGCAGATGACCGTGTTTCCAATGTTTGCGGCCATCTTCTTGCTGTCGAGCTATGCCGTTGGGTTCCACGCAAACTCCATCACGGAACAACGCAAGGCACGTGCCTGCTCTTGGGCCTACGCTTCTGGTGGGTGCAAAACCCTGCCATCCGGTTGTCCAAGTCCGGCGAAGACGCAGGTGCAGGATGCTGACCTTCGCGCCGCAGCGCAGGGCGGGTTTGAAAGGGTGGCAAGCGACCTGCCTTTCCTCGTCGGTACGCTGTCATCATTGCACGGCGACTCCTTTGCAATGGCATCAACGCTTGCGGTTCAGAGGCCGAAACACTTTGGCGGAGCATCCGAGGTTCACGGGTTCTTCAGCACCATGTGTAATGCAACCACCGGGCAGTGGTCCACCGCCGAGGTGTTCAAACTCACCTGTGAAAAGCTGGGGATATGGTGCCCATGAGTTCCTCGTTTCTGCGAAAGATTTTCCGATCACTGTTGGTGGTTGCGTGCGCCTTGGGGCTTATCACGCTGGCCAAAGGCGTGATGCGCGCAAAGGCTGATGAAGCTCTCATGGATGTTGGCGGCCAACTGATGAAAGTGGCTGGTTCACAAGAGGGCGCTGCGCCTCGAGTGCTGGTGGTGAACGGCGCGCACATGATATTTCGGACGGAGTCCTCCCGGGATTCTGTGCAAGTGGCATTGCAGGGGTTTCAGGAAATTTGCGAAAAAACGACAGAAAATGAGGCGAAGCTGCCCGCGGAACGCCGACACGCGTGGCGCGGGGGTGATGCGCAACGTGGTTTTGTCGCTTGCGGTCTTGGTGGCGGAACTTTGTCAGATACAACCCGCCTTGTTGCGGCCGCACGCGAATGGGCGAAGACCGGACGCGTGAACACTGAGGTTCCGCTGAACTATCTTTATGCTGAGTCTCGCGGGGGCCAAACTCACCTTGCGCACATTGAAGCGAATCTAGACATCGAAAGGATGTTTCCCGCAGACAGTGACGCCCCTTTGGACCCACGGACATCGCTGCGTATGCCACAGCCTCCGGGGGCAAGGCGCACTTTAAGTGTGTCCGAAATGGGCAGGGCTTACGAAGTGACGGTACACAATAGCGAAGCACGCTCTCCTGCACAGACGGCGGCTCAACACCGCCTGGCACTGGAAGCACAGGGGATGTCGGTCTTTGCGCCCCACCGCGAGAGGGCGACCGCGCCGAATGCACCGCAGTCATTCTTTGTTCAAGGGCCAGACCTTTTCGCACTTGTTGTTTCCGAATCCAACGGCCGCGGGGGCACGACGACGGCCATGGCCACGTCTCGTGCCGAAGGCGCTGCGGCTTTAGAAAGCTTACTAGGAGTAGAACAATGAATCGTGCTGCACTTTACGCTGCACTGGGTGCTGGCCTTCTTGGCGCCGTGCTTCTGCTTGTGTACAAGCAACGCTTTGAAGCGGAGGCATCGGGGGGGCCGCGCGTTGCTGTCTTGATGGCCACACGAGACATCCCCTTGGGTGCTCGGCTAACGGAAGAGTCGCTGGCCGTTCGCTACATTCCAGAGAACTACGTTGAGGAACGCCACATACGCGCCGCCGATGTATCAACCGTGATTGGGATTCGCGCGGGCAATGCCTTGCGCCCGAATGAATCGGTGCTTTGGTCTGACTTGGCCACCACCACCGCGCAGTCACGCAAACTCGCAAGCATGGTACGCGTTGGGCTGCGCGCTGTTACTATACCTGTGGGGGATGCGGTCTTCGGCGGTCTCCTACGGCCAGGCGATAGAGTGGACGCGCTTCTCACGGGACAATCGGCGTCAACATCCCGGCAAACTGAGATTATCGCGCAGAACCTTTTGGTTCTGGCCGTTGGAGATGATACGGGCGGGGAGACTGGCAGCGGTGACGTCCGTGGCGCGCACGGAGGAAGCGTCACGCTTGCTGTTTCGATCGAGCAAGGACAACGTCTCATTCTTGCAACGACCCAAGGGCGCATGTCGTTGCTGCTGCGCAATCCCGATGATGTTCGAATGCTTGAAGGGGCCCCTGAAGCGCGGGCCGAGGAAACCTTCGCCGCCGGCAAAGCCGACAAAGCGCCGGCACCCGCAGCGCCTCTTTCATTGGCAGCCGCAATCGCTTTGCGAGACCAAGCCGCCGCCGACGTTGCAGCGAAGGCCCCTGCTGTTGTCGATCCGAAACCAAGCGCACGTCGAACGAGCCGGCAATGAAGACGTGGTTCATAAGATTGTCTTCTTGGTACATGGCGCTCTTGCTTGCCGTTACGGCTACTGCATTCCTTGGCGGCAATGTCCGTGCCGAGCGAGGCGACGAACGAGAGCGACGCGAGATCATTCTCGCACCAGGCGAGCAGAGGATCATTCCCGGCGAAGGCGTGGACGCCATCTCTACGGGCGTTCCCGGCGTCGCCGACGTGCGCGTGACCGACGATCAGAAACAGGTGCTTGTCGTGGGCATGACTCCCGGTACCACATCGCTGCTACTGATGATGAAGAACGGAAGTCGGGTCGAATACACCGTCACAGTGTCTCGCGTGAGGATGCGGCGAAACATTCGCCTTGATTTCTACTTCGTACAACTGTCCCGCCACCGAGGTTTGCAGCTGGGGGTTTTGTGGCCCGGTAGCCTGGGAGCCACGGCCACGGGTACGGCCGTCATTTCACAGTCGGGTTCACTGGCAGCCAGCGCGAACGTTGTTTCTCAAGTCATACCACGGCTTGACTTCGCTCGAACGCGAGGGTGGGCCAAGGTTCTAGATCAAGCGCGCGTGGTGATGGCCAATGGCGAAGAGGGCGCCTACTCAAGCGGCGGTGAAGTGAATGTGAAACTAGCCACGGGCTTTGCAGCCAGCTTACAGAAGATTGCGTTCGGGACAAACGTCACGGCCCGTTTGTCGTACGACGATGTTACAGGACGGATCGAGGGAAGGTTGAAGGCGGAGGTCTCACGGCTTAGCAGCAATAGCGTGGATGGTGTGCCTGGGCGCTCTGTGTTGCAGGTCAACACAACCGTAAACCTAGAATTGGGGCAGTCAATAGCCCTTGCAGGACTGTTCTCCGAGGATGAAACGGATGAACGCACCGGATTGCCCTTGTTGTCTGAGATTCCCATCTTCGGTTATTTCTTTGGCGGGGCCAATAGAAGCCACCAACGCTCAGAGAACGTGGTGCTGATGGTTCCAACCTTGGTCGAAGCCGTGGCGCTTGAGCAACGCGATCGCATTGGCGAGGCCTTTGCGATCTATCAGAGATTCGAAGGCAAAGCGGATGACGCCCGTGCCCTCGGCGCGTTGCCCAATGACAGCGTTCCAAACACGACACCGCGAACCGAGACAGCAGCGCCAGGAAAGTCTCGACGGGGGGCGGGGCGATGAATGCGCAACGAGCGTCATCTGCAGAAGGCGGAATTTGCTTGGGGCTTTTCGTTCACGGACCGAACGGAGACATCGAGAAGCGCACCGTTCAATCTACAAGTGTAACGTTCGGGGCTTCGGCCACCTGCGACATAAGGCTGATTGCGCCCGACATCTCGCCCCTTCATGCCCGGATCGATATTTCTGAAAGGGGCGGCCTGCGGCTGACAGATTGCTCGGAGAGTGGAACCGTGGTCGGCGAACTGTTCGTTCGTGGGCGGCAGATCGATCTTCCGCCGACGGCCGTGGTTCGCCTGGGCCCCTACCGCTTGCGTTTTCAAGTGGAGGTTGCCGCGCCAGCTCCGCCACCGCTGCCTGCTGCGATCGCGCCTGCCGTGGAAGCACAGACCACTGCAGGAACTGCCGATGTGTCGGTGGCCATTCGACGTCGGATCCACCGCGCGCTGTTGGAGCAGTTGGATCTCGTGAAACTTGAGCGGAGTCGGATGAATGATCATCTTCTACGCGCCAAGGTTTCTCTCGCCTTGCAGAAGATCGTGCAACAGCAGCGTTCAGAGCTGCCGCAAAACACGAACTGCGAGATGTTGATCGACGAACTTACACACGAGTCGATAGGCCTTGGTCCGTTGGATGGGTTCCTGGCCGATCCGGCCGTCACTGAGATCATGGTGGTAGATCCCCTCACCATCTACGTTGAGCGTGGTCGGCGTGTTGTGAAAACCGACGCGCGCTTCACGGATGAAGAGTCTGTCCGCGCCGTCTTGGAACGCATTGTGGCTCCCCTGGGGCGCCGCATAGACGAGTCTTCGCCTACCTTGGATGCGCGCTTGCCAGACGGCTCTCGCGTGAACGCTGTGATCAGGCCGTTGGCTTTGCGTGGAACGTGCATCACCATCCGAAAGTTTCCAGCAACACCGCTGGCGATGGCGGATCTTCTTGGATTCGGCACGCTGAACCAGCGCATGGCGCTGTTTCTCGAACGAACCGTCAAGGTTAAGAAGAACATTCTCATTTCCGGCGGTACGGGCAGTGGAAAAACCACGCTTCTCAACGTTCTGTCTGGTTCCATTTCTGCGCACGAGCGTGTGGTGACCATCGAAGACGCGGCGGAGCTACGCCTGAACCAACCGCACGTCGTGGCGTTGGAAAGCCGCCCCGCCAACATGGAAGGCAACGGACAAGTCACGATTCGAGATCTGGTGAAGAACGCAATGCGTATGCGCCCCGATAGAATCATCGTGGGTGAGTGTCGAGGCGGCGAGGCCTTGGACATGTTGCAGGCGATGAACACAGGTCACTCTGGTTCAATGACCACCACGCACGCGAACAATCCTAAAGAGGCCTGCAAGCGCATTGAGATGCTGGCCCTGTTCGCTGGGGCTGACATTCCCTCCCGCGCGCTCAGAGAGCAGATCGCTTTGTCGATCAACGTGATCGTTCAGCAGAACCACATGGACGACGGAACACGCAAGATTACTAGTGTTTCGGAAGTGATCGGACTGGAGGACGACGGACAAATTGAAGTTCGAGAAATCTTCGGATACCGACGCACGGGAACCGGAGACGACGGCAAGGTCAAGGGCGAGTTCTATGCAACCGGCTTCCTGCCTTCGTTTCTCGGCGAATTCATAACCCATGGCTTCCTCGATCCAACCCGGGAGGAAGTTCTTTAATGGGCACTTCATCTATTGTCGCCTATGTGGCGATATTCCTGATGCTTGCCTCCTTAGCCATGGTCGGCGCCTACGCGTTCGCGCCTGCCTCGCCCTTGCGTGCGGCGAGCCTTCGCTATCTCAATGACCTCGACAAGCAAACGAGGGCCCTGTTCCTGAAGATCACGCCGTTGCGGATTGCCGTCATTCAGGCCACCGTGGTGCTTGGTGGGGCGGCAACCGCGTTGCTGTTTGACCCGCGTGTGCTCGTGATTGCAATCCTCGCGATCCCGGCACCGTCCTTTGCCTTCAAAGTGCTGCGGGCGAAGCGCGTGAAAGTGATTGAAGTGCAGCTTGCCGGTTGGCTCGACATTCTAGCGAACATGCTGTGCGTTTCAGGCTCCTTGGCTGACGCCTTGGCAGGGTCCGCCGCGTTGACGGGTGGGCCGCTGGGTCAGGAGCTAGACCTTACGTTGAAAGAGATCAAAGTGGGAGCACCGTTGCCGCTTGCGGGCAGAGCTATGGCAGAGCGAGTTAATAGCCCGCTTTTTTCTGGGGTGATGACGCTTTTGATGATTGGTCGAAACACGGGCGGTGAATTGCCAACGCTCTTGAATGAAACCGCAGCCACCCTTCGTGAGCGGATGCGTTTGGAAGGCGTCGTCCGGCGTCACACGGCTATGGGCCGCGCGCAGATTCTTGTACTTGCTCTTGCGCCGTGGGCCATCATCGTGATGTTTCGACAGGCCGAGCCTGACTTCTTTGATCCGCTATTGGAAGCGGGTTTGCTCGGGCAGATCTTGATGACGGCTGCATTCCTGATTTGGCTCATATCGATCTTGATGGCTCGCAAGATCCTGAAGGTGGAAATCTAGTGACCTCAACACTTGTTGCTTGGGTCGGAACTGCTCTCCTTTCAAGTTCACTGGGCTTGGTTGTGTGGACCTTCGCACAACCAACTGTCGCAGACGCCCCTGACCTTGGGCTTCGCGGCTTTGAACGCCATGAAGCCCTTGCGTCCTCATGGATGTTCCGAACCTTTGAACCAATGATTCGGTTCGTGGCGGGGTGGTTCCGTGTTCTGCCCTTATCGGGGCTTCGCGCCCGGGCCGATCGGCGCTTATGGCAGGCGGGTGACTTTATGGGGCTCACGCCAGATGAATGGTTTGCCCTGATATTCATCTCCACCTTGGGAGGTGCGGTTTCGGGGGGGCTCTTGATGTTGTTGATTGAGCTGCCCGCATTGTTTATCCCAGTCCTCGCGGGCCTCGGCGCCTTCGTCTCGTACAACGGCGTCCCTGAGTCAACGGCGACGCGACGACGACGTGTGGCCAGGGGGTTACCAAACACCATCGATCTTCTGGCGCTGTGTATCTCAGCCGGTATGAGCTTTCCTCAAGGCCTGGCGGATGTGGTGCGGCAGGCGCTGTCGCGGGATCCGTTGACGATCGAAATGAGACACATTCTGCGTCACTTGGAAGTGGGGCACAGTCGTGCGTTCGCTTTGAAGAGCTTTGCAGAACGAGTTCCTGTAGAGGCCGTGGCTGACTTTACGTCCGCTGTCATTCAAGCGGAAGCGCGCGGAACCCCCATCAAGGATGTCCTTAAGACGCAGGCAACCATGTTGCGTATGCGTCGCACAATTCAAGTTGAAGAAGAAGCAGCCGCTGCGGGGGTAAAGCTAACACTGCCGCTGGCATTGATGCTGATCTCCGTTTTGGTGTTGATAGCGGCACCGATGTTGCTGCGGGCTACGGCCTTCCTTTCATAAAGTTCTTGAGGTGCACAATGACAGTGGTCGTTGAAATCGGCTTTCCGGACGGTACGAAGCAAACCACCTCTTGTGAGGGGGCGTCGATTGTCGTTGGCACGGGAGCCGACGCAGACGTAAACGTTCCTGGCGTCCTCGAACTTGCCCCGTCGCACCTTTTGTTGGTGCCTCGCGGGGCAGGATGTTGGATATCCACCGCCCGCGGCGCCATTGTTCAGCCGGTTTACCAGAGTAAACCCTTCGAGAACGGCATGGTTCCTTTCGGTGCTGAACTCGATTTAGGATCAATCACCGTCAAAGTCCTGCGGCCTGCAACACTGCGCCGTGGCGCGCGCGCCAAGCTGTTGTTTGTGGCGGCACCGTTGGCGCTCGCCATCGGATTCCTGGTCAATGAAAACACGGGGCTTCCCCGCACGACGGCCGAACCGCCCAGCATCTTCGAGGACATGGCCGTGGTTTGTCGTGAGCCCGCCCGCGCGGGCGCCCATGCGCAGGAGCTTATCTTCCTCGCAGATTCGATGGAGATTCGCTACGCCTACGATCCGCTTGAAGGCTTGCGTGCCATTGCCCGATACAAAGAAGCCGAAAGCTGTGCCGAGGCCGTCGGCGACCGTGCATTGGTGGCCGAGGCCCAGCGCCGCCACCGGCAACTTGAGCAGAAGATCGACGGAGATTTTCGATCGTTGCGGGTTCGTCTGGACCAAGCGCGATTAAAGCAGAATGCGGCCGAACTTTATACCGCGGCGCATGCGATGCGGACGTATTTAACGTTCCGGCCGGGCGCGTATCGAGATTGGCTGGCGGCCGTGGAACGGCACGTCAGCACGCAAATGGAAAAACGAACGAGGGTTCGATGATGAAACTGACAAGAGTTCTTCTGGTTGCCATCTCATGCGCAGGGGCTTTGTCGTGTGCGACGGGCCCCGCACTTAAAGCTTCTGACGTCCCCACCGCTCAGTCGCTATTCGAACAGGGTCTGGTTGCCCAGGAAACGGGCGACAGCACAAGGGCCGAGCAGTACCTTGCCGCAGCGCTTGAAGCCGGAATGCCTGAGGAGAAGGTTCTACCGCGGCTCTTAGCCACGTGTCTGGCTGACGATCGCTACGGCACAGCTTTGCACTACGCCCGGCGCCATCTCTTGCGGCACCCCAACGATTGGTCTTTGCGCTACTTGGTGGCGAACTTGCACTTCGCAACGGGGCAGAACGAAAGAGCCTTGATGGAGGCTGAGCGGCTCATTGAAGAGCAACCGCGCTCCGCTGATCCTTACTATTTATTGGCCTTGGTTGAGTCCGAACG
>Ga0105046_10018582_pt1 | contig 10573 bp, 9 predicted proteins | sample MAT03_FD_78385 | JGI IMG/M metagenome (GOLD analysis project Ga0105046, IMG submission 78385) | Freshwater microbial communities from Lake Fryxell liftoff mats and glacier meltwater in Antarctica - MAT-03 (megahit assembly) | ecosystem: Environmental > Aquatic > Freshwater > Ice > Liftoff...
CTTGCTGTGTGCTAAGTATGCACAGCATCCGTCCCTTTGACGAAGATGCAGTCAGGCATGCTGCGATGAATTCCAAAGTGGTGATCACCGTCGAGGAACACAGTGTCAATGGCGGGTTGGGCAGCCGAGTCGCCTCCTTCCTGATGCAATCCAGAATCTTCCGCCCGCTTAAAATTGTCGGCATTCCCGATGAACATACTGTTAACGGCAGTCAAGCTGAAATCTTCAAACATTACGGCATCTCACAACAGGGACTTGTGCAAACCGCCCTGCATCTTTTGGAAAAGGAAACAGCATCATGAATTCCAGCGGCTTGTTTCTCGCCCTCGACCAAAGCACCTCTTCCACCAAAGCCATGCTCTTCACCCCCGAAGGGAAGCTGTTGGATCAGGAATGGCTTTCGCACAAGCAAATCTATCCCAACCCCGGTTGGGTGGAACATGACGCGGCGGAGATTTTCGACAACACGCTGAAAGTTGCCGCGACCTTGTTGCAGCGTCATACGGAGCAGTGGAACAACCTGTTGGCAGTTAGCATCACCAACCAGCGCGAGACCTTTGTGATATTTGACCGTGAAAGCGGCCAACCCTTGTACAATGCCATCGTCTGGCAATGCCGCCGCGGGGACGATGTTTGCAGGCAATTGGTTTCTTCAGGCAAGGAAGAAATCGTCCACGAGTTGACTGGACTGAAAATTGACACCTACTTTCCGGCGAGCAAACTACGCTGGTTGCTGGATACTCGTCCCGATCTGCGTGCCAAGCTGAAAGATGGTTCCGCCTTGTTCGGCACGATTGATACCTATCTCATCTATCGACTGACAGGCGGCAAAGTCTATGCCACCGACCACACCAACGCCTCCCGCACCTTATTCTATGATATTGAAAAACTGGGGTGGAGCCAGAATCTGTGCAATGTGTTTGGGCTGGAATTCGGCGAGTTACCCGATGTGCGCGAAAGTTCCGCTTGGTATGGTGACACAGATTTGGGCGGATCCCTCAACCGTCGCATTCCCATCTGCGGCGTAATGGGCGACTCGCAGGCAGCCTTGTTTGCCCAACGCTGTTTCGAGCCAGGTGGAGCAAAGGTCACCTTTGGCACAGGGTCTTCGGTGCTGCTCAATATCGGGCACGAGAAACGTTTATCTGAACATGGCACCGTGACCGCGCTTGCCTGGGTCTTGCAGGGACAGCCGACATATGCCTTCGAAGGAATCATCAATTTCACCGGCGCAACCATCTCCTGGCTGCGCGACCAGTTACAGTTGATTGAGAATCCCGCAGAAACAGAAACGCTAGCACAGTCGGTTTCCGACAGTGACGGCGTTTATTTTATTCCCGCCTTTGTCGGTCTAAGCGCACCCTATTGGCGCTCCGATGCCAGAGCCGCCATCCTGGGTATGACCCCATCCACTACCCGCGCCCACGTTGTTCGCGCGGCGCTGGAATCCATCGGCTACATCGTGACTGATGTGCTTAAGGCAATGGGCGAAGATGCCGGGGTGAATCTCAGCATGGTTCACGCTGACGGCGGGGCTGTCCGCAATGCTTTTTTGATGCAGTTTGTGGCGGACATGAATCAGTTGAAAGTGCGCGCCGCTCAAACCCCTGAGCTTTCAGCATTGGGCGCGGTTTTTAATGGTGTTCTTGGACTTAAACTTTATGCCTCCCTGGAAGATTTGCAAAACCTGCCCGCCGGTTACGTGGAGTACAGGTCCTCCATGTCCCCCGCACGTGCCAGTGATTTGTTCGCGGGCTGGCAGTCAGCCGTGCAACAGGTTTTGTATCAACCCAAACAAGGATAAATCCATGAAACAAAAAACAGTCTCAATCATCATTGCCTTGGCGAGTCTTCTGTTGCTGATTCTCGCCGGACGCTACGGCTTCACCGTGGTTAGCATCGAGGACGTCGAAAAAGCGGTTCAAAGCGAAACGTTCGATCCCGTTGCTTATGTGGATGGGATCTGGGAAACCAAACTGTTGCCGACTTTCAGCGAGAAGGCAGTGGAACTCCCGAAAATCCTGTCTGAAATGAATCCCGATGCCAGCGGAACAGCTCCCAAGGACGAGTTAATTGCCATTGCCAATCAATATGGAATGATCACCGTCGGCGAGGCGCACGTCTACATGGTGAAAGGCAGTGGCAAGATTATCAGCGTCAACGCTGAAACCAGCCTGGGGACGGCGGAAGTGGCGCTCGATGGCTACGATGGACCTATCAAAGCGCTGCTTTATGTCGGCACCCGCATCCCCAGCGATGAGACCTCGGTACGAGACGCGGTTGGGTTTATCACGTTTGGTGATTTCAAGGAGCAGACAGAGTACGGGAAGGCGGCATCCGAAATCAATAAACGTATCCTCACCACTGTGCTTAGCAGCATCGATAGAAACAACCTGGTCGGCAAGACCATTTCATTCAAGGGCGCATTTACCATCCGCACCTTCAACCTGATTCAAATCGACGTGAAAGAACTCCGCATCGTACCGGTTGAAATCGAACTGGGAGAATAACCCATGCCCAACCCAACCCCTGTTCTCTCTGCTGAAACTTCAATCGCAGAGAACATCATCCTGACCGCTGAAAATATCACCAAGGTTTTTCCGGGAACCATTGCCTTGGAGGATGTTTCGTTCAATGTCCGCAAGGGCAAGGTCAATGTTCTCATCGGCGAAAATGGCGCGGGCAAATCCACGCTGATGAAAATTTTGGCTGGAGTGGAACGTCCCACCAGCGGCAAAATCCTTCTCGATGGGCGTGAAATCCATCTGCATTCCCCGCTCGATGCCAACCGCCTCGGAATCGGCATCATTTACCAGGAATTGAATCTGTGCGCCAATTTGAGCGTGGTCGACAATATTTTCCTTGCACGCGAAACAACCCAGAGTGGTCTGATCGCGCATAAATCCCAGAAGCAGCGCGCTCGCGAACTGATCAACAGGCTGGAACAGAAAATAGACCCCGATCAACTTTTGGGCGACCTGCGGCTTGGCGAACAGCAAATTGTGGAAATCGCCAAGGCGCTGGCTCAGGATGTGCGCATCTTGATCATGGATGAACCAACCTCCGCGCTGAGCGCCGCCGAAGTGGAAATTCTGTTCCGCATCATTCGGGAACTCAAATCACGCGGCGTTGCCATCATTATATTTCGCACAAGCTGGAGGAACTCCTGCAGATCGGCGACTACATCACCATCCTGCGGGACGGGCACAAGGTTGCCGAAGCGGAAGCTAAAAATATTAACGTCCCCTGGTTGATTGAGAAAATGGTGGGACGCAACCCAGCCGCCTTGTTCACTCGCAAGGAACATCAGTTAGGCGATGTGCTTCTCAAGGTGGAAAACATGACCCTGTCGCGCGTCGGGGGCGGATATCTTCTCGACCATGTTTCCTTTGAACTGCGCGAAGGTGAGGTCTTGGGTTTTTACGGACTGATGGGCGCTGGGCGATCCGATCTGGTGGACTGCCTTGCAGGAGCCCGTCCACAGGCAACTGGAAATATCTGGTTGGACGGCAAACCTGTGGCGGCGACGACCATTTCGGATCGCATCGAATCTGGTTTTGTGCTTGTCCCTGAAGACCGCCAACGCTACGGGCTGGTGCAGACACTTTCGGTGATGGATAACATGCTGCTTGCCAGCCTGAAAAAATACCTCAAGGGAATCTTCCTTGCGCGCAGGGAGGAGAAATCCGCCACCGACCAGCAGATCAAGGAATTATCTGTCCGCGTGGCGAATCCGCTGCAACCGATCACAGCGCTCAGTGGCGGTAACCAGCAAAAGGTGGTTGTGGCAAAGGGATTGCTGACTCATCCCAAAGTTCTGCTACTGGATGAGCCAACACGTGGAATCGATGTGGGCGCGAAGTCGGAAATCTTTGAAATCATGAATCGCCTAGCGGCGCAGAAATACGGAGTAATTTTTGTCTCATCGGAATTGAAGGAAATTCTGGCAATGTCTGACCGTATTCTGGTCATGTCGAAAGGCGCAATTACAGGCGAATTTACCCATCAAGAGGCTACGGAAGAAAAACTGGTCGCGGCTTCAGCCATTGGTCACGGCCCATCAAACGGAGGCAATCGTTATGCAGCAGGAAACTAACACGAAACCGGCGCAGATGAAAAAGAGGCACGGCATCACCAAAACAGATGTGCAGCAATTTCTGCTGCGCGGCAGGGCATTCATTGCCTTGATTCTTGTCCTGGTCGTTTTCACATCATTGACGCCGCAATTCCTGACCACAGGCAATATCGTGATTATGTCCAAGCATGTGGCGATTAATGCACTCCTGGCGATTGGCATGACCTTCGTCATCCTGACCGGCGGCATTGACTTATCGGTTGGTTCCATCGTGGGAATGGTTGCCATGATCGCGGGCGGATTAATCAACGAAGGCATCAGCCTTCCACAGTTGGGCATCATCATCTATCCCCATACCTGGATGATCGTTTTGATTTCACTGGCGTTGGGTACCCTAATGGGTGCCATTAGCGGTTTTGTCATCACACGTTTCAATGTCGCCCCCTTCATCGCCACTTTGGGAATGTTATACGTGGCACGCGGCATCGCCGGTTTGCGGAACAACGGCTACACCTTCCCCAACCTGATCGGACGTCCCGAATATGGAAATACTGGCTTCGAGATTCTGGGCGCGGGTGAATTTTTGGGAGTCAACTACTCAATCTGGCTGATGGGTATTCTTACACTTGTGGCTTACATCGTAACCACCCGCCTGCCGTTTGGTCGCCACGTGTATGCAATTGGCGGAAACGAACGCGCCGCAGAACTCTCGGGCGTTCGCATCGCCCGCAGCAAGATCATTGTCTATAGCATCAGCGGTTTCTGTTCGGCGTTGGTCGGTTTGATCATCGCCTCGCAGTTGGTCGCCGCCCACCCAGCCACCGGGGAATCCTTTGAATTGAACGCCATCGCAGCAGTGGTGCTGGGTGGTACTTCCCTGGCTGGTGGACGCGGTAGCATGGGTGGCACATTGATCGGTGCCTTCGTCATCGGCGTGTTGGGAGATGGGCTGGTAATGATGGGTGTTTCATCATTCTGGCAAAAGGTGATCAAAGGTGCTGTCATTGTATTGGCTGTGATTATCGACCAGGTTCAGGCGCGGATGCAGGAACGGATCGCGCTTCAGGAACAGCAGGAAATGAAATAACCACGGTCGAAAATGCTTGAGGGCTATGCTCTCGGAAAGGAGATTTTTATCCAATAAAAGCATCAAAAAATTCTCGTGTCGTTTCAATTGGTTCAAACTTTTACCCACATCTATATTAAGGAGAAGAAAATGTCCAACAAGAAGTTCGTAGTTTTCCTGAGTTTGATCGCGGTTTTGGCGATGTTCCTTGGCGCCTGCCAGCCCGCTGCACCGGCAGCAACAGAAGCAGCCCCCGCTGCCGCAACTGAAGGTGGTTTGATCTGTGTGATCGTGCCTGGCGTCGAGAATCCCTTCTTTGGTTCGATGCAGGAAGTTGCCGCCAAGAAAGCGGAAGAATTGGGCTATACCACCCTCAAACTCGTCCACAACGACGATGCCAACAAACAGCTTGAGCTGATCGAAAGCTGTATCGGCAAGGGCGCGAAAGCCATCATTCTCGACAACGCTGGCGCTGATGCCACCGTAGCCGCTGTCCAAAAAGCCAAGGACGCTGGCATCCCCTCCTTCCTCGTTGACCGCGAAATTAGCAAGGAAGGCGTCGCTGTTTCCCAGATTGTCTCCAACAACTATCAGGGCGCGACCATCCTCGCTGAAAAATTTGCCAGCCTGATGGGCGAAAAAGGCAAGTACATTGAATTGACTGGCCGCGACACCGACACCAATGCCCATGTCCGCTCACAGGGTTATCATGATGTTCTCGATGCCCTGTCCGGCATGGAAATGGTTGCCCAACAGACCGCTAACTGGAGTCAGACCGAAGCCTTCGATGTCATGGAAAGCCTCTTGCAGGCGAATCCCGATGTCAAGGGTGTTATCTGCGGTAACGACACCATGGCGCTCGGCGCGCAGGCTGCTCTCGACGCCGCCGGCATGAGCGACGTATTTGTGGTCGGTTTCGATGGCTCCGATGATGTCAATGATTCCATCCTCGCTGGCAAGATCGACGCTGGCGCTTTGCAGCCCGTTGCTGAAATGGCGCTCCAGGCAGCCATTCAGGCTGATGCCTACATCAAGACCGGCAAGACCGGCAAACCCGAAAAGCAGTCCATTGACATGGTTCTGCTCACCGGCGAAAATGCCTGCCAGTACAAAGGCTTTGCTCCCACCGGTTCCACCGAAGCTTGCACCCCTGTGGTGGCTGAACCCGCTCCCGCTGCGGCTGGCGAAGGCGGCTTGATCTGTGTGATCGTCCCCGGCGTTGAGAATCCTTTCTTTGGTTCGATGCAGGAAACCGCTGCCGCCAAGGCTGAAGAACTCGGCTACACCACCCTCAAACTCGTCCACAACGACGATGCCAACAAACAGTTGGAACTGTTCGAAAGCTGCATTGGACAGGGCGCGAAAGCCATCATCCTCGACAATGCTGGGGCTGACGCCACTGTGGCGGCTGTCCAGGCAGCCAAGGATGCCGGCATCCCCTCCTTCCTCGTTGACCGTGAAATCACCCAGGAAGGCGTTGCAGTCTCCCAGATCGTCTCCAACAACTATCAGGGCGCGACCATCCTCGCTGAAGAATTTGCCCGCCTGATGGGCGAAGAAGGCACATACATCGAACTCACCGGTCGCGACACTGACACCAATGCCCATGTCCGCTCTCAGGGTTACCACGATGTTCTCGACGCCCTCTCTGGCATGAAGATGGTTGCCCAACAGACCGCCAACTGGAGCCAGACCGAAGCCTTCGATGTCATGGAAAGCCTCCTCCAAGCGAATCCCGATGTCAAGGGTGTTATCTGCGGTAACGACACCATGGCGCTCGGTGCGCAGGCTGCTCTCGATGCCGCCGACATGAGCGACGTATTCGTGGTTGGCTTTGACGGTTCCGATGATGTCAACGCTTCCATTCTGGCTGGCAATATCGACGCTGGCGCCTTGCAACCCGTTGCTGAAATGGCGATCCAAGCCGCAATCCAGGCTGACCTGTACATCCGCACTGGCGAAACCGGCAAGCCCGAAAAGCAATCCATTGACATGGTTCTGCTCACCGCTGAAAATGCCTGCCAGTACACCGGTTTTGCCCCCAACGGCAAGACCAGCTGCCCGTAGTTTTGACCTGTAGCTTTGAATTGAATGACTGACTTCGTTACAGCAGGATCGTAACGGAAGGAGGTGGCGGGCTGACGCCTGCCACCTCCAAAAGGGGACACCTGCCACATGGAACAAGGTTCGCTGCCAGTGCCATGCAACGCACGGTGTCCCCATTATTATACGTCTTTCAAACACCTGACAAGAAAGTGATAAAACATGCACGTGATTGTCGTCGGTAGTCTCAACATGGATTTGGTGGTGCGGATGCCGCGAATTCCGCAACCAGGAGAAACCCTTCTGGGCGGTGTGTTCAAGACCTTCCCCGGCGGTAAGGGCGCAAACCAGGCTGTTGCCGCGGCGCGGCTTGGAGCGCACGTCACGATGATTGGCTGTGTCGGCGGCGATGCCTTCGGTCAGCAAATGCGTGACACGCTCACAGCTGAAGGAATCGACACCACATACGTTTTGGTACACCCCGAATCAGCAACCGGCGTGGCGCTGATTCAGGTGGATGCAAAGGGGCAAAACAGCATTGCTGTTGCTTCCGGCGCAAACTTCCAACTAACCAGCGCCGATGTCGAAAAAGCCATGCTGTCCATCGGGAAGTTCGATGTGCTGGTGATGCCGCTTGAAACTCCCCTTGAAACAATTTATACAGCAGCCCAAATTGCATCTCGCAAAGGCGCGAAGGTGCTTTTGAACCCAGCCCCCGCCCAGGTTTTGGAGAAAGACCTGCTTCAACTGGTGGATATTCTGCTTCCAAATGAATATGAAGTTGGGCTGATGACTGGCGCTTCACAGGAAAACGCAGATATTCACCAATCTGCTGAAAAATTGATTTCGCTCGGTGTAAAAAACCTGATTGTTACCCTGGGCAATCAGGGTGCTCTATTTTTTGACGGAAAAACAAATACGGATATGTTAATTCCAGCCTGCCCGCTGCAGGCTGTTGACTCGACCGCCGCTGGAGATTGCTTTGTCGGCGCGCTGGCAGTAGGCTTGTGCGAAGGGAAACCCATCCCAGCCGCCGCTGAATTTGCAAGCGCAGCCGCAGCCATTTCTGTCACTCGCGTTGGGGCGCAGCCCTCGCTTCCCAGCCGTGATGAAGTTGAAAAAATTATTCGCGAAAGGAATCAATCAAAATGAAAAAAACTGGAATTATCAATGCGCCCATCTCCACGGTAATTGCCCACCTCGAGCATTCTGACATGCTGACCGTCGCCGATGCCGGACTTCCCGTCCCTTCCACCACACAGCGGATTGACCTGGCGCTAAAACCCGGCGTTCCCGGCTTTTTGGAGACACTGGAAGTGGTGTTGACCGAAATGTTTGTCGAGAAAGCATACGTGTCCGAGGACATCCTGACCAAGAGTCCGCACATCTACGACGGCATGAAAAAACTGCTGGGTGATGTGCCCATCGAAACCCTTCCGCACCTGGAATTCAAGAAATTGACAGGTTCGACCAAAGCCATTATTCGCACCGCAGAATTTACGCCCTTTGCCAATGTCATCCTTGTGGCTGGAGCCTGGGGCTTCAAATTATAAATTTATCAAGGAGTAAATACATGAAAACCACCCTGGGAGTCATTTTTGGAAATCGTGACTTTTTCCCCGACCATCTTGTTACAGAGGCTCGGAAGGATATTCTAGCTCTCTTTCAGGAAATGAACATCGAAGGCGTGATGCTTGGCGAGCAGGAGACCAAACTTGGCTCTGTTGAAACCTACGCCCACGCCAAAGCCTGCGCTGACCTGTTCAAATCCAACCGTGACCGCATCGAAGGTGTGTTGGTCGTCTTACCCAATTTCGGCGACGAAAAGGGCGTCGCAGATACCATCAAACTTTCCGGACTGAACGTCCCGATTTTGGTGCAAGCCTATCCCGACAATCTCGAGGCCTTCAACGTCGAACGCCGCCGCGATGCCTTCTGCGGCAAGGTTTCGGTCTGCAACAACCTGCGCCAGTACGGTTATCAATTCTCACTCACCAGCCTGCATACCAGCCATCCAACTTCTGAAGCCTTCAAAAAGGATTTACAGAAATTTGTGAGTGTTTGTCATGTGGTCAAGGGATTGCGCTCCGCCCGCCTGGGAGCTATCGGCGCCCGCCCCGGTGCGTTCAACACTGTCCGCTACAGCGAGAAGATTTTGCAAGCTTCCGGCATTACCGTCACCACGGTGGACTTGTCCGAAATCCTCGGCGATTCCGCCCGCCTGAGCGACGATGCGCCAAAGGTCAAAGCCAAGTTGGAGGAAATCAAAGCCTACGCCAAGCATGACACCGTCCCTTCGCCCGCCATCGTCCGCATGGCAAAACTGGGTGTCGTTATTTCAGACTGGATGCAAGTCAATGATTTGCAGGCAACCGCTCTTCAATGTTGGACATCCATCCAGAAGAATTACGGCATCAACGCCTGCACGTTGATGAGTATGATGAGCAATCAACTCATGCCCTCCGCCTGCGAGACGGATATCACCGGTGTGGTCTCGATGTATGCCTTGCAACTGGCGTCCAACTTCCCTGGGGCGCTGGTGGATTGGAACAACAATTACGCGGACGATCCAGACCGCTGTGTGCTATTCCACTGCGGCAACTGGGCGAAGTCCTTTGTCCCTGACATCGAAATCAAGACCGCCCCGATTCTTGGAACTACCATCGGCGAAGAAAATACTTACGGCGCCATGGCAGGACGCGCCGCTGCTGGGGCAATGACCTACGCCCGAGTCAGCACCGACGATACCAGCGGCATCATCCGCGCCTACACAGGCGAAGGTGAACTGACCAATGACCCATTGGACACCTTCGGTCATCGTGCCGTGGTTTATACGCCCAACTTGCAAAAACTGCTTGCCTACCTCTGCAAGAATGGTTTTGAGCATCACGTCGCCATGACCATGGGAAATGCTGCAAATGCTCTTGATGAAGCCTTTACCAATTACATGGGCTGGGAAAATTACAACCACGCGTAACAATACACTCCGCTGTTTAACCGAGTGCATTGAAAAAGAAAGTCTCCTGAATAGGGTATTGGTTGAGAGACAAACACTGGTTCAGGATACTTTCATGAACCATAATAGCATGCAAATTATGTAGCCGGCAACTGGTCAAGCATAATTTTCTCTCGTGTCTATCCCCATCGGGGACACGATATATGTTTTGTTAAATTGTTATCACAATCACTCCAACGCGGCATATATCATTGTATACGGGTATAAATACCCGTATACAATGATACGGTGCTGTAAAAATATTAACCCGCAAATTATTGATCGAAGAATAATTCTCCCGCTCATTACTCCAAGCCGGATGGAAATCAAGATCGAGAATTGCTCCTTTATATTTAAAATACATTAAGAATTTATAGCTATAGAAAAATAGCCA
>Ga0105046_10018583_pt1 | contig 10573 bp, 10 predicted proteins | sample MAT03_FD_78385 | JGI IMG/M metagenome (GOLD analysis project Ga0105046, IMG submission 78385) | Freshwater microbial communities from Lake Fryxell liftoff mats and glacier meltwater in Antarctica - MAT-03 (megahit assembly) | ecosystem: Environmental > Aquatic > Freshwater > Ice > Liftoff...
TCGTCAGCTATGAGGTCATCCGCAAGGAAAAGGCGATTAACCCCGACGTGATGCCGCTGATGATCGTCCTGACCGACGGCGCGGGCAATGTCAGCCTGATGACCAACGCCTCGCCCAATGAGGAAGCCTATAAAATCGCCAAGATGATTAAAGAGGACGACATCCGCACCGTGACCATCAACATGGAACACGCGGCGTTCGATCAAGGGCTGGCCGCGAAATTAGCCGACCATCTGGGCGGGCCGTGCTATTCGTTAGCACAACTGCGCGCCGAAACCTTGTTAGAGACCGTCCGCCAAGCGATTGATCGCTAACCTCACTCGCCTTTCCATACCTTCGTAGGGGAGGGGACGTGGCCCCTCCCGTCATGCAAAAATCTGAAATGCACCCCTGTTTGAACAGGGGTATCATCATGCCACGCGCTGTCATCTGATGGCGAGTCGAGCAAGCTGAGGGGGAGAAAATTATGGATACCATCGGACGGATTTTGGTGGCGGTTGTCGCGCTAGAGCATTGTTACTTTTTGTACCTAGAAATGTTCTTATGGACGACGCCAACCGGCATGAAAGCCTTTGGCCTGAGCAAAGATTTTGCACAAGCGTCGAAATCATTGGCCGCCAATCAGGGCTTATATAACGGCTTTCTGGCGGCGGGCTTGGCTTGGAGCATGTTCCACCCCGACCCGTTTGTCGGGCAGCAAATCGCGATATTTTTCTTAGGCTGCGTGATCGCGGCGGGCGTGTATGGCGGCCTGACGGTCAAGCGTTCGATCCTGACGATTCAAGCCTTGCCAGCCGCCATCGCGCTGGCGGTGGTGGTCGTGTTTTAATCCGTGATGGGGGCATGGCGCGCTATGCCCCCTACTCATCTGCCACGTACTTTTGGACTATTTATTGAGATGACCCCTGTGATTTTGCCCCATAAGAAAATTTCCGTGCTAGAGTAAATAATATATCCATCAATCTCGCAAAACTAAACTGAAAGAAAGTTCCCTCATGCCCCCCTCCGTACAAGGCAAATTGGCCGTTGTGATTGGCGCTAGCGTGGCTGGTTTATTGGCCGCCCGCGTCTTATCCGATCACTTCAAACAGGTCATCGTCGTCGAACGCGACCCCCACCCAGACTCCCCAATACCCCGTAAAGGCGCGCCGCAAGGCTATCACGCCCATGCCTTGCTCAAAAGCGGCGAATTGGCCTTAGAAGCCCTTTTCCCCGGCTTGATTGAAGACCTTATCCAAAAAGATGCCAGACAAATCGACTTCAGCGGCGATGTCAAATGGTTTCACTTCGGACATTGGAAGATGCGCGCCGAGACCGGCTTCAGTGTAATGATTCAGAGCAGGCCGTTGGTCGAACAAACCATCCGCCAACGCTTGGAGGCGCTTGGAAACATCTCGTTTTACTATGGTTACACGGTAGAGGACGTGATCGCGTCTGACGACAAAACTCGCGTGACGGGGATTCGTATTCAGAAGGCCGATGAGCGTTCAATCCGCCAAGACCTGAGCGCTGATTTGGTCGTGGATGCGGGCGGGCGCGGCTCGAAAACCCCGCAATGGCTCGAAAGTCTGGGCTATAAACGCGCATCGGAAACCCGCGTGAAAATCGACCTGAGCTATTCCAGTCAGGTATTTGAAGCCCCAGCGACGCGCACGGACGATTGGAAACTGTTGGTATTGAATCCCGACATCCCCAACAATACCCGCGCCGGATACATTTTCCCGATTGAAAACGACCAATGGCTGGTGACGTATGGCGGTTATTCGGGCGACAAAACGCCGCAAACCGCCGAAACCTTTGTCGAGTACGCGCAAGGGTTGGCGACGCTTGACGTATACGAGGCCATCAAGGGCTTAAAACCTGTCTCTGATGTGAAGGTGTTCAACGTCCCGACCACCGTCCGCCATCATTACGAAAACCTATCGCGCTTCCCGGCGGGTTTGATCGTGATGGGCGATTCATTCTGCGCCTTCGACCCTGTTTTTGGTCAGGGGATGAGTTCGGCGGCGAAACAGGCCATGACGTTACAGGCGCTGCTGGCGACGGATGGTTATCAAAACACAGCGGCGTTTTCGCAAGCGTTCCACAAGCGCGTTTCCGGCGTCATCTCGACTCCGTGGTTGCTGGCGACCAGTGAGGACTTCCGGTATCCCAAAACCGAGGGCAAGAAAGCTTTTTTCATCCCGATTTTGCACTGGTATACCGGGCATATTTTCGCGCTGTCGGCGACTGACACGGACGTCTACAACGCCTTCCGTTCCGTGATGCACTTGCAAAGCGGCCCCATCGCGCTGTTCAAACCCGGTATCGTGCTGAAAGTGCTGGCGCGTGCCTTCGGTGGTAAGCGTAACGCTCAAGCCTCTAGCTTAGAAGTCGCGCCGGAATCCTCACCGATTTAATCGCGCACAGCCTTGTCCCGAATCAAAAACCCCCTCTCCGACTGGGAAAGGGGGTTTTAGATTCGGGAGTGAGCTTATTGCGCGCTGAAGGTGCTTACATCCAACAGCGGTTCTTGGATGCCATCGCCGCTATCATCCGTCCAGTTTTGGTTGCCGGCGGCGATCAGTTGACTGCGTATTGCCAGAACGTTGGCGCGGGTGTTAGGGTTGCTGATACTGGCGAGCAGCGCGGCAGCGCCCGCAACGTGCGGTGAGGCCATCGACGTGCCGCTAATGGTGTTGTACCCGCCCGACTTCCATGTCGAGTAGATACACACGCCCGGCGCAGCGATTTCGACCAATGCACCGTAATTGCTGAAACTGGCGAGCGTATCGTCCACATCAGCGCGGCAGGTTGAGGCCGCGCCGCCGCCCGGCAGACCGTTGAAATCGGCCAGTGCCGAGACGGTAATGACATCGGGGTGGTTGGCCGGGGTGAAGCTAGCCGCGTTCATGGCGTCATTCCCGGCGGCAACGACATAGACCACACCGGCGTTGACCGAACGGGTGATGGCGTCATTCAGAGCTTGGCTGGTGAATTGACCGCCGAGGCTCATGTTGGCAACTTCAATCGTGCTGGCGCGAGCCGTCACCCAGTCGATGCCCGCAATGATGTCCGCAGTGCTGCCGCTGCCGTTGCTGCCCAACACGCCGACCGACCAAATCCGTGCGCCCGGAGCGATACCGACAGAGCCGATGCCGTTGTCCAACGCGCCAATCGTGCCTGCGACGTGAGAGCCGTGACCGTTGCCGTCGTCGGCGCCACGAGTGGTGCATTTGCCGCGTGAGCAACGGGTATAACCGACCACGTTCAGATCCGGGTGGGTCAAGTTGACGCCAGTGTCAATCACAGCCACATCGACATTGACGCGGAAGTCGTCCACGCCGTCGATGTCAACTGCCGGATTACTGGTCGCGTAACTGCGGACTGCCCCAGTCGGGACGGTCTGGACGGTGATGTGGGCGGTATAAACCGGCTCAATATATTTGACGCGGGGATCGGCCTTCAGGCGGCGAAGCTGACCGGTTGGCACGACCACAGCCACGCCGTTCAGGGCGTGTGTATAGGCGACTTCAACCGTCAGGCCATAGCTGCGGGCGAAATTAGAAACGGCTAACGGGGCGCGGCTTGAAATCACGCCATCCTTAAAAACAACAATATGGGTAGCACGGGCATTATTTTGGGCGGCGGCCGGAGCGACGGCCACCAACAGCATCACAACGACCAACAAGATGATACGAAGCGAACGACTCATGGTGTAAGTTATCCCTAAAACTCTCTGAACGATGCCCCCAAACAAATTACTAATAACTTGTGGGTATCGCTAAATATGACATACTAGATTACGATCTAGAATAGTACCTTTGTCTTATTTTTTGGTTTTTGTTAGGAGATTTTGATGTTTTCCTAATAAACTTCACGGGAAGAAGGTGAATTAAATACCGGTTTAGATAAGAAAACACCAACCTATTAACCGTTCAATTAAAGCGCTGTCTGGTTAATATTACGTCAATAATGGGGAACGGGATGTGAAATAGCAATACGCCCCTACGCGCCGGTCTGTCATCGGATTAGACCGGCGCGGGGCGGGCAACACGATGAGACGTTACTCCCCCATCGGGATCCAAATGTTTTTGACTTGAGTCGACTCGCGCAGAAATTCCTCACCCGCGCCGTGCTGCGGGTCTGACCAATCGCGAGCGATGCCGTAACCGACCCACGTCCGCTTCATATTGGCCGCGCTCAGATTTTCGACAAAATAACTGCCCAGCGCGCTCCCGAAATACCAGATGGCGTCTACGTCGTCATGGTCGGCCAGCGTCTTGGTCAGCGCGTCACGGTCTCCGGTCACGATATTGACCACCCCAGCGGGCAAATCCGAGGTCTCTAAGACCTGATAGAAATCGGTGGCGACCAGCGGGTGTTTCTCGGACGGGACGACCACAACACTGTTGCCGCGCCCAATCGCGGGGGCGATCAGCGAAATCATCGCCAGCAGCGGCGACTCATCCGGGCAGACCAACCCGACCACGCCAATCGGCTCGGTCAAGGCGACGGTGATTCCGCGCAGTTCGGTCTCTTGCACGGTGCCACCATATTTATCGGCGTAGGCGGCGTAGATAAACAGGCGCTCGATGCTCAACTCAACCTCACGGCGGGCGGACTCGAGTCCACCACCGGTCAGCGAGTCGATACGGCGGGCGAATTCGTCGGCGCGGGCGCTCAAGTTCTCTGCGATGAAGTACAAGATTTGGGCGCGATTGTGGCCGGTGCGATATGCCCAGCCATTTTCGGCGCTCCGGGCGGCGCTCACCGCATCACGGATGTCTTTGCGGTTGCCATCACCGATGAGGCTCAGCATGTGCGTCCCATCGTGCGACAATACCGGCTTGGAATACGCGCCATCGGGACGTTTTTGCTTGCCGCCGATGAAAAGTTTGGCCGTCCTGTCGAGAAGGGGAAGCGCGAACCCCTCTCCCCTCTGTGGGAGAGGGGTTGGGGTGAGGGGCATTGACGGTTTGGCCTTGCCCCACGCCTTATATGCCGGGTCGTTTTTGGCCGGGAGTTCTGGGCGCGGACGGGCTTCCGAGGCCGGGCGGACGTACTCATACAAGCCCTCTTTGCCGCCCTCGCGCCCAAACCCAGACTCGCGGTAGCCGCCGAATCCGCTGGCCGCGTCAAACAGGTTGGTGCAGTTGACCCACACGCTACCGGCCTTGATTTTGCGCGCCGTCTCCATCGCCAGATTGATGTTCTCTGACCAAATCGAAGCGGCAAGGCCGAAGCGCGTATTATTGCCCAATTCAACCGCCTCAGCGGGCGTGCGGAAGGTCATCGCCACCAAGACCGGACCGAAGATTTCCTCTTGGACGACGCTGGATGATGGCTGGACGTTGGTTAGCAGCGTGGGCGGATAATAGCAACCGCCGGTGGGCAGGCCGGTATCCGCTTGAAAAATCTCCGCGCCTTCCGCCAGTCCAAGTTTGACTAGACGGTCAATCGTCTCATATTGAACCGGCGCGACGACGGGGCCCATATCAACCGTTTTGTCCAGCGAATCGCCGACGCGCAGGGTGGACATCCGCCGCTTGAGTTTTGCCAAAAAGCGCGGCGCGACGCTCTCTTGGATGAGCAGGCGTGACCCGGCGCAACACACTTGCCCTTGGTTGAACCAAATCGCATCGACCACGCCCTCAATCGCGCTGTCGAGGTCGGCATCCTCAAACACGATGAACGGCGATTTTCCGCCCAGTTCTAGTGACAGGCGCTTGCCCGTCCCCGCCGTCACGCGCCGGATAATACGCCCGACGCCGGTGCTGCCGGTGAAGGCGATTTTGTCAAAGTCGGGGTGGCTGGTGATGGCCGCGCCCGCCTCGTCGCCGCCCGTCACGATATTGACCACGCCCGCAGGGAGGCCGACCTCGGCGCATATTTCAGCGAACAGGATGGCGGTCAGCGGCGTGTGTGGCGCGGGCTTGAGGACGAGCGTGTTGCCCATCGCCAACGCCGGGGCGATTTTCCAAGCCAGCATTAGCAGCGGGAAATTCCACGGGATGACCTGTCCGACCACGCCCAATGGCTGATAGCCGGATAATTCGGCGTCTCTGAGTTGCGCCCAGCCCGCGTTGTGATAAAAATGGCGGGCGACCAATGGGATGTCGATGTCGCGGCTCTCGCGGATGGATTTGCCGTTGTCGAGCGATTCCAGCACGGCGAACAGGCGGCTGTGTTTTTGGATTTCGCGGGCGATGGCGTATAAGTAACGGGCGCGGGCGTGTCCGCTGAGGGCGCTCCATACTGTGAAAGCGGCGCGGGCGGCCTTGACCGCAGCATCGACATCGGCGGCATTGGCGTCAGCGACTTCCGCGATTTTTTGGGCGTTGACCGGGTTGCTCGTGGTCAGATAGTTGCCGGATTGCGGCGCTTGCCATGCCCCGTTAATGAACAGGTCGAATTTACGCTGGTGGGCGTCCAGCCACGCGGCGGCAGTGCTGCCGGATTCCGGCGCGGGCGCGTAAGCTAACGATGTGAAATAGTCTTTGACGGTCATGTTGATTTTTCCTCTAAGCCGGTTAAATCATAAACGTCGATGGGTTCGACATGGGTGGGGGCGTGGTCACGTAGCAACATCATGATGTCATTGTGTGTTTTGGCCGCGAAATATTCTTGGCCGCATTGGGTACACACCGTCGCGGGGACATTTCTGAATAGATGATGATGCCCCTCGTATTGGAGAAATCGTAGCACAGTTTTTTCTTCAAAGTGTGTGCCGCCACAGGTATGGCAGCGCCCCATATCATTCATGATTTTGCCTTCCTCGTTTTATAATCCGACTCCCATTCGTCGAGAGAAGGAACATAGGCGATGATGATTTTCACCCCGGTGGATATGCCAGAACAACATGGATTTGGCCTATCTTTTGCAGTAAAGCCCAATACTAAGCAACTTGGGCCATATTTATCAGTTGGGTAATCTTCAAGCAATATCGGATGAGTCATCGCTTGCTCAATTTCCGCGTGGGCAATGTCACGTTCTGCTAATTTTTCCTCTGCATGTGCGGTTACGTCATATAACTTCTGACGAAATATCGCAAAAACAACCTCCCAATCCGGCGGCATGAAAAATCCTTATGCGCTGGCTTTATAGATAGCTGGGCGATAGCGCGGCGCTGGGATGGGTAATCCGTCCTCACGAGCGACCTCTAACCAGAGTTGTTTAGCGATTTGGACTTCGCGCACGGCTTCTTCGGGAGTCGCGCCTGATGCCGAACACGGCTCAAGGTCGGGAATGTCTGCAATCCATTCCCCGTCTTCTTCGCTGTAAAACACATTGATGTGATAATCTTGCATTTTGTTATTCCTACCGGGATTTCAGCGCGGGCGGGAAAGCCTCGCCCCTACAAAATTCCTTATGATGTGTGGTTTACATCAGATATCTATATTTCTTTCGACCTCGCACCTGCTTTTTCTCATCACTCATCACTTTTTTCTAGCCCATTGGCATGTGATGTTTGGCGGCGTAGCGTCCGGTGACGTGGTGCGAGAGTTGGCGTTCGATGTCGGTTAGCAAGGCAGACGCGCCAAAACGGAACAGGTTTGGCTGCATCCATGCCTCGCCGAGTTCTTCCTTCATCAGCGACAGCCAATTGAGCGCGTCTTTAGCCGTGCGAATCCCGCCCGCCGGTTTGAATCCGACGATATTTCCGGTCTGATCGAGATATTCCCGAATCATCCGCACCATCACGAGGCTAACTTCCAGCGTCGCATTGACCGGCTCTTTGCCCGTGCTGGTCTTGATGAAGTCGCTCCCGGCCATCATGCTGACCAGTGACGCCCGCGCCACATTGGTCAGAGTCGCCAGTTCACCGGTGGCGAGGATGGTCTTCATGTGCGCGTCGCCACACGCCTCGCGGAAAGTTTTCACCTCATCATATAACGCTTGCCAGTCGCCGGTCAGGACGTGTTCGCGGCTGATTACGATGTCGATTTCGCGTGCGCCCGCCGTAACAGAAGCGTGAATCTCAGCCAGTCGTTGCGCCATCGGACTCAGACCCGCCGGGAAGCCGGTAGACACCGCCGCGACGGGGATGTTCGTGCCTGCTAACGCGGCCACCGCGTCGGCCACCCGTTGGTGATAGACACAGACTGCGCCGGTGGTCAGGGTCATGTCAGACATCCCCAACGCCTCTAGCAAATCTGCCCGTACCGGGTGACGCGCCTTCGCGCACAGGCGCTGAACATTGCCGGGCGTGTCGTCCCCCGACAGCGTGGTTAAGTCGATGCACGTCACAGCTTTCAGAAGCCACGCGGCCTGCGCGTCTTGCTTGACGCTACGGCGGGCTGGGAGGGTTTTGGCGCGGCGCTCGACGGCGCTCAAGTTGACGCGAGTCGCCATCACCCAACCCAAATCCAATGGGATAGACTGCGGGCGCGGGTGATGTGCGGCGGGTTCGACTAAAATTGGTAAAGCAACGGCCTGTGCGCCATTGACATGACCATTGACGGCATCTGGGGCGGGTTTTGCGCGGGCGGCCATAAAAAAGTCTCCGTAAAAGCATGATTTCGCTCAATTATACCATGTACGACCCGCGTGACATTCTGCGGTATTCACTCTAGGGCGCATTTCGGTTTTTTTGCGCGGCGTTTTTTGCGCGGCGGGAGAGGGAGGGGACATGGCCCCTCCCCTACAGAAACCGCGTGGTTGGTAGGGGCGCACCCATGTGTGCGCCCGCCTGCGCCCGCCTGCCATTAAACCCGTCGCATCATGTGATGATAGAATGAATGCGTTTTGAGCATCATGTGACGAGGAAATTCATAATGGCTGGTTTGCGCGTGATGTTGGGCGGCTTCTTGATGGTGACGTTGGCCGTCCCTGCACTGTTCGTATTTGAAGGCATGACGGCGGTCAATAGCATCTTTTTGAGCCGCCAGACGTGGTATGACGTGATGGCCGAACCCGCTTTACACGCGGCCTTCATTGATGAAATCCGTGCGGTTTTCCCCGAAAGTTCCGCCCAGCGCGAGGTGATCCTTGCGGCGATCTCACCCGCCTACGTCCAATCACAATTCAACCGACTGGTCGATTATGCCTTTAACGTCTTGAACGGGGTCGAATCCGGCCCACCGACTTTTGATGTCCCCGCGCCGTTGGCCGCTGCACTGCGCGAAAATCCCAACGCTACCCAGTTGGATATCATTGAGGGGCAAAATGGCGTTATGCAATTGACGGTGAACATCTCGGAGCGTTCGCTGGCGCAAGTGCGCGGACTCGCCAGCCAATATACGATTGCGCTGATTGCATCGGGGCTGATTGGGCTGGGAATTTGGATCTTGGCGGCAATCTTGGCGGTAGACGGCGCCCGCGCTCGTTTACTCTGGTTGGGGGGCGGCCTAATACTGGCTTCGTTCATCGTCTTGATGGTTGGGCTGGCCTTTAATACGGCCTTCACGCCGCTCATCACCCAGCGATTGACTCAAAACAACGCCGAACTTGAGGCCGCTTCACGCGCCGTCATGGACGGATTGGCGGGTGTGCTGCCGCGTTTTGCGACGGCGTTGATCGTCGCAGGCGGCATCCCATTTGCCATAGGTTTGATATTGCTGGTGATCGGGGCATCCTTGCGCCCACGCCAATCGCTGCGCGAGTCGCGTTACCCGTTGGCCTAAGCGTTATCTAGGCGAATATGGCCTCAACCGCCTTGAAGATTTCGCGGGCATCGGGGGCAGGCTTGCGGAATAAATCAGGTATGCTCAAGGCCAATTTGGGGAGGATGGGCGTGGTGTAGTCCCCGCGCTCATCGGGTGACACGAGGTCATAATGCCCGTCCTCGCTCATCCGGTAAAAAGTGGCGCGATCCCGTAGCGGGTCGATAATCCAATATTCGCGTGCGCCAAGCCGTTCGTATTCGGTCAATTTTTCGCCATAATCGCGCCCGGCGCTCTCTTTCGAGATGATTTCGACGCAAATATCGGGCGCGCCCTTCATCATGGTGCGCGTCAGTGGGCCGGGGTTATCATTGAGGATGACCATCAAGTCGGGTTCGCGGTCAATATCGCAATCTTTATACCGCAGCATGAAGGGAGCTTCACGCAATTGCCCAATCGGGTTGAACGAAAAATAGAACCCAAGAATATAGGATAAAGTGCGGCCTTTGCCGTCGTGTTCTTCGCTGACTGGGGACATTTTAATCACCATCCTCTTGACACGTTCGTGAAAACTTTCGGCGTATTTCTCATCGAATTCTTCCTCCCCGACGTTAAACGCGACGATGCGCCCGCCGCCCGGCATGGAATAATCATGTTCGATGAGGTCAGGAGTCTCAATCAGCGGTGCGTCCATGATGACCGTCCCCTCGTGATGGTATCTTAACTATACGATTCAGTATAACCCGAAATGCAATCAATCAGCGGACGTCCTACGGGGCGTCCACCAATCCACAATACGGGCGCTTACCGCAACACCAGCAGCGCGTCGGCGAGGTGCTTCTGGGCGGCGCGGCTGTTGAATTTGTTCCAGACGACCTTAAATTGTGACGCTTGCTTCTCGGCCTCGGCCTGATAAGCCAACAGCAGTTCATCCAGCGCATCGGGGGCGTCCAATTTGCCTTTGAGCTTGGTCAGCGCCTGACCGAACA
>Ga0105046_10018584_pt1 | contig 10573 bp, 6 predicted proteins | sample MAT03_FD_78385 | JGI IMG/M metagenome (GOLD analysis project Ga0105046, IMG submission 78385) | Freshwater microbial communities from Lake Fryxell liftoff mats and glacier meltwater in Antarctica - MAT-03 (megahit assembly) | ecosystem: Environmental > Aquatic > Freshwater > Ice > Liftoff...
CGGGGTGCCGGACGAGCGGCGCTACTGGTTGCGGGTGGACGACTCCGGGTTCGCCCGCCTCGACGACCTACGAATTTGCGAAGTCCGCTCGTATCAGCTGTAGAAATGTCTTTTCGCTCTGTGATCGCTGTGGCCAAATTCATTGCGATTCGATCTGCCCCGCATCCGCCGACTGCTCCGGTTTCGTCGCTTCGACCGGTTGCGCCTGTCCGCTCCGCCCGGGCTTCGCAGTTTCGCGCCAACGCCGGGCCGCACGGGCCGTTGTGCCGGGTAGAGTTGGGGCTATCGAACCGGGAAAGTGTCCGGTTGGCCGATGTTCGGGTTGGCGCGGTTGTGCGAACGACCTCGCGTCACCGGATCGCGGGCCGACGCGTTTTCGAAAGATTCGAATGGCGTCGGATGGCTTCCATCGATTACAATTGTTACTCATCCCGTACTTTGTGTTCTGCGGCTCGGGCCGTCCGGCTTCCGATCCGTCGAAACTAACCAGGAGCGCCCGGGCCATGACCCTTGTCAAAAGCCTCAGGCTGCTGAGCGCGGTTCTCGGAGGCGCGGCCGCTTGCGCCATCATCGGGACTTCCGTGTTCGGCGACATCAAATCGGGTTCGAAACCGGCCCCGGCCGTAGCCGCACCGATCGCCGCGCCCAAGTTCGACGCCAGCAAGGTGATCGACGAACTCGCCAAAACCAAATTCAGCGACAAACCCGTCCTGAGCTACAAGAACACCGCCGGCGAAACGATCTTCGCCTGGCAAGTGAAGCCGGTGCTCCCGGCCGCCGCCGCCCGCCCCAAAGACGTGCTCGTCCTCGTCGATACCTCGGCGAGCCAAGCCGGCGACCCGATGAAGCAAGCCGGACTCGTCATCGAAGTCTTGGGCAAGAAGCTCGGCGCCGACGACCGCTTGGACGTCTGGACGCTGAACATCGACAGCAAAGACCACACCCGCTCGCTCACGAAGGGCTTCCAGGCCCCGAGCGATAAGAGCGTGAACCAATCGGTTCTGCAACTCGGCAACCACGAGTACGCCGCCGGCTCCATCGATTTGAAAGCGGGCCTCGACAAGGCCGCCAAGACGTTCGCGGGCAAAGCCGGTCGCCAGCAGATCATCCTTTTCTTGGGCGATGGCGAAAGCACGTCCGGTACGCCGATCACCGAAAAAGTCCGGGTCGAAATCGGGAACAAATTGGCCGACCAAGGCACGCAATTCTTCGCCGTGCCGCTCGGTTTGACCGTCTCCGCGAACAACCTCCACGGCCTCACGATGGCGACCGGCGGCACCGTGGTCCGCGCCAAAGAAAACCTCGCCAGCACCACCGGCAGCACCGAATTCAACAAACGCCTGCTAGCCGCGTTCGACGCCCCAGTGCTGAAGGCCGACAAAGCGACCTTCGGCGTCCCCGGGGTCGAACTCCTGCCGAATCGCCTGCCCCCGCTGCGATCCGACCGCGCCACGCTCGTCGTCGGCAAACTCCCGGCTCCCGTGGCCACCTTGACCCTCAACCTCGAAGGCACCGTCGGCGAGAAGAAAGTCTCGGTCGATGTCGCCGAGCGCCTGCCCGAGGCGAGCTCGGATCACTTCTTCCTGAACGCGATGCTCGAACAGTGGAAGTCGGCCGGATCGAAGGATGCCCCCGTGATCTTGGCCGCCGACCGCGCCTTGGCCATGGCCGGCGAACAGTTCCGCCTCTTCCGCGACGAATTCGTCGAACTCGGGATGAAAGCGATTTCCGCCGACCGCTTCGACCACGCCGAGAAACTGTTCCAAGCCGCCGCGAAGATCGACCCGGCCCACGCCGAAGCTCTCGCCGGCACGAAAGTGGTCGCGCAACTCCGCTCGGGCGAGTTGACCAAAGACAAGCTCCAAGATCGCGTCAATCAGAACCAAAAAGCCGGCCGGAAGCTCATCGCCCTCCAAGAACCGGTTCCCGGCGGCGTCGTCGTCCCAGCTCCGGTGGTTCCCGCCGGCCCCGGCGGCATCGAACGGGCCAAAGCGGCCCGTGCCGCCGCGGATCAAGAAGCCCGCGCCATCGTCGAAGAAACGCTCAAGCAAGTCCGCATTTTGAAATCGGTGGACCCGGATCGCGCCCTCGAAGACCTCAAACGCCAACGCGAAACGATCCTGCTCAACAGCGACCTGTCGGACGACGTCCGCCGCCGGCTGACCTCCGACCTCGAAGCCTCGATGCGGGACGTCCAAGTGCAAGGCGCCGAAATCAAACGCCGGTTGTCGACCGAGCGTGATCGCATCAGCTCGGCCCGCTACAAACTCAACGAATTCGATCGTTTGCTCTCGCAAGAAGAGCAAACGAAAGCCCGCATCGACCGCTTCCGCGACCTGATGAGCCAAGCCCGTTACGAGCTGGCCTACCAAGAAGCCCAAGTGATGGCCCAAGAGCGCATTAGCCGCGGCTTGGCCGTCCCGCCGGAAGTCACCGCGACCTACCGCATCGGCCAATCGGCCACGAACCTCCGCGAATTCACGGAACTCAAACGGATCCGCGAAGACCGCTACCTCATGTGCATGCTGCAAGTGGAGAAGTCGTTCATCCCGTATCCGGACGAACCGCCGGTTCACTTCCCGCCGGCGCAAGTCTGGCGCGAACTGACGAAGAATCGCTCCGAGAAATACTCGACGTACGAAGTGGGCGGCGACCCGACCTCCCGCGAACGGATGAAACGCATCCGCTCGATTCTCGAAGAGCAGCGCGTCACCTTCCCGGATTCGCTGAAAGGCAAACCTCTCCGCGTCGTCAAGGAGCAGATCGAGTCTCAATTCAACATCAAGATCGTCATCCGCGAAGACCTCTTCCGCATCCTAGACCCGGACTACGACCCGGAACGCGTCATCTTCAAACTCGACGCGATCCTCTCGGGCGTCACCCTCGGCAGCTTCCTCGACGTGGCTCTGCTCGACATCAAAGCCTCGTACATCGTCCGCCCGGAATACATCGAAATCACGACCCTCGAACAGCGCCTCGAAGAAAAGGTCACCCTCGCCTTCGCGGTCGCCGACCTCGTGCTCGCGATTCCGTCCTCGGTCAACCCGCAGACCCTCCAGCAGAACTCGGATTTCCAAGCCTCGCAATTGTCGATCTTCGGCGTCGGCCAAGCCCAGCAGTTCGGCAACGCCGGTTTCGGCAACCAAGGGGGCTTCGGCGGCGGCGGTGGCCAATTCGGCGGCGGCATGGGAGGCGGCGCCCTCGGCGGCGCCCTCGGCGGCGCCCTCGGCGCCGGCGGGATGCTTGGCATGGGCGGCGGCGGACTCGGCCAAGGCGGCGGGAACAACCTCGGCGTCGGCGGCGGCGTGCTGGGGGCCGCCGGTGGCCAACTCGGCCAGTTCGGTAACCTCGGCGGCCAGTTCGGGATCCAAGGGAACGACCAGAGCATGTTCCTCACGGCCCTGATTCAAACCGTCGTCGCCCGCGGCGAATGGGACAACGTCGTCCCCGGCGTGCCCCCGCCGGCGGTGGGCCCCGGCGAAGACCCGATCGCGACCACCGTGCCCGGGCCGCAACTGAACTCCCTCGGCTTCTACCCGCCGGTCCGGGCCCTCGTGATCCGCGGCTCCACCCGCTATCACCCGACCCAATCCTTCAAACTGAAGGTGCCCGGCGCCGGTGGCAACGTCCAAGCGAATCCGCGCCAAGGCGATCCGAATGTCTTCGCCCAAGCGAATGCCGGGCCGAGGATCCTCAACCCGAATGAAGATCCCCGCGCCCTGCTCAAGGCGACCAGGGGCAACCCGAAGGAAATCTGGCAACAGGCGTTCGCCAACAACATCAACGACCCGATGCTCATCGTCAACACGGTGGACATCATGAACGACGCGAAAGAGCACGACCACACGACCGAAGCCCTCAAGGCGACGATCCGCCACGGCCGCGCCAACGCGAACTGGACGCACGAAGCCCTCGCCATCGCACTGCAAGCGAGCAAAGCCTCGACGTCCGAAGTCGAACGCGCCACGCTCTCCGGCATCGACCTCGATCCGAAGAACGCCAAGGAATACATCAAGGCCGCGAAGTCGGAGAGCGAACTCGGCAATCAAACCGCCGCGATCGACCTCTGCAAGCGGGCCGCGACCTTGGAACCGAACCTGCCGGACGCCTACGCCAACGCCCTCGTCTACGTCGAGCGTTCCGGCGACATCGCCACCGACGTCGTCGGCTGGGCCACGACGAACCTGATGAAACGCGATTGGACGAACGACGGCGTCGATTACACGAAGCAAACCAAAGATCGCGTCGCCAAGATCGCCAAGAAACTGACCGACGCCGGCCGCGGTGCCGACGCCGATACGGTGAACAAAGGCCTGAACCAATCGAAGAGCCGCGACCTGCTCGTGGAACTCCGCTGGCAGGGCCAAGGCGACCTCGACATGAGCGTCGCCGAACCGAGCGGTTCGACCGCCTCGGCCACCGCCAAACGCACCAGCGGCGGCGGCGTCCTCAAGAGCGACCTCCTCGAACAGGGCGACGACGACCGCACCGAAATCTACTCGGCCGGCGAAGCCTTCCCCGGCACCTACAAAGTGACCGTGAAGACCAGCTTGGGCCGCGCCGTCGGCAACAAGGCGTTGGTGAAAGTCACGAAGTTCCCCGGCACCCCGAAGGAATCCTTCGAGATCTTCACCGTCGATATGGCGAACCCGAAGCCGATCGAATTCAAACTCGATGGCGGCACGCGTAAGGAACTCGCCGAAATCCCGACCGATGACTCGGAAGCCCGCCAACTGACGACGGCCGCGCCGAAGTCGTACGTGCCCAACGGCATCGGTGGCGGGGTCGGCTTGGCCAACCCGGACCTCACCGTCTTCACCGGCGGCAGCTCGGGTTCGAACATGCCGATCGTTACGCCGTCCGTGGAAACCAAGTTCGACAGCATCTCGCCGGTGCTGCCGGGCGTCCGCGTGGTCGGCAGAGTGTCGAGCGACCGCAGCATGCTCGAATACACCGCCAGCGCCGTGTTCACCGGCCCGGCCGTGGACATCCCAATGCCGAAAGTGAACCTGCTTCCCGGCTCGGATCGCAGCAGATAATCGATGGTTCCCATGCGGATCCCACACCGGCCCGGCTTCTCCTACGGGGAAGCCGGGCCGGTGTCATTTCCCCCGCATTGCCAATGAAGACGTTTAGTTTCGATCCTCATCGATTCTTCACATTCCTTACGCTCGTTCTTCACAGACGGATCTTACAAATGCCGGTGACGGTTTCGCTTCCATTTTTCGAACGGAGTTTCATCATGCGTCAGTCGGCTCGTCGGGGGGCGTTTACGCTCATCGAATTGCTAGTCGTGATCGCGATCATCGCCATCCTCATCGGCCTGCTCTTGCCCGCCGTCCAGAAGGTCCGCGAAGCGGCCGCTCGGATGCAGTGCAGCAACAACATGAAGCAACTCGGCCTCGGCATGCACAACATCGAAAGTGCCTCTGGTAGTTTCCCGCCTGGCTACACGACCTACTCGGAAACCTTCAATCTGCCGATCAACACGCAGAATGCCGACGGCACACCCCGGACCCGCGCCGGCACCGGCGTGCCCTACCCGGCTTGGGTGATCACCGGTTCGCAAGGGGGCGGCCTCGGGACCAGCGGTGAAGTCTACGGGCCATCGTGGGTCATGCACATCTATTCTTACATGGAACAAACTGCCCTCGACGCGCGGATCAATCAGGGGATTCAATCGGACGATATCAACGAAGCGTGCCCGTGGGATAACTTGGACGGCCTGCCGCAACGTCGGCCGGACATCGACACGCAGACGTTCATTCGCAAGGCCATGAGTTGCCCGAGCGCGACCCAGTCCGATGTCCACTTCGCAAGCTTTTCAGTTGAGAATCTCCTCAAAGCTAATTATGTGGCCAGTTTCGGCGGCGGCTTTGGTCGAGATACTCGGCCGGGTTCACTCTTGGCGGGCGTATTTGGCCCCGTCACCAACGTCAGGAAACACCCGTTCGGGGAACGCTTCGGAGTCGGCAAAGGCACTAAAATCACAGCCATCACGGATGGAACTTCCAACACGGTGATGCTGAGCGAGGTGCTTGCCAATCACGTTGTCGATCCCGCCAGCACGTCGTCGAGCGCCCCGTCCGGGCGGAATGCCGATGTCCGCGGTGCGATTCTTTGCCCGATGATCGGGGGCAACTCGTTCACGGGTGCATTCCCGCCGAACTCGCGAAATACCGACGTTATGATGGGTTGCCCACCTACTGGGAACGCAGCGGCACCGCCCCCCACCGACCAGAACGGTATGGCTTGCGCGCAAAATATCGACATCAACCCAACCACCGGCGGTCAATGGCAAGTCGCCGCGCGCAGCCGGCACACCGGCGGGGCGATGGCCTGCTTCGCGGACGGCTCGGTGAAGTTCATTCGCAGCAGTGTGAGCCAAGTGGCTTGGTCCGCCGCGAACACCGCCCAAGGCGGAGAAGTCTTCAACCTCGATTGACCGTCCGTTTCCAATTGACCGAGGGCGTTCCCCCGGTCGATTTCGTTCCCCGGTGGAAACTTTCGATGATTCGCACAGCTTCGTTTCTATTGCTTCTTGCCATCGTTCTGCCGGGCTGCGGTGGAACCGACACGTCCGCGACCGGTTTGGTCGACATGGGTGGTGCCGACGGGAATAAAATTGCTTTTGTGGTCGAAGACCTCAACGACTCCAAGGGGAGTGGGAAAAAGTTCAATGCGTCCTTCGCGAAAGGCTCGACGCCAACGGCAGTCGAGGCAAAGAAATTCTCGCCGTATCAGTTTACCGTCGTCGGCAAACCGGCTGTGAACGGTTCGGAAGCCACGGCTAAAGTTTCAGTGCAAAAAGAAGGGGACGGTAAAGAGATTGGCGAGAAAGAATGGTCCTTCGTGAAAGAAGGCGATGCTTGGAAGATCAAGTCCGCACCGATGCCATAACCGCATGACCACCCCCGCTCCGCTCGTTAGTCCACCACCCCAACCCGCGTCTGCCGCCGCGGGTTGGATCGTCTCGCCCGCATTCGACCTGCTCTTCCTCGCCAACCTCGGCTGGCTGCTGCTGCTCATCCCCGGCATCGCCCTGGCCGACGGCAGCGTTCATACCGAGTTCTGGCAGCTCTACTTCCTGACGACCCCGCACCGCTGGCTCACACTGATCCTCGTTGCCTCAGACCCGGATCGGCGGCTCGGCCGCAACAAGCTGTTCCTCGGCTTCGCCGTCGTTGCGGCACTGCTCGTCGGGGCCATCTGGGGCTTCACCGGCTCGCTCACCTGCCTGCTGCTCGTCGATTACATCTGGAACGCGTGGCACTTCGCCTCGCAGCACCAAGGGGTGCTGCGGATGTACGCCCGCAAGTCCGGCGGCGGCCCGGAGTGGCTCGAACGCCACGGCCTGCGGCTGTTCGTCGTCTACACGATCCTCCGCACGGCCGGGTGGAGTACCGGCTGGCTCGAAGCCGACAGCGTCACCAAAGGGTGGATGAACGCCGCGGACCTCGCCTGCTTCGGCATCCCCGCAGCGATCCTGCTGTTGAACCTCAAAGGTGCGAGCCGCGCGCGACTTCCCAAGATTATCTACCTCGTCAGTCTGCTCGGCCTGTACTGCGGATTGCTCCTGAGCCTGCGGAGCGACTGGCGGATGGGCGTCTTCGCGCTCACCGCCGCGAGTTCGACCTTCCACGCCGTGGAATATTTGGCCGTGGTCAGCCACTATGCCCGGCGGCGCACGAGCCTCGGCAGCGACGGCCTCTTCCGCAAGATGGCCCTCAATTGGGTCGTGCTGCTCGGGGCGTACATGCTCGCATTGGGGCTCATCGGCATTTGGGCGACACAGCCGAGCAGCGGCGTCACGCGGGCTTGGCTCGCCATCAACACGTGGGCCGCGTTCCTGCACTACACCTACGACGGCTTCATTTGGAAGCTCCGCCGGCCCGACACCGCTCGGGCTTTGGGGGTTACGCCGTGACCGGTCGCCAACTTTTTACGTGGATGCTCGCGGCGCTCGTGCCCGGCCTAGCCCTTTGGTTCGCGGCTCCGCCGGATCGCGGCGACGTCGGCCTCGCGGTCGCCCCGTTCGGTTGGCCATCGATGGTCGCGGTGCACCTGCTCGCGGCGCTGCCGTTGGCCGTGGCGTTGGGGAATCGGTCGCGCGGTTGGTTCGTCAGTGCGGGCGAGGGGATTCCGCCGTGGGCACCGGCGATCATCGGAATTATCTTTGCGGCTATCGCTTATTATCAAACGCAGGACATCGGCGAAGTCCTGACCGAATGCGGCTTCGCGATGCGTGCCATCGCCCGCACATTGGGCTGCGTGTTACTGGCTTGGCCTTGGTGCCTGATTGCGGCGGATTCGCCGGGCCGGGTCTGGATGCTATTATTCACGGCGATTGCGGCCTTCGCCCTGCCCGCGATCCACGCCGATGCCTTGGCCGACAAGGGCATCCGCGAAGGAAGCGATCTGCTGCTGCAAGACCGGCTCGTCGCCGCGCGGCCGCAGTGGATTGCCGTCGGCGACCTCGCGCCGTTTCGGCTGTCGCCGGGTTTCAAAAAGCCGACGACCCCGCCGGAAGTCGTGAAACTGCTCGATGCGGACATCGCGAAGATATCGAAGGCGGTCGAAGGCGGATTGCCGGCGAAGATCTCGGCGAAGGGGAAGTTCGACTACACCGGGGCGCTGTTGAATCTCGACCGCGCCGCGGAAGCCGAGGCGATTCTGCGAACCTTGCCAGCGGATCCGGCGGTGTCGCGACGGCTCGCGGAAGCACTGAGCCGCCAAGGGAAGTTCCTCGAGAGCGACGACGTCGTGCGGCCGCTGCTCGATTCCCCGGATGCGGTCACGCGGCGAGGCGTGTACGAGCAACTGGCCCGCAATGCCAGCGACCGCCACGACCAAGCCGAAGTCGCGCGGCTGCTGTCCGAGGCGATCGTAAAAGTGCCGGAGCTCGCGGGGTATTTCCAATTCCAACTCGGCCGGCACTTCAGCCAAACCGGCCGGCCCTTCGAGGCGCTGGCGGCATTCGACCGGGCCGAGCAACTCGATCCGAAGATGGCGCCCCTGGCGGAACCGTACCGCGGGTCGATCCGCGAGCACACCCCCGGTTGCCTCATCGGCCGCTGATGTGGGTCAACGACAAAACCCCGCCTCACGGTGGGGTTTTGCATTTTTCGCTCACTTGCTACTCGGCAGATCGGGCGGTAGCAGAAGCATGTTCGGCGGCATCGGCGACGAGAATGTCGGCCGGGCGGTCGGGTTGCCTTTGGTCGGTGCGGGGCGGTCGTCGCTGCGCGGGGTCGAGCCCCGGGCGGTGCCGAGCACCGGTGGCTCGAGTTGCGGCAGGCCCGGCCCGGCGCTGGTGCGGAGATCGTAGGCGCGCGATTCCCCCGTGCCTTTATTCAGCGAAGCGACCGAGCCGCCACCGCTGACCTTGGAACGCGACGCCAGATCGGCCGGGGGCTTGCGGAGCGAGTCGATCCACTTCACCTGCAGGTTGTCGACGCTGTCGAAGTCGTAGTGGGTGGCGACGGCCTTCTCCCAGTTTTTGTTCCCCTTCTGCATCCCCGTTTCGAGGAAGTCGAGGAACTTCTTGCGGCCCTTCAACCCGCCGCCGCCGAGCGCGATGAGGTAGTCCGAAACCGAATAGCCTTGGGCGTAGAGCACGATCATGTCGCGGGGGTATTCCTTCATGGCGAAGAGAATCCGCAGCGGAATCCCGCGGCCCGCATTCAAGAATTCCCGGCACTTCACATCGTGGTCGAGCCGTTCTTTATCGTTCTCCGAAAGCACCGAGCCGCCTTCATCGGCCCAGCGCGGCACCGCTTGGCCGAAGTGGTACGCCAGCACCGTGTGCGTGATCTCGTGCGGCAACACGCTGTCGAGCAGTTGCTTGACGCTGCCGAATATCTTCATCTCTTGGGAGAGCACGCCGGCCTTGGCATCGGAGAAGGTGAACGTGGTGGCCCCGCCGGTGCGGCCTTCGGTGATCTCGATGGCGAGAGGGCACTTCTGCGACCAGTTCGGCATTTCCTGGCCGAGCCAGTCGCGGGCCTTTTCCTCGCGGTATTTCTCGGCGTATTCGCCGAAAGTCTTGGCGAGTGGCTTCGTCGGCGCGCGGACGACGAAGTTCTCGGTGACGTAGCGTTCGTCGGCGCGGGCCGAGGAAACGGACAGAATGACGGTGCTGGCCAGAGCCAGGAGTAGCGACCGACGAAGTGTCATTCCTTTGACCTCCGTGGAGTGGATCGAACGCCAGTTGTTGACGCCGGACCATCGTGGTGGCGTCGGAAGTGTACAGTGCAATGCGGGTGCCAAGCATGGGAAGCGACCGTCGCGCGGGGAAGTGTTGTGAAGTAAAGTGCGTGCGGCGCAACCTTTCGGGTTTGGGGCGACGGCGCCGATTCGCGCGGGGCCCCGTGCGACCGCTGTAACTTGTACCGTTTACCCCGCCGGTGACGGAAAGGTTCGCCGGGGCATGTTATATGTATAAATGTCCGGCGACCACCGAGAATTCAGTTTCGCTTTCGGAGCTTTCGGAGCTTTCAGCGAGGGGGGTATGCAGAATGACCGAAACTGAAAGCATAAATCTGACACCCTCCGCCAGAGTCCGCGGGCGCAC
>Ga0105046_10018585_pt1 | contig 10573 bp, 10 predicted proteins | sample MAT03_FD_78385 | JGI IMG/M metagenome (GOLD analysis project Ga0105046, IMG submission 78385) | Freshwater microbial communities from Lake Fryxell liftoff mats and glacier meltwater in Antarctica - MAT-03 (megahit assembly) | ecosystem: Environmental > Aquatic > Freshwater > Ice > Liftoff...
TACATGTCTCTGTACGCCTCACACCAGGGGTTGCGCGAAGCGCTCCACCCCTGGCTACCATCCGACGCCCATCCGGGCTAAAACCGGGTGAATGTGCCTTGTATTTGCAGCCCAACGGGCGACCGGCGGTAGCCAGTGGGTGAAGTGAAGCGCAGCGGAACGAAACCCCTGGCGGGCCTAACGAGAATCTCTGGACCCATCGCACTTAAAGCAAGAACGAATCATTCCGCACCGCGCGAAGTATAACTGATAACTGACGGCTCTCGAAGAGCGAGCTATTCCCACGCCAACTGAGCGATGTCGAACGCGGGGCCGTCCACGCACACCCGCTTGTAATCCCAACCGCCACCGGGCATGTTCACCTTTGTGACGCAACTGAAACAGATGCCGACGCCGCACGCCATCGGTGTTTCGAGCGATACCTGACACGGCACGCTCCAATTGCGGGCCACCTTCGCCAGCGCATACAGCATCGGTTCCGGGCCGCAGCCCACGAGCGGCCCAGTTTTCCCGTGCGCCGCAAGTAACTGCGTGACGAATCCCTTCGTGCCGACGCTTCCATCATCACTCGCCAAGTGAACCGTTACCCCGGCGGCGAGGAAGTCGTCCAAACCGGCGACGAGCGAAGCCGTGCGGACGCCGTAATAGAGCGAGACGGCGGACGTTCGCTTCCGAGGGGCATCGCCCCCGAAACCGCGAGTGCCGAGCAATTCCCGCGCGAATGCCAGAAAAGGCGTCTGGCCAATGCCGCCCGCCACGAAGGTTACCCGCTCGGGGTTGCCCACATCCAGGAACGGTTGGCCCAATGGCCCCCAGATTTCGAGCGATTCGCCAGCCTCAACGCCTCTCAAACGGTCGGTCATTTTGCCGACGACGAGGTAAACCACATCGATTCCGGTGGGTTTGCCGTCCCCGTCAAGAACCGTGTCGTAAAGGGCGAACGGCCGGCCGAGAAGCGGATCGGTGGTGCCGGGTAGGCGGAGCATCACGAACTGGCCGGGGCGGATCGCGGCCGCGATTTCGGGGCATTCGAGCCGGACCCGATGCGTGCGGTCGGCAATGCGGACTTGTTCGATAACGCGGGCGGTGCGGTGGAACATGGCGACGCTCCTCAAGGAACCCCCGGCAAGCCAGGGACTAAATGAACAGCGGCCTCACATTGTCCCCGGCTCGCCGGGAGTCTTCTTTTGCGCTCGCTCTTGGGCTTTCTCGATCTTGCCACGGGCGGTGGTTACGAACTCCCGCAGTTCCGTGAGTTCGGATTCGCTGACGCGGCGGGCCTTCCCTTTGGGCAATTTGTCGAGCCTGATCGGGCCGATGGCGATTCGCTTCAACCGCATCACTTTGTGCCCGAGTTTGGCGAGCATGCGGCGGATTTCGCGGTTCTTCCCTTCGGTCAGCACGACGCGGAGCCAGGTGCTGTTCCCCTGTGGCTTCACGCGGCGCACGCTCTTGGCCCTCACCTTGCCATCACTGAGCCAGACGCCGTCGAGCAATTTTTGGAAGTCGTCGGGTGTGGGTCGGCCCGCGACCAGCACGAAATACGTCTTCGGCACCCCGTAGCGCGGGTGCATCAGCGGCATGGCGAGGTCGCCGTCGTTGGTCATCAGGAGCAAACCTTCGCTGCTCTCGTCGAGGCGGCCGACGGCGAACACTCGTTGCTCGACGTGTGGGAGCAGATCGACCGCGCGAGGCCGACCGCCCGGATCGTCGTTTGTGCAGAGGTAGCCAACGGGCTTGTTGACCACCCAGTACACCGGCTTCTCGGCGCGGATGGGTTGGTCGTCCACGGCAATTTGGTGTGCCGTGGGGTTGATCTTCGTGCCGAGGTCGGTGATGCGCACACCATCGACCTTCACCCGCCCGGCGACGATGAGAGTGTCGCAGAAGCGGCGAGAGCCGACCCCCGCGTGCGCCAGAATCTTGTTGATCCGTTCCATAACAGCTTATGATAGCGAACCAAAGGCGAAAGGGCGAGCCTTCGCCCGAGGCCGCGGGAAGAAAGCCGTGTTCACCGCAGAGTACGCGGAGACCGCAGAGAGAAAACCAGAGAGTTGGTGCGAAACCTCTGTGATTTTCTCTGCGTCCTCTGCGATCTCCGCGGTGAATAATGACTTTTGAAGCACGATCATTCATTGCCCGTCGGGGCCGGGTTTGCTGCCGTCGGGGCCGGGTTTGCTGCCGCCGGTGCCGCTGCCCAGGCCGTTGGGGTTCGATTTGCCGCTGCCGCCGGTGCCCGGTTCGCCGGGCCCCTTCGACTCGGAAGCGGGCCCCGTGGGTGCGGGGCGGGCCATCGGCTGCATTCCTTCCAACCGCGCGAGTTTCTCACGGCAGTCCTGGACGCCCTTTTGCAGTTCCTTGAGCGACTCCTCCAGGTTTTTGGACTGGGCGTCGCGGCTCGTCTTGCGTTCCATGTCCGACGTGCGGTTGCGGTCCTGTTCCTGCGTCAACTTCACGACTTCGTCGCGCATCGACTTCAGTTCCACGGCGGTGGTGGTTACTTTCTCCTTCAGCGCATCAAGGCCGGCAACATCCTTCTTCACCCCGTCGATGCCTGAAACCCGCTCTTTGATGACTTCCAGGGTCGCGGCGTCTTTCTTCACCGCATCCGAAGTCAGCGCCGCGTCTTTCTTGAGCGCTTCGAGGCTCGCGGCGTTCGCGTTCGCACGGTCCTTGAAGACCTCGAACTCGGCCTTTTGGCCATCGAACGAGCGGAGACGTTCATACAGCGAGGTGCTGCGGGTGTTGAATTCGTCCTTTTTCACCAATTCGGCTCGGGCTGCGCGTTCGTGGTTCAACTCGGATCGCAGTTCCGACAGGCTCGATGCGATGCCGTTGTAAAGCGTGATGCTAACGAGCGCCACGATACTCAGAATGGTGCCGCCAAAGACCCGCCAGAAGACAGACAACTGTTCCTCACTCTTCTTGTCCTCGGGCTTGGGAGACGACGACTCGGCGGCCGATCTCGCCGTTTCCACGGCAAGTAAGTTCACGCCGGTGCCGCCTTCGCTTTCATCACCCGCGCCTTGCTCGACTCGCTTCTGCATCATGGCGTCCCTACCTCACCAATGAGCGCGTTATTCGTTAACGCGCGACTTCGTGAAACCCGGATGGCTGGGCTATAGCGGGCGATTCCGCGGCCTGCAACCCGACCCGGAAACCAGTTCTGTTCGGTGTAAAGTAGTGGGCCGAGACCGACTTTGCAGTCGAGTCCCACTACACCAACCCGTCCTGACTCACCTGCGATGTGATTGAACACCGAAGTGCGCTCGACTTGCGCCGTGGTTTACTTCTGCTTCTTGGCAAGCCATTCCGCCCACGAAGCGACGGCGATGCGTTTCTCGGCGTTGGTGGCGTTGGCGGCGGGTCCGAAGTCTTGGCCGGTGAGGCTCTTCAGACCAGCGCGGGCGGCACGCACCACAACATCTTCGTCGTCGGAAATCGCGGTGACCAGGTCGGCGATGTGATCCTTGTCGTCCTTCATTGCCATTGCCAAAACACTGGCGCGGCGCAACTCCATGTCTTCGTTCTTGGCCATCTCCCGCAGTGTGGCCGCCGTCATCCGGGTTAAGCGTTCCGCGAGGGCTTCGCGTGCTTCCTTGCGGCGGTCGCCGTCGAGTTTCGAGACCGCTCCGACAAGCGCCTGAGTGTAAACAGTCCCCTTGGCGTCGCGGGTTTTGGCGAGGAGCTTCGACCAATCCGCGTCGGCGGCGCGGACGAGTTCAGTGGCGATGGTCACGGCTTCGTTGCCGGTGGCACCGGGAACAAGGGGCGGCGGCGTGGGATTGGGGGTCGTCGTGCCAGTCGTCCCACTCGTCCCACCAGCCACCGGGTTGGTTGGTTTCGGTTCGGTGCCCGCCGGGCCGGCTCCGGCCTTCATCTCGGTGCCGGTTTCCTTCTGGACGCCGCCGGAGAGATCGCGGGCAAGGTTTGATCGGCAGAGAAAAAGCACGGCGAAACTGGTACACACTTCAGCGCCGTAACTCCCGCCCCAACTGCCGTCCGGGCCTTGAGTCTTCACCAGGGTTTGCGCGCCGGCCTCGTACCAGTCCACACCGCCGATTTTGTCGAGGCCGTAAATCACGCCGATGCGTTCGAGCGACCAGAAGAAGTAGAGATCGTGGTGCCCGTGGCCACCATTGCCGCCGAGGACGAGAGCCCCGCGGCCAGCTTTTGCGGAATCGGCGATGGCAACACCCAGACCGGCAAGAGCGGCTTGCACAGCGCGGTCGCGTGCGTCGGGTTGGCGTGGCGGATTCTTCTTCGGATTGAGCTTGTCGCCCTTCACGGGCGTCGGCGGGTTGAAGAATGGATCGTCCGGATTCTTCTTGGGATCAGCCGGCTCTGTCTTGGGTTCGGGCTTGGCTGGCTCTGCCTTGAGACGACGTTCCTCACGGCGGGCAATGCCGGTGGCCAATCCGAGCAACCCAGCGCAATACATGGACGGGCTGGCACCAATGCTGGGCGCTACCGGCATGCCAGGGCCACCGCCAGAGTATGCCCAACCGCCGTTCTGGTTTTGTGACGCGAGGAACCGTTTCTCGATCAAGTCCAGGGCGTCTTCCACTGGGACGCCGTGCTTCCGGGCAAGCCAGACGGCCAGGACGCCGAACTGGGTGTTCGAGTTGTCGTCGCCCCCCGTCTGCAACACGTTCGCACGGGCGGCGGCGAGACCTTGCCCGTATTTCAGCACTTCAGAGTGCAATTTCCCGGCCTTCTCGGGCTTCATTGCACGCAACCGCACGGCGTCGCCTTCAGGCACCTGCGCGCACTGGTAGCCCCAACCGCCCCCAGGAGTTTGCGCGGCGAGTAACCGAACGGCGAGCATCTGGATAAGCGGTTCATCGGCCGGGTCGCCCAGCCGATCAAGGTACATGAGGCAGAGGCAAACCTGGTACGTCGCCGACTGGGTGTAGGAAGAAACGCGGACGGTCTCAGTGATGGCCTTCAGGGCGTCGTCGTTGACGGGAACGCCGGCTTCGAGCATTGCGATTCCCGCGAGGCATGTCGGGCCGATCCCGGTTTCGCCGCCGCCCCCCCCAGGAAGTCCAGGCAGCCCGCCCGGCCCCCTACCATAACGGGCTTTGAGCGAGTCGCTGCCCTTCTTGATGGCGGCATCAATCTCTTTTTGTGTTGCTCCAGATGCGATCTGGGCAGTCAACAAAAAAACGAGAAGCGCCGCGATATGGATGTGTTTGGACATGAGCAACCCCAGCCCGCGAATCGAAAGATAAGGGACAGTCTAACACGAATCCCGCCGCGGGGCGATGGAGAACTGGCCCGCCTCGCATTTTTGCCCCCAGCTTGTTTCACTCGGCTCGCACGGCGGTAACGCGGCAGGGTCCGCCATTGCTGACGCCGAGTTCGACGTAGAACGAGACAATACCAACGGGCCGGGTCAGGCTGACTTTTGCTTCAACAGGTCGCGGATCTCCATCAGCAGTTCTTGATCCTTGGTTGGTGGCGGCGGTGCGGTGGCCTCCTTCGCCTTCATCACCCAGCCGAGGAACTTGACGATGAAAATGAACAACGCCAACGCCACGATCAGAAAGTTGACGATCTCACCCAGGAACAGGCCGTAGGGAATCTCCTTGCCGTTAATGACCCACTTCCACCCGAGGTAGCCCTCTTCCCCAGGGATCACCACGCTAATCAGTGGCATGATGAGGTTCTTGACGAGCGAGTCGATGATCTTGCCGAAGGCGACGCCGATGATGACGCCCACGGCGAGATCGATCACGTTCCCTTTGAAGGCAAAAGCCTTGAACTCCTCATACAGCGTGCGTGCGTGCTTCTCGGCTTCGTACAGGTGCAATTTCTTCAGAGGGTCCATTGTGTCGCTCTTTTGGTAACGAGAATTGGGCGACCGTGGCTGTCCCGTCGTCCCATTTCTTACGGCAGTTTCAGCGTGATCGTTTGCGGGGTGCCGTTTCGCAGGAGTTCCAGTTTCACATCGTCGCCGGCCTTCTTCTCTCGCAAGGAGTAGGCGATCAAGTCGGTCTCGCGGAGGAAGTCGTTGCGGCCGTCGAACCCGACGATGACATCGTCTTTGCGCACGCCCGCTTTGTAGGCCACGTCGTGCGGGGCGTACTGGCCGACGTGCTGAATCAGCAATCCCATCTTCTCAGGGGCGAGCTTCAACTTTTCACGCTGTTCGACTGGTAAGTCGGCGGAATAAACACCGCCCAGCGCCTTACGGCGCAAGCCCCAGGTGCTCGCCCGCCAGGAAATATCATCCTTCTGTCGCCAGCCCTTGTCCAGTTTCAGACTCAGTTCCATCGGCTGTTTCGCCCGCACGATCTCGGCTTTCACGGTCGCCCCTGCCGCCGGGGTGTGGTGGAGTACCCATTGCACATCGGCGATGGAAAGCAGCGGCTGACCGGCCAGCTTCTGAACCTGATCCCCTTCCTTGAACCCGGCCTTCTCAGCTTCGCTCCCGCGCTCCACTTTCAACACGGTGGCTTTCTCCTTCGGATCGAGGATGAGGCCGAGCGATTTGGGATGCGGGTACGGGAAGAGGAGTGCGTCGGGCAGAGCTTCCTTCTTGCTGAAAGCGTGGTCGCGTATTGCGTCGCCGATCTGGTGGCAGTGGATGCAACTGGCCACGACTTTGGCATCGTAATCGAGCGTCGATTTGTACTTGGTTTTCAGTGTCGGGAACAGTTCTGGGCTGGCAAACTCGGGAGCGGGGCCGCGTTTGGCCGCGAGGGAATCCTTGACCTTGGCGAAGTCGTTGTGTAGGGCGAGCGCGCCGTCCATCGCCTTGGCGAGACCATCTACCGACACGTCGCCGATCCAGTTCTTGCGGTGCGAACGGGTGCCGAACCGGCCGTAGACCGTGCCGTCTTCCCGGAAGAACAAGACGGCGAACGATTGGTCGGTATCGAATTGGAAGAGCGAGAGGTCGAGACCGTTCGTGGAGACGATTCGGAGGGTGACGAACTTCTCGAGGAGGGGTTTGATGCGTTCGTCCGCGTCGATGAGTTCGTCGTCGAGTTTCACGCATTCCTCGCACGGCAGGCAGCGGAGGACGGCGACGATTGGCTTGCCGGTCTTCTTCGCCTCCGCGAAGGCTTTGGGCACGTCGTTGTAGATCCATTTGCCTTCGGCCTCGATCTTCTTCTTGTCGTTGCGGACTTTCTCTTCCCGCGTCTGCGCCGAGGAACTGGAGAGGCTGAACACCAAAGCGATGACTGCAAGCAAGAACGGTCGCGCCATGACGAAACCCTCGATTGGGATGGTTCGGCACGCAGTGTACCCGAGAGCCGCCGCTGCAACAAGCGCCCCGCCGACAGGGGGTGCCCCTTTGAATTTTGGCAGTGTGGTCCGCTCGCTCCGCGAGCGGTTAGGGGATTGGATGTAACTCGAGCCAATCCAATGCCCAGAAGACCGCTCGCGGAGCGAGCGGACTACACTAATGCCAAAATCAAAAGCTGCACCCGCCGACAAGGACGCAGAGCTATTCCGAGTTTAGTTCTTGGTAGCGTTCGATTATTTGCCAGACGCGGCACGTCGGTAGCGTTCACGGTTGGGCTACGAGCCAGCCGAAGCCATCGCGCTTGAGAGCGGCGAGGATTTCGTCGTGGTGAGTGTAGTAGCCGGAGTTGTCGCGGCGGGCGGCGGTGATACCGATGACGCGGCCCTGCCCATCCAGGAGCGGCCCACCCGAGCGGCCGGGTTCCGGGGCAGTTTGCGTGCGCCAGAAGAACGCCCCGTCCTTCCCGTCACGTTTCACAAACTCCTTTGCAATGAGGGTGTCTGGTAGCGCCGTCGTTGCCTCACCGTTCCCCACACCGAGAGTCAGCACGGGTACGGGAAACGCCTTGGGCCGCTGCCATGCCGGCGCGAGCGGCAATATCGGCATTGCGCGTTTCTTCGTGGGGAAGCGGACCAACGCAAGATCGGGGTCGGGCCAGCGAGCAATGACCGTTGCGCCGTCACCAAACCACGCGGCTTTGGGATAATTGCCCCGAGACGTGAACTGCACTTCGGCACGATCCGCGACCGCGACGTGATTCGCCGTGAGCAGATACGCGAACCCGTCCTTCACGCCAATCACCACGCCTGTCCCAGAGGTACTCCCCAAGGACGACACCTTCGGGCAGGCGAGAATGGCATCCCACCGGGCTTCGACCGCCGGCAGCGTCAGCAGAAGCAACACGATCATGTCTTCACCGTTACGGCAGCAGTTCTAACAACTCGGCGAAGCCGGTGAGCACGCGGTCCGGGCCGGCGGCGATGGCGGATTCCTCACCGCTTGCTCCGCCCAGCACGAGGAACACGCGAATGCCGGCCGCTTTCGCCGTCTCCACGTCCACGGCCATGTCGCCGACGTAGACCGTTTCCGCGACCGTCGCGCCGAGGCGAGTCAATCCCTCGAAGAGCATCGCGGGGTCAGGCTTCGCCCGGTCGTTGACATCATCGGGGCCGAGGACGCACGCGAAGTATTCACCCAGTCCCAGGCCAGTCACCAGTTGCCGGGTGAACTCGACCCGCTTATTGCTGCACACACCCATGCGATACCCACGGCAGGCGAGTTCACGGATGGTTTCCGTGACCCCAGGCATCAACGTTGTTTCGGTGAGCATCACACTCGGATGATGCACGCGGTAGCGGGCCACGGCTTCATCCGGTGGCGCACCGGGGACGAGCCTTTCGAGGAGGTCGTCCAGCCCGAAGCCGACGAACCCGCGCACCTCGCTTTCGGTCAGCGGGGGCAAGCCGTAACTGGCCCGAACGTGGTTCGTGCTGGACGTGATCGCGGTGAAGCTGTCGGCCAGAGTGCCGTCGAAGTCGAAGAGTGCGGCGCGCATAGTTGTTTGGGGCTCCTTCGTATATTCTTCGCGCGGCCAGTCCCAGCACATGGCTTGGAGATGTTGTCCCCGTTGGAAACAACACTAAACGAAAACGCTGCTGAATGTCTCCATTTGGGCCACGCTCGCATATCGTACCAATACGCCTTCCTGGACGCGAGGTAGCCGCGAGGTTTTGCATGTTCGATCCACCGCCCGAACCACCGCCGCAACTCACGCCCGAAGTCGTGTTCCGCGACTATGCGCCGCGCATCTTCGCCATCGCCCGCCGCATGATGGGCAACGACACCGACGCCGAGGACGTGACGCAAGACGTACTCCTTCAAGTCATCCGCAAACTGGACACCTTCCGCGGCGACAGCCAAATCGGCACCTGGCTCCACCGCGTGACCGTGAACGCCGCACTCGCCCACCGGCAAAAGCGTGCCAACCGCCAGAAGCACGAGGCGGGCGAAGTGGCGGACGATTCGCTTCTCAGCGCCGACGGCCCGCACGGGAGCGCGCGAGCGATGAAACGCTGGGACGTGTCGCCGGAGGAACCCGTGCTGGCCGCCGAGCAACACGCGCTCATCGAGAATGCCATCAACGATTTGCCCGAAGCGTTCCGCGATGTGTATGTGCTGGCCGACGTGGAAGAGTTGCCGAACGCCCAGATTGGGGAGATGCTGGGGCTGAGCGTCATGGCGGTGAAGAGTCGATTACACCGCGCCCGGCTTCGGATGCGAGACTCGCTTGCACCGCACTTCGAGGAAGGGGTGACATCGTGAACTGCCAAGAATTGATCGCCGTGCTGCTCGACTACATTGGTGGCGAACTCGTCGTCGAACAGATCACGACGGTCGAAATCCACATCGCCGGGTGCCCCGACTGCGACATCCTGGTTCACACCTACCGGCACACCGTGCGGTTAGCCAGGGTGATGAAGTGCTGCCCGTTGCCCACTGCGATCGAAGCGCGACTGCGTGCCGCCGTCGAAGCCGCACTCAAGCCAGGTGAGGCAAAATAGCTGTAACGCACGATTGGGTGATAGTATATTAGTGTTCACTCGGAGGCCTTACGGCCCCCGCTCGCCAGGTGTAAATTCGCTCTTTTAAGGTGTGGAGAATGGATGGCTTCGATGAAGCAGAAACACCTGGCGAGCGGGTGGGCGTTAGCCCCCCGAGAGCATGACCATACTGACGCCTAATCCCCAATCGGCTTCATCGCTGACCAATCCCATCCCATAATCCGGACGGTCATTTCCATTTTCGTGCCTCGTTGTGGCCAAATGTCTTCTCTTCTCACCGAAACCCAAGCCTGAGACCGCATCATGCCGATTCGCCTGCGCTTCGCGTTCGCCCTCCTCGCGGCCCTCTCCGCTTCGGCTGTCAGCGCGGCTGCGCCGGTCCAACTCGTGGTCGATGCGTCGGACGTCGGCCGGCGCACAATCCACATCCGCGAGACGATCCCCGCTGAAGCCGGGACGCTGACGCTTCACTATCCAAAGTGGATTCCCGGCCGGCACCGGCCCGTCGGGCAGATCAGCAATGTCAGCGGTTTGCGCATCACGGCGAAGGGCGAAGCACTGGCCTGGAAGCGCGACGACGCCGACCCGTTCGCGCTTCACGTCGTGGTTCCGAAGGGCGCGGACGCAGTGGAAGTAACCTTCGACTTGCTCCTCGCGGCCGGCACCGAGGGCGGCGCGGCATTCATGACGGTCGCATCGCCCAAAGTCCTGACGATGAACTGGAACGACGTTCTGCTCTACCCCAAGGTGGCCA
>Ga0105046_10018587_pt1 | contig 10572 bp, 7 predicted proteins | sample MAT03_FD_78385 | JGI IMG/M metagenome (GOLD analysis project Ga0105046, IMG submission 78385) | Freshwater microbial communities from Lake Fryxell liftoff mats and glacier meltwater in Antarctica - MAT-03 (megahit assembly) | ecosystem: Environmental > Aquatic > Freshwater > Ice > Liftoff...
CTTAGCGCGGCTGCCCACGTAGGCAGCCGCGCTAAGCCAGACCTCGGCCCCAACGACCTGAGTAATTACTTTTCGGCGTTGGGTCCCATCTGGGTTCCTCCCGTCAGCAACGTTGCGCTTGCGCTCCTTGCCGCCGCGCACGTGAATTGGTACAGCGTACGCCGCCATGTGTGCTGTGGATTCGTCATGATGCACGATCGCGGAAACGACGTTTTCCTTACCATGGCGCTCTTGCAGCCAAGCAAGGGAATCCCGGAAGTAGGGGCCTGGCGCTCGCCCAATGGACGCCTCCGGCGAATACGCGAACAAGTACTCCAGACACTGAACAGGATCTTGAGTGCTCTTGTGTGTGGCCACAGCCAGTCGTTTGTTGACCGCCGCCAAAATGCCTTGTGACGTCTTGGGGCCGCAAAGCACCTCGTTGTCCAAAAGCCGGGCTGGATCCGCGTTTTCGGTGTTGCGTTCTCTGAGGCCATGTTGGCTTGAACCGCCGATGTTGCCCGCCTTCCGAAGTTTGTGGACGCGGAGGATTGCGAAACGTGCCATGAGGTAGGGGGGTCAAAGAGCGGGGTAGGTGAGCAAGAGTACCGTCCGAGCGCTTCAGAAGCTAGTCTGTTTTCTGAAAGGGTGTACTCACTACGCGCCTTCTACTCGCCTGCGGCGCCCGCTCTGCGGCGGGGCGTCAGAAGGCGCTCCCCTCGTTGTTGCCGCAGACGGCTTGGAGGGGTCGGCGATGACCGGACCTGGTTGAACTCACAGAGGCACTGTGATTCGACGGCAGCTCGGCAACGTTATCTCAAGCGGCTCCTAGTTCCGCTTGGTTGGCTTGGCGCCGTTGGGTCCTTGTGGCGCCCAAGAGCTTGGCTCGAAAGCGATAGGGCCCTTGGCGGGATCCGAAGAGCTTGCCTAAGAGCTAAGGGCGCCTGATAGCCCCAGGGACAAGAATTACGGCTCGCATAAGGCCCCACCAGGGGCCCAAGACCTGTTTCCCAGCGGCTTTAGGGCCCCACCAGGGGCCCTAAAGGTGCCGGCCAGTTCTAAAAGGCCCCACCAGAGGCCCATCGGATATCCAGTGGCCATTGGCCGAGGTCCGCGCTCTCAATGGCCACTGTAGTCGCCATTGGCTGGAGGTCCGCACTCTCAATGGCCACTGTAGTGGCCATTGGCCGGAGGTCCGCGCTCTCAATGGCCACTGTAGTGGCCATTGGCTGGAGGTCCGCGCTCTCAATGGCCACTGTAGTGGCCATTGGCCGAGGTCCGCGCTCTCAATGGCCACTGTAGTGGCCATTGGCTGGAGGTCCGCGCTCTCAATGGCCACTGTAGTGGCCATTGGCTGGAGGTCCGTGTCCTCGTTGGCCACTGGAATGGCCACGGCTGGTTCCGCGCTCTCGTTGGCCAACGGCTGGTTGGGTCATCGACCTGGTCCCGGTGGCGCTGATGCATACCGTGATCCGGGCCCAGATCCCGACTACATTGCCGTTGCTGGCCAACAATTCGCCGACCATGTGCTCAACGCCGACCATTCCAGAACCGTGTTGGCAGACGGTCACATTCAGTTGATCGGACCGCAAACAGTTGTCGCCACAGCCAGCCACGCGCTTCGAGATCGCCACCTACCTCGCGTCGGAGTGCGACTGAGCGCATGCACAACGAGGTCCCGACACTCGCCGACACCGTCCGCGACCGCCTCGCCGACAGCGCCGAACTGGTCGAGCTGACAGCACAAAAAGCCCGCCACGTCGCCTATTTGTCGCTCAGGACGCCGCACATAGAGCCTGAAAAATCTCTACCTCGGGGCCACACTTGCGCGTCAGTTGACATACGAAGCTTAGGCGCACTTCCCAACAGAACCGCGGCGCTTGCGAAATACACTCTATGCTCTTGAGGACAGCACCCAGAACTGTGTTCTCGTCCGCGCAGCGCATCAACCGATCCAGCAGGCGAGGGTGTCGGACCTGTCGCTCGACTCGGCCAGGGAATTCGTCGTGCGGCGCGTCAAGCAAAACCGCGCCGCCGTCGAACCCGAGCTGCTGGGTAAGTCAGGGCGTTGGGTTGCGGAATCGGCGGCACAACGCCGCGTGCCGGTCGAGGAAAAGGTGACGAAATATTGTCGGAGTCAGAAGCGGGCCCGTCTCGGTTCCATTCCGCTCTGAAGTTGCTCGACAGCTGCGCGCAAGCCTACGCGATGCGCCGTTTTCGGGACCTCGTAGCCCACATGACCACCGCATTTCCTCGCTCATGGGTCCAAAATATGGGGACCTAGCTTCGGCGCACTGCGTGCGTCCCGTGGACATGTGGACTACGCTCTTCTGTCTTGCCACGTCGACAAAAATTGTGGCGCTCATACGGCAAGCAGCCGGTTGACTCGCTACTCCATTAGGCTCAACAAGCTGCGTCCGTTCGCCCCAAACACTGGCGAAAACGGTGGCTTTGGATTTCCAATCCTTGACCGATAACATGAGTCGCCGATCGGGCGGGGGGACATCCCAGACGAACTACTTCGACGAACTGTTTGTTCGGGCGTCGGCTCGCATGCCGGTTTCGCTTGCGTTCGAGTCAGTGGCCGAGGCCTACCTCGATGACAAGCCCAAGGCGCTGGGCAAACGAAAGCTTACGAAGCGGGAACGCGATAGCCTGTTCTGGTCGAGTCGTGCCGTGGCCGAGTACCCGCCCGATTCCTGGAACTCCGAGACCGCGGTGCTCGCGCTTGCGCGCTACCTGGGCCAAGAGCTGGTCGTTGCTGCGGGACTGGTATCCCGGGTCGCGCAAGCAGCCCCAGCAGCCTTGAGCCGAGCAGTCAGATACTCCGGGCTGGTCCTGAAAGTGGGCTCTCTTCAGCGTGCCGAACTGGAACAAGTCGCGTCCGAGCACGCGGACCTGGCTGAGCTGTGCCGAGTACTCGCGGGCTTCGACCGGGCACATCGCGAGCGCATAGCGGCATTGCAGTCGCGAAAGGCATTGTTGGCGGACCTGTCTGCCTTTGACCTTCTGATCTACGCGAGCCTGTACGCCTTTGAGCACCTGGTACCGAGGGACTTCGAGGCCTGCGCGGCAGCGCCGACCAGGGGACCTGAACCATCGATCGCCTGGGATGCCATCAACGATCTGCTGTCCTGGAAGCTGAAAAGTGCGGATGCGTCGTCGCTGAAATTAACCGAGGCGAAGATTGGACGCTCTGTGGGCCGTCATCTTCGCCCCATCCTGTTCGAAGCCAGCCGCGCAGACGCAACGGCGGCACAGAAACTACGGGCGTTTCACGAATTGGTGGAGGCTCAGATCGAGCTGAACGAATTCGTCAGCCGGTCCGCCAATGCTTTCAGCTGCGACGACGGGATTCGGTTTGTGCGACAGGGTGATCGCCTTGAGATTGTGGAGATAGACCAGGCGGCAAGGCGTGCGTGGGAGCGCATCGGCCGAAAACTCGATCGGCTGCACGGCTACTGGATTTATCGCGCGATGGACGCCTTTATTGCATATGTCGCGGCCGATCCAGCACGGTGGGCGATTGGCCGTCCCGAGAATGCCGAGGGTAACCGGCTAGCCTGGGTCCGCACGCTGCAAGCGCAGCTTCGTTTGCGCGAGGTCTATGGGGTTGCCGACGAGTTGGTGACAGCGTCCGGAGAGACGGTCAATCTCTTTCAGGCATTGTTGGCGCTCAACTTGATGTCAGCATTCTTTTTGCGTGATTTTCTGGCCGCGTTTGCGCAGCGCTTGGATGCCGCGACGGGTTGGGTTGGAGCGTTGCAGCGGCTGGCTCTAGACGGGATGCTTGAACTTCAAAATCGGCTGCCGCTCACCTGGTCAGGCCGAGACGCCAAAGTGGCCAACATCACGGGGTGGACCGTCACGGCATCCTTGCCTCAGGGTAGCCCCAGGATCGCGTCAGCGATCCTGGACTTCTGGACGTACGATGTCGTTGCGATGGCAGCTCAGCTCCAGCGCGATGAGCCCGGTCTGAGACCGCACTTCTACGAACGCCCAGTACTGAAGTTCGGGGTGACGCTGGTGCAGTTGCCATGGATCGTCGGCATGCAGAACAACAGCTCCGCCGCGATCAACAACCTGCGTCGACTGGGCGCGCGGCGTGGCCAAGCGCAGGACGAGACGCACCGCATAGAAGCCGCGCTCGCGGAACTGCTCAAGTCCCGCGGATTCAACACCCTGCTCAACTGGAAGCCCCCGCGGAACGAAGACGACCCGGGCGAGGTGGACGTGATCGCTACACTCGGCGCGCATCTTCTTATCCTGGAGGTGAAGTCAACATATCTCCGCCGTTCACAGCGGGATGCCTGGGTCCATGCCACGGGCACGCTGCGGAAGGCGGGCCGCCAGCTTCGGCGCAAGACCGACGCGGTGTCGCAAGCCATCGCTTCAGAAGCTGAGTTCTGTCGGATGCTCGGCTTGTCCGGGCCTGCGGCACTGCGCCACTACCATGGTTGGATCGTCGACACTTCCCTCGAGTGCGATCACCAGCGTTTTGGCGGCTTTCTGAAAGTCTCGGTCGAAGAGGTGCTGATTGCGCTTCGAGACGATCGTCATCTGCTGAACGATCCCGAAGGCCTGGTGTCTGGGAACTACGAGGCGGTCAAGTCCACCGCTAGCGATTTGAGTTCATCCGCCTGGACGTTGTATCCAGACGGCTTCAGCGTGGAACGCTTCATCGAGGTGATTGAGACTGAGGCGGTCTGGGACGAGACCGGCGCCGGATGCCGGACCGAAACGTCCGTGAGCGTCGTTTAACCGTCGTCGTTTCCGTTGGAGTCGGTCCTTTCGGAGCGGGCGGCGGTCGCTTCCAGGTTTCGAAGGTCGTGGGAGGCCAGACCCATCAATTCTGACGTTTCGTCGTGCTGCTCTCGAAATTCCGCGGATCCGCCGGCGCCGTGTTCGGAGGTCGCTTTTTGCGAAACGCGACCCTCCGAAACAGGGCACGCAGAAAGCGCCATAGCTTCGGTAGCAGCAACGCGAGGCCCAGCAGGAACATCAGCAACAGGGCCAGAAATACCCAGGGGTGCTGCCACGCCAGCCACGCGCCGGCGACGACTACACCGTCTTCGGCAAAACTGGCCGTCCAGTTCGAAAACGGTTCTGGTGAGTGGTTGATTGCTGCGCGCAGGCCAGCCTTTCCGAGGTGAGTACCGGTCGTGATCGTGCCGCCGATCAGCGCCGCGGCAAATTGAGCTGCGGGACCATGTTCGCCGAGGGCGCCATACGCAAGCGCGGCGCCACCGGGGATGCGGATGAAGGTGTGGACCGCATCCCACACCGAATCGAACGCCGGAATTTTGTCGGCCAGGAATTCGCCAACCAGCATTGCACCGGACGCGTACAACACCCAGTCGTGCGAAAGCAGAGCGAGATCGCCGGGCAAGGCGATATAGCCCTGACGCTGTAAGAGTCCGAACGCAAACACCACGAGATAGAAGCGGATACCGCTAGCCCAGGCCAGCACGGCGGCGATTGCGATCTCGGTCCCGAAGTCCATGCGTCGAGCATAACGATGCTGGCGTAGACAGGAATGCAGGAGAGAGCGGGGCGTTGCGCGACGTCAATGCATGAAGCTGCGACGAACCCCCTACCGCCCATCCAGCTCGGTGCCTTCACGGAGCCCGTTGAGATACTGTTGATAGACCCACGCACGATCGCGTTTGCGACCGGTCGTCTCGACCAGAATGCCGGCATCGACCAGCGCGTCGACCGCACGCCCGGCTGTCGGCTTGGTGGTGTCGAGCAGCGTCATCACCGACGCGATGGTTACGATCGGCTGACGCGGTAAGCGCTCGAACAAACGCATGCTGAAGACCGACGATCCCGAATGGGTCAGCACGCGTTCGCGGTCGGCGGCGACCAGCGCAAACAGCTTGCGCGCCGATGCGACAGCTTCCTCGGCGATCACTGCGACGCCGTCCAGGAAGAACTCAAGCCAGCCCTCCCAGTCGCCGTCGACACGCACGGCGCCTAGCCGCCGGTAGTACTCGGATCGGTGCCGCTTGAAGTACAGGCTCAAATACAGCAGCGGCTGGTTCAGCAGATTCCAGTGCTCAAGCAGCAGGGTCACCAGCAATCGTCCGATGCGGCCATTGCCGTCGAGATAGGGGTGAATCGTCTCGAACTGGACGTGCAGCAGGCCCGCTCGCACGAGCTTTGGCAACGAGTCGTCGGCATGCAGGTAGCGCTCGAGCGCCGACAGCAACTCGGGCAGAACGTGCGGTGGTGGCGGCACAAAGACGGCATTGCCGGGCCGACTGCCACCGATCCAGTTCTGACTGCGGCGGACGCTTCCGGGTTGCTTGTCGGCGCCACGCACGCCGCGCATCAAGCGGCCGTGGGTTTCGTTGAGCAATCGCATCGACAGTGGCAAGCCAGCCGGATTCGCCAGTTCGGTGCGTGCGTACGTGAGCGCGTCCAGGTGATTGCAGACCTCCTCGACATCCCGAGTCGCAGGCGTGTCGCTGGCCGGGTTCTGTGCCTCGAAGTTCAGCAAGTCCACCAACGTGGCCTGGGTGCCTTCGATTTGCGACGACAGCACCGCCTCCTTGCGAACAAAGGCGTAGATGAACCAGTCCAGCGAGGGCACCATCTCCCCGGCCAGCTGCAAGCGCGCCAGCGCATGCTCGGCCGAATGGAGCTTCGCAATGAGGGCGCCGTCGAGACTGAGAGGTGGATCTGTCGGAGGCAGCGGATGTGGAATGAACGCTGCCACCTGCTCACCGCCGGTTGCGGTTCGTTCGTATCGGCCGGTGCTTCGCTGGGTCACGGAATAGCTCGCGAATGAATGCCGACGGCAGCACTTGGAACGGCAGCGTTCCTAGCCCCTATCGTTGGTAACGCAGTCTTTACTTTCGCGAACCGCTAGTCAAGTTTGGTTTACTGACCCGACACCCCAGTCCGAGCCGATAAATCGCTGTCTGGTGCTTAAATGGCACCGCCCAGGGCGGGAATGAGCATTGCATTCCCACGTCGGCCGGCTTGATTCGTTTCGCTGTACCTCGAAAAGGCAATACTGGCCTTCCGAAGATCCCGCCCTCGGTTGTTGCTCGACAGCTGCGCGCAGCGGTCGATACGATGCGATCGGACAGTCGCTGGGTGGACGATGTCGACGAATGAGGAAGAGCTAACGAGTCTTCGGGCGGAAAACGCGCGCCTCGTCTCGCTACTTGAGGAAAAGGGCATCCCCTGGCGACTGCTGCAATCCCCCGTGCGCCACGTCCAACCCGAGCCTGAACCCTCGCGGCTGTCGACTGCGGAGAAACTCGCCCTGTTTCGTCGACTGTTCCGTGGGCGTACCGACGTCTACCCGGTGCGTTGGGAAAGCAAGACCACCGCGAAGTCTGGCTACGCGCCGGCTTGCAGCAATGAGTGGAAGCCGGGGATCTGCGAGAAACCCCGCATCAAGTGTTCGGACTGTGGTCACCGCAAGCTCACGCCGCTGACGGATGCGGTGGTCTACGCGCACCTCGCCGGCGACCAGACGATTGGCGTCTATCCGCTGTTGGAGGACGACAGTTGTCACTTTCTCGCCGCGGATTTCGATGAAGCTGAGTGGCGGGAAGATGCTCAGGCTTTCATGCAGTCCTGTCGCGAACTTGGCGTGCCGGCCGCCCTCGAGATCTCGCGTTCCGGCGAAGGTGCGCACGCCTGGGTGTTCTTCGCCCATCGGGTTTTGGCGCGCGATGCGCGGCGCCTGGGCTCAGCGCTCATCAGCCACACGTGTGCGCGGACCCGGCAGCTGAAACTGGGTTCCTATGATCGACTGTTTCCGAACCAGGACACGATGCCGAAGGGTGGTTTCGGGAACTTGATCGCATTGCCGCTGCAGAAGAAGCCGCGCGACCAGGGGCGCAGTATCTTCGTCGACGCGAATCTAGAGCCCTATTCAGACCAGTGGGCTTTTCTTGCGTCGATCTGCCCGATGCCTACCGATGACATCGAACCCACCATCCTGCGCGCGACCGGCGGCGTGCATCCGCTGGACGTGTCGTTTATCGACGACGAAGACCTGGCAAAGCCGTGGCAGCGCAGCGCATCACTGTCACAGAAACTGGTCGGGCCAATGCCGACGTCGCTCAAGCTGACGCTGGCCAACCTCGTCTACTTTGAGAAGGCACTACTGCCACAAGCGCTCGCCAATCGCCTCATTCGTCTGGCGGCGTTCCAGAATCCGGAGTTCTACAAAGCCCAGGCGATGCGCTTGTCGGTCTGGGACAAGCCACGTGTCATCGGCAGTGCGGAGAATTTTCCGCAGCACATTGCACTGCCCAGAGGGTGTCTCGAAGCGGCCATCGCGTTGCTCAAAGACCAGAATATCCGCTGCGACATTCTCGATGAGCGCACTGTCGGCGAATCGCTCCTCGTCAGTTTCGTGGGCACGCTGCGTCTGGACCAGGAGGCGACCGTTGCCGCCATGCTTCGCAGCGATTTCGGTGTGCTGTGCGCGCCGACGGCGTTTGGCAAGACCGTCACCGCCGCGGCGCTGATCGCAAAGCGTGCTGTCAATACGCTAGTGCTGGTGCACCGCACCGAGTTGCTCAAGCAATGGCAGGAGCGACTTCGGGCTTTTCTCGGCGTCGGCAAGGGAGTGATCGGTACGATCGGCGGCGGTAAGGCCAAGCCCAGCGGCAAGATCGACATCGCGGTCATGCAGTCGCTGTCGCGCAAGGGCGAAGTTGACGCGCTGGTCGAGAGCTACGGGCATGTGGTCGTTGACGAGTGCCATCACGTCGGCGCGGCGTCATTCGATGCCATCTTAAAGCGCGTCAAAGCCAAGTTCGTGTTGGGCCTGACCGCCACGCCGATTCGGCGCGATGGGCAGCAGCCGATCATCTTCATGCAGTGCGGTCCGATCCGGCATGTCGCCGCGAAGGCAACCGACGCGCCGACTGACCTGGAAGTGCGGCCACTATTTCGGCACCAGCGAATTGGTTTGATGCCGGAGTCGGCAATCCAGGATGTCTTCCGGCATCTGGCCAACGATGGCGCTCGCACCGACGTCGTGGCGGCTGAAATCCGTGCCGCTTTCATTGTGGGTCGAAAGGTCCTGGTGCTGACCGAGCGAACCGAGCATCTTGCCGCCATCGAGGCAGCGCTGAACGCGGCCGCGGCCACACCCTTTGTCTTGCAAGGCCGCATGTCCAAGAAGCAGCGCGCCGATCTGATTGAGCAAATCGAGGCGCTACCACCCGATGCGCCGCGCATCCTGCTGGCTACCGGAAAGCTGGTCGGGGAGGGCTTCGATCACCCGCCGCTGGACACGCTGGTTCTGGCGATGCCCATTTCATGGAAGGGGACCCTGGCTCAGTACGCCGGTCGTCTGCATCGCGAGCATGCGTCCAAGGCCAATGTGCGGATCATAGATTTCGTCGACACGGGTCATCCAGCGCTGCTGCGAATGTGGGAAAAGCGACAGCGCGGCTATCGGGCGATGGGCTACCGAATTGCCGCCGATGTCGATCACGCCGGAGCTCCGACGCGGCTCCTCTGATTCGCGTTCGAATGTCAGGTGCCACGGACAGCCACCAAAAGGAAAGCGTGGGCGCGTCGAAATGCCGGTAGTTCGCAAGCGTGCGCAGAGAGGATGCTCTGCTTAGTCAGGCGCCTTGCACGGGTTTTTTGAGCCGCCTCAGGCGACGTGAACCTGGGTCATGGCTTGGACATGTACCCCGGTCAGGCCAGTGAAGGCTGCGCCAGTGATGATCAGCTGGGCACCCTCGAAGGCCTCGTTCTTCAGTAGGTCGATGAAGGGCTGGACAATAAAATTTTCCTTGTCCCCGATGGACTCGCCGGAAAATTCGCCGGGTACGTCGATTATAGCCAATCCCGGATAGTGGGTTCGAGGGTGCGGGCTGAGCGAGAGCAGACCGTAGTTGTAGGCCATCAGGAAATAGAGGGTGTCAGTCCCGCCCAAGGCGCCCTGCCACTTCTTGCGCCCGACCCGGAAGGAAACGCTGGAGCGCGTCAGATCGACCTCGACCCGGTTGTGCTTCCAAGTCAGGGGCCGCTCGCGATTAAGGGCTACGAGATAGGCGTTCATTCCGTCCTCGAGCAACTGGGCAGCGGCGTCGAAGTCGATCGCCCTGAAGGATTCGTCGACCCGCTCCGCCAACGGCTTGATCTGGTCTTCGAGCCGTTGCACCTGGGCCGTCAGGGACTTGCCAAGTTCGAGCGCAGCCGTCACTCGATCCATCTGCTTGGCGCGTTCGGCGGCCTGACCGAGAACGACATCGATCGCGCTGACGTCAGCCTGGGCGAGCGCGCCGACCGCTTGGCGCGCCGGGCGTAGCTCTACCTCGATCATCCGCAAGGCTTCCTCAGCCGACCGCGTCTCCGACGCCTGTTTTTCGACATCGCGCCGCAGCACGTCGACGAGATCGTCCGCTTCCTTTAGTTCGCTCTTCAATCGATCCTGCTCGAATCGAAGGCGCACTACCCCGAGCCCCTCGATTCCGGGATCATCTGGCAGACGCTGGTGACACACGAAGCAGTGATCCGGGACGTAGGCGGCTTTGAGCGTCTGATCGCAGGCCGGACAATGGGTGACGCGTAGATCCGAAAGAATGTCGCCGGCGTCCGCCGCGC
>Ga0105046_10018589_pt1 | contig 10572 bp, 10 predicted proteins | sample MAT03_FD_78385 | JGI IMG/M metagenome (GOLD analysis project Ga0105046, IMG submission 78385) | Freshwater microbial communities from Lake Fryxell liftoff mats and glacier meltwater in Antarctica - MAT-03 (megahit assembly) | ecosystem: Environmental > Aquatic > Freshwater > Ice > Liftoff...
ATCGCGGCCACGGGTCTGTCGGTCGGTATCGCCAGCGAAGGCGCCTACGGCCCGCATCCCGCGATCCCGTTTGTGCCCATCGGCCGCGAGGTGCTGTTGTGGCGCAACGCGGAAACCGGGCAGCAGGTGATCGAAAGGCTGACCGACGATGCCCCGTGCTACGATCATGCGACCGTAACCTCAGCCGAAAAGGCGACCGCCTTTCTGGCGGGCATCGGTTTTCCCCGGACCGCCGTCATCGTGGCCGCGCCCGGCCAGGGTGCCACGCCGGTGGCCAAGGGTTTGCAGGACCGCGACGCGGTCGACGACGCCATCCGCCGCGCGCTGCGCCTGTCAGTGGCGGGGACAGCTTTCCTGCAGACCGACATGCGCGCCCATCTGAACCCCCGCCGGATGGACACCATCGCCCGTCTGGCCGCCCGCCTGGCCGCGCGTCTGGGCACAGCCTGCCCGGCCTGCGCCGCCCCCGGATGGGGGCTGTTGCGGGTGGAAACCGGCCTGCCTTGCGGCTGGTGCAACGGCCCGACGCTGCTGGTCAAGGCCGAGGTCCACGGCTGCACCCGATGCGGACATGAGACCGTTCATGCGCGCTCCAGCGGCCCACGCCTGGCCGACCCCGGCCAGTGTCCGGCCTGCAATCCATGACGACATCGGAACGCCGAAACCAAGGCGGCAGTTCGGCTGGTGCATGTGGTTCTCCCAAGTGACGCGGGACCGCCGTAAGGCAGTGCTGGCGGCCCGGACAACGCATCGCGATGGCAAAGGTGAAGGCCTGGGCGAACCCTGCGCGCAGGCGGGGCTTTCTGCGCGACGGTGACATTCTGCCAAACTGATCGCGGTCGACACCTTGGCCCTGACGGCGGTCCTGGCAGGACAGCCCGCATCAGCGGACCCTGCGCGCAGTCGGGACTTTCTGCGCGACGGTGACATTCTGCCAAATTGATTTCGGTCGACGCCTTGGCCCCGATGGCGATCCTGACAGGACAGCCCGCAGCAGTAGTCGCCATGCAGATTTTCGACGAGGCCGACGCCCTCATATGTGACGGCGGGCGACACTTGCCGAAGCAACAATCGTGGCTGACCGCCGGTCGGTCGGTGCCAAGATGTGGTAACAAATCCCATGGCCAAACATCGAGGTGAACTGCATCACGCTCTCAGTTGCCCAAGACGTTGTGGCTGCCTGCCGGCCTTGCGGCAAAAGGGTCAACTCAGCCGGGCTGAACTTGGGTGATTGTTGCGCGTTTGCTGTGCCCGCTGACAAGTGCTGTCAGCCTTGATTGTTCAGCGATGTTTTCCGCAAGACGCACGCCAAATCGGCAACAGCCCTTGCAGGGCGCGCCTAGCTGCCGACGTCCGACAGCGCCTCGGCCAGATCGGCGTATTCCTCGCAGGCACCACAGGCGGCGGCGAGTTTCACCAGGTTCGCCTCGGCCGCCGCGATGTCGCCCTGCATGATGAACAACTCGCCCTGGTATTCCAGCGCGCCCAGATGGGCCGGATTGATCTGCAGGGCGGCGTCATAGAATACCGCCGCGCGTTCCAGATCGCCGGATTTGCGGGTGGCATAGCCCAGCAGGTTCAGCGCATCGGCATTGTCGGGCGCGGCATCGACCACATCCATCAGGGTGCTGATGGCCCCCGACCAGTCGCCCGCGTAGATGGCGGCGCGGGCGGTCGTCATCATTTCGTCGGGCGTTTCGGTCACGGCGGTGTCGACCGCAAACGCAGGCGACGACAGCAGGAAAGCCAGGGTGGCAAGGCGAAACCGGATCGACATTGCGGATACTCCTGGTTGATTCGTCACCAAGGCTATACTGGCCAGGCATCACGGCGCAGTGACGAAACGGTGAGGCTGCGTCGCTGCGGCGGAACCCCGCCGAAACAGCGCGACCCCCGACCAGATCAGCCAGACCGTCAGCGACAGGGATCCCGCGATGGCCGCCAGAGCAAGCATGGCACCATCGCGGCCCGGTGCAAGTGCGACACCCTCCATCGCGCCGCCGGCAATGGCCAGCGCGGTCAGGCCGCCAAAGGCGGCGCGCAGGCCTGCACCGGCCTGCAGGTCGATGGCGGCAATCAGCGCGACGTCACCGGCTGTCAGCCCCATCCCCAGATGTGCACCGATGGCGGTACCGGCATCGGCATGGATCAGCGCAAAGCCCGCCGCGCCATCCGGTGACGCGGCAAGACCGGGCACCGCCATCACCCGACGCCGCACGCCATCGCCCGGGCCGACATCGCCCAGCCCGCAGGCATCGACGCACCGGCGCTGAACGCCGTCATGATCGCCGCTGTACAGGGTCTGGCCCTGATCGGGCCTGCGGGCATGACCATCGTGGCCGACCGGGCGCGGCTGGCGGCCGCACTGACGCATCTGGTGCTGGCGGGATACCGATCGCCCTGACTTTCGGGCAGGGCCGGCCTGATCGCCGGGCCGGCCCAACCGGTTCAGAACCGTTCCGCCCGCAGCACCTGGGCATCGGTGATGCTGACGACGCCGATATGGCGGCTGACCACGCCGAATGCGGCATCCAGCAGCGCGTCCAGCCGGTCGGGGCGGATCAGACAGATCACCGCCACCATCCCGGCCCGGCCCACCTGGCCATCCCGCGTCCATTCGCCCGACCGGCCCGAGCCGCCCAGAACCGGCAGCACGGTGTATCCGGTCACGCCGGCACCGGCCAGCGCCTCGGTCAGGCGGCGTTCCAGCGGGGCTTCGATCACGATTTCAACGCGCTTGGCGGCATGGGTCTGCATCAGGATGCTCCTGTCATGGCGCTGGCTGTGGCCAGATACAGCGGGATGCCCAGCGTCAGGTTGAACGGAAAAGTGACGCCCAGCGACAGGGTCAGATAGATCGACGGATTGGCCTGTGGCAAGGCCACCCGCATCGCCGCCGGCACCGCGATATAGCTGGCGGATGCCGCCAGCACCATCAGCAGCGCCAGCCCGCCGGTGCTGAGCCCGATCAGCAGGCCCAGGCCCAGCCCGATGGACGCCCCGATCAGCGGCATCAGCACGGCAAAGGCCACCGCCCCTGGGCCCAGCACGCCGCGCGTCTGGCGCAGACCGCGCCCCGCAACCAGGCCCATGTCCAGCAGGAACAGGCACAGCACACCCTGGAACGGGCCGACAACGAACGCCTCGATCCGCGCGAGGCCGGGCGCGCCGGTGATCAGGCCGATGACGAACGACCCCACCAGCAGCACGATGGAACCGTTCAGCAGGATTTCCCGCCACAGCCCGGGTTCGGCATCGGTGCGGGTGCCGCCGCGTGCGACGATCCACAGGGCGGACAGGATGGCCGGCGCCTCCATCGCCGCGGCGACGGCGACCATATAGCCTTCGCTGTCGATGCCGCGCGATTGCAGGACGGATGTGGCCGCGACAAAGGTGACGATGCTGATCGAGCCGTAATGTGCCGCCACCGCCGCCGCGTCGATCCGCGACAGGCCGGTCATCACCCGCAACAGGCCAAAGGCGATGAACGGCAGGCCAAACGACAGCACCAGCCCGGCGGCGATGGTGGCGACCAGGCGGGCGTCGATGCCGTGCCCGGCCACCGCCACCCCGCCTTTGAACCCGATGGCGAACAGCAGATAGAGCGACAGCGCCTTGGCCGCAGCCTCGGGCACGCTCAGGTCGGACCGCGCCAGCGCCGCGCCGACGCCCAGGATGAAACACAGGATGATGGGCGAGGCCAGGTTGCCCAGCGCCAGTGTCACGATATCGCCCATGGTCCCCCGAACCGGCCGTTGTCACGGCGCGGTGATCACCTACCGCAATTGTGGCCGGTGCACAGGGGGTATCGGCGATTGGCGGTCAGCCAACCGGACGATACCGATCCAGCGTGGCCGCCACGCCATCGGCCCAAAGCCGCGCCAGAGCCGTGCCGAAGGCGGCGGCAAAGCGGCTGTCCTGGCCCAGATCGCCGAACACCGCGCCGTTGGCCGTGAAGGCGGCGGGATCGCTGCGGGCGGCCAGCGCGCGCGCCGTCAGGTCGGCGGCATTGTCGTCATTGGGCGGGATCGGCTGCCCGGCCTGGTCGGTTCCCGCGCAATAGCGGCACCACAGCGCCACTTCCAGCGCCAGCCCGTCGATGGCGGCGCCGGCGGCCAGACGGTCGCGGATCACCGGCAGGATGAACTTTGGCTGCCGGTTCGATCCGTCCAGGCACAGGCGCGCGATGGTGTCACCGATGCGCGGGTTGCTGAACCGGTCGGCCACCTTGGCGCGGTAGGCATCATAGCTGACCCCGGCGATGGGGTGCAGGGTCGGCTGGATTTCGGCCCGGGTCAGCCGGTCCAGCCAGCCTGAGATGTGCGCATCGGCCATCGCGTCATGCACGAAATGATGGCCCAGCAGCGCCCCGGGATACGCGATGGCCGCATGGCCGCCGTTCAGGATGCGCAGCTTCATCAGTTCATATGGCACGACATCGGCCACAAACTCGGCCCCGACCAGTTCCAGCGCGGGGCGGCCCTGCGGGAAATGGTCCTCGAGCACCCATTGCCGGAACGGTTCGCACACCACGGGGGCCGTATCGGTGATGCCGAACTGGTCCTGCACCATTGCCCGTTCGCGGTCGGACGTCGCGGGGGTGATGCAATCGACCATCGAGTTGGGAAAGGCGACGTTGGCCGCGATCCAGTCGGCCAGGGCGGGGTCCGACAGACGGGCAAGCCCGGTGACGGTATCCTGCGCCACATCGCCGTTGCCGGGCAGGTTGTCGCAGGACAGCACGGTGAACGGGGCCAGCCCGGCGGCGCGGCGCGCGGTCAGCGCCGCGATCATCATGCCGAACACGGTGCGCGGGGCGGCGGGGGTGGCGGCGTCGGCGATGATGTCGGGATGATCGGGGTTGAACCCGCCCGCAGCGGTCAGATAGTAGCCGCCCTCGGTCACGGTCAGCGACACGATGCGGATGGCGGGATCGGCCATGCGGGCGACGGTGGCGGCGGGGTCGACGGCCACGAAATCCACCATCGACCCGATCACCCGTGCCGACAGCGCGCCGGGGTCCAGTTCCACCACCGTGGTCAGCCAGTCCTGCGCCGCCAGCCGATCGCGCATCGCCGCATCGGCGGGCCGGACACCGGCACCGACCAGCGCCCAGTCATGCCCCTGGCCCAGGCCAAACAGCCGGTCCAGATAGACCCCCATGTGCGCGCGGTGGAAATTGCCGACACCGACATGCAGGATCCCGGGGCTGAGCCGCGCCCGGTCATAGGCGGGGACGGCCACGCCAGGCGGCGGGGTGGTCAGCAGGGCAGAGGTCAACGGTCTGGTCATGGGTGAGGTCCGGGTGTTGGCGGCAAGGCCGGGAGGCCAAGGCCCCCCGGACCCCCCCGCGGGATCGCGTTGGGGGGATCGGCAGGATCAACTCATCCAGTTGCCACCATCGACGTTGCAGGTCTGGGCGACAATGTAATCGGCATCCGGGCTGGCCAGGAACACGGCCATCCCGGTCATGTCCTCGGGGCGGCCCATGCGGCCAAAGGGGACGGCAGCGCCGACTTCCGCCTTTTTCTGGCCGGGGGCCTTGCCCTCGTATCTGGCGAACAGGGCGTCGACCTGATCCCACATCGGGGTGTCGATGACGCCCGGAGCAATCGCGTTCACGTTGATGCCGTGGCGGATCAGGTCCAGCCCGGCACTTTGGGTCAGGCTGATGACGGCGGCCTTGCTGGCGCAATAGACGCCCACCAGCGCCTCGCCCCGGCGGCCCGCCTGGCTGGCCATATTGATGATCTTGCCGCCGCGCCCCTGGGCCACCATCACCGCCGCCACCGCCTGCAACGGGAACAGCGTGCCCGCGACGTTGATGTCGAACACGCGCGCAAAGCTGGCGCGGGTGATGTCGGCGATCGGGGCGAGGTCGAAAACGGCGGCGTTGTTCAGCAGGATGTCGATGCCGCCACCCCAGGCCACCACCGCCGCCACGCCCGCGTCGATGCTGGCCTGGTCGGTGACGTCCATCTGCAGGCCCAGCGCCCGGGGGCCAAGGTCCGCCGCCGCCTGTGCCGCGCCGGAGATGTCGGCAATCGCCACCTGCGCCCCTTCGCGCAGATAGGCCTGCGCAATGGCCAGTCCGATGCCGCGCGCCCCGCCGGTGATCACTGCGGTCTTGCCCGACAACCTCATACCCGCAGGCCATTGGCGTCAAAGCGGTGAATCTTGGACGTATCCGGCGTCAGGAACACGGTATCGCCATGCGTCAGCGCCACTTCGCCGCCCGCCCGCACGGTCATGGACGGGGCGAGGCCGGTATCGGCGACGTGAAAGAAGGTGTCCGAGCCGAGGTGTTCGCTGACCACGATCCGCCCGCGCCAGGGGCCGCTGGTCGCGCTGACGGCGATATGCTCGGGTCGGATGCCGATGGTGGTGGTGGTGTACCTGGCCGCCTCGGGCCCGGTCAGCAGGTTCATCCTGGGGCTGCCGATGAACCCCGCGACGAACAGGTTGCGCGGGCTTCGGTACAGGTCCAGCGGGGTGCCGACCTGTTCGATCCGGCCTGCGTTCAGCACCACGATCTTGTCGGCCATGGTCATCGCCTCGACCTGATCGTGGGTGACATAGATCATCGTGGTCTTCAGCCGCTCGTGCAGTTCGGTGATTTCCAGCCGCATGCCCACGCGCAGGGCGGCGTCCAGGTTGGACAGGGGTTCGTCGAACAGGAACGCCTTGGGCTCGCGCACGATGGCCCGCCCGATGGCGACGCGCTGGCGCTGGCCGCCCGACAACTGGCCGGGGCGGCGGTCGATATAGCTGGTCAGGTTCAGCACCTTGGCGGCGGCGTCCACCTTGCGGTCCTGTTCCGCCTTGCTCAACCCCGCCATCCGCAGCGGAAACGCGATGTTCTTGCGCACCGACATATGGGGGTAAAGGGCATAGGACTGGAACACCATCGCCAACCCGCGCCTGGCCGGGGGCACGGCCGTCATGTCCTGACCATCGATCGTGATCGCCCCGCCGCTGACATCCTCCAGCCCCGCGATCAGCCGCAGCAGGGTGGATTTGCCGCAGCCCGACGGGCCGACGAACACCACAAACTCGCCTTCGTCGATGGTCAGGTCCAAAGGCGGGATCACCTGCGTCTCGCCAAAGGCCTTGGTCACGCCGGAAAGCTGAAACTGTCCCATGGTCGTCGTCCCCTACTTCACCGCGCCAAAGGTCAGGCCGCGCACCAGTTGTTTCTGGCTGAACCAGCCCATGATCAGGATCGGCGCGATGGCCATGGTGCTGGCCGCCGACAGTTTGGCGTAGAACAATCCTTCGGGGCTGGAGTAGCTGGCGATGAAGGCCGTCAGCGGCGCGGCCTTGGCGGCAGTCAGGTTCAGCGTCCAGAACGCCTCGTTCCAGGCCAGGATCACGTTCAGCAGCAGGGTCGAAGCGATGCCGGGCACCGCCATCGGCGCGAGCACGTACAGGATTTCGCTGCGCAGCGACGCCCCGTCCATCCGCGCCGCCTCAAGGATTTCGCCCGGGATTTCCTTGAAGTAGGTGTACAGCATCCACACGATGATCGGCAGGTTGATCATGGTCAGGATCGCGACCAGGCCCAGCCTTGTATCCAGCAGGCCCAGCGATTTGAACCCCAGATAGATCGGCACCAGCACGCCCACCGCAGGCATCATCTTGGTGGACAGCATCCACATCAGCAGATCCTTGGTGCGCTTGCCCGGCACAAAGGCCATCGACCAGGCGGCAGGGATCGCGATGATCAGCCCCAGCAGGGTCGATCCGAACGAGATCACGACCGAATTCCAGAAATGGCCGAAATAGTCGGATCGTTGCTGCACCGTGACATAGTTTTCCAGCGTCCAGTCGAAGAACAGGAAGCTGGGGGGCGAGGCGATGGCCTCGGCCTCGGTCTTGAAGCTGGTCAGGATCGTCCACAGGATCGGAAAGAAGATGACGAACCCGATGGTCCAGGCGGCGGCGGTGGTGATCGCCTTGCGGCGCGGGGTGACGGCGCGGGCCATGGTCAGGTTCCCCTATGCGTCCAGGTTCTTGCCAACGGCGCGCATCAGAAAGATGGCGACGATGTTGGCCAGGATGATGGCAACGACCCCGCCCGCCGCCCCGGTCCCCACATCGAACTGCGACAGCGACCGCAGATAGACCAGGAACGGCAGGTTGGTGCTGGCCGTGCCAGGGCCGCCATTGGTGGTGACGCGGATTTCGGCAAAGATCGACAGCAGGAAAATCGTCTGGATCAGGATCACCACGGTGATCGCCCGGGCCAGATGCGGCAGGGCGATGAACCAGAACCGGCGCACCGGGCCGGCCCCGTCCATCTCGGCCGCCTCGACCTGTTCGCGGTCCAGCGATTGCAGCGAGGTCAGCAGGATCAGGGTGGCAAACGGCAGCCATTCCCAACTGACGATGGCAATGACCGATGCCAGCGGGTAATGCGCGAAAAAGTCGATCGGTGTCAGGCCAAACGCCTTGAGCAATTCGGCGAACAACCCCGATGTCGGCGACATGAACATGTTTTTCCACACCAGCGCGGCGACGGTGGGCATCACAAAGAACGGCGCGATCACCATGATCCGCACGATCCCCTGCCCCCACATCGGCTGATCCAGCAGCAGGGCCAGCAAGGTGCCGAACACGACGGTGATGAACAGCACCGCCACGACCAGAACCAGCGTGTTCAGCAGCGCCGCGACAAAGGCCGGATCGGTGACAAAGAAGGTGTAGTTGTTGGGAAAGTTCCAGCTGACCGGCCCCGGCGACAACAGCCGGTAGCGCAGCGTGGAAAACCACAGCGTCATCGCCAGCGGCACGATCATCCAGCCCAGAAGCAGGATGACAGCAGGCGACAGCATCAGACGCGCAGCCGAGCGCGAGGCTTGCGTGGACATGGGCGAACCCGCTGGATTGATGGCGAAGTCATGGTCCGCATTCTGCGGGCAGGTTGCGGAGCCGGCAAGTGGGAGGCCGACCCCGCGATAAAGCCGCTACTGGATGTAGCCGGCCGCCGTCATTTCACGCGTGGTCAGCGCTTGCGCCTGGGCCAGCGCCTCGGTCGCCGTCATCTGCCCGGCAAGTGCCGCCGAAAAGATCTGGCCGACCTGGGTGCCGATGCCCTGAAACTCGGGGATCGCCACGAACTGCACGCCGACATAGGGCACCGGGTCCACGGTCGGGTTGTTGGGGTCGGCTGCGTTGATGCTGTCCAGCGTCATCTGCGCAAACGGCACCGCCGCATATTCCGGGTTGGCATACAGCGAAGCCCGGGTGCCGGGAGGAACGTTGGCCCAACCCTCATTGGCCGCGACCAGCGCCAGATACTCTTTCGACGTGGCCCACGCGACGAAAGCCTTGGCCGCTTCGGGCGTATCGGTCGAGGACGGAATCGCAAGGCTCCAGGCCCAAAGCCAGTTGCTGCGCTTGCCCAGACCGTTGTCGGGGGCCAGAGCGAAACCCACATGCTCGGCCACGGTCGAATCCGCACCGGTCACGAAAGACGCCGCAACCGTCGCGTCGATCCACATGCCGCACTTGCCTTGCTGGAACAGCGCCAGGTTTTCGTTGAACCCGTTCGACGACGCGCCCGGCGGGCCGAAGTTGTTCAGCAGGTCCAGATAAAAGTCGAGCGTGGCGGCCCATTGCGGGCTGTCGAACTGCGGCTGCCAGGTTTCGTCGAACCAGCGCGCGCCGAACGAGTTCGACATCGCGGTGATGAAAGCGGTATTTTCGCCCCAGCCGGCCTTGCCCCGCAGGCAGATGCCATAGATTTCATTGGCCGGGTCGTTCATCGCCTCGGCCGCCGCGCGGATGTCGGCCCAGGTGGGGGCGGCGGGCATTTCCATGCCGGCTGCGGCCATCAGGTCGGTGCGGTACATGACCATCGAGCTTTCGCCATAGAACGGTGCGGCATACAGGTTGCCATCGACGGTCAGACCGCCCCGGATCGCGGGCAGCAGGTCGTCCGCGTCCCAGGATGCGGGCAGATCGTTCAGGCTGGTCAACCAGCCGGCCGCGCCCCAGATCGGTACTTCATAGGTGCCGATGGTCAGCACGTCGAACTGGCCGCCGCCGGTGGCGATGTCGGCCGTCACACGCTCGCGCAGCACGTTTTCTTCCAGTGTCACCCATTCCAGGGTGATGTCGGGGTGCTGGGCGGTGAAATCAGCCGTCAGCCCCTGCATGCGGATCATGTCGCCGTTGTTCACGGTGGCGATGGTCAGGGTTTCCGCGAACGCGGCCGGTGCCAGCGCGCATAGCGCCGTTGCGCCCAAAAGGGCGCGGAAAGTCGATGTCATGGTTCCTCCCGATGCCCGTTTCGGGCATTTGCTTATATAGTGGGCATTTGTTCGGGCATTGTCCGAGTCGTGTCAATGCCCATTCGTCGCCGCACTGCGGCGCAAACAAGGGATTGCGGGCGAAGCACCAGCGGGGATGGGGACGCACGACGGGCGCACGACGGGCGGATGGAGGCGCAGCGGCGGCGGCGCATCGAGGTCGGCGCACAGGGGCCGCTCAGAGGCCTACAGGGGTGGGCCACCGGCGACGGCACCGGTCGGAGCACGGGGGTTGGGAGCACGGGGGACGAACCGGGTG
>Ga0105046_10018590_pt1 | contig 10572 bp, 10 predicted proteins | sample MAT03_FD_78385 | JGI IMG/M metagenome (GOLD analysis project Ga0105046, IMG submission 78385) | Freshwater microbial communities from Lake Fryxell liftoff mats and glacier meltwater in Antarctica - MAT-03 (megahit assembly) | ecosystem: Environmental > Aquatic > Freshwater > Ice > Liftoff...
CTTCTCGGACGTTGGCACAAAGTGGATTGCAGCGGCGGCTTTGTGTTGTTCGAGACCAGTAATCCCAGCGCGTTCTTCGAGTCCTCGGCCGTCTGGGCGGACGTTCTGGAAATCCACACTTTCCCGGTGATTGAAGACGCCGAGGCCGGCGCCGTCTTCGCCAAGGTCTTCAAGAAATAGGCGCTACTTCCGCAACTCTTCAACCAGCGCCTGCAGACCCTTTTTCCGGTAAAGCTGCACCAATCGCTGCTCCTCCGGCGACGGTGGCACCAGCTTCCCCAACCGGCCATCCGCTAGATCCGCCCGCGAGGGAATCCAATAGCCGCCATCGGCGAACTCCACGTTATTCACAAATCCGGCCATGCTGTCCAAAACAAGCCTTGAACCGCCCGTATGGCGCACCCGCAGTGTCGCCGAGTCCCGCAACGCCGCCGAGCCCTTCCCCGCCAACGCCCCATCAAACGGCACCGTCGCCGCAAAAAACTCCTGCCCGCTCGTATCCTTCAACGCCAGCCCGATCTCCAAATGGCGAATCGCCTTCGAATCTCGATTGCGAATCTCCAGATGCGGCGCCTTGGCCTCATCGCCGGAAATCCGCGCCGCCCCTGCCATCAACTCAACCGGCGCCCCGGGCATCCGCAGGAAGCTGAACTGCACATCCTTCTCCATCTCATAATTGGTGGCTGGCGCATTCGCGCCGCGCGGCATCACGCCCTGCCGCACCACTTGCACATCCACTCGCGGCCGCAAATCCTGGCGTGAAATTGCCGCTAGAATCTCCGCCCGTAGCGGCTCCGTTCCGCGGGCTTCCAGCAATTGCTGAAAGTGCTTCCGGTCGCGCCGTGCTTCCAGTTCCCATACGGTCAATTGACGCCGCGAATTCAGCCGGTTCTCACCGAAAAAACTCAAGTCGTCGAACAACACGCCGTCCAGCAGCACCTGTACCAACGGCTCCGCGCCATTCGACATGGGCCGCACCATCCGCAAATCGATCCGCACCGGGAAATCGTCGCCCGGCGCCACGTCCAGTGACGGAGCCGCCACCGAACCCTTGCCCCCGGCGGACACATCCTGCGCCAGCACCAACAGCGTCACGCCCTTCACGCGCTTCCCGCTCAAGTTCCGCAGCCGCAGCGAAGCATGCAAATCCAGCATCACCGCGCCGCCGCGCGCCGTGCCTTTGGAAGGACCCAGATCCAGCGAAGCCACCGCCAGCGGCGAGTCCTTGGGCAGGTTGATTTTCAACCCTCCCCGCAGATCCACGCCCGCCTCCTGGCCGAACGCCAGGGTGACCGCCGCCGCGAAAATAGCGCATCGGCTATTCCACATAAACATGGTTCACCGTCACTTGCCCTGTTTCTTCGTCCACGTATTGCGCTCCCGCCGAACCCACCGTGCTCACGGCCACAAAGGCCGCGCGCAAATTGGTTTTCGGTCCTCGGAGCTCCATTCCCTTGCTGCCGTCCGACATGCCCACGCCCCGTTCGGACGCCTCCGCTACAATCGGATCCGGTCCGCGCATCGCGGCAATCTGCTCACTCTTCTTCGAAGCGTTCAGCCAGTATCCGATCGACAGCATGATCACGAAGCCCGTCGTCAACACCGTCATCCGCCACGACATTCCCTGCGCCGGCCCTGCTTCAATGCGGGAGCCATAAGAACTGATCGCCTCCGAAGCCGCAATCCCCACTCGCACATTCGCCCGCATCTCCGCCGCCAACCGGTCCCACTGCACGCCGCCCGGCATCTCCGCGGTTTCTTCTCGAACCGCCGTTGCCGCTTCGCCGAACAACGCGACCTCTTCCTGGCACTGCGCGCAACTATGCACGTGGCGCTGCATCGTAATCCGCGACCACCACGCCAATTCGCCCCCCGAATATAACGCCAACTTCTCAATGGAGGGGTGTTTCATGCCTTCCTCCTTTCCAGGTAGCGCCGAAACTTGATGCGCGCGTTGGCGATGTGGCTCCGCACCGTCGCCATCGAACAGTTCATCTGCCTCGCCACTTCCTCGGCCGGTACATCCTCGACATCCCGAAGTACCAGCGCCGTCCGTTCCTTCGCCGTTAAATGCCTCAGCCCGTCTTCTAAACGATCCGCGCGTTCCCGCCGCAGCAGCGTCTGTTCCGGATTTTGGTCATGCGCCGTGACCAGCGGATCGACCAGTGAGTCGATGTCCGTAAAATTCACCCGCCCGTGCCGCCGTAGAAAATCGATCGCCGTGTTCGACGCGATTCGCGACAGCCAATGCGCCGCCTTTTCCGGGTCCTTCAACTGCTCGCTGCGCTGCAAAACCTTGATAAACGCTTCCTGCGTAAGGTCTTGCGCGTCCGCCACGTTGCCCACGATGTGATAGATGATCAGGAACACACGTCGCATGTGTTCTTGGATGAAGCGGTTCTGAAGGTCAGCCGCCTCTTGTCCCGAATTGCCCGTCGTCTGACGTGCCGGATCGCTCATATGCACCGTTAGCATCGCACTTACTAAGGCTTGACGCCGAAACTCTCTTTCGCGTGCAGAGAAAATTCCAGCCGCCTCGCGTGCCGCTATCCTGAATTATATGAAGGAAGTTGCCGTAGTGGGTATTGGCAAGACGCGCTTCGGCGCTTTTGCCGATCGCGATCTTCGCTCTTTAGCCGTCGAATCCATTGAAAACGCCCTTTCCGACGCCGGAATCGAGCCAACAGCCGTCGAAGCATTTTACCTCGGCAACTTCGCCGGACCCAGTTTTACCGGGCAAAGCCATCTCGCCCCCTATGTCGCCGGCGCCGCCGGCATCACCGGCGTCCCCGCTACCCGGTACGAAGATGCGTGCGCCTCGTCCGGCGCCGCCTTCCACGCCGCCTGGCAAGCCGTCGCCCACGGAATCTATGAAACCGTCGTCGTTTGCGGCGTCGAAAAGATGACCGGCCAGCCCACCCCGAGAGTCGCCGAAATCCTCGCCATGGCCGGTGACGTCTCCGCCGACGGTACTTTCCCCGAAATCTTCGCCGCCATCGCCCGCCGCCACATGGAACTCTACGGCACCACTCGCGAGCACCTCGCCCAAATCGCCGTCAAGAACCACTCCAACGGCGCCACCAACCCCTACGCGCATCTCCGCAAAATCATCACCCTCGAACAGGCATTGGCCGGCAAAGTCATTGCCGATCCCCTCACTCTTTATGACTGCTCTCTCGTCAGCGACGGCGCTGCCGCGGTGGTCTTATCCGCCAGACCCGGCGCGGTGAAGGTGCTGGGCTGCGCCCAAACCTCCGGTCCCGTCGCCCTCCGCGACAATGCCGAAATCTCCCATCTCCCTTCCATCAAAGCCGCCGCCGAAAAGGCCTACGCCATGGCAAAGCTGACTCCGCGGAATATCGACTTTGCCGAAGTCCACGACTGCTTCACCATCGCCGAAATCATCGCCGTCGAGGAACTAGGGCTTTGCGCCAAAGGCGAAGGCGGCCCCTGGAGCGAGACGCGCCAAAAGCCCATCAACCGCAGCGGCGGCCTGAAAAGCAAAGGCCATCCCGTCGGCGCCACCGGCGTCGCTCAAATCGCCGACGTCGCCCTCCAACTCCGCGGCCAGGCCACCGGCTGGCAACTGGAAAACGTCAACGTCGGACTCGCCCAAAATCTCGGTGGCAGCGGAGCAACCTCCGTTGTTACCATTCTCGGAAAGAACAACTGATCCCCATGAAACTTGCCTCACGGATGGACCGCATCCTTATCGAAACCGCCTTCGAAGTACTCGTGAAGGCCCGCGCCCTGGAAGCCCAAGGCAAAAGCGTCGTCCATCTCGAAATCGGCGAGCCGGACTTCGAAACCCCCGCCCACGTCATCGCCGCCGCCAAACAGGCCCTCGACGATGGCTGGACGCATTACGGCCCCACGCAAGGCTACCCCGATTTCCGCCAGGTCATCGCCACCCACGTCAGCGAAACCCGCGGCATCAACGCCGGTCCCGAGCATGTCTGCGTCGTCCCCGGCGGCAAGCCCATCATCTTCTTCCCCATGATGGCCCTGCTCGACGTCGGCGACGAAGTCATCTACCCCAACCCCGGCTTCCCCATTTACGAATCGATGATCCGCTTCCTCGGCGCCACTCCCGTGCCGATGCCGCTCGTCGAAGAACGCGGCTTCAGCTTCGATCTCAACCGCTTCAAAGACAGCCTCACCGCCAAGACCAAAATGGTCATCCTCAATTCGCCGCAGAACCCCACCGGCGGTGTCATCCCGGCCGAGGACATCAAGGTCATCGCCGATCTCGTCCGCGATCGCGATCTCATCGTCCTCAGCGACGAAATCTATTCGCGCATCTACTACGACGAAAAGCCCGCCTCCATCGCCTCGCTCCCCGGCATGCAGGAAAAGACCATCATTCTCGATGGCTTCTCCAAGATCTACGCCATGACCGGCTGGCGCCTCGGCTACGGCGTCATGCCCACCTGGCTCGTGGACCCCGTCAACAAACTCATGGTGAATTCCAACTCCTGCACCGCCAGCATGGTGCAACGCGCCGGAATGGCCGCGCTCACTGGCCCGCAGGACGCCGCCCTCGCCATGGTCGCCGAATTCAAAAGCCGTCGCGACGCCTTCATCGCCGGCCTCAACACGATCCCCGGTTTCCGCTGCCAGGTCCCGCAGGGCGCGTTCTACGCCTTTCCCAATATCGAAGGCACCGGCCGCACATCCAAGCAACTTGCCGATGAACTTCTATACGAGGCCGGCGTCGCCTGTCTCAATGGCGGCTCCTTCGGCGAGTTCGGCAACGGCTACGTCCGCTTCTCCTATGCCAATTCGCTGGAAAATCTGATGGAAGCCGTCGACCGCATGCGGAAACACCTGACCAGGTAAAACGCGCGCATGCGGCAACGATATACTGAGGGATTACTCCAATGGCCGGTCGATCCCTCCTCCTCGCCGCCGTGCTCTGTCTCGCCTCGTGCACCAGCATTGAGGAGAAACAAGCCATCGATCGCCTGCAACCATGCAAACACGCCGACGGCCCCACCGACGGCTACTGCGGTACGCTCGATGTCTTCGAAGATCGCGATGCCAAATCCGGCCGCAAAATTGCCCTGAAAATCGTCGTCTTTCCGGCTCTCAAACGCAGCGCCGCGAAGGATCCGCTGTTCTTCCTGGCCGGCGGTCCCGGCCAAGGCGCCGCCGATATCGCCGAGGCCGCCCGCGAGATGATGCGCCGCATCGGCTCCGATCGCGATCTCGTTTTCGTCGATCAACGCGGTACCGGCAAGTCCAACCCGCTCGAATGTAAGCCCACGAAGGAAGAGGAGGAGGACGACGACGCTAACGAAACCAAGGCCATCGCCCGCCTCCGCGCCTGCATGGAAAAGCTCCAGGCCAAAGCCGATCTCACCAAATACACCACCACCATCGCCACGGACGATCTGGACGACGTCCGACGGTATTTAGGCTACGGCACAATCAATCTCTATGGCGGTTCTTACGGCACTCGCGCCGCCATCGTCTACGCTCGCCGCTACACCGCCAATACCCGCGCGGTGATCCTTGACGGCGTCGCCCCCACCGACATGCGCCTTCCGCTCTACATGGCGCGCGACGGCCAGCGCGCCGTTGAACTCCTCTTCCGCGATTGCGCCGCCGACAAAGCCTGCAACGAACGCTTCCCCAACCTCCGCGACCGCCTCGAAAAGTTGCTGAGCGCCCCGGAGAAAAAGGTCCGCTATACGCACCCCCGCACCGGCGTCGAAAGAACAGCCGGCATCAAGCGCCTCACCCTCGGCGGCATCCTCTTCTCCGCGCTCTACTCCCCCAAAATGGCCGCGCTCGTGCCGCTCCTGATCGAGCAGGCCGAAAAAGGAATCTACACCGGCCTCTTCTCCCTCGGCGCTGCCTTCGATCCGCTGTCCTCCCGCATCGCGCAGGGAATGCATTTCTCCGTTGTATGTGCCGAAGACGCCCCGCGCATCGACCCCGGCTCCGTCCAACGCGAGACCGCCAAGACATTCCTCGGCGCCGAAATGGCGGAAATGCGCTTGAAAGCCTGCGAGTTCTGGCCGAAGGGCAAAGTGGACCCGGACTACTACGCCAACGCGCCCGTCGACATCCCCACGCTGATTCTTTCTGGCGAACTCGATCCCGTCACTCCGCCTTTCTGGGGCCGGCAGGTCGCCGGTAGTTGGAAGAACGCCCGGCATCTTATCGTCCCCGCTACCGGTCACGGCGCGGCCGGCGCGGGCTGCGTCCCCAAGCTATTGGCGCAGTTCCTAAACGACGGAACCGCCGCCAATCTCAATCCCTCCTGCATCGAACAAGTCAAGCGTCCGCCCTTTTTCCTCGGACCCGCCGGCCCGGATCCAATGCGATGATCCACGCCTACAATCTACGCAAACAATTCGGCAATGTCGTGGCCGTTGACGACGTTTCCTTCTCCGCGCCCGATGGCGCCGTCACCGGTCTCCTTGGTCCCAACGGAGCCGGCAAAACGACATCGCTTCGTATGGTCTACGGGCTGCTCAAACCCGCCTCCGGCAAGGTCGAAATCGACGGCATCGACGTCGCCGCCCGCACCCTGGAAGCCCAGGCCCGCATCGGCGTCCTGCCCGATATCTCCGGCCTCTATCAGCGCCTGACTGCCCGCGAACACATCCGCTACTACGGCAATCTCCAAGGCATTAAAGGCCCCGAACTCGAATCCCGCATCAATAAATGGGTTGAGGTTCTTGGCCTGGAAGACGTCATCGAACGCCGCGTCGCCGGCTTCTCCCACGGCGAACGAACCAAGGTCGCGCTTGCCCGCGCGCTCGTTCATAACCCTCAGAACATCCTCCTCGATGAGCCCACCAACGGCCTCGATGTCATGAGCACTCGCGCCGTCCGCGAACTCATTCGCCAACTCCGTTCCCAGGGCCGCTGCGTGGTCTTCTCCAGCCACGTTATGCAGGAAGTGTCGGCGCTCTGCGACCGCATCGTTGTCATCGCTCATGGCCGGGTAGTCGCCGAAGGCACCGCCGAGGAACTCCTCGCGCAGACGGGGATGACTTCGCTGGAAGACGCTTTCGTGCAACTCGCAGGCCCACACGGAGAGACCGCATGAACAACGTCTTAACGGTCGCCCGCAAAGAGTGGATTGACGGTTTTCGTGACCGCCGTGCCCTCTATACTTTGCTCATCGGCTCGCTGTTCGGCCCGCTCATGATCGGCTTCATGTTCAGCCAGATCGCCAGCCAGCGAAAAGGTGCGCAGGAGATCAAGATACCCGTCGTCGGCCGCGAGTACGCCCCGATTCTTGTCAACTGGCTCACCCAGCAAAGTGGCGTGGAAATCGAAGCCGGCCCCGCCGATCCCGAGGCCGCCGTCCGCGACCGCAAAGTCGATTTAGTCCTCGTTATCGAGAAGGATTTCGCCGAGAAGTTCCGCGACTCGCGTCCCGCGCCAGTGCAGGTCGTCTCCGATGCCACCAGCAACTCCACCCGCGCCAAAGTCTCCCGCCTGAACTCGCTCCTGAACGGCTTCAGTTCGGAGACGGGAAGCCTGCGCCTCATGGCCCGCGGCGTCAGCCCCATCGTCGCCAGCGCCCTGAAGATCGAACAGATTGAAGTCGCAACTTCGCAGCAGCGAGCCGCGATGATCTTCAACTTCATCCCCATGTTTCTGATTCTCGCGCTCTTCACCGCGGGCATGCCAATCGCCAGCGATTCAACGGCGGGTGAGCGCGAACGAGGCTCGCTCGAACCCCTCCTGATCATCCCGATACCCCGCTGGCAACTCGTCGCGGGAAAGTGGCTCGCCGCCACCGGCGCCGCGCTCACCGGCATGTTGTTGACCCTGATGGTGACGCTCGTCGTACTGTCTCGCCTGGCGCTGGAGGAACTCGGCATCCGCAACCATGTCGGAACCGCGCAGATACTCCTGATTCTCGCCGCTGTAATTCCCATGGTGCTGGTCTCCCCGGCGTTGCAGATGTTCGTGTCCTGCTTCGCCAAGTCCTTCAAGGAAGCCCAAAGCTACCTCGGTCTCCTGGTGCTCCTGCCCACTCTCCCCAGCATCCTGACGATCTTCTATCCCCTGACCAACCGCCCCTGGATGCACCCCATCCCAATACTCGGGCAGTACGCCATGGTGACGGAAATCCTCGGCGGCAAGGTCCCGCCCACGCTCTCGCTGATCGCCGCGCCCGTTGTCGCGATACTAATCACAGCGGCCCTGTTAGTCATGGCGACGAAGCTGTTCTCATCGGAGAAGATCATCTTCGGGCGGTAAGCTCAGTCGGTCTGGCGATGCGAGTTGTAGAGCGCAGGGATCGAATCGTGTCGCGAAAGGAACAAAAGCTTGGTGAATGGTTGGCTTCAATATCCATGCGTGGGCAGATGTCCTCCGCCCATTTGAATTTTTCAGCACCGACATTTTGCCAGCCTTTGCGGGACAGCGCATTTGCCCCACCGGGATAAACCGCATCCGCCAGCCGTTCCCAGGTACCACAAATACTGTCGTTCACGTAAGCAGAAAGGACGCCATCTTTTGCTCCTGGGTAAGCAGCTTTTACTGCGGGAAAATCCCCGAGCAGCCACGCTTCGCCCTCCTCAATTGCCAGACAAAAGCGAGTATCAGGTTGGGGATTACACTCTTCTAACAAAGCTTCCAATTCCTCCAGAAATCCGCTGGCGTTTCTGCCGTCCAAGTCACACACAATAATTACCACAGCCTCGTAGTCACTGCCGTAACCGTTGAATGTATTGCCGTATCCCCTCAGCAAGCGAGGTAAGTTCGCTAGAAGTATCCTCTTGTGGGGGTCCGTATTTGCTTTCATGGATTTAGGGATCCGACCTACTCCCTTATACGAAATTATGCGGAATGTGTCGTTCGGTCCCCTGAGCTGTGGAAAGAGTATCTCCAAGCAGCGTTTTCCCGAAAGATCCTCTGCGAGAATTTCAAAATGCATAACTTACCTCGCGTCGAGATAGTCGCTATACCACAGACCGCCGAGGGGCAACCCTTCCTTGACCATATTGGCGACCGTCGGATCGTCGCTGGCGCGCCTCACCTTTGAATAGCCGTCGTTCCCTTTCTCAACCACCCAGACTTCTTCTGGGTCAAGTGCATCGACGAAATACGGCTGGTGCGTTGTTACAAAGACCTGAGAACCTGACCTGGGGTTCATCGCATGGCCCCGAAATTCTCGCGCCAGCGTCTCGAGAAGCTTATGATAGAGCCCGTTCTCGGGTTCCTCGACACACAAAAATGGCGGAGGGTCCGGGTCCTCCAAAAGCAGTAGATAGGCAAAGATCTTTAATGTGCCGTCCGACATCTGCTGCGCGTAAAACGGATCGCGAAATCCCTTATCGTTGAATCTCAGCAGAAGTCTACCGTCGTCTGACTTTGTCGTGCTGATCTTGTAGATTCCAGGAATTTTCGTCGCGATCCGATCAAGAATTGCTTTGAATTTGCCTGAATACTCTCGTTCCATGAACTGCACGACATTGCCCAAGTTATCTCCGTGAATATTGAGATGCCGCTGGGGTCCCGCAAGCGGCAGGCTTCTCGCAGCGTCGGGCGTAAAGTAACTAAGGTACCAACCCTCAATAAAGCGTCGGAATGCTGAGATCCGATTGTGTTGTTTCAGGGCCCCCAACGTAGCAATTCCCAGCTTTCGTTTGTCGTCCAATTCTACAACTTCAGTTTCCCGGCTCTCTTCATTTCCCGCGGTTTGCTTGAGCTTGTCTAGATAGCCGACTAGGTCAAATTGGATTTGCCCCTCATCAATTTGCTGGCCCTCGGTATCCCCTCTCCACGCAACTCCTTTTCCTTCGTTGAGTATTAGGAAGGAGAACGGCCATCCATGCGCCTGCCCCTTGCGGCGCTGCCGGAGTCTCTCTTTTTGGACGTAGGGGCGTCCCGAAGAATCTTGATCGATGGATAGTTCATAAGTTATCGGGCGTGCGTTTCCGTCCTCTTTGTAATAAATTTCAAACTCGATAGGCCCGGCGGAACCCTTCGATTTGACATGTTCGAACCCGCCTCGCCCGCGAGCATCGAATGCCTCTTCAACACCATTTTTCAGACAATCTGCCACAAACCCAAATGCATCGAAGAGGGTACTTTTCCCTGCCCCATTCTTTCCAATTACCGCCGTCATCGGCGTCAATGGGCGGACCTTCTGCTGACTCCACACCTTTCCAAGCGTCACATCCCTAAGCGCTCGAAAGTTTTTGATTCTAATTCCTTCGATCCTAGCCATGCCAGTATTCTTCCAATCGATGTCGTTCGTCGGCTCTTAACGTTCTAAGCTTAACCCAAGCCCGCCGTGTTTCGTACTCGATACTCGCCCTGTGCTTAAGCTACCAAGTTGGTCGTACGGATCTCTGTACTTTCACAACTATTGTGCCGCTGTCGCGGCCGGCGCCAACTTAATCGCCGGAATCGCCGCGTCGCGGACAAGCTTGTTCAGAGCCGGTATGTCTTGATTCACGAGGGTATCGAGACGGCGGAGACGTCCGTTAACCTTCGTCGCCAGGTCCTCGAACACCTGATTGGACTGTGCCGTGGGAGCCGTGTCCGAACTCTGGACCACGCCAAGCAAAGCGGCCAGTTTGTTGTTCAGTTTGA
>Ga0105046_10018592_pt1 | contig 10570 bp, 7 predicted proteins | sample MAT03_FD_78385 | JGI IMG/M metagenome (GOLD analysis project Ga0105046, IMG submission 78385) | Freshwater microbial communities from Lake Fryxell liftoff mats and glacier meltwater in Antarctica - MAT-03 (megahit assembly) | ecosystem: Environmental > Aquatic > Freshwater > Ice > Liftoff...
AACTGGAAACTACTATCGCGCGCCTCGAAGTGTGCAAGCGATGTTGAGAGACCCAGAAATCGACTGTTCAGAGATAGCGCCGTAACTTTCGAATTCGTTTCGTGTTACAAGAGCTTCCCTGTTCGTGCCACCCCTCAACTCCACCGATTGTATCCAATTACCAAAGACGGTCAACGGTAGTTTTATTGCGCAGATTGCCCGTTTTTACGCAAATTCGGCGTTTTTATGGATAATCGGGAGGTTTCGGGTATTTAAGCCACGGTGATTTGCCGGGATTTTTCTTTCCGATTCGCCCAAACTGCGTTCTTTTCAGTCCTTCCTATTCTACGTTGCTGCGCAATATGAGTAGTCCGGCCTGTCCCAAGTCGTAATCCTTTTGCAGCGCGACATTGATGGTCGCCGCGTTTGTCGCTGTTGTAAAGAAACCCGAATCGCAGGATTAAACAGAAGAACGCAGAGAGAGTAGAGAATTGTGGTCAGCGTGTTCGTTGTCTCTGCGGCCTCCTGTTTAAAATATTCAGATACCGCCGAATTCGGAGTACTCGTACCTTGGATAATAGATATCAATTGAATTTGAACCAAGGAGGACACAGAGTTCACAGAGAATTGATCGAAGTCGTTGTAAGTCACCGTTCTTCTGAGTCACTTCGTGACCTCAGTGAACTCCGTGTTGCAAAATCAACCTGAATCGCACACATCGGACAGTTTATGTCCGCTCGATGAAAAATCGGGCGCTGCTATCTCCGCTCTCTAAAGGAAGTCTCGTCTTGACTGCATCACTTTCCATTTTGACAGATTCCAAAGAATCGACCGAAGCTTCCGTTTATGATCGCTACTCAGCAGCATCACGACAAGTTGAACCGGCGTTGTGTTGTCCCGTGAGCTATGCGGGCCAGTACCTGAAAGCCGTGCCACAGGAAATTATCGAAAAGGACTACGGCTGCGGAGACCCGAGCGCGTGGGTCAACGCAGGAGACACTGTGCTTGATCTGGGCTCAGGCGCTGGCAAGCTGTGTTATATTATGTCGCAGGTCGTCGGACCAAACGGAAAAATCATCGGCGTCGATTGCAATACCGACATGTTGGCGCTGTCCAGAAAGTACCGTAGCGAAGTCGCTCAGACGATCGGTTACAGCAATGTCGAATTTCGTTACGGCATGATTCAGGATCTGCAACTTGACCTCGATCGCCTTAATGAACGCCTTGCCGAAAAGCCGGTTCAAAGTTCCATCGACTGGATCGCCGGACGCCAGATCGAAGAGCGACTGCGACACGAACAACCGCTGATTTCCAGCGACTCGATCGACTGCGTGGTTTCTAACTGTGTACTGAATCTGGTACGTCAGCAGGATCGCCGCCAGTTGTTCGCCGAAATCTTTCGCGTGCTGAAACGCGGCGGCCGAGCGGTCATCAGTGATATCGTGAGCGATGAAACGGTTCCTGATCAAATGCAGCAGGATGGATATCTCTGGTCCGGCTGTTTGTCCGGTGCGTTTCGCGAAGACCTGTTCCTTGAGGCGTTTGCCGACGCGGGATTTCACGGTATGACGATCGCCAAACGACAGTCAGAACCATGGCAGACAATCGAAGGGATTGAATTTCGATCCATGACTTTGATCGCTTGGAAAGGTAAGGATGGTCCGTGCCTGGATCGCAATCAAGCCGTTGTCTACAAGGGGCCGTTTCGCCGCGTCGAAGACGATGATGGGCACACGTTCGTTCGTGGCCAGCGGATGGCGGTGTGTGAAAAACTGACTCGCTTGATTCAGCAGCCTCCTTACAACGGGATGTTCGAAATCATTGAACCGCTGAAGGAGATCCCTTTGGATGCCGCGTTGCCTTACGACTGCCGCCGTCTCAAGATTCGCGATCCCAAAGAAACCAAAGGATCAGGATTCAACGCTACGATCACAGGTACGAATGCCTGCTGCAACAGTGATGAACCGTGCTGCTGAGTGTTCAACAGAATCATTGACGCCAATTCTTCAACTCGGAGCTAACGTGCCTGTGTTATCGCTTCTTCGACAGGGAAATCCGCTCGCCAGCGCAGCACTTCAGCGTGAGCTGCTGGAAAGCGACGCGAGGATTCCAACGTTCCAATCGGCCATGGAGAATCATGGATTTTCCTCATTGCAAAGCGGGCAATTGACATCGCTTCAGATCAACGTGGGAAAGCTGTGCAATCAGACGTGTCGACACTGCCACGTCGATGCCGGTCCGGATCGTCGTGAACTCATGACAAAGGACAATTTCCTGCATTGCCTGCGACTGCTGACGGAATCGAATATCCAGACTGTCGATATTACCGGGGGTGCCCCGGAGATGAATCCACTGTTTGAGTGGTTCGTGAAAGAAGTTCGTCAGCTTGGTCGCCATGTAATCGATCGCTGCAACCTGACCATTCTGACAGCAGCTGGATTCACACACCTGCCACAGTTTCTGGCCGACCATCAGGTTGAGGTCATTGCTTCGCTGCCATGTTATCTGGAAGAGAATTGCGACGCCCAGCGCGGTGAAGGCGTCTTTCAGAAATCAATCTCTGCACTTCGATTGCTGAATGGTCTCGGTTACGGCCGGGATAACTCGGAGCTGAAGCTATCGCTCGTCTACAATCCCGTCGGCCCGTCACTGCCGCCGAATCAGCAAAAGCTGGAACAAAGCTATCGTGATCAATTGCGGCAGCGATTTGGCATTGAGTTCAATCATTTGTACACAATCACCAACATGCCGATCAGCCGATTTCTGGACGATCTGCTGCTGTCTAAGCGGTACGAAGAATATATGACGCTGCTGGTGAATTCGTTTAATCGCGACTCTGTCAGTAACCTTATGTGCCGATCAACGATCTCTGTCGACTGGCAGGGAAATCTCTACGATTGCGACTTCAATCAGATGCTCGAACTGCCCTTGCAGGAATCTCTTCCGCGTCACATCCGCGATGTTCAGATTTCGGACCTGGAAAATCGCTCGATCACTGTCGGACGACACTGCTACGGTTGCACTGCCGGCGCAGGTTCAAGTTGCACGGGATCATTGGTCAGCAATTAACCCCTCTCGCGCGAAGGAAAATCACCTCCAATTGAACACACGAAACACGCCTTCACGTTGTTTAATGCGTTCCGGAAGTGCCAGCAGTCGATCTCGAAAGAATGCAAGGATCAATCCAAATCCGAAAATTGTTCCTCCGCCGATTGTGATCGCCAATGCCACAGCGTTTAATCGGCTCCATGGGATAAACAGCAGCAAGGTCACGAAGTAAAGCGCCGTCATGGCACTGCCGACCATTGTTGTGGACTTGAGCTGAAACAGAATCCCCGTCGCCAGCAAAGCAACACTGACAAACAAAAATCCAAACTCATTCAATGGATAAAACACATTGTTTCCGCGATCAATCCATGTCGCGATTGCCAACGGCACGCTCGCCAGAACAGAGCCAAACAGCAGACTCATGCTGACAAGATCGGATTGCTGATCCTGCTCCTTGTACCAGCCATAATGACCAACACCCAACAGCAAAAGTCCCGCAAGAACAGCGAACAGTTCCAGTTGCTGCCATGGGTTGAGTTCGATCAGTTTATGAATCGCCAGCAATAGTACGACGGCCTGTCCGATAGTCGTGACGATATACCAGCGACGACCGGTGGGATGCTGTGTCACCAGGATGGCCAACATGCTGATTCCCAGCATCACCAGGCAGTAGCCCGCGAATGTCCAGTCAATTCCAGCGTTGGCGCTCGTTGAAGACATCTCTTCGCTGGCGATGCGGCTGAGTCCGTAAAATACCGATGAAATGAATGCCAGACTCAATAAAGCATTCGCGGATTGAAACAATGCTTCCGCAAGTGGAGCGGCTGCCGTTTGTTCCAGCAATGACATCCGATAAGCGACCAGCATTCCCAGACCGATCACCGCGAATACCAGGATGTATGTCTGAGTGCCCAATGCAAAATATGCCAACACCTGCCAGAACGCGGCGCTGGCCATAAAGCTGGAGAGATAAACGCACCACTGCTGACGTCGAAAATATGTTGCCAGTCCGTAGAACACGGCGGCTTCAGCAAAGAACAAGGCCAGCGACAGATGCAAAGTTCGAACATCCGGCCCGCTTCCAAACGCTTCAAAGGCCGATGCCAAAGAAGAAACAAGCATCACACCAGCCGACGCATGCGCAACCCACAGCAGTGGTTTCGCTGGTGATCGGTCGCCGTACAACTTTGCGGCCACAAGATACGCAATCGGAATCAGCATCATGATCGGAGCATGACTCTGCCAGCGATTCAGACCCAACGCCGACAGTGTCGCCACAGCCGCAACCATCGTGGCCGCACCGGTGGCAAAGAAGTACCATGTCATCAGACTCGGCGACACATTTCGATACAGATGCGCGCCCACTCGACATGTCACAGCGGTCAGCAGCATTGCTCCGACAAATGCCCATCTCGGCGCTTCGTCGGCCCACACGGCCTGCAGTCCGAAGTGATCCAGATAGACGACAACACCCATCAGCACTGGCAGCAATCCAAGCAGAAGTCCGAACACCGGCAATGAACGAGTGTAGGGATTGTCTTTGCCCAGCAGATGACGCGTCAGATGACTCAGCAGCGACGTAACTGCCAGAATCGCAATAATCGCATCAACACCGAGTTTCAGATTCAGAATCCGGACGATCAGTACTTCAGCCCACAACACCGTAACGGCAGCGATATGGATGAAAATACCGCGTTTGCAAACGGCCAGATCTGAATAGACATAACCATAAGTTCCGGCAAGAACCAGAACGAGCCCCAGCCACCGCAGCCTGTCAGAAATCGGCGATGGCGTTGCATGAAGTGCTTCATAGACTGGCTTGAACCAGAAAGGATACAGCCAGTCCCCAGCCACTTGAGCTGCCAGTACAAGAATCAGCCCCACCGCCAGTTGCACATGCCCCGACCAGAAAAACGCCATCCCGAATTTTGCTCGAGTAAACGACCCTTCCCCGATCACGAACGCACGTTCCAGATGAATGCCGATCAAACCCAGCACGACGAGCATCGTCGCCGGCGATGCGATTTCCCAGAAACGCTGCGGCGATGGTTGCAGGTCCGCCAGAAACAGCAAACCTGTCATCGCTACGCCAGCGCTGAACACATAGACGAAGAGTTCATCCTTCAGAATCACGGCTGACACCGCGTACAGCGCGCTGATCAATACAGCACACATCCAGAGATGCCCATCGATTGTGATCAGATCATTCCCATGACAATACCACAGATTCAATGGCATCACGAGACACGATAATAACGCCAACGCCTTTCCGGCCAGTTGATATCGCGTGTAGTGAATCGTCGCCAGGCCCACCGCCAACAGCAGGATATTGCTGAACGCCAGAATTCCCGCCATCACCGGGGGTGTGAAGTAGTTATTGATCCACAGCAGAATCACCAGTCCCACCACCATCAGCGCGCCGCCGAGACCAAGCAGACACTGAATGCTGCGCGGGTCGAGGATAATTTCCAGCAAGCTCCGACGCGGTACTGCGGGCGGCTTTGGAATCGGTTCACTTGCGACGGCGGCCGTCTCCGGTGTTTTGAATGGCCGTGCTCTGCCCTGAGCCGAAGGAGTACACTGAATTGTCAGACTCCGTTCTGCAATTCCTTCCTTTTGAAGTTGCCGCCGCACCGCGTTGAGTCGTTCATCGGAATCAGCCTTCAGAGCATGAAACTGAGACAGCGATATTCTTCCCCGGGAACGCAGATCAAGTAGCAATTCATTGACATACATCGCCGCTCGATAGCCACGGACACCGGCTGTTTCGCCGGTCTGCCCCGGCAGAAAACCTGGCACCTTCGGCATGGCCGCGTTGTTGCTGGCATCCTGTGAATAGATGCCATACTGAGCCTGCAGATTGGCGACAATTTCCTCCCCGTGCGCCCGCGTGAGCTTGCCGCGTTCCATCCATTGTTCACAACACTTTTGAGCTGTTCGCACGGCATCCAGCAATGCAGCCCAGTTCAATTCATTTTCGACATTCGCCATGGTGATCGCCTGTTGGTCGTCGTTGCATGTATTCCATCGATTGGCAATGAGTGAGTCATGCCACTCGTCATATTCGCCGCGCGATGGCGGCATCGTAACGATTGGCCATGGAAAGGAACAACGCTGACAAGACTCGTGTTCCACCGCCGTTGGAATGATAGATCGGGCGGCCAAGCACCAGTAGACTACCCAGGCAACTCAACCAAATGCTCGCTGCGAGAATCTGATTCCACTTAAACGATTCGGCCTACGAAATTCCGCAGTCGCTTCCATTGACTTCGGATGATCGACGCAGGAACGGAACCATTTGCGAAAGTGCACCCAATCATAGTCAGTAGATGGATGACCGCGTAATTCTGCCATCTCTCGACGCTACGGCATTCCAGCGGAATCACGTCGCACTGCCTGACTCTGTTTTTCGAACCAGCGCAAATTGAACCTCTGCACGATTACACGAGATAAATGCTTTGGCTCCAAAGGTTTTGGTAGCCATAGCTGAATTGCGAATAGGCACAAACCCGCAGTTCGCAACTGATCGGCACGGTGTCGTGCTCGGTTCCAATTCTGACAGCCACGCGGCTTAGTTTAGTTTAACGGGCTTCACCGCGCACTTTCGGCATACCGATTCCGAATCCGTTTGTCTTCGTGTGTTGAGATGTTGCAACATTGGCCACGAAGCACGCGAAGAATCTCCCGATTTCAAAAACTGAAGACACATTTATTGACCTATGGTTCCTTCTGGAACGCTCGCCGTTCACTGACCAGGTCGTAAATCCAAGTTCGTTTTTCAGGTCGAGGGAAACCTGCCATGGGAAGTATCCCGGAACAACCACAAACGCTGAAAGCGATGATACGGCGCCGGCGTGCTCGGCGAATCTCGCTTCCGGTCGAGGTTCAACTCCGTTTCGGAAATGGCACAACGGCGGCCGTCATTCGTGATGTGTCGTTCAGCGAAGAACCGGACTCCCCATTTATTGGTATCGGAATTTTCCACAATACGCCGCTGCCTTTGGAGGAATCCCTGAAATGCCACACAAACACTCATACGGACATGTTGCCAGCGGAATCATCTGTTGTCCTGCTGTGGACACGAGATTTCGGCGGTGACGGTTTTCTAAGTGGCGGACGAATGCAGAAGTGCGTTCCGGCGTACAGCGACGATGTCGAACCAGCCACAGATGACGCTCGCAATCATGCAACTTCTGAACAGATGGCAATGTGATCGATGACGACAAATGCTCCCACAAATCATGAAGCGAAATCACGCGCATCCACGCAGGTGGCAGCGTGGAAAGACGACATCCAGTCATTCTTCGATCGCGATTGGAATCGACTGCGGACACTCATCATGGAACTGGAACAAGAAACGTGGGGCGACGATTCATCAGTTGAACTGAATGGTGCTCAGGGCAACCATCGGAATTCTGTTCCGCCGCCTCGCGTCGCCGATTCGTCAGGCGAGCAGAACCCTTCAAATGACACAAATGCCGAACCAAAAATCGTGATCAAAGATCGATTGACGGAACTGGCAGAGCAAATTGAACGACGACTGCAAAACGCAAATATGGATGGAAGTCAGGCCCGTGGATAAGTTCAATCATCAATTCGAAAGCAATGTCGGCCTGTCAATGCCGACAGCGACTCACTGCGTCTTTCGCCGCGGCGGCATTTGGCTGGCGTTGCCGGCCATTGCTGTTCGAGAAGCCATGTTGCGTCCGGAAATCGTCTTTGTCCCCGGAACTCCCTCCAGCTTCGCGGGATTATGCCATGTTCGCAGTGAATTCATTCCTGTTCTGAATCTGGACTCCGTGCTGTCTGAATGCGACAGCTCCAGCGATCAAGTCCTGCTCATGATGGACGACGCTGACGGACCATGGGCAGTGCTGGTGGATGAAGTCACATCACTTCAAAGTCTTGAAATCTCCGACGCACCAGCTGCTGATCTCTTTGATCCCACATGCGCGGTCGTGGGATGGGCCACGCTCGGAAATACGGTGATAAAAATTCTTGAACAATCTCGGATTCGAAGTTTCGCAGAACAACATCTGGCAGAAATGTGGCAGTCGTCAGAACTGCTTCATCCTGGATCTGCACGACTGGAATCGAATTCACGAACGTAGGCGAGACATGACGGTAACGGCAACATCATTGCGAAGCGTCGGAGAATTTTTATGAGTTTTCGAATTCAACTTGGCTTGACCCATCTTGCAACGGCCGTGATAGCCGCCGTCTGTGCATGGTACGGACATCAAACATCGGGGTTCAACATGCTCATGCTGGTCGCAATGATTGGCGTGGCAATCCCTGCTGTGATTGCAGTGACTCTGTTTTCACGCAGTCTGCGACGCATGGAGTCGGCTTTAAGCGATGCTCACAGCGAAGACGTTTCTTCAGGAATTACGGAGCTCGATCAGTTGGCTGCACGAATCATCGCACAGCAGCAGCGTCAGCGAAAGCTGGTAAAAAATGTGGACGATCTGATGCGCCAACTTGGACATTCGGAAAGAAGTTCAACCTCGGGAAACAAGGGGACTGAAAATCTGCGACTAACGGATGTGCTGGGCCAATTGTCGCGATCGACGGCGAAGAGTGTCGGCGGAATTCTGGCGTTGGGAACGGACATCGCAAAGGGCGCTCACGATACGCATCGCGGTGCCGAACAACAGATTCATTCGATCAATAGTGCGATCAACGCGGTCGAATTGCTGTCGCAGAGAATTGATGCCATCGGCAGCGATACCGATGCTGTCAGTGCTTCTGCAAAGGATGCTGCTGATCGAGCCGACAGCGGACTTGCTTTGATCAGGGAATTGGTTCGCGGTATGCACTCCATTCGCACACACGTGGATTTTACGGAGAAGAAAGTCGCATCGCTCAGCCAACAGTCAGAACAGATCGGTTCGATAGTGGAGATGATGGGAAGCATTTCAGCCAGAACAGATATGCTGGCGTTAAATGCTTCCATCGAAGCAGTGCGTGCCGGACAGGAAGGCCGAGGCTTTTCAGTGGTGGCCGAAGAAGTTCGGCGGCTGGCTGAAAGCACCGCGACAGCCTCACGCGATATTGCTGCGTTGGTGGATGCTATTCAGGCTGAGGCGCAGGATACGGTTCTGGCGATGACGGAAGAACGTCATCAGGTTCTGGACGAGATTCGCCGAGTCAGCGAAGCGGGCTCAACACTTGAAAATATTCGGCATTCATCCATCGCTGCTGCAGAACGTTCGCGGCAGATCTCGGGATCAACGGTGGAGCAGCTGCAGCGGACTCAGGAAGTTGTCCGAGCCATCCAGCAGGTTTCAACAATTGCGGCGACTATTCGTGATCGCAATGAAAACATGCGGCACAAGACCACCGACCTGGCAGAAGCAGCACAGGATCTGGAAGAATGCTTTTCGCCGATGTATCACTTCGGTGAGTCGGAGATTCAACCTTCTGCTCGAAAACTGAATCTTAGGTCCGGCAACACTGCGGTGAAGCGGCGAGGTGTCTCAGAAATCACCGAGGAACTGTTTGAAGCCGTTCAGGGCGGGGAGTTCGGAAAGTGAAAGACTCCAGGAATACAAATCCGGAAATGGAAGCAGCGCTGCGAGACGATCTTCGCCAGCGATTCGTTCTCATCGCGCAATGCGCTGCAGAAGAATCAGGCGACGCAAGCGATGAAACAGCGCTCGCCGCCATGATGATGGCTGATCTACTGGCGGTAGCGGCGATGTTTCGCGAGCACTCGACGACCAGCGAGCGAGCAGACGAAATTATTGAGTTCTGCCAACAGCAAGCATTGCCGATTCTCGCCGACACGGGAGCAGAAGGCCGACGGACGGAGCTGGTCACGGAAGCCACGAATCGCTGGAGCGAATATCTGCTACTGCTCTCGCCCGAAGAACGGCATACATGCCAATCGCCAAACGGCTGGAACAATTCGAACGAAAACGGCTGGGGTGAATCGCTGGCAGAGGACCGAATCGGCAGTATAAGCGATGCTGAAGATGCCTTTGAAGAAAGGAGCGTGAATCAACGCCACACGCCAGTCGATATGGCCGGAATTCTTGCTTCGCTGTCGGGCGCAGGAGCTTCATTGGCTGCAATCGAAATGCCTTCCGCCGACGCAGTTCCGCATCCATGCGACAATGTTCAGCTGGGATCTCCGGGCGAACTTGAAACGATCGACGATCCTGAAATGGTGGCGGCCTATGCAGACGACGCACAACAGTGCATCGCGGAAATGGAGGCATCGTTGCTGTCACTCGAATCGGGACAAAACGCCGACGGAGCGTTGAGGAATTTCTGTCGCCAGCTCCACACGCTCAAGGGCGCATCCGGCACGGTCGGTCTTACCCAGCTGGCCAAATACCTGCATGACCTTGAAAGCGACATCGAGCAGACGGACGAAAGTGACATCAATGTTGATCGTCTGCTGGCATGCGTGGACACAGTTCGCGGCCAATTGACCGCTCTTGGCATTTCGGATGCAGGCGGCACTATGGTGAGTGCCCCAGAACAGAAACCTGTTGCCGCAAAGCCGGTTGCCGCACAATCAGCTCCACCGCCGAAG
>Ga0105046_10018593_pt1 | contig 10570 bp, 6 predicted proteins | sample MAT03_FD_78385 | JGI IMG/M metagenome (GOLD analysis project Ga0105046, IMG submission 78385) | Freshwater microbial communities from Lake Fryxell liftoff mats and glacier meltwater in Antarctica - MAT-03 (megahit assembly) | ecosystem: Environmental > Aquatic > Freshwater > Ice > Liftoff...
GCCTGAAATAACATGTAATTATATAAAATTGCAATATATCTGTTGATTTTGTGGATTTCTCTGAATAAAAACGACCGATGACACCTTCGGTAGCTGCAAAACCCTATCTGGACACCCAAGGGGTTGGATGCCGTCTTTCAATGGATACCTCCCTACAACCTTGGAAAAGAAGCAGAGCATTCCTTGGAGTGTCATTGGGTTTAAAACGCACGCTTAACATCATGGTGGCATCCAGCTCTCTTTGGGCTGGCGTTTTCGCTATTGGGGCTGCCGAGTCCCGACCTCCCGAAAGCACATCCTCTTCACTCGGTGTCCCCATCGAGATTCTGGAGCCACCACAAAGGCAGGTTCCACTGCGAAAATTTCCCGTGCAGACCGGGCTTGTGTTCCGAAAGAACGAACTGATTTCAGAAAATCACGGCCGCTTGGTAAACGAGAAGGGGATCTCCGTTCCCAACGAACGAAAGGTGATGCAGTATTGGCAGGATGGTTCGGGCTCGATCCGCTGGCTGCTTCTGCGATTTAAAGCGGATGCTGGCGAAAAATATTTTTTCCGCCTCCCACCCAACCAAGATGCCGAGGCCGATGACGGGGCTGAGCCCGTTCCAGTGGTCTCCACACCAGACCGCCCGCTGGGTTGTCTGGAGAATAACCAGATTGTCGTGGATACCGGCTCGCTCCGCATCGAAATCCCCGTGAATTCAGCGACATGGGATTTGGCGGTGTTTGTCGGGAAGGATCGTCGAATACTCTCGGGTGGTGGTCCGGTGCTTGAGACCACGGAGGGTCTAACAGTAGGCGGGCCGTACTCGGCAACTCTGGAAGAAAATGGGCCGCTTCAGGCGACCGTTCGTATTCGTGGCTTCCAGCGGTCGAGCAAGGGCAGATCTGTGGCCGAAATTGATCTGCGGTTGGTCTGTTACAAGGATGAGTCGTTTCTTCGTGTGTATCATACGATGACCTGGATGGTTCGCTCCCCGGAAATCGGCATTCGCGAGTTGGCGTTCCGCCTTAATCTGCCCTCCTTGGGTAAGGAAAACTTCCTTGTCGGGGTCGGGAATTCGCCGGAGATTTCTGATACGCTTACCTTGGGGACGACTCTTCGTGTTGCTCAATCTTCACCAACCGAATTTTCAGTTTTCAAAAACGGCGTGAAAATCCCAAAAGAGGGTCAGCTCAACGGCTCCGCGTCAATTGAAACAGGGACAGACCGTGAACTTGCCGTGAGTCTTCGGGATTTGTGGCAAATGTATCCAGCGGGCTTCACTTTTGCGCCTGGAGTTCTCCAGGTCGATTTCTGGGCGGCAGGCGTCGCTGGCGGCACGTTTAGCTATAAGGACGTCATTCCCGAGCCAATTTATTCGCACCCGGATTGGCTGCGTTATGCCTGGTCGAAAGAAGCTGGCCATGCCGTCTCGGAATGGGAGACCAATCCCTATTGGGCTCACACTGCCGAAGGAGCGGCCCGAACCCATGAGTTTACAATCTTTGTGCATGAGCCTGCCTCGCTCCGGACCGCTGCCGAAATTCATGATCTGACCCAAAATCCGCCCGCACCCCGCCAAGATCCGGCGTGGGCCATGCGGGTACCCGTGCTTGGGTTTACAATCCCGTCCACAGGCAGTGTCGGCCATGAAGACATCGAAAGGGCCATCGAAACAATCGGTCGCATGTCCATCTCGCGCTGGGTGGACGGTGGCAATTACGGGTTCTGGCGTTTTGGGATGCAGCGTTGGGGGGGGCCGACCGCCACTGATGGTCTTTACCGTTGGTTTGATGGAGTTCAATACGATCAGCAGATGATTCCCCTTCTTCTGTTCATGCGTGGAGGGGACCGGAGTTTCTTGCTCGAGGCGGAACGCACATCCCGTTTTGGCATGGATGTTGCCACAAACCACTACAACACCCGTAACGTTGAGGCCGGATATCAAGCCGGTGGCAGTTGCCTCCCGTTTCCCTGGCTGCCCCTCCATTTGCACAAACATATAAAAATCCACTTTCTCCAATATTACTATCACCTTACCGGTGATTTGCGAACACGCGATGTCATGGATACCGTTATCAAAGGTGCATTATGGGCCGGAAACAACAACGTGAGGCCGGAGGGCGACCCTCATCGCCATGGAAACGCGCGTGAACTCTTCGCTGGAAATTTGCTTTGGCCCGCGATTTGGGAGGAAACCGGGAGCGAAGAAGCCCGGAAGTTTTCCGACGAGTGGGCGAACCTCACTGTGGACCGCGAGTTCGATGCGGAGTCAGGGGTATTTGCCTCCCCGAGGGTCCATGCGGTCACCGGATCCGTATATCAGGATGTTGTTTTTGGACGGCCGAAAATGGCAGCCGCCCTTCTGCAATACCTGAAGACGGTCGGGTTTCCGGATTTGGCCTACGGCGGGATTACAGACCCGCCCGAATCCATCGCGTGCCCCTGGGCGTTCGAGAAAACGGGCGATTCCAATTATTTGGCGAGGCATGCCACCTTGGCCCAAATCATCGCCGATACCGTTCCCGTCCTGACACACCCTTTGGAGCAGACCGAAATCGGAATCACGGGAAATGCCCTCTTTCGAAATTATCTATTCCCCATGCTGACGGGCCTCGAATCGATGCGGTTGCTCGAAGCCGGGGCTCCCTTGCCCATTGGTCGCCTGATTCTGGCTTCGGCGCTGAACCCTTCGGACAGGCCTTCCTTCGTCGTGCGGGTTTCCCCGGGACAGCCCATCAAAATTCGAGCTCTTGTTTTATCGGAGAATCTTTCCATGCCGGAACTCAGGCTGCAACGCCCCGTTGAATTCCGAATCAAGGACGACGCGGGACGTCTGCTTCAAACGATGATTCTTGATACCCAAACGCCTTCCCAACCCGGTCATGAGCTGATCTTTTGCGATACCGCAACCATAACTCCGCCAGGCGGACAATTGAAGATCGAGGTGAAAGGAACCGAGCCGCGCACTTTGGCTGGGATCGACACAACGCTGCCGCAGGCCCTCTTGCTAGAAAACAAGCCTGTTGCCATGATGGGGTTGGGCGGGCAGGACGGGCCGGGAGTCCGGCTCTATCTCAAAACGAAACAAGGGCCCCTCGCGATCCGAAACCTTCACAATACGCCCTATACCATTCGCGATGCGAAGACCGGTGAAGAACTGTTTCATTCTACCTTGCCGGTTCCCGGCGAAGAAAGTCACCAGTTCGGAGCAGAACGTATCTTGGCTTTCACCTTTGGAGCGAAGGCAAGCTACTTCCATTTTTCCGGAGGGATTGAGCCGCTGCTGACGTCTTCGGCAGAATGGTTTGAAACCTCAGACTGACCATGTCCGACTCCTCTAATAGCCCGATCCTTAAACGCGGTTTGCTGCGCGACGATGAAGTGCGCATGCGTGCCGCTTTCACTTTGCTGGAACTGCTGGTTACCATCGGTATTGTTCTGGTGCTGGCTGCGCTCCTGTATACCTCGTTGGCCAAAATCCGGCTCTCCGCCGACAAGGCGACCTGTGCCAGCAATCTCCGAAACATCGGCATCGCCACCTTTGCGTATGTCGGAGACAACAACGGATTTCTTCCAGTGGCCCACAATACCACAAGCGGGGAAGGATATTGGGATTTACCCGTTGGTGCCTGGTATGTCGCCTTAGCACCCTATCTTGATGTGCCGGTCCGCGCCGCACCCCGTGACCTCGGGGACCCGCCGCCGGGATCTGGGATCAGCCGACCGATCGTTTTCACGTGTCCGAGTCATAAAATTGTCTTTCCGCATGTGAGGCCGGTTTCCTATGCCCCGGTCATAAACTCGGCGGCCAGAGCACCTTGGATTGATAACCAATTTCGCCGTGGCCGCCTGACATCCGTGCTGAATCCCTCCAAAAAGATATGGATTCAGGACTCATCGTCGGCCAACGTGTACAACGATAATGGTGGGAATTACTCCATTCCGGATGGTCCGGCCTATACGCCGTTTCTGCGGCATGGAAACGCCGTGAACGCCTTATTTTTTGACGGTCATGTCGAAAGCATTCCGTTTGATCGAGTTTCCCCAACTGCTCCCAACACCGAGAGTCCGTTGATTTACCGTCCTTACGAATGAAAACTTGCGCTCTCGCCTCTATCCCCATGGCTCCCCATCCCGAACTGGTCATCATCCGACCCGAGCCTGACTGGCTGGCACTCAAGGCGATCGCGCGCCTGCTGGAACTCGGAGTTCATTTTAACTTTGGCGAAGGATATGCTCTGCCCCGGAGGATCACGCCGGAAATGGTCTCCGCCAGGGTGATCCTGGCCCCAGCGGGCTGTTCCGATCTGGCGCCCCCCGGTGTCCGCTTGATTCGCTTTTCAGATGCGGATTGGGGCAATGACACCAAGATCGAGAGGTTGCCGGTCATTATGGGATTGCAAATCAACAATCCGGACATGTGGAAGCGTTTGGATTCTCTTTCCCCGAAGGAACGGATCGTTCCGGCCATTCGACGGATTCATTCCGAAAGAATCACCCGTTGGAGCGATGTCGAACGCTACCATCTGGAGTGCCTGCTTTTAAGCGAAGAGATTGGGGAGAAACCTTTCGGTGAAAGCGAAACTGTGAGGTTCGTTGAGCGGGTGTTGTCGCTCTGGCCGGAACGGGGCTCCAGTTGTGACGAGGTGGCGGTCACGTATCCGCTGCTCCAATTTGCACACATTACAGACGCGCCTCTCCTCCTGGAACGGTGCCGCCGACTTATCGATGACTTCCTGGCGAATGCCTCTTTGTTTCGGGGGGTCTTCTCGAACTTTACTTCCTCCCGGGAAGCCGGCGCTTTGCGCTCGGAAATCGCCTTTCAGGTTTGTCCCGCCCTGGTGCGTCTTTCGAGGCTAACGAATGAATCGCGTTACGAACAAATCGCGCTCGAACAAATTTTGCGCATTGATGAAGCTCTGGCCGACCAGGATACGGGACTTTGGTATCTTGGCACCGGAGCAAGCGGCAGGACTCCGTCCCTTTGGGCGCGAGGTTGTGCATTCCAGTTGCGGGCTCTTGTGGATCTTATCACGGACGGTTCCGAAACCATCCGGCTGCGCTTGCTTCCCCTCTTGCAGAGAGCTAGCCGTTCCCTTGTGGAGTTTCAGAACCAAGAAGGCGCTCTTTTTCAGGTGGTCAATGAGCCGTTCACCAGGTCCGAGATCAGCGCGACGGCCTGGATGACAGCGGCTCTGAGCAAGGGAATCCGGCTGGGGTTGATCGGAAGTGAATTCCAAAAATCCGTTGAAGCTGGATGGACATTCACCTCCAGGCGCATGTGGGATGGTCTCTGTACCTCAATTTGCGGCGCGGTCACGGTTTCCTTCGATCCCCACTACTATCGTTCGCGGATTTTTCTCGGGCCAAGCTACGGTCATTTTGCGCTTCTTGCTGCCTTGGAATATCAGCTTCTTGACCGAACCCGCTCATCTGCATGAACTCCGCATTTCTTACACCCGCAAAGGAATTGCGCTCACGGCTGGCATCTAGCCGCCCGGCCTCCTCGCATCATCTGTTCGGGCTGGGTCCGCTATTGCGGAAGCAGTTTGCGAGCCGGACTTGGGATCGTTCGTTGCTTCATTGCCCGGATGCTTCCTTTGAGGAATGGAAGCAAAACGTCAAGCCTTGGTTCGCCGAATGCCTTGTTGTTCCCAGCAGCCTTGGCGAGCCGACGGATGCCGTGGTGGTCGGACGCGAAGAGTACGACGGGTACGTCGTGGAACATATCGAATTTACCGTAACGCCCCCGTTACGGGCACCGGCAACTGTGGTCATTCCTAAAAACGGCCGCAAGCGGCATCCCGCAATTGTGACCCTTCATTGCATGGGGGGCCTTCGGCTCTATGGGCGGGAAAAGCTTCTTGCATTTCCGGAGGAGCCGGAATACCTCACCACGTATCGCCAGACCTACTACGGCGGTCGCTCACTCCAAGTGGAATTGGCCCAAGCCGGATTTCTTTCAATTGCGATCGACGCGTTTAATTTTGGCCAGCGCACCACCGGAGCTTATGAGCGACTTGAATTCGGTGCTTGGCGATCCGGATTGTCGGGAGAGCAAGTCGCGAAATTTTCCTTTGATACCGCGATGACAGAAGAACCCCAGGCACTGCGGGCTTTGCAAACTATTGGGCTTGATATCGCTTCCCTGACGGCCACTGACGATCTTCGTACGGTTGATTATCTGGTGCAGCGCGACGATGTTGATCCAAAACGCATCGGTTGCACGGGTCTCTCCTTTGGATCGTTCCGAACCAATTATTTGGCTGCGCTGGACGACCGCATTCGTGCGGCGGCCAGCGTATGCTGGTTGAGTTCGCACCGGGGCATCGTCGATTACAATATTCTTGGAGCGATGGGATTTTTTGCATTGCCCCCCCGCATGTATCAGGACTTCGATATGGCGGACATCGTTGCCCTGGCAGCACCCAAACCATTCCTCGCGATCAGTGGCTGGAGAGATGCGCTCATGGAGCCCCGTGGAATCTCCGAGGCCCATATGCATTTTCGTGAGACTTGGCGCAGAGCCGGCGTTCCACAGAATTTGGGAAGCCTAGTTTTTGATAGCCCACATGAATATAATGTTCTCATGCAAGATAAGGCAATAGCCTTTTTTCAAAAACACCTTTCCATGCCGGGCGTTCGGCTGGAAGGCTCATAGGACAGTAAGGCGTCAGCCTAAGTGCCAATTGCAGCGGTTTATGACTACGCAAAGAACGGTTATGGAAGTTCCACAAACTGCTATCCGTTGTAACCGGCGGCCGAGTCCAGCTCGCAGATTCGTTGCCGGAGTTTTTCCGCGATAAATTGGTATCCGGCCCGTTGGGATTGGAGGGTCACCCCGCCAATGTGCGGCGTAATGATCAAATTTTCATGAGTTCTCGCGTAGGCAACAATTGTGTGATTGTAGAGATCGGAATCCCATTCGCCATCGATAACGTCAACGCCCGCAGCGAGGAGGTGCCCCCCTTCCAACGAGTCAACAAGGGCGGCTTCGTCCACGATGGCACCACGACTCGTATTAATGAGCACTGCTCCGGGCTTCATTTTTTTTATGGCCTCGCGGTCAATGAGATTTCGGTTCTCTTCGGTAAGGTGAACGTGAATAGAGAGAACATCGGATTCCCTTAGGAGTGTGTCAAAGTCCACCCTACGCACTCCATCGGCCAGCGGGTCGGTTGTGTGTTCGCATGCAATGACCGGCATTCGAAAGGCGTGGGCATAGTCCGCCATCATACGTCCCAAACGGCCAAATCCTAAAATGCCAAGTGTTTTACCAGACAGTTGATGTCCCCGGAAGCGGTCCCGGGCCCAGATGCCCTCGTTGGCCGCCGCGCAAGCGGCCGGGAGCTTGCGCACGGCGGCAAGCAAGAGCCCCCAAGCCAGTTCGGCGGTTGCTGTGACGGAATTCAGGAACACCGTTTCGCCTCGCAGGGAAAGAATCTCAATGCCCTGAGCCTTTGCCGCCTTCACATCCAGATGATCGTGACCGGTCGAGGGAGTAGCGATCAAACGCAGACGTGGGCATTGAGCAAGAAGGGCAGCGTCAACGGGCGTTTTCAGCGAGGCGAAATAGGCGTCTGCTTCTGGCAGCTTCTCCAGCAAATTCTTACCGGTGGGAGCCAGGGTGTGGAGGTCAGCCACTGAGATGAGGCTGTCGAGGACGCCTGGACAGGCATCGATTTCCGCGAGATTCAGGATCTGCCAACGCATGGATGTCTGGTCTCAGTCAATAAAGAGTGGAAGGGCCCACCGCATCATTTGATTGAGTTGAATCAGCGAAAAAAGCCCTAATTTCGTCCGCAGATTTTTTTGAGCCTCCAACCAGGAACGGCACATCACCTCCGCCGACAATCAGATCGAACCCATAATCTTTTGCCATCTGCATCATGGGTCCGGCGACACCGATGCCCGCTCCTAATTTTTCATACTTTTGGCAGGCATCAGCCACCGCTTTATTTTGTCGGCCAATCGTTTCTGGATTCTTCGGGGTCTCAACCTCTTGACCTGATCTTATGAGAAGATCGTCGGGACCTAAGAATAAGCCATCTACGCCTTCGAGCGCGGCAAGTTGTTCCGCCTTCGCCACGGCATCGTCCGACTCGAGTTGTAAAATTAGAACGGTATCCCGATTGGCTGTCTTGTAGTAGGTTCTTCCCAGTAAATCAATAATGCGACGTCCTCCATAGGATCGGTTGCCTTCGGGAGGAAACTTTGCGGCCTGAATCATTGCTTTTGCTTCTTCCAAACTCTCTATCATGGGGACGATGACTCCGGCGGCACCGGCATCAAGGACCCGGGAGATCCACCCCGTGTCCTGTCCTGGAGGTCGAACCAAAACTGGTTTGCCAATAAGATTGGCAGCCCGGATGAGTGTGACTGTTTCACGGTAGTCCAGATCCCCATGCTGGGCGTCGATCCAAATCCAGTCCCAATTCGGACCGATTCGTTCGATCACTCCAGGGCTTGGGTACATTACGCACAAACCAAATAAAGGGGTTTTACAAGGACGCTTGATGTAGGACGTTGTCATAATTTTTTGCTCGCGAATAATGTTCAAAACCTGGTTAGGCGGAGGCTTCTACAAGCTCGGTCTGATCTGACTTTTCTGGGGTGGAAACCATTTCGGCTCTGAGAATCTTAAAGCAATCTGAAATCTGAATCGGATAATTAAAAGCGTCACTCCAAACGAGCCGCTTTTCTGGTGGATCCCCCATCGAAATCGATACTGGGAAGGCCGGCAAGGGCGGTAGTGTACGCGACCACGTTCTTCCCGTTCCAAATAGTTCCTCGCCACGATGATTGACGAGGACAATCCATCGAGATTCATGATTTTCCCAAACGACAACCTCAACGCCTCCGGTTGGTTCAACGATAGTCACCCGAGGTTCTGGCATGAGCATCTGTAAAAGGCGGGAGAACCAGCCAATCTGTTGCCAGTTTCCATGCTGCGCATAGTCTTCGAACAGTGGAACCGAAAGGTGCCAAGCCTCCCCGTCGCCATGGGAATGACGGGTCAACACCGGAAGCTCGCTGACATCCACGTTCGGTGGTCCGATTCCCCAACCATACGATTCCCCAAACTTGGCATGATAAGGCAGAACAGCATGGAGAGCGATCTCTGCTCCCTTCACAATGGGAGGGCAAAATTTGCCCCGCACCAGGACAGGATCGGAGGCGTTATTCCCACTAGGCTCGGGCAGATAGATATGATCCTGAACTGGCGGCAATGTCCCTCCCAAGCCCAGCCAAGAATGGGTCCGGAGGTCATCAAGAAGACAATTCACGCAAAGCACAGTGCCACCACCCCGGGTCCAAGCCATCAGTCGCTCGAGGGTATCCTCCCGAAGCACCGAAATCTGAGGAACGATGACCAAAGACACCTGATCCAGCCAAATTTCCCAAAAGTCCTCACCGGCCACGGCAAAATTTATCCCCGCATCAAGCAGCAATCGATGCGCTCCGTTCAGAATGTGGAGCCTCTCCCGCGGATCTCCGACAGCGAAGAGTCTGCCATCAGAGCCGTAAATGGAGCTTGCGCTATGCAAGAGCAGAACGTCTGGAGCAAGTTTTGCATTCTCCTCCGGAGCATCCTTTCCTATTTGGTCACGAAGCTCTGAAAGAATATCCAAAGCTTTCGGACTTTGCGGACCAAGTCGCCCCTGGGGATGCATGCGGTCGCCCATGTGAAGATGCCCTCCACGTGCCCAAACAGCTGCAGCCGTTTGACGAATGCGCAGCGGACTGGCCAAACTCCAATCACCCCAACCTTGGTTAAAGATGGTTGGCATCACGTCACACTTGCGTCCAGTTGAAACTCCGAAGGCTGTATTCAAACTGAACTGCATTGACTGTTGACCATGCGTGGCCGGATCAAGAGTAAGCATGGTGAGCGCCTCGGGCAGGGGCTCCGGAAAGACAAGGCTACCAACTTGATTGAAGCCAATTTCAAGAGCGGGATCGAGATGATGAATCAACACACCCAAGCTTTGCAAAAGCCTACGGCTCCGCTCCCGACGCCAGCTGCCAAATACGGCGTAGTCAGGATCGGCTTCGTCACAAGGAATATCCCGCGAATATTCATTTCGAAATGCTTCGCGACAGCACGCACAATAGCAAGGTGCCAGCGCACTCATGGTATCAAACCAATATCCTTGGGGTCGGTATCGCTCGTAAATCTCGCGAATCTGTGGAATGACAAGCGCGTCAAGGTACGAAGTAAAAGGGCAGACAGAAATGAACCATCCAGGATTTCCTGAGGTTCCATTGGCATAGACCTGCCGCCACTCTGGGTGGTCTTCGCCTGCACGGCCATCCAAGCCAAAACTCACATAAGCCAAGACATCAAGACCTGCGTTGCGGCAGGCCTGAAGGGTGTCGCCGAAGATATCTCCTTTCAACCCAGGATGACGCGTGCCGACGGCTGTTGGATAATACGAATATCCAAAATGACATTTTGCAAAAAGGGTTACCTCTTTGATGCCAGCCCCGCTCAAAGCATCGGCGATCCCATTCGGATCCGGACTCGTATTGACCGGGACATAGCCCGGAGTGTGAAAATCAAACAACCATCCGAGCCATGGA
>Ga0105046_10018598_pt1 | contig 10570 bp, 8 predicted proteins | sample MAT03_FD_78385 | JGI IMG/M metagenome (GOLD analysis project Ga0105046, IMG submission 78385) | Freshwater microbial communities from Lake Fryxell liftoff mats and glacier meltwater in Antarctica - MAT-03 (megahit assembly) | ecosystem: Environmental > Aquatic > Freshwater > Ice > Liftoff...
GCCATCCGCCGCGCCGCCCGTGCCCTGGCTCGACGCAGCGCACGCCCGGCCGCGCCGGCCAGCTCACCAATCGCTTGATGGCATCGCTCGCTGGGTCGTCTGTGGTGGCTCGCGCTCGTGTTCGGCGCGGTCGCGGCGCGGTCCACGGCCGTCGGGTGGAGGCGGGCTGTTGCGGCGGCCGTGGACGAATCGTGCGAGCCGGTATTGCGAGGAGTTTTGACGCCGCCTGTCAGGATGCTCGGTCAGCGCTCTTCGCGTCCGCGCAGGGTGCCCTGAGCGCGCCCGAGGGTCCAGGTGCCGGTGGTGAGCTTGATCGCGCCCCCCTCGTTCTGGCGATCGAGGATGAGCGTGAGGACGCCGTCGGCGGTCTGGCCCTGAAGGACGAGGTTCGACTCGATGATGGTGACGGTCATCGGAATTTCGCGCCCTTCGCGTGTGAGCGCGGCGGAGGCGAGGATGGTGCCGGCCGAGTCGGCGACGGTCACCGAGCGTGGGAAGTCGGTGTCGCGGGGGGCGTTGCGAAAGTCGTACGCCGCCAAGACACGTGCGGGCGTGGCGGCGGTGCGCTGGGCGGCGAGCGGTGCAGCGGCGAATGCGAGAGCGGCGATCGTCAGGGCGTTGCGCATAATCATCTCCAGAGAATTATATAAATACTATAACAGCTTGCTTCGGTGTCGTATCGTTCTGTAATACAATGAAACAATCAGGAGATGGGCGCAAGGGGAGAATTGTATTGATTTGATGGGAAACAAGTAACGTACCAGTGATTTAATCTGTAATGACAATTGATCAACTGAGCGATTTATTCTCCGATCCTCCTAACCGAGCCGAGAATCGCCGGTTGCTTACCGGCGTACACGATGGTGCAGGTCGATCGATGGTTGGGGGGATCGTATATCACGCGTTGACGTAGCGACGCTTTCAGCACACTGACGCGCCATCCAGCGCCCTTGTACGCCGATGAGCAAGCTGCGTCGTGGAGGTTTCGCGAGCTGCTCTCGCACCTCTGCACGGTCGGTCTCTCGGTGTACGGAGAAGCCTGATCGCGCTGTCGAAGCATCTTCAGCGGCAATCTCGGAACCCTGCCTCGGAAGATTGTGCCGCACGATGCCTGGCCGGAGCAGGCTGGATGGAGGCTTTCCCCTCTGGACGCAGCCATTCTCGTCATGGCTTCCGGTTTGCGTTCTACGCGCGCATGGCTCACGCACCTTCTGCAGCGCCGCTATCCAGGTTCGACCAGCAGCTGAATCGGGCTCTCGCTCTGGCGCAACGGGGGAGTATCGCCGACGCGGTCGGAATCCTGCGGCCTGCGCTGACAGCGGCGCCGCACCACCGCCGGCTGCGCAATACGCTGGGGGTCCTGCTCCTCGAGCAGGGCGATGCGGCTGGCGCTGAACGCGTGCTGCGACCGCTGGTGCAGGCGAAACCCGACGATCCGACGGCGCTGCTGAATCTTGGCAATGCGCTCGTCGCGTGCCGACGGGCCGACGACGCGGTTCCATATCTGAGGCAGGCGGCGAGTTTGGAGCCGGATGCGGCCGACGTCTGGTACGCACTTGGCCGCGCCTTCCAGCTGAGCGCGCGACCTGCGGAGGCGATTCGGGCCTACGAATCGGCGCTGGCGCGCGATTCATCGCACCTCGCCGCTCGGAGCAGTCTGGCTGCCGCGTTCGGTTTCCTCGACCGGCATGGCGACGCAGAGCAGGCTGCCCGCGCGGTGCTGGCTGTGGCACCGAACGATGCCGGTACTCATCTGAATCTCGCGGTCGCGCTCCTGTCGCAGGGGCGGTGGCTCGAGGGGTGGCGCGAGTACGAATGGCGCTGGGAGTCGGCGACGTTCGCGCCCCACCGGCGGGCGTGGGAGCGGCCGCTCTGGACCGGCGATTCGCTGCACGGTCGCACGCTGCTCGTGCACAGTGAGCAGGGGCTTGGCGACACCCTGCAGTTCGTGCGATATCTCCCGATGCTGCGAGCGATGGGTGCACGCGTCGTGCTGGAGTGCCAGACGACGCTGGTCACACTCCTGACGCAATCGCGCCTCGCCGATGAGGTGATTGCAGCCGGAACACCGTTGCCAGCGCACGACCTGCATATCCCGCTGCTCAGCGTCCCCGATCGCCTTGGGGTTGGAAGCCGAATCACGATCGATGTCGCGTCGGCGCCGTACCTCACGACCGCCGATGCGAGCCCCGCCCCACGCCGTGCGCCGCAAGAGCCGAAGCGCGTTGGAATCGTGTGGGCTGGCAGCGACACACATCTCAACGATCGACATCGGTCGATCCCGTTCGCGGCGCTGCAGCCGCTGTTCGAGGTACCGGGGATCGCGTGGGTGAGCGTGCAGGTCGGGGAGCGTTGTGCCGATCTGCTTTCAGTGCCGGATGGCGTTGTGATTGCCGACCTTGGTGCCGCGCTTCGCGACTTCAGCGAGACGGCGGCGGTGCTGCGCACGCTCGATCTGGTGATCGCGGTCGATAGTGCCGTGGCGCACCTGGCGGGTGGTCTCGGCGTGGGCTGCTGTGTGCTGCTGCCACGAATTGGCCTCGACTGGCGGTGGCCGGCATCGACGGACGTGACGCCATGGTATCCGACGGTGCGCTGTGTGCGACAACCAGTGGTGGGCGGGTGGAACGTTGTCGTAAACGCACTTGCACGGCAGTTGCGCATGTGAACGCGAATCGGATGAACTGTCGTATCCATTGTCTGGCCTCGACAACCAACTGACGGTCGGGCACCTTCACGTAATGCCGACCACGACACTGCGTCTCACCCACCGACTCCTAGGGCTTTTTGCGGCCCCGTTCGTGGCTGCGACCGCGCAGCGGCCCACGCCACCGCCATTTGACGTCGCCATCATCGGTGCGACGGTCTACGATGGCAACGGTGGTCGCCCTCGTTCAACAGACATCGGCATCCGTGGAGACCGGATTGTGTTCGTGGGACGGATGTCCGATAAGGCTGCGGCGGTCGAGCGTGTCGACGCCCGTGGACTGATCGTGGCGCCGGGGTTCATCGATCCGCACACGCATTCGTACGAAGGGCTGCCGCGCCTGAACGCCGACCGCCGTCAGAATGCGTCAGCGCTGATGCAGGGTGTGACGACGGTGGTGCTGGGTGCCGATGGCCGAGGTCCGGTGGATGTCGCCGGCGTGCTGGATGCCGCCGAACGCGACGGATTGGGTGTGAACACGTACGTGATGGTGGGCTTCGGTACTGTCCGTGCGAGAGTCATGGGAGCGTCGTCGGCGCCGGCCACGGCGACACAGATCGATTCGATGCGCGCCATGATCACCCGTGCCATGCGCGACGGTGCTTTTGGCGTTGGTTCAGGCTTGTTCTACGCCCCACAGAGCTACGCAACCACCGAGGAGGTGATCGCGGTCGTCTCGGCGGCGAAGACGTTCGGTGGCGTGTATGACACACATCAGCGTGACGAGAGTTCGTACACCATCGGCCTGCTCGCATCGGTGGGCGAAAGTATCCGGATCGGATGCGAGTCGGGGCTGACGGCCAACATCGGGCACATCAAGGCGCTTGGCGTTGATGTGTGGGGCAAGGCTGACAGCGTGCTGCGGATCATGGCCGACGCACGCAAGCGTGGCTGTCGCGTGACGGCAGACCAGTATCCGTGGACCGCCAGCGGCACGTCGCTCAGCGCATCGCTGCTGCCGCGGTGGGCACAGGCGGGAGGGCGTGATTCCCTGCTGTCACGGATCGCCGACTCAGCGCAGCGGGTGCGCATGCTCGCCGGGATGCGCGACAACCTTCGCCGTCGCGGTGGAGACAGCACACTGCTGCTGACCAGCGGCGACGGCGCGACGGCGCGCAATGTGGGGAAGACGCTCAAGGAGCTGGCCGCCGAGCAGGGAGTCTCGGCGGTGGAAAGCGCGCTCGCCATCTTCGGCGCCGGCCTCGATATGGGGGTCGCGTCGTTCAACATGACGGAGGCCGACATCGAGAGGTTCATGCGTGATCCGAACATGATGACGAGCTCCGATGGCTCCGAGGGTCACCCGCGACTGTATGGCACGTACCCGCGCAAGATCCGCCGCTACGTGCTGGACAAGCCTGTCATCACGATGCAGCGAATGGTGCAGGCGTCGTCGGGACAGGTGGCAGCGGTGTACGGCATCACCGACCGCGGCGTGTTGCGTGTAGGCGCATTCGCGGATGTGATCGTCTTCGACACAGCCACGATTCGTGATCAGGCGACCTATCTCGAGCCCACCAAACTCTCGACTGGCATTTGGTGGGTGTTCGTCAACGGCAAGGCGTCGGTGCGCAACGGCGCAGTGAGTGGCGTGATGTCCGGCAGAGGGCTCCGTCGCGTGGCGCGCTGACCGCCATCTGCGTCCGGCCGCCTCGGCGACGTCCGTGTCGCGTATCGTCGCTTCACTCGTGCGATCATCGCGCGATCATCGCGCTAACGCTTGGTCGTGGCTTCGCGTCACGACGCTCCTCACGATCGTCGTCGTCGATATCCACCGCGAGTGGGAAGAAGAGTGATCGCTACACCCTCGATCACACCTCGCCTGGCGAATGGGCTGGCCACCGGCGCCACGGTGCGGTGCCCGTGTATGTGAGGTAAAGAGGCCACATCGGGTACGCCGTCTCGTTGGCCTGCGTCAGCCAGTTGTGCTCGTCGGCAGAGTTGCCCCCGGAGGCAAGAAAATGGTCGAGCAGCACGAACTGCTCACTGAGAGCGTGCGCATTCGGTGTGACGTCGCGCCCGTACATCGTCAGGCCTGGATCGCTGGCCCCCTTGCCGATGTCGCCCAGCACCTGATCGTAGGTACGGTTTTCCCTGATGATGTAGACGACGTGTTGCACCAGGCTCGCCTCACCGGGGCGCTCGGGAGCGACGTGTGGAGCCGCGGCTGGGCGTGGGACGACGTCGACAACCGAGCACAGCGCTGGCACATGCCACGGGTGACTGTTTCACCAGCCCGGACTTCGGTACTGTTGCAGAGTCGTCAGCACCAACTCCGTCCAAGCACGCTCCCCCTTTCTCGATCACACCGACTGATGCCTGCTGCCAGCCTCCTCACGCTGATCGATGATATCTCGGCGATGCTCGACGACGTCGCAACGATGACCAAGGTCGCAGCCGGGAAGACCAGCGCAGTGATGGGCGACGATCTGGCGCTGAATGCGGAGCAGGTCGCCGGCGTCAGGGTGGAAAGGGAGCTGCCCGTGGTCTGGGAGGTGGCGAAAAGGTCATTCATCAACAAGCTGATTCTCGTACCCGCCGCATTGGTAATCAGCGCCTTCCTTCCAGCCGCGATTGTACCGTTGATGATGATCGGCGGGCTCTTTCTCTGCTACGAAGGATTTGAGAAGATCGCCCATAAGTTCCTGCATTCGCGCGACTTGGTGGCGACACCGACCACCGATGCGAAAACAGCGCCGTCACCGATTGCCATTCTCACGCCAGCTGATCTCACCGCTCTCGAACGCACCAAGGTGAAGGGCGCGGTCCGAACGGACTTCGTGCTGTCGGCGGAGATTATCGTAATCACCCTCGGTACACTCACGGCTGCGTCATTTGGCCAACAGGTGTTGGTGCTCAGCCTGATTGCGATCGGGGCAACGGTGCTGGTATATGGACTCGTTGCTGGAATTGTGAAGCTGGATGATCTCGGTCTTGCGCTCCGCGCGCGAGGAGCCGGGGTGCAACGTGCACTCGGAAGCGGTATTCTGCGTGCGACCCCCGTCATGATGAAGGGGCTCTCGATCCTCGGCACCGTGGCGATGTTCACCGTTGGTGGCAGCATCCTCGTGCATGGCACACCGATCGTCGAACATCAGGTCGAGGCGATCACGTCGGCGGTGGGAACGCCGGGCAGTGTACTGGCGACCGTGACCAGGACGGTGCTCGACGCCGTGTCCGGGGTTCTGGCGGGCGGCGTTGCGGTGGCGGTGATGACCGTGGCGAAACGCGTCGGTGGCAAGCGCGCGGTCTGATCTGCGCCACACATCAGATCAGGGAGTCTGTGATGCCTCGAGAGCGCGCAGCGAGGCATTGAAGTCGTCGTCACGCGAGTCGAGCGCCAGCGCTTTCTTGTACGCGGCTCGTGCGTCCTCGCGCCGACCCTGCTTCTCGAGGATCTGACCGAGGCGCCACCAAGCGACGTCTTCCGACACCTTCGTCTGCGGAGTCAGGTTGCGGAGATACTCACGCAGAGCCTGTGCACCGTCTTCCAGATGTACACCATGCACTGCGGCGAGCTTACCGAGTTGCATGAGGCCGAAACCGTCGGCGGGGAGAAGTTGGTGGTACCGTTGGAAGGCGCTGAGCGCTTCATCGGCGCGACCATCGGCCAGCGCGAAGTCGCCGAGTGCGAACCAGGCGGCTGCGCTGTCCGGCGCAGACGCGACGAGTTGCCGCAGCGCTGTGACTCCGACGTCCTTCTTTCCGTCGAGCCGCGCAAAGTAGGCGCGCATGAGCTCACCGCGATACGGTGCGCGTATTTCGAGTGTGCGAATGAGCGATCCGGCCGTTGCGCGATCGCCACCCATGTAACGCGGGGCGATGCGGTGGAACCACGCCAGATTTTCGAGTGCGCGGATGTTGCTGGAGTCGCGCGCAAGTGCGCTGTCGTAGGCGGCCCGTCCCTTCCGTGCGGCGCCCAGGCGCCCGAACACCTTCCGCTTCGATCCGGTCTGGAAGTATGCATCTCCCCAGAGAGTCGTCGCGTCTGCCGAGGCGGCGTCCGTTCCGGCGAGAGTGCTCAGCATTGTCAGCGCCGAGTCGGGCTGGCCTCGGTCAAGCAACTCGCGCGCGCCGCCGATGCTGCCGGTATTCAGCTGCCACGCCGCTGCAGCCGTGGCGCACACGCAGAGCAGGATGCCGACGGCCGTGGCGCGCTGCGCTCCGCTCGTTCGCCGACGCTGTGGTGCAGCAGACTGCGCGCGCTCGCAGAGGGCCGCGAGTCGCCCGGTGATGTCCTGCGCTGCTTCCGCGTCAGCGGCGAGGGGAATCCGGCGCAGCTCGGTCCAGATGGATTCGAGGAGTTCAGCGGATTGATCGCGACGCGCCGTGAGTACCTGCATCCTTTCGCGCGAGCGCAGCATTGCCTCACGCTGACCGATCAGCACCGCAACCGATTCCGACTCACTCCCCTCGGATTCCAGAATCACGATCTCCGCTTCGAGCCGGTCGAGCTGCTCGCGCGGCGCTGATTTCTCGAGCAGGGCGAGTTGACGCTCGGCGGCCGCGATCGCATCGAAGAGCTGACGGCCGGCCGTGACGGCTGATGAACCCACGGTGTTTGCGGCTGGCGGCAGCGTGCCGGCTGCAATGAGAATCTGCGACACAAACTCCGAGGGCGTCGCCGGCCTGTTTTGCGTCGCGGCGCTGCGGAAGATCGGCTGAATACGCGGATCGCGCCAGAACGACGAGTCGGTCGGCTTCATCGCGAGCCGCCGCCGATCGAACCCGGCGAGCCCGGCACGACGCCCGACTCGCTCGCAGATGATGATGCTGGCGGCGAAGGCGGCAATGAACAGGAACAGGAAGCCAATGATGATGAACAGTGGCGTCAGGCGGTCGAGTGTGCCGAGCCATCGTATATCGTAAATGCTGTGCTGCGCAGGGAGCAAGGCGCTGGCAATGCCGTGGCGTTCATCGCTGGCCCACACGAGCAGCGGAGCCTCGATGAGCCCCATGAATGTCAGAAAGTAAATGAGGTAGCGGGCAATCTTGATCGACTGCGGCAATGCATCGAACACATCGCCAGTCCGCCGCCACGCTTTTGGCCACCAGAGCCACCACCAGGGTGGCGGCAGCGTCATCACACGTCGAATGGTCGGCCAGTCGTACCCGCGCTTCATCGCCTCGCGAATCTTGAAGGCATACGGAATGATCATCAAGGGTGCAGTGAGCCATATCCACATCGGCAACCCGAAGAGCGGGGTGGCGCGCAGGGCGCTGATGGTGGCGAAGAGGGCGTTCTGGACAATGACAATCACGGACCACGCAACAAAATGCCGTAACTCGGCTAGTTCGTAGGTCAGCGTATTGTCATCGTAGGCGCTGCCGCCCACAGCACCGCGCAAACTCTTACCATCCGCGAAGCGCTTCTCGGGGTCCTTCTCGAGGCAGCGCGTGACCGCATCAGCCAGATCGGCAGGCACGTTGGGTGCGACCTCGGACAACGGTACTGGTTTGGCCGACACATGCTGCATGAGCAGTTCGCGAAAGCTCTGACCGTTGAAGGGAAGCCGCCCGCTCAACATCTGGTATGCCATCACACCAACGGAGTAGAGATCGCTCCGGCCGTCGATCGTTGGCTCGGCGGTGGCCTGCTCCGGCGACATGTAGTGCGGCGTGCCCATCACCGAACCGACCTGCGTGAGGCTGGAGGAGGCGACCAGCCGATCGGCGCGGGCGATGCCGAAGTCCGTCAACATTGCACGACCGTTCGAATCGTCGATCAGCACATTGTCCGGCTTGATGTCGCGATGCACGATGCCCAGACGGTGTGCATGATCGAGCGCGTCGGCGACCTGCGCAATGAGCGTGCGCGTCGTCTCGACGTCCATCGGCGCCTCGCGATCGAGCCTTGCTCCCAACGACTCGCCGCGCACGTAGCCCATCACGAACCAGCACAGCCCTCGGCGCTCGCCAAACGCGTACAGAGGAACGATGCCGGCGTGTTGGAGCTTGGCCACCGTCTTCGCTTCGCGCCGGAACCGTTCCAGCACCCCGGCGTCAGTGGCACCGCCAGGTGGGAGGACCTTGATCGCCACCAGCCGCTCGAGCGCCGTGTCGCGAGCGAGGTAGACGGCGCCCATGCCGCCGCGCCCGATGAGGCGAATGACCTCGTATTCGTCACCCACTGCGGCGATCAGCGCATCGCGCAGCGGATCGGCGTGGATCACCGCCTCAGTTGCAACAGGACTGTCGATGATGTCGTCCACGGACGCTTCTCACTGGTTGGGTTCACACGATGGGGCAGGTGCACCGCGCTTTTTGTGCGGCGTCGCGTCGCGTAGAGTAACGCGGCAGGTTCGGCCTGCCCAGTGCGATCGCTGCCGGCGGGGCCTACGCGATTCCGCCGGCGCTGTGTATGCTCAACGGGCGGGCGGCCAGCTGGGTTTCGCAGACCTGAGCGCGGCCCTCCCGCCGATAGCGTCCCCGTTCCGATGGGCCATCCGATGCCACCGACCTCTCACTCTGCGCCGAGCATCCGCGTTGTACGCGACGATGACACCGCGTCACTTGCGCGTATCTACAATCACTACGTGGTGCACAGCACGGTCACATTCGAGGAGGAGCCGATCGATGCCGGCGAAATGGAGCGCCGCGTGCACGAGGTCCTCGAGAGCGGACTCCCGTGGATGGTGGCGGATACCGCCGGCGTCGTCGTCGGATATGCCTACGCAAGCAGATGGAAGACGCGGGTCGGCTATCGATTCTCCGCGGAGTTGAGCGTCTACCTCACACCTGAAGCGTCTGGGCACGGACTCGGCAGACAGCTGTACGAATCAGTGCTGGAGCAGCTTACGACGCTCGGGATTCACGCCGCAATCGGGGGAATTGCCCTGCCCAATGAAGCGTGTGTAGCGCTCCACGAGAAGCTTGGGTTTGTGCAGGTCGCCCACTTCCGGGAGACTGGAAAGAAGTCTGGCGCGTGGATCGATGTCGGCTACTGGGAGCGTCTGCTGCAGTGAGGACGTCCGGCAGAGCGTGCCTTGTGCGATCTCAGCTCTCTTTCGGGGTAAAGTGGCCGAGGAACACCCGTTCCTGCGATGTCAGGCTACGCTCGCCATTCGCCTCGATCTTTTCAACGATCCGCTGCACCTCGTCGCGATTCAGCTCATGCACTGCAGCCAGGTTCACCTGCTTCCAGTCGCCGATCGCGATCGTCGAGGTCACGGGACCTTCGACCTTCGCCTGCCACTGTGCCGCCGGGGTCCGCTTCTCGATCACGCGCAGATAGAGGTATGCGCCAACGTAGCCGCCGAGATGTGCGAAGTGCGCCGTGCCGCCACCACCCGAGAGCCCGCCAAAGAGTGAAATGGCGGTCATGATCACGACCAGCACCCGAGCCTCGACCGGGATGACACCCCAGATATAGATCCGCTCGCGCGGGTAGAAGCGCGCGAATGCCAGCTGTACCCCGAAGATCGCCCCCGATGCGCCCACGATCGACACGGACGGGGTGAACGGGATCGACAGCAACCCGCCGGCGATCCCGGCGATCATGTACAGCTGGATGAACCGCGGACCTCCGAGCCGCAGCTCGACGCGCGGTCCGAAGAGGTAGAGCGCCAGCATGTTGAACGCGATGTGCGACAATCCGCCGTGTGTGAACATGTATGTCACGAGTGTCCACGGCTGCATCAGAAACGCCACCGGTACGAACGCCAGAAGCCGCGTGATGGCCGGAAAGGTCATCTGCAGGAAGTAGACCGCGATGTTGGCGACGAGCAGCCGTGTTACCCAGGGTGTCATACGCCTATTCTAACCCAGACGGTGACGGTCGTGCCGTGGCCTGCGGTATCGCCGGGTTGCAATGCCTCGCACCGCACGCCATCCTGCACCGCTTTGGCCCGCCAGACACTGCGC
>Ga0105046_10018602_pt1 | contig 10569 bp, 21 predicted proteins | sample MAT03_FD_78385 | JGI IMG/M metagenome (GOLD analysis project Ga0105046, IMG submission 78385) | Freshwater microbial communities from Lake Fryxell liftoff mats and glacier meltwater in Antarctica - MAT-03 (megahit assembly) | ecosystem: Environmental > Aquatic > Freshwater > Ice > Liftoff...
AAGAAACTCGCAACACCTGTATTTGCGCTATTGGTAAAATAGCTTGCAAGAATGGCCGGGAATTGTAAAATTGCGCTTGCAAAGATAAGTGGGATCATTCCAGAAAGGTTAACCATCAAGGGCAGTGTGCCTTTTACCGGCATGGACATGCGGTTGCCCATACGCCGCCCCGGATACATCACCGGCACGTTACGGCGGCCCTGTTGTACAAACACAATTGCAAACACAGTAAGCGTAATGATCGCTAATGTGAAAATCAGCATAAACCAACGCGTCGCCTCATCGGCAAGCAGAGATGCCAGATTTGACGGCATTTGCGATACGATACCTGCAAAGATAATCAGAGAAAGGCCCTGGCCGCGAATACCATATTCCGAGATCAATTCACCGAGCCAGATTGCAAACATCGTGCCCGCAGTCATTGCGAGAAGGACAGTCAAGGATTTGAGCCAGAGATCCGCTGAGAAGCCAAACTCAAGGATTGGCTGCTGCAAAGCTTGAATGGACAACGAATTAAAGATGTTGATTTGTCCAATTGCTGAAAGAGCAGCCATGGGCACGGCCAGATAATATGTCCACTTTTCCTGCCAGCGACGAGCCTCACGTGGGTCTTCCTCCATCCGGCGTTGTAATGCTGGAATGATGGGAATTAATAATTGTAAAATTATCTGCGCGGTAATGTAGGGGTACACACCCATTGACAACAATGAAAAATTGGAGACCGTGCCTCCGGACAGCAAGTCTAGGAATCCAAGAAAGTTTCCCTGCCCAGATGATGATGCCTGGAAGGCGGCAAGAACATTAAAATCCACGCCAGGAGCTGGCACATTTGCTGCAAGCCGGTAAATCGACAAGATCACGAATGTGATAATCAATTTTCGGCGAATGTCTTCCGATTTCCACAAGTAGTGCCAGGCTGAAAAAGTGCTCTTCATGCAAAGTATCCTTTAAGAAGGTTTAGGCGATCAATTCAACAGTGCCGCCAGCCTTTTCAATCTTGGCTTTGGCACCCGCGCTTACGCGATGTACACGCACTTTGAGGGCAACGGTCATCTCGCCGCGTCCAAGCACAACCGTAGGGTTGCGCGAGTCGCGCAAGAGATGCGCTTCTTCGAGGGCTTCCGGGGTCACATTCGCATCAGCTTTGAAGAACTGTGAAAGTTGATCCAGGTTCACTTCATTATAGAAAACCTGATTCGGCGGAGTAAATCCTTCACCACGCATAAATGGCAGCCGGCGGAAGAATGGCAGGTTACCACCCTGGCGATAGGCATGGCCGCCCTCACCGGAACGTGAGCCTTGTCCCTTGGTACCACGGCCAGCCGTTTTACCCTGCCCTGCTGAAATACCGCGACCAACGCGTTTGCGATTCTTTTTTGACCCAACATTGGGTACGAGATCGTGTAGCTTCATAATATTTAACCTACTCTTCGATCTTGAGCAAATGAATGATCTTATTCAACATACCACGCAAAGCGGGTGTGTCCTTATGCTCAACAGTTTGATGTAAACGGCGCAAGCCAAGCGCTTTGACAGTGGCCTTTTGATCCTTGGGAAACCCAATATCACTCTTGACCCAGGTTACGCGCAGGGTCTTATCGGAAGTTTCTTTCTTAGGCATGTTGCTTCCTCCGTTCCCAAAATGGCAACAGTTCTTCCGGTCGTTTGCCACGACGCGCTGCTTCAAGAGCCGGTGAGCGCAAGCCGTCCAACGCCCCGAAAGTTGCCATCACTACATTTAGGACATTGGCGCTTCCCATAGACTTGGTGAGAATATCACGTATACCGGCCACTTCCAAAACAGCACGCACACCGCCTGCGGCAATAACACCAGTCCCTGGAGAAGCGGGCTTGAGAAATACTCTTGCTCCAGCCACTTTCCCTAAAGATTCATGAGGGATCGTTGTGCTTGAGAGATTTACCATCCGCAAGTCCTTCCGTGCCCGTTCAGATGCTTTGCGCATTGCATCGGGAACTGCATTGGCCTTGCCAACACCCATGCCGATGGTACCTTTCTTGTCGCCGACCACAACGGTCACACGGAACTGGAAGCGGCGGCCACCTTTGACGACTTTCGCAACGCGGGCGATCTCGATCACTCGCTCTTCAAACGCATCCTGCGTTTCAAATGATTGTTTTTCATTAAATTGTTGCTTTTCTGCCATAACTTTCTCCATGTAGTAACGAATTAATCGTTACAAAACACCTAGAATTGCAAGCCGCCTTCACGCGCGCCGTCGGCCAAAGCCTTGACACGCCCTACATAACGGAAACCACCACGGTCAAACACAACGGACGAAATCCCCTTGGATTTGGCGCGTTCAGCAACAGCCTTCCCAATCGCTTTCGCCTGTTCAATTTTCTTCATACCCTTTACTTGCTCGCGCAATTCCTTATCAACTGTGGAAGCGGAGATGAGAGTATTACCTTCATTATCGTCAACAATTTGGGCATAGATCCCAGTGAGGCTCTTAAACACATTCAAGCGCGGGCGATCAGCAGTGCCGACCACATGTTTACGTACGCGCGTATGACGGCGTTCACGAGCGAGAGAACGACTCTTCTTAGCCATGATTTACTTGGCTCCTTTCCCGGCCTTGCCAGCTTTACGACGAATCCGCTCACCCTGATAACGTATCCCTTTACCATGATATGGCTCGGGTGGACGTACCTTACGGATATTTGCCGCTATCTGGCCGACCAGTTCTTTATCGAAGCCCAATACCTTAATCTGGCGAGTCTTCGCATCTGTTTCAAATGACACACCGGCCGGGGGTTCCATTTTCACCGGGTGTGAATAACCGACATGCAGGGCAAGGTTTTTTCCGTCCATTTCAGCGCGATAACCAACGCCTTCCACTTCCAAAATCACCTCAAAACCCTTGCTTACACCGTGAATCATATTCGCGAGCAAAGCGCGTGTAGTGCCATGCAGGGCGCGTTCGGCGGGATCTTCCGAATTGCGGGTAATATTCAATTGATTACGCTCCGCGTCCATCTTGATATCAATCAAGCGAGAGAACGATCTCTTTAATTCACCCTTCGGGCCCTTCACGCGGACATCAAAACCCTTAACATCCACCTGCACTCCGCTGGGAATATCTACTGGCAAACGACCAATTCTAGACACAGTAAACCTCCTACCAGACCTTGCAGATGATCTCGCCGCCAACGCCCAACTGTCGAGCGCGTACGCCGGTCATGACACCCTTGGGAGTTGAGAGAATGGCAACGCCAATACCCGAAAGCACCCATGGAATGTCCGTCTTTTTGGTGTAGATGCGGCGGCCAGGCTTGCTAACACGCTCCAAGCCGGAAAGAACCGCGCGTCGTTGGCGACGTTCACCAACATACTTAAGCTTCACACGCAGGATTTTTTGTCCTTCGTGTTCGCTATCCACTACTTCAAGACCTTCGAGAAAGCCTTCATCCTTCAGGATCTTGGCGATCTCTACTTTAATCTTTGAGTTGGGCATTGCAACCTGGGCATGGCCAGCCATCACAGCATTGCGAATGCGAGTCAACATATCAGCGATCGGATCAGTAAATGACATGATCTACCTCCACCTGGGGCTACCAGGACGCCTTTACGACGCCGGGAATTTTGCCCGTTAATGCCAGTTCACGGAAGCAAATACGGCACAAACCAAAACGACGAATAAAACCGCGCGGACGTCCACAGCGCTGACAGCGATTGCGTACCTGCACGGCATATTTGCGGCGCAGTTCACGATATTGCATACATTTCTTTGCCATAGGTTAAGCTTCCTTCTTGCTACTGAACGGCATTCCGAGCAATTGCAATAATGCGCGTGCCTGATCATCACTCTTGGCGGAGGTCACAATCGTAACCTCCATACCGCGCAGTTTATCGATTTTGTCATACTCAATCTCGGGGAACACTAACTGATCCTTTAAACCGAGTGTGTAATTTCCACGGCCATCAAATGCATTCGCCGAAACCCCGCGAAAGTCACGTACACGGGGCAGAGCGATATTCAAAAGCCGATCCAGGAAGGCCCACATGCGAGGGCCGCGCAAGGTTACTTTCGCGCCGATGAGACGGCCTTCACGTAGCTTGAAATTCGCAATGCTTTTGCGAGCTTTAGTCTGAACAGGCTTCTGCCCGGAAATCTGCGCCAAATCCGCAGTTGCGGCATCCATGGCTTTCGGATTATCCATTGCTTCGCCAAGGCCTATGTTCAAGACAACCTTCTCAATGCGTGGAATCTGCATTACGTTCTTGAGCCCGAACGACTTCAACAGGGCCGGAGCCGCTTCTTTATTATAGAGTTCTTGCATTCTATTCATTTTTATCTGCTCCGCGGCCTAGTCAATAGCGGCCTGACAATTCTTGCAAACGCGATGAGCGCCATCATCATCACGTTGAACGCTAATACGAGTAGGCTCACCGCATTTGGGGCAAACAAGCATCACGTTCGAGATGTCAACCGGCCCTTCAAACTGGATACGCCCAGGTTTCATGTTTCGACCGGCCTGAGTCTGCACCTGTTTCTGGTGTTTGGTGCGAATATTCACACCTTGCACAACTACGCGGCGGTCATCGAGGATTACATTAATAACCTCGCCTCGTTTACCCTTATCTTCCAGGCGGCCGCTGATAACTTCTACTGTATCGCCTTTACGAATCTTAACTTTCATTCTTTGCTCCTACAGCACTTCCGGGGCCAGCGACACGATCTTCATATAGCCCTTGTCACGCAATTCACGCGCAACCGGTCCAAAGATACGAGTGCCCCTCGGGTTTTCGCCATCGGCATCAAGAATAACCGCGGCGTTGTCATCAAAGCGAATGTATGATCCATCTTCACGGCGCCATTCCTTGGTGCAACGCACAATGACAGCTTTCACAACTTCACTCTTTTTTACGGAACCTTGCGGGGCAGCTGCCTTCACAGTTGCAACCACAACGTCACCTACCGATCCATACCTGCGCTTTGAGCCACCCATCACATGAATGACAAGCAATTCGCGCGCTCCGGTATTATCAGCCACCTTAATTCGAGACTCTTGTTGGATCATGGCTTATTCTCCTACGCCTTGGTCGGCTGTTCGAGTCTCGCGTTTTACAATCGCTTCAACGGCCCAGTTCTTGTCACGCGATAATGGGCGGGTCTCAACAATCTGGACCTCATCACCAATCTGACATCCAATTTCATCATGAGCCTTAACACGCTTACTGGAATAAACAACCTTCTTATAGAGCGGATGACGAAACTTGCGGGTAATCTCCACCACAACGGTCTTGGTCATTTTGTTGCTGGTAACTACACCAGTCATGCGACGACGATTATTCATTAGGCACCTTCCACAACGGCAAGCTCTGACTCACGCAAGATCGTTTCCAGAAGAGCGATGTCACGGCGTAGTGTCCGCAGGCGGCTGGAGTCGGTCAACTGACCCGTTACCTGCTGAAAGCGCAGTTTCATCATCTCGTCACGAGAATCAATGATCTTCGTACGAATTTCCTCGGCCGCTAATTTGCGAGCATCTTCCACTTTCAAAGCCTTCATAATTATTCTCCTCCTTCAAAGCGGGCAACCACCTTGGTTTTGATGGAGAACTTATATTGAGCACTCTTCAAAGCTGCGACTGCGATATCGGCGGCCAACCCGCTGACCTCGAACATAATACGGCCGGGTTTTACGGGAGCCACGTAGTATTCCACATTCCCTTTACCGGAACCCATGCGAGTCTCCGGTGGCTTGTGCGTGAACGGTTTGGCCGGGAAAATCCGAATCCAGATCTTACCGCGGCGCTTCATTCCACGTACGATGGTTCGGCGAGCCGCTTCGATTTGGCGGGCTGTAATCCAGCCTGGTTCCAGTGCCTGCAGACCAAATTCACCGAAGGAAACTTCCGCGCCGCGGAGAGCTTTACCGGTCATGCGACCGCGCATCTGCTTGCGCCACTTAACACGTTTTGGCATTAACATATCAAAAACCTCATCTCAGGCAACGTCGCGATTACTCGCTGACGTACACGCCTTCTGTTGCTTCGACTTTATCTTCAACATCAGGTTTAGCTTCACCTTTATAGATCCAGACCTTTATTCCGATCTGACCGTATGTGGTTAAAGCTTCGGTAGTGGCGAAATCAAGATTTGCGCGCAAGGTCTGCAAAGGGACACGTCCTTCTCGCAGCCACACATCACGAGACATTTCTGCGCCGCCTAAACGCCCGCCTACCAGTATCTTGATCCCTTCAGCGCCCTGCTTGATGGCTTGCTGAATAGCTCGTTTCATTGCGCGACGATATGCAATGCGGCGTTCAAGCTGGTCGGCAATATTCTTTGCAACCAGCATCGCATCTGTATCGGGCGATGTGATCTCTTTTATGTCCAGGTCGATCTTTTTGCCAACCAACGCCTCGAAAGCCTGGCGGATTTTCTTCACGCCTTCGCCTTTACGACCAATCAAAATACCAGGTTTGGCGGTATGAATTGAAATACGAACCTTGCCTGGTGTGCGTTCCACATCTATGCGTGAAATGCCAGCCTTTCCGTCTTTAACGGCATCAGGCATTTGTTTGCGAAGTTGAAGAACCTTTTCATTTGCAGCAGTGCCGCCTTTGGAAAGCTTGCCAAGCAATAAATTGCGAATGGCAAAATCCTGATGCAGTTGCTGGCGATAGGTATTTCCTTCAGCAAACCAACGACCGCCCCAGGGCTGGTTAATTCCCAGACGAAAACCAACGGGATGTACTTTACGACCCATAAAATTCTCCTTAAGCTCCGCGCTCGCGCAATATGACCGCTACATGTGAGCTGCGGCGCAAGATCGGCTTGAAACGGCCACGAGCACCGAAACGTCTCCACTTACGAGTGGGCGCTTCATCAGCTGTAATCTTGGCTACATATAAATCATCGCGACTCACACCAAAGTTTTCTTCAGCATTTGCCACCGCAGAGGCGACCAATTTTTGCACAGGCAACGCAGCGCGTTTGTTAACAAAGCGAAGGATTTCCAATGCTTCATTTGCGCTCTTGCCGCGAACCATATCGATCACAATACGGACCTTCTGCGCAGAGAGAGATAGATTACTAATTTTTGCGTGAATATCACTCATATCTCACTCTCCTTAAGCCGCAGCGGCTTTCTCGCTGGTCTGATGGCCACGGAATGTTCGCGTCGGGGCAAATTCACCCAAACGATGGCCGACCATGTTTTCCGTAATATAGATCGGTACATGGCGTCGTCCATCATGAACTGCAATGGTATGTCCAACCATCTGCGGAAAAATCACAGACGCACGGCTCCAAGTACGGATGACCTTCTTCTCTTTTTTCTGATTCATAGCCTCAATACGTTTGAGCAATTTGGGCTCAATGAAGGGGCCTTTTTTCAATGATCTTGACATATATGCGTACCTCGTCTAATTCTAGCGGCCCGTCTTACTACGACGGCGCACGATATACTGGTCTGTCTTCTTGTTGCGGCGAGTCTTTTTTCCAAGAGTGGGTTTACCCCATGGACTCTTAGGACCAGCAAGACCGATTGGCTGGCGGCCTTCACCACCACCATGAGGATGGTCGCGCGGACTCATCGCAGTACCGCGAACAGTTGGGCGTATGCCCATGTGGCGTTTTCGGCCAGCTTTACCCAGTTTAATGTTTCCATGATCAAGATTACCAACCTGACCGATGGTTGCATAACAGACCTGATGGATGAGGCGAACTTCGCCGGATGGCATGCGCACTTGAGCAAAGTCGCCTTCCTTGGCGAGCAATTGCGCTGCGCCGCCTGCAGAACGAACAAGTTGGGCGCCCTTCCCCTCCTTGACCTCGATGTTGTGGATCAATGTACCGACGGGAATATTGCTGATCGGAAGGGAATTGCCAGGTCGAATTTCAGCGTTTGGACCGGACACTATTGTGTCGCCAACTTTTAAATCCAAAGGTGCAATAATATAGCGTTTCTCGCCATCTACATAAAAAAGAAGAGCGAGGCGGGCAGTGCGATTCGGATCATATTCAATTGCGGCTACTTTGGCGGGAATGCCATGTTTTTCGCGCTTGAAATCTACAATACGAATGAAACGGCGAGCGCCACCGCCGCGATGACGAACTGTTACGCGTCCTTGAGCATTACGGCCACCGTGTCTCTGTCTGTTTACTAAAAGAGAGCGTTCCGGTGTGCTTTTGGTGATTTCTTCAAAAGTGTATCCCGTCATGTCGCGTAAACCGGGAGTCACTGGTTTATATTTTTTGACTGCCATTATTGCACCCCTTCAAAGATCTCGAGGGGCTTGCTTCCCTCGGCAAGGGTCACGATGGCCTTCTTAAAAGCAGAACGACGAACCAGCAAACGACGGGAACGGGTACGACGGCTGCGTTTCGCAGGCGCATTGAGGATATTTACACGCGCCACAGTAACATCGAACAGAGTTTCCACTGCATCTTTTACCATGGTACGGGTCGCTTCATTGGCAACAACAAAAGAATATTGGCTTAGTTTGCCCGATTGATAACTGGATTTCTCGGTTACCAGTGGACGGACGAGGACATCATATAAATTAGTCATGTCTCTCTCCTTTATCCGAGGTGCGCAACAAGCGCATCAATAGTTTTGAGCGGCAGGACGACTTTATCAAAATTAAGTACGTCACGTACGTTCAAATAGCTTGCGAGTAATACTTTGGCATTCTCAATATTATCAGTGGAACGCATAACAGTGTCATAATTCTGATCTTTGGCAGGCATCAATACTAATACGGTGGATGTACCAACCAAATTATTCAATACTTCGACCATAAAGCGTGTCTTTGCTTCTTTGATATCGAAAGCGTCTACAACTATAATCCCTGCTTCAGCGGCTTTCGCTGATAATGCAGATCGAAGTGCGGCTTGACGCATTTTCTTGGGCATGCGCTGCTCATAACTGCGAGGGTGTGGTGTATGGATACGACCACCACCAACCCATTGAGCTGCATTTGTGGAACCCTGGCGGGCACGCCCAGTGCCTTTTTGTTTCCATGGCTTTCGACCACCACCCCTGACCTCTGACCGTACTTTGGTTTGATGCGTACCAAGACGGGCATTCGCCATCTGTCGAGTATAGGCCTGGTGCATCAAGTCAACATTTACAGGGGCTTCAAAAAGTTTCGCGGGTAATTCCAACTCGCGAACTTTCTTGCCTTCCAAATCAAAAACATCTACTTTCATGGTTATCTGGCTCCCGTTTCCTACGCGCCTATTGCTTGCGCGATTCCTTGATCATGACGAGACTGCCCTTGCCACCAGGAACTGCGCCATTAATGGCGAGCAAATTGCGTTCTGCATCCACCATGACAACTTTGATGTTCTGTGCAGTGACACGATCAACACCCATATGGCCCGAGTTTCGGTGTCCTTTATAGACGCGACCTGGTGTAGTACCCGATCCACTAGAACCGGGCGCACGATTTCGATCAGACGTACCGTGAGTAGCATTCATACCATGGAAGTGATATCGCTTGACAACACCGGCAAAGCCCTTGCCTTTACTAACACCAATCACATCCACGCGCTCGCCAACGGCAAAAGCATCCACAACAGTCACCTTATCGCCAACTTTTAGACCGTGATCCTTGGCAGAAAATTCCCGCAGGTAACGCATAGGGGAAATCTCATTGGCTTTAAAGTGTCCCAACTGACCGCCTGTCAGGCGTTTGGGATTTACCTCGCCAAAACCCAGTTGAACCGAAGAATATCCCTCTTTCTCTGGCAAACGAACCTGGGTAACGTAACATGGCCCAGCTTCGATGAGTGTTACCGTATAGGCAACACCTTGTTCATCGAAGATCTGGGTCATGCCAATCTTCTTTCCAATTAGCCCTTTCAACATGCTCAATTTTCTCCTTTAGAAGATATTGACGAGACTGCCAGCCTGGGCGTAGGCCGCATCATCTCCGTGCAGCGCAGTCAGAAGGTCTGGTGCGAAGCGGTTGTGTCGGTTCTACAACACAGACCTGCTCTTGCGCTGTCTCAATAATCCGCATTTGCTGCGGAGTTATTTACTAATTATATTTTGATCTCGATGTCAACACCTGCGGGCAAGTTCAAACGCATCAACATATCTATGGTTTTGGAATCCGGGTCCAAAACATCTATCAAACGGTTGTGCGTACGGATCTCAAAGTGTTCGTGAGAGTCCTTGTCAATAAATGCCGAGCGACGTATTGTAAAGCGTTCCTTCTTGCTTGGCAAGGGTACGGGACCAACAACATGAGCGCCGGTACGTTCAGCGGTTTCAACGATACGCTTTGCAGATTGATCAAGAACACGATGATCATATGCTTTAAGGCGGATACGGATTTTTTGTTTAGCCATCATATCTCACCTACTCACTAATTTTAGTCACGACACCGGCGCCGACGGTCAGACCGCCTTCACGAATGGCGAACTTGGAACCCTGCTCAAGTGCCACAGGAACGATCAACTCAACCGTCAGGTTCACGTTGTCTCCGGGCATGACCATTTCCACACCTTCAGGAAGGGTGATGTCTCCCGTTACATCCATCGTGCGGATGTAGAACTGCGGTCGATAGCCACTGAAGAACGCCTTGTGG
>Ga0105046_10018604_pt1 | contig 10567 bp, 10 predicted proteins | sample MAT03_FD_78385 | JGI IMG/M metagenome (GOLD analysis project Ga0105046, IMG submission 78385) | Freshwater microbial communities from Lake Fryxell liftoff mats and glacier meltwater in Antarctica - MAT-03 (megahit assembly) | ecosystem: Environmental > Aquatic > Freshwater > Ice > Liftoff...
GGCCTGCTAAATCAATTGTGCCTGAGCACGATGTTCGTCTGTTCCGTGAGCACCATCGTTTTTAACGGTAATCCGCTGTTACGCTATGACGGCTACTACATTCTGTCGGACATTCTCGAGATTCCCAACCTGCGGCAGAAGGCCAGCGAGATCCTCAATCGTAAAATGGGACATTGGTGTCTGGGGTTGAAGCCGCCGGACAATCCATTTCTTCCGGAGCGGCATCAGACGCTGTTTGCGATCTACAGCATTGCGGCCGTGGTCTATAGCTGGGTGGTGTTGTTTTCCATTCTGTGGTTCTTGCAACGAATCACCGAGCCATACGGTCTACAAAGCATCGGACGCACGATTGCGGTGTTTGCCATGTGGGGCATGTTTGGCGCGCCCCTCTGGAAATTGTTCAAGTACTTCAAAGTGCCGGGAAGGATGGAACAAGTGAAAAAGGTGAGATTGTTCGCCACCTTGGCGGTTGTCTCCGGGGTGGTGGCGGTCATTTTCTTTGTTCCCCTGCCGAACCGCGTTTTCTGCACGCTGCAAATTGAACCGTATAAGGCTGAAAGCGTCCGCGTCATCGTGCCGGGTCAGGTGGAAGAAGTCCTGGTCAAACCGGGAGACCGTGTCGCCGCCGGTGACTTGCTAATGCGGCTGAGCAACCCAGACGTGGACCTGGCCATTTCCGAATTGCAGGGCAAACGCGACACCTACCTGGTGCAGATCAGGGGACTGCAACAGATGAGTACCGAGGATCGCTCGGCTCGGCAGATGATTGCCAGCTATCGCGAAGGTCTCAAGGCGATTGAGGAAGAAATCGCCGAGAAGGAACGGGATCGCGAACGCCTGTCATTGCGAGCACCGATTGATGGTGTTGTTCTGCCCCCGCCCGAAATTCCACGCCGCCCGACCAGGGATGGCCAACTCCCCACACTCTGGGGCTCGCCGCTCGATGGCCGTAATGACCACGCCTATCTGCCGGAGAGCACCTTGGTCTGCATGGTGGGAGATCCCAAGGCCATGCAGGCGAACCTGGTGGTCGACCAATCGCAGTTGGATTTCGTCGCCACGGGCCAGGAAGCGATCATCACGCTGGACCACCTGCCGCTGGATATATTGCGCGGGCGAATTCAGGACATCGCCAAGAGTGAGATGAAAGTCGCGCCGCGTAACCTCGGTTCATCCGCCGGCGGGGAACTGCTGACCAAGACAGACGACACTGGCGTGGAGCGCCCTTGGAGTCCCTCTTACCAGGCGCTTGTCTTTCCGCTGGAGGGCCCAGACGACATTCTTCGCAATGGCCTCCGCGGCCGCGCAAAGATCAATGCCCGTTGGCAAACGGCTTCGCAACAGGCGTGGCGATTCTTGGGCGAGACGTTTCACTTCCGCATGTAAAAGCGTGACAAACGCTCCTTACATCGGCGTTGACTCACGCGAGCTGATCCGGTGGCCCAGGGGCGCCGGAATGGCCAGGCGGGTCTGCAGGTCTGCCACGCGCGATTGCAGGCGGGCTAGCTCGTCGCGCGAGCTGCGCACTTCACGAATCTGCCGTTCCAGGTTGGTGAAGAAGCCAGCTGTCAGCTTGGGACTCGTCCAGAGCTGCGCCACGTCATTGATTTCCGCCGACAGTCCACGACGCAGCCGGCTGGTAAACGACCACAGAAGCAATCCACTCCAGGCGACAAGCACCAACAGCGCACCCAAAAAGAAATCGGTCCCCAGCACGGGCTGCGCAGTCTCGGTCAGCCCTAGCTCTGGGCCCAGCCAAGAGTCGTAAAAGAAGTTCCGCCCAAAGCGGTACAGTAGGCCGAACAGCACGACGCCAAACAGCAGTTCGTAACGCAGCCGAGTGAACCAGCCCGAGTGGCGGGCCGCCTGTCGATCGATCACGGCCTGCAATTGGGCCGATGCCTCGGCAATAAAATTTGCGGCAACGTCCGAGGCGTTGCGAGCCAGGCGATTGGCATCCAGTTCGCGGCGATCGAGCGCCGCCTCGCCAGCATAACCATCAATAATGATCGCCGCCGTTCGCAGATCGGCTTCTTCCCAGCCAAGCGCCGCGGCACGCGCGGCGGTCGATTCCGTGCGTCGTTCTTTACGCCGAACCTGCCAGCGTCGCCCTCCTTCGATTGCGCCCCACAGTGCCAATTGAGCAGGTGTCCGCACGCGCGTCAGCGCCGCCCCGGCCAACAGCCCTCCCAAGCCCTGATAGAGACGTAGCGCCGCCGAAAATGGACTGAATCCCCAGTGTGCCGTCACGGACGCGAGCAGCCGATTCTCCCAAGAGCGACTGCTCGACAACAGCTCGTCCCGCAGTCGGCCGGTTAGTCCGCCGGCCAGACGCGCGCGCTGTTCGGCGATTGCCCTTTCTAGCTGATCGATCGCCGGCAGGCCCTGTTCGATGCGCGCGGCGCAGGCCGAGAGCGCATCGGCCACCAGGTCCAAGAAGTTGGCGCGGCGAATTCGGTGCGCGGCCAAGGTCGATAAATCGTGCGTCAGCAAATCCAGCAACCGCGCGAACTCGCCGCCGGGAGGAAGCCCTTGTTGCACGTCCGAGAGGGCCGCCAGCGAATCGACGAAGAACAAATCGCCCGTCGTGTAGCGATCGCCGAGCGAGCGCCGCCAATCTTCGCGGACGTCAGTATCCAGCGCCGCGTGCGTCTGCACGAAAACAAGTCTTGCGCCAGGCGCCGCCGCGGCCAATTCGTCGGCCACGCGCGCACTGCGATATTTTTGTTGAGTGGTGGTGACCAGCAGCACGTCGCAGTGCGGCAACAGTTCGCGCAGACGGCCCAGGTTAGTGCTGTGCGACGCTTCGCCTTCGGTGGTGTCCGGGTCGGGGCAATCCAGCAGCACCAGATCTCGCAGGACCGAGGCGTCTCGGTGTACGACGTCCACAGCGCTCGGATCGATTCCCAGCATTTGCGGTTCTAGACCAGGACGGCAAATCAAGGCGGGTTGCCGTGTAGTGGGACGCTCGCGGCCGCTTGGGGTGACGTCGGCGCCGACCAACGCATTGACCAGCGCGCTCTTGCCAGTGCCCGTGCCGCCAAGCGTAGCGACTACCAAAGGCGCGTCCAAGCGAACGCGCATGGTGTCGACTCGCGCCAGCAAACGCCGCACCAGTGCCTGGCATTGTTTCGCCGCAGGCCAGGCCGGCGCCCGATCGCCCCAGGCGGCCAACTCCGTTACCAGGGAATCGATCTCGGCCAAAAGGCCAAGCTGCGCCAGCATGTCGTAGGAGAGATTTCGATCCATCGCCTTCCGGGTCCATTCTCCGCAGTTCCATCGCATCGGCCAGTTGAGTCTGCTGGTCGCGACGGTCCCCTTGGTTTCAAGTCGCCGCCGACGAGGACATTGTATCAGGTGGCTCGACCAGACCGGCCGGGATGGGCGGAAAGCGACGAGTTTCTTGGATCTGAAATGTTTGCGTGTCGCTGCTCAAACCTGTCTTGGCCACGGTTAACTCGCGAATCGCCTGGAGAACGCAATCGAGCGCGACCGTCAGGTCTCCGGCGGTCAACATTCCGCAAAGCTGACCCTTGTCGACGATCGGTAAGCAGCCAATGTGGTTGTCGAGCATGAGGGTTACAGCGGCGTCGAGCCGGGCGCCGGGGGGCGCGGTGTAGGGCTCGCGCGTCATCACGTCTGCGGCGCACGTCCCTCTGCGGCGCAGATCGAGATCACTCACAATGCCGAGTAAATGTCCAGCGTGATCGCAGATTGCCACGTTTTGTAGTGGCCGCGCCGCCAGCATGCTCTTTAGCGCGCGGACGGAAGTGTTGGGCGAGGCGAGTGGCGTGGCCGTGGTCATCACCTGTCGAACCGTCAATCGATTGGACAGCAAATCGGCAACGTTTGATCCAAGCGTCGAGCGGATTTCCTGCCAGTGGTCCGCGTCGTGTCGGTCTGGCTGCGCGCAAAGCGGCCGTGGCCAGCCGGCAATCCCATGTGGCATGTGCTTTCCGGGTCGTCGACGAACGAGGAAGACTGCGGCCCCTATCAGTGCGAGTGCTACCGCGCCCATCGAGGCTGGCCAGAGCCATTCCAATGTTGACCCGGACCGCGTTACGCGCGCGTCGTAAAGGATCGTTCTGGCCGTGGCAGCGTTGTCTTGATCGGCCCGTTCCGCCGGACGAGATCCGTATTGCAAGTCACGGAGTGCCCAGGAACGGTCGTTGTCAGCGCGGATCAATAGTGCAATCAGCAACAAAACCAGGCTGGCGATCGCGATCGAGATCGCGTGAATCAGCGTGCCGTGCGCGATCTCCTCTACCCAAAAGGACCTGCTGGCGGAATGTCGCGGGCACTTAAGAACTGGACCACAAATAATATTATTTAAAACTGGCGGCGCGCCTTCGGTGGAACCAGCGCTTGGCGCAACCCCCGCTGGCGGACATTTGTCGAAATCCTGCATCGTGGCGGCTTTCGCTTTTTGGATTGTTTGCTGGCCGCGCAGCAGAAATCTGTGCGCGGAGTGAAACTGCCGTTTCGCCCGCCGGCGGTCTCCGCAAACGTAGCTTTCCCGCGACATGCCTGCCGGCACAAATTGGCGCCGATGAGGTCTATGACTGTGAGCAGTCAGGCGACTGGAATGCGCCGAAGAATTGGCACAAGCGAGAATCTCGATACGACCGGTCGAATCAGGCGCGCGATAGAAACTCGCCAGTGCGGCTATCGACCTTGATGATTTCGCCGATCGAAAGATATTCCGGCACCTGTACGACCAGGCCCGTTTCCAGCTTGGCGGCCTTGGTGCGGCCGGTGGCCGAGTTGCCTTTGACGGCCGGGTCCGTTTCGGCGATCGTCAATTCCACGGTTTGAGGCACGGTTACACCCACTGGCTGATCGTTGTAAATCAGCACGTGCGCGCCTTCGAGCCGTTCGGTCAGATAGTTGGCTTCGTCCGCCACGTCGGCCAGTGGCAGTGCAAACTGGTTGTAGTCCTCATCATCCAAAAAGTGCATGTGCGTTGGGTCAGAGTACATAAACTTGACTGGCCGCTTACTGAAATCGGCCTCTGGCAAATTGTCCGTCCCTTTGAGCGTGATATCGACCTTTTGCCGCGTGACAAGATTCCGGGCGCGGAACTTATAGAGTGTGGCTGCGCCGCGCGCGGACGGGCTTTGCACGGAGATTCCCTCGATCACGCACGGCGATTCCTGATGGTTGAGGATCATTCCTCGCTTGATTTCTTTGGCGAGCATGCCGTCCGATTCCTATGCGAATAAATGAGTTGAGAATTAGCGGTGGGCCAATCAGATTCTGCGATCCGATTGCGAAACACGATTTGAAGAATTCTGCGGTGCGGTACTATTTTTCAGCGTTCCGCTTTGCGGAGCATCACATCATCGATCCACTTTGCGGATCGATGCCAATGCCACCGGTTAGTTTCATCAGGGCTTCCATCACGAGCAATAACGCGCTCGGGTCCAGCATTTCATCCGTCTCTTCATCCGCTCCGTCGACGAGTTGCTCAAAATGCATGATGTCAAACCGGGCGTCACAGCGCGGTAGCCGCTTGAGCTTGGCGGCGTCTTCCGGTTCGCCGGCTGCAAGTTCCTCGCGGAGCGCGGCCCCCTGCTCAGTCACTTCTTCGCCTTCGACGTAACTGATGTCGAGAGCGGCAAAATCATCCGGAGCCAACAGATTCAGGGACTCGAACATACCCTCGTCGTCCCCTTGCGAAGATTTCAACTGGAATTGGCCCACGTCTTCGAGCGTGGCGATAATCTTTTTCAACGACGGGCGTTTGGTCGAATCGAACAGCACGAAATACGTCTCGCGCCACTGGAAGTTGTCACTTTCGAACATCGACATAACACCCTCCTGCGATCACCGCGAACCCGCTTCGTATCCAAACATGCCTGCGGACTTCCCACTCCGCGGCGCGTTTATTCTTCCCAATTGTCGCCCGGACCGCTGGGACCGGCCGCCCATTCCTCGAGCGCTTTGAGAAGTGCGTCTCGTTCTTCCATATTGGCCCACACGACTTCGCCCTGCTCAAGCCGGACCTCGTAGTCCCCTTCGCACTGGCAATCATCCTCGCCGCAGAAATGGGGCGTCGCCGCAACCCAAATGACACGGTAAAGCGGCACATGCTTGTCGTCGATTACGCAAAAAACGGACATCAGGCAAACCCTCTCTCTGCGACTCTTGCGCTATGTTTTGCGTCGGAGAAGCCCACGGAGCGTGGACATTTCCCGAGGCATTCAGCAATGAATTTGATCCGTCGACGCTGAGTCTCATTTTCCTTGGTTAGCAAGCGTGCCTAACTCGGCGGAGCGCCGGGTCGCCGCTTCGACCGCGGCGATCATCGCGGCTCTAGCGCCGCCACTCTCTAGTGCAGCCAATCCAGCGATTGTTGTGCCGCCGGGGCTGGTAACGGCGTCTTTCAGGACGGCAGGGTGCTCCCCGGTGACCAGCACCATCTCGGCGGCTCCGCGCACGGTTTGCGCGGCCAGCGCCAAGGCGATATCGCGCGGCAGGCCAGCACGCACGCCGCCATCACTGAGGGCTTCGATCATCAAATAGACGAACGCCGGGCCCGAGCCTGATAGGCCCGTGACCGCGTCTAGCAGTATCTCGCTAACGGCGTATGCTCGGCCGACGGCTCCGAATAACTTCCCAACCAACTCACCGTCAGCAGGCGTTGCGCCAGGTCCCAGGCAGTAGCCGCTTGCGCCCGATCCAACCAGGCATGGCGTATTTGGCATCACGCGCACCAGCCGGGGCCCGCTACCCAGGCCAGCAGCCATCGCGGCTAAGGGGACGCCTGCCGCGATCGAGATCACCAGATGATCCGCTGTGAGGTGCTCGCGAAGCTCCGCCAGGGCGGCTGTCATCTGTTGAGGTTTAACGGCCAGAAAGAGCACTTTTGCGGCGGCGGCGACTTCACAATTCGTGGCCACGATCCGGCCGCCGGTAGTTTGGGCAAACTGCTCGCAGGCCGCGGAGACTGGATCCGCGGCGATGATCCGGTCCTTTGTCGCCAGTCCCGCCGTGACCAACCCTCGCGCCAATGCCGTCGCCATACGGCCTGCGCCGATAAATCCGAACCTGGGGTGGGACATGTGCCGATTTGCCGCCATACGCTGTGCTGGAATTGCTGCGCACCATGCTACGCAAAACGTACTAGCTAGACAATCCGCGTCGGACGCCCGCCAGGCGTTGCTTTTGGTTTGAACCCATGGCTTCATCTGGGGGGTGATAGCAAAACTCGCCTGGACCGGACGCCGCCTTTCTGCAACACTCCGCCCCGCTTTTCAGGCGCTGGGAGGGCAAACGCTCTACGTCGCCATGGGACCATTGCGAGAACACTCGCTGGTTGAGTTGAGGAGTTATCGGGCCGTGAATTCCATTCGCCTTTCGGTTCTACTTTTGTTCTGCGCCTGCCTGACTGGCTGCCAGGAACTTGCGCTCACGCCGCAACAACCGGTTGCCTCCAAGCGAACGCTGGTTAAGGAAACCGTCGAAACGCGGGACGAAGATTCGTTCTCCAGCCGTATGGCGATTGCCGGCAAGTCCGCCAAGGACGCTGCTGCAAAGCCCCTGAAGGCCTCGACTTGGAAGGCCGATCCCAATTCGCCCGCCGAGCGGCAACGGCAAGCCGCGATCCGTCGGAAGCAAAAGGAACCCAACGCCTTCATGCGATGGATGTTTCCGGAACCGACACCCCCACGCACCGTGGGAGAGTGGCTTGCGCAAGAACGGCTCGATCCGTAACGCCAGCGGGTTGGCCGCACTGGCATTGCCTCTCGTTTCAAGGGCTAGTCCGCGCGCCCCTCAAGTTCTGTCGCGCATCGCCACTGTGCGCCTCGCGCGGTAGGATTTGTAGCTCGCCCCGATGGTGGAGTTCGCCTAGCTGCGATCGCCAGCCGTGCTCCGTGGCGTCTACCACAATCAAACCGCGGGCCTCAATGAAATTTCTGATTACCAACGACGATGGCATCGACGCCGAAGGACTGGCTGCGCTCGTGGAAGCAGCGTCACATTTCGGCCAGTGTGTCGTGGTGGCGCCCGACAGGCATCTTTCGGGCTGTGCCCATCAGGCGACCACCGATCGGCCAATCCAATTGACCCGCCGTTCGGCTGAAATGAACTGCATTGATGGAACGCCGGTGGATTGCGTTCGTCTCGGCCTAGGGCACGTTGCGCCGGACGCCGACTGGGTCATTTCGGGCGTCAATGAAGGAGGAAACCTGGGGGCCGACGTCTATCATTCCGGCACCGTGGCCGCGGCCAGAGAAGCGGCGCTGCTGGGTCGGCCGACGATCGCGTTTTCGCAATACCGCAGGCGTGGATCGCCTGTCGATTGGGCGAGGGCTAGTCGTTGGACGGTCGCGGCCATGCGAGTGCTAATGGCCATGCCTCAGGAGCGAAGTCTGATTTGGAACGTCAATCTGCCCGACAAGGACGGCCAGATGGATCCGCCCGAGATTGTATTTTGCCCGCTTGATCCTCACCCGCTACCGGTGGAATTCCGAATGGTTGAGGAAGGCAAGTACCGTTACGCCGGCGTCTATCATGCCCGTCCGAAATCGACGGATCATGATGTCGATGTTTGCTTCGGTGGAGCCATTGCCATCACCCGGCTGGCATTGCCCACGCCACTCTGGCCGCAAGACAAGCCCTTCGAGCCAGACGCGATTATTTAGGGCGACGCCCAACATAAGAGTCGCCGATCTATTGCGTCGCCGAACTTTGGTGGCATTAGTGACGGACAAGGACTGGCGTTCGTGTGTCGGAAGCGACCTCGCAAGCCGGAGAGGCTTTGGACGTCCGCGGCGCTGGTTCGTCGTCGAAGAACTCCAGTTCCCCACGAACGATACGTACGTTGGACGGGGCTTCGATGCCGACGCTGACACGGCTTCCCACCACTCGGTTGACGACAATCGTGATGTTTTCACCGATACGAATTCGCTCGCCTGTCTTGCGACTGAGTACTAACATCCTTGAACTCCTCAAAATTGGGTCTGCTTTCGGTCCAACGCATTGTGCTTGCGTTGACTTTCCTTGAAGCAAAGCCGATGCCAGAGTCAGGACATCATTTGGGGCGAGAGCCAAAACTTGAGCAATTCCCGAGAAATCGAGAGTTTTTTATTGCGACGCGGTCGATTTTCTACTTCAGCAGCCCCCCCGGGCCACTGATGACGCCCCTATCCGGCGTCTCAATATGGGATCCCAGAATCAGAATGAGACAACCAGCCGAGATTTTTGGCGATTTCCAGCCAGGAGCCTGCGGACGACTTGCTCCAGACTTGGGAACAGGTTCCTGACAGTCGTCGCTACTTTGTAGCCGCTGCGGCCTTCGCCGTTTCCAGAACGGTCGACAGTTTGACAGGGGCGCCCCCTTGGCGTTTGCTCTCGTCGGCCGCCTCCATCAGTGTGTAAATCTCCAGGGTCTCCTCCGCACTCACTGGTGGCTTGCCAGTCTGGAAGAATCGGGCGATCTCCACGACCAGCGGGCGATATCCCTCATAGCCGCCACTCGGAGCAATACCCTTGGATCCGAAGACCAACGCCCCGTAATCTGATTTGCCTTCGCGAATTCCGCGGAACGTCCCAATCCGACCCCCCTTCCAGACGCCGACGATCAGCTCGCCCCCTTCGGTCTGAGTGCGCGATACCGTCTCGCAGCCGGTACCCATGATCGTGCAGAGGATCTCCGTGCCATGGATGCCGTACCAATAGAGGTCCGGGTGATGTGGCTCCAGGTGGCATGGGCCAAAGGCGTCAACTCCGACAACTTTGCCAGTGCGGTTGTCGTCGCGCATTCCCAGGATCCCAGGGCTAAAGCGGAGCGACGAGCTGGAGAAGATGGGAGTGTTGTGCTCCTTCGCCAGATCATAAATCTTGACGGCGTCGGCCAGGCTGCCGGCGACTGGTTTATCGATGAACATTGGCTTCCCCGCCTTGAAGACCGGGATCGCCTGTTCCAAGTGCGGCCGGCCATCGACGCTCTCCAGCATCACGGCGTCCACCTTGGTCAATAACTCGTCGATCGAGCCGACAATTTCCACCCCCATGTTGCGCAGCTCGTTGGTGTACCCTTCGACGCGATCGATGCTGCTGGGGATATCTTTGCTACCGCCCGGATAGGCGGCGACGACTTTGACCGAAGCCATTTCGTCCTTAGCTTCTGGATCGTTCATCGCTTTGGTGAACGCCGTGACGTGCGAGGTATCCAAACCGATGATACCGACCCTGATCGGCTTGGACTTGTCCGGCGCGGCGCCATGCGCAGTGGCGAGATTCATAGCGACAATTCCTGAAAGGCAGGCAAAGGCGATAGAGCGAATGAGCATCGGAGAGTCTCCCCAGCTGAGGGCTTACGTATTATCGTGGCCAGTGGCGAATGGATCGCCCCGGTTTTTCCAAGTCGCGGCTATTCTAATCGCGGCGCGGAGGGGAAGATACAGGCCGCAGTCGGGCCATGCCAGATGCACAGTAGCGGACACTTGAATTACAAAGAGACGCCTTTCATGCGACGAAGCACTATCCTATGGACCGGGTTATTCGCCACTTGGGCATTGATATTGATACCTGCCCAGGCGGCCGACGACGTTAAACGGCA
>Ga0105046_10018605_pt1 | contig 10567 bp, 7 predicted proteins | sample MAT03_FD_78385 | JGI IMG/M metagenome (GOLD analysis project Ga0105046, IMG submission 78385) | Freshwater microbial communities from Lake Fryxell liftoff mats and glacier meltwater in Antarctica - MAT-03 (megahit assembly) | ecosystem: Environmental > Aquatic > Freshwater > Ice > Liftoff...
ACAGGGACGAAACCTTGCTTTAGGCTCGTCGCGCCGGATTGCCGTGCGTCACTAGGTGGATGTTGCGTGTTCATTTGACAAGCGTAAATGTTTCGGGCGTGGTTGCCCAGATGAATCAGCCCGCTGCTGGCACAGAAGTACTGCCGTCGCTACCGCGACTTGGCCGTTTTAAATCGCGAAGCGATGACAGCGTTTTGCTGCCCGCGTAAAACCGCAGACGAGAACTCTTGGAAGAGTGAAAAAAATTTTCGAAAAATCGGTGACACATCGGCGGTTTCTTTCTTCCTTGTAGTCCTGGCACCGAGGAGCGAGTAGGAATCAAAGTACTTTTGCGACTGAACTTGCTTCTCTCATTCAATCGAATGATCGAGCGAACGCCAATCCAAATCCCGCGACGGACAGGACGTTCAAAATTCTTATCTCCCTGCAACTGAGGCTGCGACCATGACTGGCTATTCACTGAAACTATCGCCTGCACTGACCCGACTATTTCGAACGAACGATCGGCCCACACGGCGGCGACCATCGGCTCTTAAGCGAAACTGCTTATTGGAATCGCTGGAGCGGCGTGCGCTCATGGCTGCGGCGATTCTCGATTCGACTTACAACGATACGATGAATCAACCGCCAGCGATGGTCGCGCGGATTATCTCTCCCGAAACGCCTGGAAATTCGACGGCCAGCCAGTACCCATCGGTTGGTTTGCTCGGTAACTCAAGCGATAATTTTTGCACTGGAACACTCATCAGGCAAGAGTATGTTTTGACGGCATCTCACTGCGCCGTGGGTGTTGGAAATTTTGCTGGCCGATTCACGGTGGGAGGTCAGACCTATTCGACCAGCCAAGTGATTGTACACCCCAGTTACAATGACAATGCGCTCGGTTCCGATACTGCCAACGACATTGCGATCTACAAGCTCAACCGCCCCGTTACGAATGTCACGCCAACACCGATTTATCGCGGTACTCCCGCAGTCGGTCAAACGTTGACATTGGTTGGCTTTGGCGGCGGTCGTAACTCGTCGGGCGGCAGCGATGGTAGCTTTGGGACAAAACGCGTCGGGACAACACCCATTGATTCCGTTTCGCGAACGATCATCGGCTGGCGATACGACAATCTATCGGAGAGCAATACAGCACCCGGCGACTCGGGCGGACCAGCTTTCTTGAAGGTCGGCGGTGTTAACTACGTTGCCGGCGTCACGTCGGGAGGTACGTTGGACAGCGCGGGCGTCGGAGACGAGTCGTTCGATACTCGCGTCGATGCCTACAAGTCCTGGATCGATTCCATTGTTGGGTCGACGACGCTACCGCCAAGGTTGCCCACCGTTTCTGTACGTGCTACCGACGCGAGCGCCGCCGAAACAGTCTCAACCCAAGCCGCCAATCGCGGTACGATCATCGTTGAACGATCCGGTGCAACCACCGCTGCTCTCACGGTTCAACTCGCGATCTCAGGAACCGCGTCCAACGGCACCGACTACAGTCGCATTCCCACCACGGTGACCATCCCGGCGGGAGCGTCGTCATTCACAGTAAATGTCACGCCCACTGATGATGCCATCGTTGAGGCAACAGAGACCGCTGTGTTCGCGATCGCGGCAAGCTCGCTCTACAACACAAACACAACCAATCGCTCGGCAACCGTATCGATCGCCGATAACGATGTTGCTAAATCGAACGACAACTTTGCCAATCGCCGAACGGTCGCTGGGGCGTCGGCAACAGTAACGGGTTCGACAACTTCCGCGACCCGTGAAAGCGGCGAGCCGAACGTCGCCGGTGTTAGCGGTGGGAAAAGCATTTGGTATACATGGACAGCACTGAGCAATGGCACGGTGACGCTTTCGACTGCGGGCAGCTCCTTCGACACGACGCTCGGCGTCTATACCGGATCGGCGGTAAGCGCGCTTCGTTTGGTAGTGGGCAATGATGATGAAAATCTCGACGCAGGAACGCTCACCAGCAACGCAACTTTCACTGCCGTCGCTGGCACTACATATCAGATCCTGGTCGATGGTTACTCGGGTGATGCTGGCACGGTGCGCCTCAGTTTGAATCAACCGGCACGCCAACGTACTGCGCCAACCAGTTCAGCGCCGATTGCGGCGCCTGTGATCTTGACGAACAATCGTTTGGCGGAAGCGTATCGGACGCAAGCGGCCTCGCATGAAGTTCGTGATCGGGTGTTTGCGTCAGTTTGGTAATCCCTGTGAGCCGCCAGGCCGGTTGAGCAGTTCGGTGGTGGCGACTTTAAGGTTTTCGATGCCGACAGCGGAAATTTTATTATAAGCGTTGGTGCCTGCGTCCGCCTCGCTTACTTTGTCAATCTGCGAGTTGAGGTCGACATAGTGGCCAATGAATTGACGCATTTGGTCCTGTGACCAGCCGCTTCGTACCTTTAACAGGTTGAGATATTCGACCAGTTGCTGCGCCTCGCGAAATGCTTTGAGACGAAGCGAATGGCGAATGCTTGGTTTACCCGCTTGGTCTAGGTCAAAGATGAAGAGTCCCAGTTGATTAGCCTCTTTCATGGCGCTGCCAGTCTTATCGACGGTCTGCCACGGGACGATTCCCGTCGCTCCGTCTTTCCATGCATCTAACACCCAGGCTTGAACGTTGCGGTTGGAATCGTGAACATGGTTCGCTGTGCCATAAACCCATGCCTTGAGCCCATCACGCTGCATCCGATCGGTCACCAGTCGCCGATAGTGCTGGAACGCAGATGAAGAAACAACCCACAGGTCATCGCGCTGGTCCAATTGACCACGGCAATATTCCGGTCGCGAAATATCGACACGAAAATCGATACTGACCTCGGGGGCAATTCTGCGGCCGGCGTCGGTCAGTTCACCGTAGAACTGCAAAGCGCGGTAGTCCCAGTAATCAGACGGTTCGTCGAGAATCCAAGGTGCTTTCGTCAACTCGCCAAGCGAGCCCTTGTTGTTGAAATAGACCTGGAACCCCGTCTTTGTCCAACCTTTGGATTTGGCGAGCGTTGTGAAATCCTGCAAAACGTTGACATAGGTTCGTGCGTAAGCCGGTTGATCTGCAAAAGCTTGGTATGCATCCAGGTGGCCATTAAAGTAAGGACGACAATTTAACGGCCAGCTTTCGTGAAATGTCAGATAGAAACCTGGCGCAGGAATGGGGCCACGGTGTCCATCGCGAAAGAGCGAGCCGTCAATGAATGGTCCAAAGGCCTCGACGAAGTCGTCCCAATAGGCTTTCTTTGCGTTGGGCTCAACATTGTCGTATCGTTTGTTGTCCATCCGCTTTCCCGATGCCAGTCGCATGTCAAGGTTGCTCTTTCTCGCACCTGCCGCAGCCGAGTGGTGGGAGTAGTGAAGGATGTTCGCATGGACTCGATGATCGTAGGCAATTTGCTGGAGTGCGTAATACTCGTTGACATGGTCTGGCAAACCATAACTGTTCATTTCGCAAAAAAAGGTCGCTTGCCTTGGCAGCGAAAACGGCAGCACCTCGACTTCCAACGGAACAACCCGCCCGTCGGAAATGGTGATGGCTCCTCGGAGCAAACCTGCGGTCGAATCAAATGGGATGTAGATGTCAACGACGACAACTTGGTCAATCTCAGACCTGAGCGGAAGCTTCTCTGACAAAGGCAATAACGGATCGGGAATCAAACGTCCGTTTGCAGGAACATAGTTGGCATGCAACAAATCAATTCGCGGCTTAAGATTATCCAACGCAACTTTGAGCGCCACATCGCCTTGGCCTCGCAGCAGCATTTGAAAACCGACTACCTCACCAGCAGCCGCAGTCAAGTGCACACGCCGGCCATTGTAGATCGCATTATGGGTTCGGTAGTCCGCAGGTAGGTCGCCAATCGGCTTGCCTGTCGCATCGTACTTGTCGGTCAACGGTATGACACCAAGGCCCACGATGGGAGGTGACTGCGCCGGTGCGATGGTGACATCGGGCAGAGCGACTTTGGACGGCTCTGGTATTGCAGCGAGGATCGTGGCGGGTCGTGAGCGTTGTCCCGTGCGACTCAGTGTTACGACCGCGATCTCATGGGGCTGGTCCGGTCGAATCGCAACCGGTAAGTCGCGCAGGGGAATCGTTTGAGTCGAACCGAGTACCACTGGCGGGATGTTGTGCCTGCCAAGCGGCTGGCCGTTGATCAACACCTCGTAAACAAAGCCGTGCACCGGAGCCTTCAAAACCAGATTCGCGGAGTCGTTGTCAGTGGTAACCAAATGCAGATCCGCCGGCGGCGTGGGCAATGGATCGATCTCGTCGTCGAATTCAATCAGCAAATAGGGCTTCTTACCCGACTGCTCGCGTGAAAAGATCGTCGGGTTGCGTCCATAATCAGCATCGTGTTCGTGAATGGCGAGGCCATGCGCAACACCGATCGCCATCGCATGGACCATGTCCACAGGAACGTCCCATTTGTATTGACCATCGCGAACTTCAGATTCAGCCTGTCCGACAAGCGTGAAACCGTTGCCACCGGTGACGGCAGGGAAGCGTGCGCCCTGATAGCCCCAGTCAATGATTTCATCAACGCCGCATGAAAGACCTGTCGACCGATTCTCGTCCCACGGTGAGGCGATGGTCGAGATCGTAACGCCGGAAATCGTTTGTTCCCCTTGGACACAGACGAGCGTGGCTTTCTCAATCTGCTTGCCTAAGATCAACGACGTATCGAAGGCCAACGCAACAATATGCTGATTGCCTTTGATTCGAATTCGGCCTTGCTCGCCTGCGTTTTCACTCCATTCACCCTCGACCATGACGATGGAGTTGTCCTTACTGACGGGTAGTTGAATCGAGTCGGCGGCGGAGGCACCCGATGCGATCAGCGAAAGCAGAAGCGAGGCACGACTGGTGACGTTGCGAAACATAAGAGCCATTGGGGATTGAGTTTGGTTCCGAACGGATGCCTCTGCGATACATGTTCTTGACTAGCTAACGTCGCCAATCGTCCAATTGCCATCGATCCGTCTCCAGGTTGAGCCGGTTGGATTCTTGTCGCGTAGGAGCGATGGCAATCGGTCGTGACGAACGTTGTCGTAGCAGGTCAACTTTCCAAAGCGAACAATGGCGGCGGGGATACCGACGGCTGTAAAACCTGGGTGGCACGTGGCGGGAAAGGGGCCGCCGTGATTCATCGCAGGGCTGACGGCAACTCCGGTGGGCATCTTGTCGTTGAGCAGACGACCAACCTTGGGAGCAAGCGCGAAAGCGAGCTTGGCATACACTTCCTCGTCACCGCTGGCGGCGCTGTAAACGCAGCCGGTGAGGTTTCCTTCGAGCGAGTCAATGACGTCAACAAGTTCATCCACGCTGTCCGCGATGACGACCATTGACGCATTGCCAAACGCTTCTGTTTGAAACGCGGCAGGATCGGCTAGAAATTGTTCGCCGGTCGCTTGCAGCCATGTATTGGCGACCGCGCATCGATCGGCATGAGGTGTACCGCCACCGGTCAGCAGCTTCGCACCCGCACCGCAAAGCATCTTGATGCTGGCCGCCAGCGACTTTGCAACGGCAGGTGAAAGCAACGTTCCCGGAGTCGCGGCTGCGAATTTCGCTGTCACGCCACTGACAAACGCATCGCTTTGTTCTCCTTTCACTAACAGAATGAGCCCAGGGTTGGTACAAAATTGACCGCTGCCCATCAGGACGCTGCCAACGTATTCTTCGACCAGCTTGTCGCCACGTTCGGCGAGCGCGGCTGGTGTAATGACGACTGGGTTCACACTGGATAGCTCTGCGTACATTGGCTTTCCCGCTCGGTCAGCGGCAGCTTTCAATGTCAGTCCTGCGCTGCGGCTGCCGGTGTAACCCGTTGCACCGCAGCGATGATCCGAAACCATTCGTTCCCCATCTGCATGTGACGTTCGATAGATCAATTGCACGGTCGCGCTTGGCAAGCCGACTTCGTCAATTGCGTCCTTGGCAAGGGTTGCCATGATGCGGGTCGTTTCAGGGTGCGAGCTATTGGCCTTAGCGATGACAGGGTTGCCAGCAGCGATCGCAGCGGCGAAGTCGCCACCGCTGGCGCTATTGAACGCGAAAGGAAAATTGTTTGGGCCGAAGACGCAAACTGGGCCAAGCGGTTCCAACGATGCTCGAATGCCTGCCTTGGTATCAATCACCGCGCCGGCCCATTCGCCTGATCGAGCGGCGGTGGCGGCGAGTCGCAGTTGATTGACCGTTCGCGGCAATTCGACGTCGGCCAACCGCGGCTGCTTGGCTAAGCCTGTTTCTTCGAACGCAACCGCGACCAATAAGGAGCTGTTAGCAACGATCTTGGCCGCAAACGCTTCGAGGAAGTCAGCGATCTTGGCAGACGCGGTCCTGCGCAGCTCTTTCGCTGCATCGACGGCTGCATCGAGTGCTGCATCGATATCGTCCCAATCGCTGATCGGAAATGCTCGATCGATGGCGGCGTTGCGGTTCGGATCGGTCGCTCGGAAAACTTCGGTGAAAGAAGCTTCTCGCCATTGGCCAGCGATCAATACGGGGTGGCAAGTGGTCGTGGATGCGGACGACATGCAAGTCAAACCTTAAAAGTAAAAAACGGCTAAAACTAAAAGCCGCAGGAACGGAATTTGTCAACGCATTAGGATAGTCGTTTTAACTGCTGATCGGAATCGCCGCTGGTAGCCCCCTGTGGTTTAGCAACCACTACCGGACAACTGCGAGCCTGCTTGATCGTTGTTGGGCACTGCCGGATACTGTGCCAATGATTAAACGAGAATACTTAGCGGAGGCGGTCGGGACGTTTGCTCTGGTTTTTGCTGGCACCGGTGCGATTGTCATCAATGATGTATCCGGCGGTGCGATCACTCACCCCGGCATTGCGATCACGTTTGGGCTGATCGTGATGGCGATGATCTATGCGGTGGGCGATGTTTCGGGTGCGCATCTGAATCCTGCGGTGACGATCGGATTTCTCGTCGCTGGCCGTGCTCAACGTAGAACCATTGTTCCGTACCTTGTCGCGCAGTTGGCTGGCGCAGCGCTGGCAAGTCTGTTGCTCAAGTCGATGTTTTTCGACCATGCGACACTTGGTGCGACGATGCCGTCTGGTTCCGCTTGGCAATCGTTTGTCATGGAGCTGGTGCTTACGTTTCTACTGATGTTGGTCATCTTGCAGGTCTCCAGCGGCAGCAAAGAAACGGGCATTATGGCGGGAATTGCGATCGGGGGCGTGGTGGCTTTGGAAGCGATGTTTGCCGGGCCGATTTCCGGAGCTTCGATGAATCCGGCTAGGTCAATCGCTCCGGCGATCTTTTGTGGCGATTGGGCCGTCATTTCTCGACAGTGGATCTACATCACCGCGCCGATCCTTGGCGCAGGGCTGGCGGTCCCGATTCACAACATGCTTCGCCGTGAACCCACCGCGTCGCGAGATTAAAGTGGCAGCAATTAAACAGCCGCAGCGGAGCACTAAATTCCGATCTGCGAAAGAGCATCCGCTACGCGACCGACGGTGTCCTTGATCGCTGGGTGAGAATCGGGCAAATGGTAAACTGCGTCGGTTAGCCGCTGGATCATGGATGACGATGCTGGGTGATTTCCTTCCGATAATGTTTTTCTAATCTCTTCCATTGAACCTCGAAGCTTTGCAGCGATGACATCATCGAGTTCGCCAGCGGAAGACAATTCCTCGTGCAATTGATCCAAAAGCGACGCGATTTTCTGTTTTTCCATAATGGTTTTTCTTGGCGAGCAGACTTTACGAGGGCGGCGGTCAGGAAGATGATGCTTTTAACGGATCGCCTCATTCTACTCTTCTGGCCCCAAGAGCAAGCGTCACGAATCGAATTCCCAGCTTGCTAACAACCCTCATGGTTGCCGATAGCGGCACTAAGGTACCAATAGGGACGCTCGGTCGCCACTTACGGGGTCGCGGTACGGTTCCGCGTTGCAAATCACTTGTCTCGCTGTTTTTGCGGAGTTAGTCTGCAAACGATGCGGTTTTTCTGCCTGTGGGCTGCTTACGTCTCGTAACCAGTTTTCGCTTCATCAGCACCGAGAGTTCCAAAGTACACGCTATGCTCAGCGAAGATGTTTTGCGAATCCGAACCCTAGGGGAATGCAGGATTGAATCGCCACTAAAACCGGTGTTGGATTATCGCCAACATTCCGTCAACTACGTTGATGAAGCAGACCGGATCTTGCTCGATAACACGGTCTCAGGGGTAACCAAAAGTACTCTCGCGCTGGAGCAATTAACGGGCTTGGAGCCTGCCGGGGCACGGCGTCTCATCTACTTTGATCCCTCCAAAACGCGGGCGGGGATTGTTACCTGCGGTGGGTTATGCCCGGGTCTCAACAACGTCATTCGGTCGCTCGTGATGGAATTGACGAGACTATATGGCAGCGGTCGGGTCTATGGTTTTTGCAATGGGTACCAAGGGTTCATTCCAAAATTTAAGCGGCCTGTCTTGGAGCTCACGCCCTCGACGGTAACGGATATCAACGAGCAGGGCGGTACAATCTTGGGCTCTTCGCGCGGCGAGCAATGCCCGGAAGAGATCGTTGATTGCCTCGATCGGATGGGCATCAATATTTTGTTTGTCATCGGCGGCGATGGGACGATCCGTGGCGCGATGGGGATTGTTGCCGAAATCACAAAACGGAACTTGAAAATCTCAGTCGTTGGCATCCCCAAGACGATCGATAATGACATTATGTTCGTCGATCAAAGCTTTGGATTTCAAACTGCGTTCAGCGAAGCTGCGAAGGCAATCCGCGCCGCGCATGTCGAAGCGTGCGGTGCGCCCGCTGGCGTTGGCTTGGTGAAATTGATGGGGCGTCATAGCGGGTTCATCGCTTGTTACGCATCATTGGCGATGAGCGACGCAAACTTTGTTTTGATCCCCGAGGTGCCGTTTCAACTCGATGGCGAGAACGGCTTATTTGCCTGCCTGAAGCGTCGCTTGGATCGTCGTGGCCATGCGGTCATCGTCGTTGCCGAAGGCGCAGGACAGGATCTCATGCAAAGCACCACGGACACTGATGCTTCGGGTAACAAACGGTTGAGCGATATCGGTGTTTGGCTAAAGGATCGCATCACCGAGCATTTCAGCACCAACAAACTAGAGTTGAATCTTAAGTACATCGACCCCAGCTACGCGATTCGAAGCGTACCCGCCAATCCTTATGACAGCGTTTTTTGTACGCGGCTGGCACACAATGCCGTGCACGCAGCGATGTGTGGGCGAACCGAAATGGTCGTCAGCCGGTGGCACACTAGATTTGTGCATGTGCCGATGCCGTTAGCGATCCAAAAGCGCAACTGCGTTGATCCCAATGGTGATCTCTGGATGACCGTACTCGAATCGACTGGCCAGCCGCCTCGATTTTTATAATCACGCGATCGACGATCAAGCCGATGAAGAACACAAAAAAAAATGTCAGGGCGTGCCACACTTGGTAGTAACTTTGGTAACTTATGGTTGCGCAAGTCCTCGCCCCTCTACACTACCCGTATTCACAGCGCCGTTGGCTTTGACATTGGCAGTTGTGATTGAAGTCTTCGATCCATTCGCTACACAATGGGACTGTTACATGGATGAAGGGGCTAGAGGATTGTTTTCCGAGAAATTTGTCAACGCCGTTGGCTCGAGAGCACTTCAAAGCTATGTACTTTTGCTGGCATTGTTAAACAATTCACCGTATTACTTTTTGCGATGTGAGCGTGCGGTTGACTGCTTAGATCATGTAAATTCGGTCTTTGAAACCTTCGATGACGATGGCCAGCTAGGAATTTTGAGTATTAGTTATTACGCCTTCCATGCGGATCATGTTTGGGAAGAGAGTTTTTTTGCGTGTCAGAAACCCCTATGCTTTTTTCCTACCGAAAGAATGGTAAGACAATTGTCATTCTCAAATCTAAAAGGCTTACAGGTCAGATGCCTTCCATAATCAATTTTTTGTACGCCGCTGAGAACCAAGATATTCTGTGGTTTTCTGTTCGCTTCAGCGGCTTGTTAAACGAGCACAAGATGTTTGAGAGCGTTCAAATGGGTCAGCGACGGTCTTAAATCTTGGCAATAGGTGAATCGCAAAAATTGTAAATTTGCGATTTCTGTTCTTTGAGCCGCGATGACTCAGTGCTCGTTGGGGCCAGCCCCAAACCCCGAGATTTTCTTGGCATAGCGAGCGGTGTTCAACGATGTTTTGTTGTATCCGTCTAAACATTGGACTATCGTTAAATCGCTGGGTGAAACATAGCAGTCTCTGTCGGGACACAACCTGTCAGGGATAGCCCAGTCGACGGTGCGTCAATGACATCGCCTAGAGCGTCTGAGCAATTGTTTAGACGCTCATTTTGTTCTCCCATAACTGGTCTGTCTTTACCAGTAGATTCAAGATTGTGATGAACTTCCGCATGCAGGCGACAATCGCAACCTTGGACTCTTTACCTTTCGATTTGAGGCGTGCGTAGAACGCTTTGATGGCTGGGTTGTGCCGGATAGCGACGATTGTGGCCATGTACAACACTCGTCGCACCTGACCTCTTCCACCGCCGATAAATCGCTTGCCCGACTTTTTCCCTGAGTCACGATTGATTGGAGC
>Ga0105046_10018606_pt1 | contig 10567 bp, 6 predicted proteins | sample MAT03_FD_78385 | JGI IMG/M metagenome (GOLD analysis project Ga0105046, IMG submission 78385) | Freshwater microbial communities from Lake Fryxell liftoff mats and glacier meltwater in Antarctica - MAT-03 (megahit assembly) | ecosystem: Environmental > Aquatic > Freshwater > Ice > Liftoff...
CTGGGAGGCCGCCAGGGGCTACCGGTGGTCGGGGATCAAGTGAACCCTTTTCTTCCGAACTCCGAGCATCGCCTTTGACTTGCCATGAACCCCAAACCGAAAGGAGATTTCCTAGCAATTCCAATGACCACTCCAATCCCTGCACTATGGCGTATCTGCCTCACTTCCCTTCTGCTGATGCTTCCGGCAATGGCGGGGAATCGCGAAATTCCAACCGCACCGCTTATCGCTGTTGGCGCCGGCAAGGCGGATGTGGGCCTCACCCGCGGGGGCGAGGATTACCTCCGGCTAAGCACGGCAGTGGGGGGGCCGAACTGGGGCTGGGCGGGGGTTGAGGGCAGCACGCGCGCCGAAAACGGCGTGACCATTGCAGGCCGCAGACAGGTCGCACGGCTCTGATTGCGGACTTAGGGCTTCCGCAACCGGAAGTACTTTCGCGTTCCGGCCATGGTCACGGTGACGCGGTTGCCTGCCACGCCGGGCACGTTCGTCCAAGCGCCGGCCGTCGGTTGGCCAGCCGCCTCCAAAACGTAAGCCGGATCGGTCGGCAACGGCCACGATAGGGTGAGGCTGGTGCCCGACCGCGCAAAGCTCAGGCTGGGCTGGGGCGCAACCACACGAGTCACGCCCAGGTCGATCTGGGTGCCTGCTGAGCCATAGTTGGCGGACCTGACTGGACCCACGGCGAAGGCGAGGTTTTCCCCGGGGGTAAGGCCAAGAGTCTGCGTCCACGAGGCGGCTCGGTTGGCAGCGGTGAGGGTCGCCGAAGCCAACAACGTGCCGCCAGTTCCGCCGCCGTTCAGGTTGCGGGTGACCGTGGCGATCACCCCATCGGCATTGGTATCAGGGAAGGTCCAATTCAAGTTGCACTCGTAGCTGCCGGCGACCGGCGCCGTCCACCAAATCACCGCCTGCTCGGTGTTCGCGATGTGGCCATCGGAGCCAGGATTCACCATTAGCTTTCCCGGAGCGATGAAACCGATGGCCGTTTCGGTCGTGTTCCTCACGATCGCGGGGACATCGGCGGACGCGATTTGCCAGGCTTCCAGCCCGGCGATGCCAAACCCATTCGGAGTCGAAAAGGGCATGAAGCCTATTTGAGTCGCACTCGCATTGGCATAGCCATAGGACCAGACGTTGCCAGGACCCACGCCAGTAGCACCGCCGGCGATAGTGAAATCGGCGGCTGCATTCCAACTCGCCGACAGTCCTTGAATCCGAACGAGCAGCACCTCCGCGGGACCGAAGGTGAGCGGGAGAACCAGCGTGTTGGTGGTGAGGCTGATCACCATGTTGGTCACGGTGAGGGGCGCGGCAAGCGCTGCCATACCTGTGTTCGGGATCCGCTCCACCAGAACCCGCGCCAAACCGGTAGGGCTATAGTAAGGCAGAAGCTCCAACCGGTTCACCGTCAGGTACGCGTTGTTGGCGGTGGTCGAGTCATTCGCCAGCACCATCCGCACCGTCCCGTTCGTGTCGATCGCGGCCAACCCGTCAATCCGCTGGCTGGGCGACACGCTGACCAGATCGCCAGCCAGCGCCACATAGGCCTGATAGACATGCCACACCGCCCGCGCACTATGGGCCGCATCGCGCGTCAGCAAGTGGCAGAGGTGGCCAGGTTGCACACCGTTGCTCCAATAATCACCCGGCACTTCGTCCCAGACGGCGTGCGCCGCTCGCCGCACGCCCGCCCGCTCCAGCTCCGTAAGGTAAGTGACGTGTCTGGCTGCATTCGTAAATTCCTGGTTGCCGATGTATTCATTGAGGTCGATCGGCAGCACGGGAATGTTGTTTGCCGCCATGAAGATGCGCATCGCGGTCACCGAAGGCGTGAGATTCGTCACATTGCCCAGATTGTGCCACGACAGCACGTTGGGCAGAACCTGGTTGTCGCGAGCGAAAAGCAGGAAGGCTTTGAGGAATTGGCCGTTGTTCGCCGGGTTGTAGGAGGCTGCGCTTGGTCCCACGACTACGGCGTTGGGATCGCGGGCGCGAATCACCTCGACCGCGTGCTTCCAGGTGTTGAAAAACTGCGCCTGATTGCGGCCCCAGAAGGTTACCCAATCCGGCTCGTTCCAGATATCCCATTCAATGGGCCAGCCGTCGGTGGCCGGGAAGCTGGCAGCGGCAGCGTCCATGAGGTTGTTGATGACCAGATCCAAGAGTTGGTAGGAGGTGTAGCCGCCGTGGGCGGGATCGCCTGGCCAGCCCCAGGTGTTGTGGTAGTTGTTCACCCACTGGTATTCGTCGGAGATGATCACCTGCATCCTGGCACCGGTCGCCTTGATCCGATTCATGAACCCAGCCGAGGCAAAGCCGGTGTCCGGACCGCGAAAGTTGGGATTCCCCAACGCCGCATCGAAGCGCACCAACCCCGGCTGCAGGGCTTCAAAACGGGCGGCGGCGGGTTCCGTGCCGGAGACACCAAAGAGAAAGCCACTGCCGCGCCGCGTCGCCGCTCCGCGAGTCGCCGACAAATCCACCGTCACCGCCTGCGGGTCATAAGCCACGTCGAGCAACACATCATCCACGAAAAACTCCACGGTCGTCGCACCGGCAATCGCATAAAAATAAGTGACGATCGTCCCGGTCCCGCTGTGGGTGTAGGAAAAGGCCAGCCGGGTCCAGGCACCGTTGGCGATCGGCACGGTCGCCGAACTCGCATAATGGTCGGCGCCGGCGTAGGTGGTTTTGATGAGTATCTGCGCGTTCGCGGAACTGGCATTCCGTAGCCGCATCCAAGCCTCCACCCGATAGGTAACCCCGACCCGGAGTCTGCCGGTGAGATCCTGCACGCACCCCTGCCAGGAGGCAGTGCGCGCCGTGTTGAGGCAACTGTAGCTGCCGCCGTGCGCCTGCTCGGAGGACTGCGTGATGGCGCTGCCCCAAGTGGTCCAACCCGCAAGATTTGCCGCTTCAAACCCGGGATTGGTGATGAGGTTGGCGGCGGATAAACGGGCGACGGCGCCAAGGATCCCAAGGGCGACGAAGACAAGCGGTTTCAACGGTTTCATACTGGGCGACGACGGGGCATGGAGGGCATTGCGTCCGGGACAACTAAGCACATCATTTTCATTTCAAATCAGCGGCGGCGAATCTATCATTTTCGCGTGAAACAGCAAGGAGCATCCAGAGTCTCTCGGTTTGACCAAATCAAGAGCATAAGCACCGGAGACTTTGGTCCGTTTTGGGGTCGAGTTGCTCGCTGATTGCTACTTAGCCGGCTTGGGATTCTAGTCGCCTTCACCAACTCTTTTAAGTATCAAACCAACCATGTCGATTTCCGTCCGCCAATCTCTTCATCTCGTGTGCTGCAAGGCGCGACTCCGGTCGTTCTTCGCCTGCGTGTTCCTGCTCGCCGCGCTCAACCCCGCCGCCCGCGGCGCCGCCGCCGACTCCTTGTCTCTGCGTGGCGCCTGGCGATTCGCCCTGGATCGCGATGATGTCGGCGAACGCGAGGCCTGGTTCAATCAACACCTCGACGCTACAATCCGATTACCCGGCGCGCTGCAGGCCCAGGGATTTGGCGACGACATCTCCACCAACACCGCTTGGACGGGCAGCCTCAACGACCGGTCCTGGTTCACCGCCGATCGCTACGCTCCCTATCGCGAGCCCGGGAACGTAAAAGTGCCGTTCTGGCTTCAGCCCGCGAAACACTACGTGGGTGCCGCCTGGTATCAACGCGACGTCCAGGTGCCGGCTTCATGGGCGGGCCGTCGGATCTTCCTCCAACTGGAGCGGCCGCACTGGTGTACCACCCTGTGGCTCGATGGTCAGCTCGTCGGGCGACAGGACAGCTTGGGGGTTCCCCATGAATACGACCTTGGGATTGCCATCGCCCCGGGCAAACACCGGCTCACCCTCCGCATCGACAACCGGGTGCTCATCGCCGTAGGCAAAGATGCCCACAGCGTCAGTGACCACACGCAGGGCAATTGGAATGGCGTGGCCGGTGACCTAAAGCTTCTCGCCACGGAACCCGTGTGGATCGACGACATTCGGGTCTTTCCCAGAGTCTCCACGCGGACGGTGCAAGTCCGCGTGACCTTCGGCAACGCGACTCGCCAACCGGGTGCAGGCACGCTGGACGTCCGCACCGCAATCCACGGAGCCTCCACCCGCCCACCGGCCGCGCGGCAGATTCCGGTGCATTGGACTGCCGACGGCGGCACGACTGAGTTCACGCTCGAATTGGGGCCGGACGCGCCCCTGTGGGACGAATTCCAGCCCGCACTCCACGAGTTGACGCTCCAGATTCACGGCATCACCTCACCCAAGGCTGTTACGTTCGGACTGCGGGAAGTGCGCGGGGCCGGAACTCAGTTGACGGTCAACGACCGCCCCATCTTTCTGCGCGGCACACTCGAATGCTGCATCTTTCCGCTCACCGGCTATCCGCCCACTGACGTGGCATCCTGGAAGCGGATTCTGCGGATCGCCCGCGAACACGGTCTCAACCATCTCCGATTCCATTCGTGGTGCCCTCCGGAGGCGGCCTTTGTGGCGGGCGATGAAATGGGTTTCTACTACCAGGTTGAATGTTCGGCGTGGGCGATGGACTTCAACAAGGGCACGCCGTTTGACACCTGGATCTATGCCGAGAGCGAGCGGATGGTGAAGGCCTACGGTAATCATCCTTCGTTCCTCCTGATGGCCCCCAGCAATGAGCCCGCCGGCCCCGAATACGAATCGTTCCTCGCGCGGTTTGTTGAGTATTGGAAAGCGAACGACCGCCGTCGTCTCTACACCGCCGGCTCCGGGTGGCCCAGCATTGCGGCTAACGAATATCATGTGACCCACGGCGCCCGGGCCTACCCGGTTCATTCGGCTCAGAACGGTCGCAACGCCACCGACTATCGCGACTTCCTCGCCCGCCAAAACCGCCCCGTCATCAGCCATGAAATCGGTCAATACTGCGTCTTTCCCAACCTTGACGAAATTCCGAAATACCGGGGACTGTTCCGCGCCCGGAACTTTGAAATCGTGCGCGACTTCCTGGCGCAGGCCGGGATGACCGGACAAGCTCGTGATTTCCTCCGCGCCTCCGGCCGGCTCCAGACGCTGTTCTACAAGGAGGAGATTGAAGCCTGCCTGCGCACTCCGGGCTGGGGCGGATTCCAATTGCTCGACCTTCACGATTTCCCCGGCCAGGGCACTGCGCTAATCGGAGTGCTCGACCCCTTCTGGGATGAAAAGGGCTACGTGAAGCCCGCGGAATTTCGGCGTTTCTGCGACCAAACCGTCCCTTTGTCCAGGCTGGCAAAGCGCTTGTGGACGACTGACGAAACCTTGCGCGCCACCATCGAAGTGGCGCATGCCGGACCGAGGGATCTCCCCGCCACCACCGCCCACTGGATTCTGCGGGACACCCAGCAGGGCCGAACGGTGGCCAAGGGGGTGTTCCCGGCGCGTTCTTTGCCCACAGGGAAACTGACAGCTTTGGGCGAGGTGGAAGTGCCTCTGGACCGTTTCACTCAGGCCACCGCGCTTAACCTGGAGGTCAGCCTGGAGGGAACTCGCTTCGTCAACGACTGGAACTGCTGGGCCTATCCCAGTAGCTCAATCAGCCCCACACCGACCGGCGTCACCGTGACCTCGACCCTCGACGACACAGCCCTGAACGTGTTGGCGTCCGGGGGCCGCGTGGTGGTGTTGGCGGATCCTCAAACTCTGCGCGGAGCAACCACCGGAAGATTCGATCCCATTTTTTGGAATCGCCTGTGGTTCCCCTCCCAGCCGCAACACACGCTGGGCTTACTGATGGACCCCAAGCACCCCGCATTGGCGGAATTCCCGACTGCTTTTCATGCGGATTGGCAATGGCAGGATCTACAGAACCGTTCCAAGCCAATCGTGCTCGATGCTCTTCCGCGAGAACTGCGCCCGGTGGTGCAAGTCATTGATGATTGGAACACCTGCCGGAAACTCGGTTTGGTGATCGAGGCCCGGGTCGGCAAGGGGCGGATACTGATCTGTTCGGTGGACCTCAGCCACGACTTGCAAACTCGACCCGCCGCCCGCCAACTCCGGCGCAGCCTCCTCGACTACGCGGCGAGCCCTCGTTTCCACCCCAAGACAAGCGTCAACGTGGACCAAATGCGTTCCCTCTTCCGCGAGCCGGGCCTGGCGAAGAAACTTGGTGCCCGCGTGATTCGGGCCGATAGCGCTGCGCCCGACTACGCGGCGTCTCTCATACTGGACGGCGATCCAAAAACCTTCTGGCACACGCCCTGGGGCGACCAAGCCCCCGGTTTCCCGCACGAGATTGTCATCGCCCTAGAGCGACCGGCGACCCTTCACGGCCTCTCCGTATTGCCCCGGCAGGATGGCCAAAACGGCTGGATTCAGGACTACGCGGTGTATCTGAGCCTCGACGGCGAAGCGTGGGGCGAAGCCGTGGCTCAGGGCCGATTCACTCAGAACCCGGCTGAAAAGGAGATCCTTTTTGCCCGGCCGGCAAACGGAAGATTCCTCAAGTTTGTCGCGCGTTCGGCTTTCGAATCCCGCCAACCCTTTGCTTCGCTGGCTGAGTTGGAACTGATCGGCTCCTCTCAATGAGCGACGGTCGGCGTCACAGCTTCCACCCGTTCTGCATGGGCCGGTGCAGCATCCGGTTGGCTTCGTCGTTGGCGACGAACTCCTCGCGCTTGGGATCCCACTTGAGCTTCTGCTCCAGCCGTCCTGCAACCTCCGTCAACAGGCCCAACTCCGGGCAGCCCCACAGGGCGATGTCGAGATGATGCACGCCCCAGTTGGCGAGTTCCATCAGGTCGGCGGACGCGGAGACCGTCGCGTTAACCCAGCAACCGGTTCAAGTGATCAAGGCTCTTGGCCGCTTGAGTGGGCGTGCCGCACTCCACCGAGAAGACGATGTCCCGCGGACACTTTTGCCTCACGATGTCGAGGATGCGCTTCCAGTCGAGCACCCCTTCACCACAGGCGCAGCCCACCGGCGTGCCGGTGACCTTGCCGCGCTCCGCGTCCGAGTGGGCGCCAGATATATCCTTCGCGTGCAGGTGAACAAGGCGTGAGGCCACGCGCTCCAGCCACGCATAAACATCGTGGCCGCAAAGGTAGGCATTGCCGGTGTCGAAATTGATGCCGATGGCCGGCGACTTCACCAGGTTGTAGATGCGGTCGAGGCCGTCGGGATGGCGTGAATACTGGGCGTGGGGTTCGAGGCCGATCTTGACGCCGCGGCGTTCAGCGATGAAGGCCGCTTCCTGCAGCGTGTATTTGATCAGCACGAAGTCCTCCTCCTCCGTGGTCCACTTGGCTTTGATGCCTTCGTCGGTGTTGATGACCGGCACGCCAATCTCAGCGGCGACGCGGATGGCGAGCTTGATGTATTCGCCATGCACGTCGGGCCGGCCCAGCGGCCCGTGCGCCTGAAGACCGGAGATTTTCAAGCCGGCCTGGTCGCACGCGTCCTTGATGCGATACGGATCGTCAAACATCGAGACGGTGTGGAAATAGCCCGCCTCGCTCATCAATTCGCGGCCAAAGTGGATCATCGGCTCGAAGTATTGGTAGCCCATCTCCGCCGCCTTCTTGACTGCCCATTCAAACGGTTTATCCGAGCTGCGGGAGAATTCTGCGTTCAGACCGACCTGGATTTTGCCCATAGTGGAGTTCTTTCGTGGTTGCGCGGCCGGGTCACGGCCACAATTTGTTGATTTGTTTGACGGTTTCCTCGACGAGCACCTGTCCGCCTTCCGGCCCGACGAGATACTTGTCGGCACTATAGCCGCCGCCCTGGATCGCCTTGGTGGTTGGCAAATAGCCGCTGCTGCCGCAAGAGAGTTGAACCAGCAGGTTCATCACCGCGCGGCTGCGGGCCTCGATGCGGACGCCGTAATCGTGGTAAAGCTCAAAGGGGTTGGTGCCCAGGGCAACGTCGCCCAAACGGAGCACGTGAAACTCCATTGGATGAACCGAGTCGGTTTCATAGAAGGGATCGGCGGGGGGCTGTTGCTCCGGAAGATCGGCGCTGGCGATGGTGTGCCGAAACACGAGGCGATTCTGGATGTGAGCCTTGGCGACGGACAGAACATCGTCCACGGCGTTGGCTATGCGGCGGGCAATCTCCTTGCGCCGCGAGAGGCCGCGCCGGAGATCCATGACCTGCTCGGCCCGCCCACGGTATTGGATGTGCGGCGAGAGGTCGCCGGCGGGAGCGCACTGGGGCAGAACGAAAAGGTCTGCGCCATGGCGCCGATGCAGCTCCGCGCGCACGTCATGCCAGAAGTCCGCGGAGATTTCGTTGAGGCCCTCTGTTTCCTGCGAGCCACAGGGCACGTTGATGACAAGGCCCGAAAGCTTCGCCTCCGGCCCCCAGAGGAAGAGCAGTTTCACGGCGTGGTCTTCACCGCCCTCGATGCTGGAGAAATTGGTCGCGCCGGTCCGGCCATACATGACGGCGGTGCCGTCGAAGAATTGAGAGCGACGATTAAAACTCACTGCAGCCTGGCTGAGCGCCCAGCTCAGGCCGCCGGATTTGCGGTTTTGCCAGGCCCGGATCACGGTCGGCGCGACTCGATCCAAGAAGACCTCGGCGTACTCGGAGGCCTTCATCACGCCGGCGTCGTGGCTGACGTCGTAGAGGCCCTTGAAAGTGCTGTCGAGGAAGCCCGGGCCGGTGTGCGTATGCGTCGCGTTGAGAAACAGCTTGCGGACGTCGAAGTCCGGCAGTTGGGCCTTGATTTTCGCTTGGAGCCGCTGCTGGAGATCGTGCTGAACAAACAGCACGTCACACGATACCAGGATGGCCTGCTCCTTGTCGCCGGCGTCGCCGCGGGCTTCGAGGGCCAGGACCGTCGCGGTGAGCGGGTCACGCACGCCCGACGAGATCCGCTTGCCTAGCTGGCCGACAAGCGCGATCGGTTTGGGCGGTGTGATGTCCGCCATCGCCCAACCGAATAACAGCGGCCACTCGGTCTTGGATTGACTGGCCTGGATTTCTGCAACGGTTAGTTTGAAGAATTCGGCACAACGGGCGATGTCGGCGCTATTATTGTCCCAGTTGTATTCGTATTCGATGGCGAAGATCGTGGGTTTGAGGCCCTGCCGATGGACCTCAAGCAGTACCGCGGCAACGTCCCCCTGTCCGGTCCCCCACGGGACATCGTGACCTTTGGGGTTGAGTTCATTGAGATCCTTAAAATTAAAGGAGAGCAGCCGCGAGCCGAGCAGGCGGACGCCATCCACTGGACTGATACCCGAGCGCTGCCAGTGACCGATATCGGCGCAAGCGCCCAGGCGCGGGCTTCGGCCTTCGCACACTCTCAATATTTCTCGCGGATGCCAGTATCTGGAACCGCCTTGGGGATGATTGTGAATGGCGACATTGATCTGGTATTCGTCGCAGAGCTTCTCGATGAGATTGAGCGTTTCAGGCGGAGGCTCCGAGACGATGGTCTCGATCCCCAGTTTGCGGCAAAACTCGAATGCCTTGCGGCAAGCCGCTTCGTCGCCTGGCAGGGAGTTAATGTAAATGCTGGTCAGCTTTACTCCGGCCGAGGCGAGCTTCTGGGTGGTCTGCGCAATCGCTTCATCCGGCAACGCGATCCCCATTTTCAGTTCACTGCCGACGCGAAGCCGCTGCCCGTCAAACGCCTCAATGAAGTGCAGCTTCAGGGCAGCGGTCTTGTCCACCGCTTCGAAGAACGTGAAGCGGTTGAAGCTCCAGGCGGCCGGGCCGAGCCGCCAGCCGAGAGGCTGGCTCGGCTCAGCGGCGCGACCCACGAGGGAGAGGGTGGATGCCCCAGCCAAAAGAAGAGCGAGGCCAAGACGTGGAATCGGAAAGGTCTTCATGAGAAGTGGAGGTGGTTCATACCTTCCAGGGCGCGCGCATCGGGCGATCCAACATCGCATTGGCCTGCTCATCGTTGAGGAAAAGCTCTTTCACCGGATCCCAGCGCAATTTGCGGCGCAGCTTGATGGCGAGATGCTGCAAGTGGCAGAGCGTGTCCACGCGCACGGCGCTGTCGATGGGGGAGGCCGGTTGGCTGCGGCCTTTGGCGGCGTCCACGAAGTTCGCGTGGTGGTTGACGCTGGCGAAGAGTTGCACGTCGTTGGCGCCGGACTTCGTCTCCATCAGCGACTCCGGCTGGGTGACGAGGTTTCCGCGATCCACATGAATCCACCCTTCCGTGCCCACGAAAGCGACCCCGTGTCCGAAGCCTCCTACCTGGTGCGGATGTTTCTTGCTCGTCGCGTCGTCCATGTGGACGAGCACCACGCCGTTGGCGTATCGGTTCTCGACCTGCCAACTCGTCGCGCAATCGGTCAGCATGTTTTTGGGGAACTCGCCCGTGCCCTCAATTTCGGCGGGGCCGCTGAGTTCGGTGTTGTTGGCCCATTGGGCGATGTCGAGATGATGCACGCCCCAGTTGCCAATCATGCCCATACAGTAGTCCGAGATGCTATACCAGGTGCTCCAGCCGTCCTTTTGCGTATAAGGTCGGCAGCGCTGGTAGCTGTAAGGGGCCATGGTTGCTGGTCCCAGCCACAGGTCATAGTCTAATTCCTTGGGCACTGGTTCGGTGGGCTGAGGCGGACA
>Ga0105046_10018607_pt1 | contig 10566 bp, 5 predicted proteins | sample MAT03_FD_78385 | JGI IMG/M metagenome (GOLD analysis project Ga0105046, IMG submission 78385) | Freshwater microbial communities from Lake Fryxell liftoff mats and glacier meltwater in Antarctica - MAT-03 (megahit assembly) | ecosystem: Environmental > Aquatic > Freshwater > Ice > Liftoff...
CACCGGTTTTGGATATGGATTGAATCGAAAGTCCCGGTAGGGGCGACAGACGGGTCGACCTTGTTCGGTCGAAGAAGAATCAAGCATCGTGTTGGAAACCAAGACCATCATTTTGTAACTAACTAACAAACATACAATTGAAACAAAACGAATGAAAAAAATTGCGAAAGCATATGAATTAGACTTGAATGATGGTTGGAATTATAGAATTGTAACCGCATTTGGGTTGGCATTATCATTCTTATCATGAACTACGAGGACAGGCTCAATCAGTGGCAATTTTCGTCGATTTGATTCCACAAAATCGTCCGAAAGGTACTTTGAGGGTGTCCCCAAGCACCCCGTTCCCTTATCTTTCCGGCTAGCGATCTCGATAGTGAAAACAATTGAAAAACCATCCTGCTTTACGCCGGTGGATGGTTATCTGCAATGTTCTAACGGGCACAAATAGGCCAAAACAAGTAGGCCCAAACAGTGCCATTCGTCCCACCAACCCGATTAAGTTCCGCCCGATTCATCCGCTACTCAAGCTGCGTCTTTCCTTTGGTCCAGCTCTGTGCGACCGCCCATGCGCGGTACTGGATCATCTCGCGAAGTTCACGTGTCAGACGTAACTCGGGCTCGTCTTGAAGTCGTTGCCCGACGATAAAAGGTGGTAAATCAAAGTTCAGTCCCGCAGGCGACTCGCCGGTCAGCATCGCGCTCATCAGCAACGCGTTCGCCATCGTGCCGACCGCGTTTTGATTTATATCGTCTTTACGCCAGAGATAATCGATACGAGGCATCCCATCTGGTGGGCTTGTTATGAGATCGTGGTATAAAACTGCGGCAGGAATGATCGTCGCGCCAGTCTCTTTTTCCAATTGACGCATCGTGCGCACTGCTTTTCGTGTCGCAGTTGTGTACTGCGGAACGGTCGCGCGATTGCCAGGATGTTTTTCTTCCCAGGTCATAAAGACGACCAAACGTTTCTCGCTGTCCTTGATTTTCGTCGCAAATTGCTTCATCACCTTAGGATCGCCACTCGTAATCACAATGACGTCCACTTTGGAACTCATCATCGCTTCACCAACCTCGCGAGTCACCATTTCATTGAGAGATTTGTCGGCGGCAATGATACTTTCGTGAGTAATGTCGATGCCACGTTTTCGTAGCGCTACTTCTAGGTAGTTGTAGATTCCACCGTCGTTCGCCATGAAGTTGCCCCCCACGAAAAGCAAGTGATCGCCATTACTAATGATCGGCTTGATCGCCACTTCTTCAATCGATTCAGGCTCAACGGACATCGGTGCGTTCCGACGACTAGCGGCTGTCTCATTGAGAGTGAACTCGCCGTTCCAGCCATTGGTCGCCTGGTACTGCCCCCGCAATTGGCTTGCCCGCAAAGTTCCTTTCCACTGGTACTGCTGCCCATCAATAGTCGTGGTGCCCAAGAGTTCATTTCCTGAACGCGACGCGCTTGACTTGAAGTCGACTTGGTACTCAAAGGGAGTACCTTGGAACATACCTCGAAACGCTGCTTTCCATTGGCCCGGCGATACTTCCGAAGCGGTGCAAATCATAGTGCCGCTTGAACCCGTTCGGCGGTTATTCCATGGTCCCTCAAAAACGCGTTCTTCCGCAGCATACGCTAAAGGCACCAACATGATTAAAGTAATGATGAATGTCGTTCGAAACATGATTGACTCCGTATTTAACGCACGCGTTGGATTGTTCAAATATAACCAATCTCGTTAAATGAACGCTTTAGCTTCAAAATTTTTTTCAGGAAAAGCCTTCGGGGCGTCAACGGTCTAGGGCAAGTCACTTTTGCAATGTGGGTTACGCTTTCTGCTTCCCATAACAATTGATTCCCGCAGATCGCAAGCTGGAAGCGTACGCCACTTAAACCACTGACCAACCCTGCTCATCGGTCGGCAATTGCTCTCAGCCGAATCTAATGCTGCTATAATAGAGGTAGTTTACGTCCGAAATAGATCTGCATGCGATCGAGACACCCACGGCCTTAATCCGTCGTTCCTTCCTCTCACCACCTAACCAAAAAATGCGTTTCGTTAATAAACGACTCTACAAGGCATGCACCTGCTTGCTAGCTTTGTTTTTTTATCCAATAAGTACTAGTCTATCGATTGCCAGTGATTTTCCCGAACTGAGAAATTCCGAAAAGGATCTGGAAGCCAGACCTATGGAGCCCGGGGCGGCTGCTCAAAAAATAGAATTCCCTCAAGGTTTCAAAGCGACGGTATTTGCATCGGAGCCGCAAGTTCAAAATCCTATCGCGATGGCGTGGGACTCTCATGGACGATTTTGGGTAGCTGAGAATTTTACGTATGCCGAAGCTCAACAACGTTTTGATTTGTCGTTTCGTGATCGAGTATTAGTGTTCGAGGATTCCAACGGAGATGGTGTCGCTGATAAGCGAACGGTCTTTACTGATCAGGTTCAAATGCTGACAAGTGTCGAGGTTGGTCACGGTGGTGTTTGGTTGATGTGTCCACCGCAAGTGCTGTTCATTCCTGATAAGGATCAGGACCTCGTTCCCGATGGGCCAGCAGAAGTCGTTCTCGATGGTTTTACAGTAGCTGAAGCCAACTACCACAACTATGCAAACGGTCTCCGATTCGGTCCTGATGGTTGGTTGTATGGACGCTGCGGTGCATCGTGCCCAGGACATGTCGGACTTCCTGGAGCACCTGACAATGCGAGGTTCGCACTCGAAGGAGGCATATGGCGATATCATCCGATCCGCAAGACGGTCGAAGTTCTATGCGCTGGTACGACGAATCCTTGGGGCCACGATTGGAATGAGTTTGGTGACTTGTTTTTTATCAATACGGTCAACGGACACTTCTGGCATTCAATTCCTGGAGCTCATTACAACCGGCCATTTAATCTCGATCCCAATCCTCAGACTTATCAGACCATCGATCAACATGCGGACCATTATCACTTTGATACAGGCAAGAGCTGGATGCAATCTCGCGATGGTGCAGCAAACTCGCTAGGCGGAGGGCATGCTCACTGTGGAGCCATGTTCTATCTCGGCAATGGTTGGCCGAAGGAATACCGTGGGAAATTTTTTACTTCGAATTTTCACGGACGAAGACTTAATCAGGAGACCGTCACAAGAAATGGTAGTGGTTACACTGCGAAGCATGATCCCGACTTTTGTATCATGTCGGACCCGTTCTATCGCGGAATGGATTTGTCGGTTGGACCTGACGGAGCAGTCATGGTTATCGATTGGAGCGACACCGGGGAGTGCCATGAACGGAACGGTGTTCATCGAAAGAGTGGTCGTATTTTTAAGATCACTCATCAAGATCAACCTGCAGTATTGAATAAGGTAGTGAACGTTGCTTCCCTTTCTAACCAAGAGCTTGTTAATCTTCATCGAACGGAAAATGAATGGGCGATTCGACAATCAAGATTGCTACTTCATGAACGGGTTGTAGCTGGGATCGAACAAAGTGATGTTTTCAACTCGCTTCGTGAACTAACAGCGGACGCTGATGAATTAGACGCTGTCCGGGCCGCAATGACGCTCGTTGCGTGTGGTAAGGCGAACAACGAGGTTACGGGCGAGTGGCTGAAGAGTGGCAGCGAACACTTGCGGTCGTGGGCGGTTCGTGCGAGCCTTGATGCAATGCCTATTGACGATGTGTTTAGGACTCATCCCGTTTCGACGCCGATTGATAGAGAACTTTTGGCCCGTCACGTTGCGTTAGCCAAGAATGACCCTTCGGGCTTAGTTCGGCTCGATCTTGCATCCACAATTCAGCGACTTCCCGTCCAGGAGCGAGGTGAGCTTGCGATGGCACTTATGTCGCGAGAAGAAGATTCAAACGACCATAACCTGCCGCTCCTAGTTTGGTATGGTCTGATGCCGATCGCTATCGAGTCCCCTTTGTCTTTAGTTGATCTTGTAGTACAAAGCCGCTGGCCATTGGTTCAACGCTTGATCGCCAGACGACTGGCCGAATCGATGCTTGACCAGATCGCTCCACTTGAAAGCCTCTTAGATGCGATTACGGTAAGTCACGATTTGGAGTTGCGAGCGAACGTTCTTTTGGGAGTGAATGATGCGATGAAGGGATGGGCGAAGGCTCCCGAACCTAATACATGGAAAGCGTTTTCAGCTTCAGTCAAAGATAACGAAGCGGCGTTATCGCCGATTGTCCGCGAGCTCGGTGTAGTTTTCGGTGATGGTCGGGCGATGACTCAAATTCGTGAGTTGGTCCTCGACGAGAAAGCCGAGATTGGACTGCGTCGTTCGGCTTTTATCTCATTGGTCAATCAACGACCCGCCGACCTCAACGAAATTTGCATAAAATTGATTGGTGACCAACGTATTAACACCATCGCCGCGAAAGGACTCGCCCTAGACGATAACGCAGAAAATGCGAAACTGGTTATCAAGAATTTCGGTAGATTTCGCGGAACCGATAGGCCAGAAATTGTCGCGGCGATGGTCTCTCGCAAATCATTTGCTTCAGAATTGATCAACGCGATCGCGGAAGGCACGATCGCAAAAAACGACTTGACCGCATTCGATGCGAGACAAATTCGTTCTTTCGGCGATGATGAACTTAATAAGCGACTGGCGGACGCATGGGGAGAATCTCGCGAATCCCCTCAAGAGCGTCGCATTGCGATGGAGAAGCTTCATAAAGTACTTACCGAGCAAGATTCAGAAGCGGTCAACCTCAGCAAGGGTCGCGCGGTCTTTGCGGAGTTATGCGGCAAGTGTCACCGCTTGTACGGCGAAGGACAAAAGATAGGCCCGGACTTAACCGGTTCCAATCGATCGAATCTCGACTACTTAATTGAAAATGTAATAGACCCTAGTGCCGTCGTTCAGGCCGACTATCGTGTCAGTATCCTTCTAATGGAAGACGGTCGCATTCTCAACGGTGTCGTTGTTTCCAAAAGCGATCGGACTCTTTCGCTACAGACACAAACCGAAATGCTTGTTGTCAGTCGAGACGAGATCGAGGAGATCAAACAGACTAGCCAGTCGCCGATGCCAGAAGGGCAATTCGATCTTTTGAGTCCAGCTCAGATTCGCGATTTGTTTGCCTATCTTCGCCACCCAAGCCAGGTGGCGCTCCCTTAAATGCCTATCTAAATAGAGAGCGTCTCGAAATAATATGCGGTTTTACAAAACGTAAGTTGGAATTCCAGTCCGTCTATTTTCGGACGGACTGGAAGCCTTTCCTACGGCGAATTACGGAAATTATCTCAGGACAATTCCTAAGCGGGACGCTCTCAGCAGTGGACAGACCATAATCGTGGTAGTAAACAAATCATATTGTCGGAGTTGACTTTCGATAGTAAAAAATGAATACTAGAAGCATGGTTTCACGTTCGAACATCGCAGTATTTAGCACGTTATGCTTCGTGTTGTCGGTTCTACCGCCATCAATGTATCTTCGTAGCTGTGATTGCAACACTTCCCAAATTGAAAAGAATTGCTGTGTTCCAGTTTCGGAAACTCACGCATGTTGCTGTCGCGTCAACGAAGATGATTCCAGTAAGGGCTTGAAACTCGCGTGCCGATTTTCTTGCAAATGTAACTCGATCGACCTCTATCGCGATGCAACTGTTGCTCCGAAATTAGAATGGAGCAAGACGACCTTTGATACCGTTTTTTGGATTTCGTGGGTTCCAAAGCAAACGCGAATACCAATAGGTTCATACGGACCCGACTGTCATAAGCCGCCGAACCCACATAATACTCGACAAGCCTTACTCGGCGTTTGGATTATATGATTTACCCATTGAGCGATTGATTTTTTACAATTTCAGCTTTGTTCAATGAGGAATAGAATTATGTCCAAGAAACTTCTGTTAGTAGCTGCTTTTTCGGGCGCGGCCATGTTCATAACTTATAAAGTGGGAGCGTTCGATTCGGCGCAATCTGAGTCTCCATGCTCTTGCTGCAAAGTTTGTGTTTGCGATACATGTGCTTGCGATGCAAGTTCTTGTGCTTGCGACCAGAAACAAGACTGTGTGTGCTCGTCAGCCTGTGCAACAAGTTGCTGCACCAAGTAGGTTAAGAAGAGTGGCATCAACGCCTTCTGATTGCAACTCGTCGCTCAAGCCCCGTGCTTGAGCGACCCTAGGCCCGGAAATCTGCTATTTTGAAGCGATCGTCTTGAATGCTTGTCCAAATCCTTTGACGAACAAGCCTTGATCGGGTTCGAGCTGGATCAATCGAAAATCACCTAGCCCTCGAATCATGCCAACAATCGGTCCGAATCGCTTTTGCATTTGGTTGATAATCGCCTCTGCATCAGGATGTTCACGAGGCATCTCGCGAGCTTGGCATCGAAAACTCATTCGTTTTCTTGCGAAGAGATTGGTGGACCCGTGTTCGTCGGCGATAAATAGCACGTGGCACGCAGGTTTTGCTAAAAGGTTGCGAGTATGAGCGGCCAGCTGACTAATCAGGACAAAGAAATCTCCCTCGTGCGCAACGTAGGGAGCGTAACTCGCATCCGGAAAGTCGGCATCCGTCGCGAGGGTCGCGATAATAAGCGTCCTACAACTCTCTAAGAAAGCTGTAATCTCTTCATGCAATACGCTATCTTGACAATACATAGGATCCCTGAATTTCTAGCGATCAAGCGTAATAAATTTCAACCAATGCGATCGGCCGACTGTTAGATACCCGCTGTAGTTTGAGACCATTGTCACTAAAGGGTCAATGGATGGGACATTGGTCCCATCCTACCCGGACTTTTGTCGGCTGTGACACGACTATTGACTCCAATTACGGCTGTCCCCGCTTTGACCATGTAGATGGAGATTCCGTGTTAAGCGGTCGAGTTGACTTTTAACGACTGCCGGTTCAAGATGGAGTTCCCAGCAAAGATATGGCTCCTCAGCAATCGCAATCGATTGCAGTTACCTGCCACAGTTGCCCCGCCAAATATCGAGGATAAACCTAGTGCCTCTTCGTCTTACACGGCTATTGCTTCTTCTTTTGCTTTGCGATTCCGTAACACCGATTGCCTTAGTCGCTCAAGAAAGTTCTATCTCTGCCGATCAAATCGCCTTTTTTGAACAGAACATTCGGCCTCTTCTAGAAAGCCGATGTTACAAATGCCATAGCGGGGAAGCGACTGAACTCCATGCAAACTTGTACTTGGATAGCCGCCCGGGTTGGGAGAAAGGTGGGGACAGTGGAACTGCCATTGTCCCTGGGATGCCTGAGCAAAGTCTCTTAGTACAGGTCCTGAGATATTCCGACGATGCTCCTACACAAATGCCGCCCGATGGAAAACTACCTGACAAGGAGATTCAGCTACTAACTCAGTGGATCGAGAGGGGTGCCGATGATCCAAGACTCGAAGCCAAAAAGCACTCGAAACAGCGTGTCATCGATCTAGATTCGGAAAAGAAGCATTGGGCATACCAAGGACTGCTCAAGGCTACTCCACCTACCGATCTCCAACTCGATCAACCGGCCAACGAGTGGGTTCAAAATCCTATTGATCGATTCGTCCTCCTAGCTCTCAATCAGAATTCGATTACACCGAGCCCTCGTGCGAGTAGAGCAAAGCTTATTCGCCGTCTATATTTGGATCTGGTCGGACTACCACCTCCCTATTCGGAGGTAGAAGCGTTTGAACGAAGCACAGAGCCAAATGCCGTTGAACATTTAATTGATCGCTTGCTCGCAAACTCACACTATGGTGAACGATGGGGAAGGCACTGGTTGGATATCGCTCGTTTTGCCGAAAGCCATGGCTACGAACAAGATTACGACCGCCCCAATGCATATCATTATCGCGACTTTATCATCCGAGCGTTTAACGAAGACATGCCTTACGATCAGTTCTTGAAATGGCAACTTGCTGGCGATGAACTGGCACCCTCTGAGCCGCAAGCGCTCGCCGCTACAGGATTTTTGGCTGCAGGCGTCCATGCAACACAGATCACAATCAACCAAGCCGAGAAGGAACGTTATGACGAACTCGATGATATGGCGAGAACGATGGGCACAACGATGCTTGGTTTGACTATCGGCTGCGCACGCTGCCATGACCATAAATTCGATCCGATACCAAATGCGGATTACTACGGAATCGTCAACGCGTTTACCACAACCGTTCGAAGTGATTTCGATGTCGCGGTCGATATAGAAGGGGATCGCCGCACCCTGGAGGTCTATGAATCCGAGCAAGCGCCGATTGTCGCCCGCCTTACGGAATTCGATCAAAAAGTCTTGGAGGATCGCTTCGATCTTTGGCGAAGAAACTCCAAGTTCATTGAGGAAACCTATTCAACTTGGTTGATTTTAGAGCCCACAATTGCCGAGTCCCAAGGCGGCGCAACACTTACTAAGCAAAGCGACGGATCGTTTCTTGCGGTGGGCGTTAATCCAGACTTCGATCTCTATAAGTTCAAGACGAAAACCAGTTTGAAAGGCATCACGGCGATTCGCATTGAAGCTTTAGCAGACTCGTCGATGGTTAATCGAGGGCCTGGGCGAGCATCGAACGGAAACATCGACCTGACCAACGTGACCCTGTCCGTGCTGTCTCTACAATCATTGGATGGCCCGAAAAGAGTCACCTTGATAAATCCAAAAGCAACTTTTGAACAAGGATCGAATCTCAGCGTCGCTATGGCAATTGACGCCGATCCAAATTCGGGTTGGGCGATTGACCCGCAAATGGGAAAAGACCACGCCGCTGTCTTTGAGATTAGCGAACCAATAGTTTCAACTGAGGATATCGAACTGGAGATTGTGCTTGAGTTCCACGGCAATAATCAGCACAACATTGGTCGAGTTCGGCTAAGTGTTTCGACTGCTCCAATCCCCGTGCCAGTTGAGGTAGGTGGGGAAATGTTGTTGGTTCGCGAAAAGCTTTCCGCTCTCAGCGATCGCTCGATTGTTACGCTTCCTCCGAACGAACGCACCCTGTTGCTGGACTGGTACAAGCCACGCGATGAGGAGCGTAAAAAGCTCGCCGACGCAGTGGCGTTAGATGAATCGAAAAGACCTAAACCGTCGCTTGTAAAAATGCTTATCTGTAGCGAAGGAGTCCCTGCGGTTCGACTTCATACGCAAGGATCTGACTTTTATGAAAAGACATTTGTCTTGAAGCGTGGCGATCCGAATCAAAAAGTAGGCGAGGCAGAATCGCGATATGTAACGGTCCTTGCAAACCATCAGGATGGACCAAGTCACTGGCACTTATCTCCGCCAACCGCTGCCAAAACAAGCTTTCGACGTGCAGGGCTCGCGGGTTGGGTTACTGACGTCGAGCACGGGGCAGGTATCCTTGCCAGTCGCGTCATGGTGAATCGGCTTTGGCAGCATCATTTCGGTCGTGGCATTGTCTCCACCCCAAGCGATTTCGGCACTCAAGGATCGCGTCCAACTCATCCCGAGCTTTTAGACTACTTAGCTGGAGAATTGATCCGTAGCGGTTGGAGTTTAAAGCACATTCACAAGCTAATGATGATGTCGGCTACCTATCAACAATCGTCGACGTCGCAGGAGACCAAGGCAACTCTTGATAGGGATAATTTATGGGTTTGGCGGTTCGCACCACGTCGCCTGGAAGCAGAAATCATCCGAGATGCGATGCTGTCGGTGAGTGGAAAACTGGAACCGACGCTCTTCGGTCCTGGAACACTCGACATGAATATGAATCGACGTAGTATTTATTTCTTTGTGAAACGAAGTCAGCTTGTTCCTATTCTGAGCCTGTTTGATGCCCCCGATACTCTGCAAGATCTGGCAACACGAAGTCATACCACGGTTGCTCCCCAAGCGTTGCTCATGATGAATAGTCCCGTCGTTCGTTCCTACGCTGAAGGACTCGCCGGGAATTCGAAGTCTAGTAACGATGATCTGGTATCCACACGAATTCGAATCGCGTATGAAACATGTTTCTCTCGTAAGCCGACTGATTCGGAACTGCAGCTTGCCACAGAATTCATTTTAGAACAATCGAAATCCTATGAAGCTCTTGGACGAGCGGATCATCAAGAACTCGCAATAACCGATTGGTGCCAAGCTTTACTGAGTTTGAATGAGTTTGTCTTCTTGGATTAGAATCGATCGGAAGTTGTGATCAGTTTAGATGTGTCACATTAGAATTTTGCCGTTCAAAACCCTAAAACATGCTCAGTCGATTCGAAACGCTTCGTTTAGTCGCACGAATGATTCTATGTCCCGCTTCACCTAATCCTGCTCTAGTCCATCCAATCCGCGCTATACAACCCTCTCTATTCAATCCTAGCTATCCAAGGCCACTAGCATGTCGAAACTCGATTCCAATCGGTTTATACAACACTTAGCAAGACGCCAGTTCTTGGCTCGCACGGGAAGTGGTTTTGGCATGCTTGGACTAGCTTCGCTTTTAGATGAAGCCGGCTTGCTAACACCTTCCGCGCGAGCTAATCCCTCTGATGTATTGGTTGACCGATCGTTGGCCCCACTTGCGCCCCAGCTACCCCATTTTCCTGCGAAAGCAAAAAGCGTCATATGGCTTTTCATGAATGGTGGGCAAAGCCAGGTAGACACTTGGGATTACAAACCTGAAC
>Ga0105046_10018608_pt1 | contig 10566 bp, 7 predicted proteins | sample MAT03_FD_78385 | JGI IMG/M metagenome (GOLD analysis project Ga0105046, IMG submission 78385) | Freshwater microbial communities from Lake Fryxell liftoff mats and glacier meltwater in Antarctica - MAT-03 (megahit assembly) | ecosystem: Environmental > Aquatic > Freshwater > Ice > Liftoff...
CTCGCTTACTGTTGCCGATACGGCAGCGCGATACCCAAGCCGGATTGAAAGGGATGACTGCGGATGTGGCGGAACGGATCATTCCACGGTTGACTTGCAACGGCTTTGGCTTCGATTGCGAATTCCTCACGGCGTGTGCGCGTATGAACGTGCCCGTGGTGGAGGCTCCCGTACTCGTTCGTTACGAAGATGCGAGCAGTACCACCAAGGCAGGCACTATTCTCAAGATGCTGCGCGAACTGTGGCGAATTCGGCGACTTTGGCCGAGAAAAGGCCCGAACCCGGAATCGAGCGAAGAGTACGGGGAAATCGATTTGCGAGAAACCGGATATCAAACGGCGCGGCCCGAACGGGTCGCCGTCCGGGCCGCGTAAACGATAGATTTACTCCCCTCTCTCCTCGGGGAGTGGGGAACAGGATTCACCCAACATACACGCCGTCGGCGGGGGTCGCGGTACCGAGGTTGAAGTTCTTCACCGTTCCCAGCGACCACAACCAACCCTTCATCGGATTGCTCGCACCGCTACCGAGGAATATGTCTCTCTTACCGTCGCCATTATAATCGCCGACCGAAACCCGAGCGCCGTTCAAACCGCTGCCGGGTAATCCGAACATGGCAATGGGTGCGAAACTGGCCACGGTTCCCCCCACTCGCGATAGCAAAGCCCCGCTGAGGATTCTCACTTGCGGGGTGCCTTCCGCAGTGCTCACCACCACATCGGCGAAACCATCGCCGTTGATGTCGCCCGCCGAGACGAACAAGCTACCGGTATAGGTGCCCATCGCACGGAAGTCCGCAACCAGTTTCCTCGGAGCCAAGCCGGTGCCGAGTGTGGTACCGTTGAACACGTTCACAAAGCCGCCGCCGGAATTGCCCGCCGCCGCGATCAGATCGAGCTTACCATCATTGTTGACATCTCCGACCGCTGTGCGAACACCGCCGCGGAACCCGGAAACGAACGCGTTGAAATCGGCGAGTACCACATTGGTATCGGCCCCGGAAATAATTCGCACTCGGGGGGTGTTGCCGCGATCGGCACTCACCACGATATCGGCACGGCCATCGCCGTTGAAATCCCCGGCGGAGACGAACGCACCGGAGGTGTTCGTTCCTTCGAAGGCCACGAACGAGCGAATTTGTTGGCCGGTCTTGCCGTCATACACCTTTACCATCGTCGTTTGGCCGGGGCCGCTCGCCGCGATGATGTCCAAGGCTCCGTCGCCGTTCACATCGGCGGTGGTGATGCGGATCGCGTTCCCCAACCCCGTGGTGTTGATCACGGCGAGCGGGATCAATACTCCCGTGCTCACGTCCGAAACTTGGATCGTTCCGTTGGTCGCGGTCACAACCGAGTTCTCGACCAAACCCTTACCCGCACCGAGTTGGGCCGCACGGATCGCATCGCAGCCGGAGCAAATGCAAAAGCCGGGATCGCTCGACGCCGTTTCGGTAGGTGCTGGCGAAACTGGAGGTATTACAGCTACGGGCGGAATAATGACCGGCGGTGGGAGAACCACCACGACCGGGGGAATTGGCGGCGGCGGTGGAACAATGACCGGTGGAGCCACCACGACCGGCGGAACAACTATCGGCGGCGGAGGTACCACGACCGGAGGTACCACAACCGGTGGAACAACTACCGGAGGAACAACTACCGGAGGAACAACCACCGGCGGAAATACTAGTGGTGGAACGACAACAGGAGGCACAACAATCGGAGGTGCGACTGGTAGAATAACAACAGGAGGAACCACAACCGGAGGTGCGACCGGAGGAACCACAACCGGAGGTGCGACCGGAGGTACCACAACCCCATTGATCGTGGTGGTCGTCACGCCGTTGATCGTCGTTGTGCTCCAAGTATTGATCGTAATGTTGTTCACCGTAGTGGGCGGCGAAGCAGGAGGAACCGTGCCGTTAATATTCGTGTTGTTCGTGGTGTTGCTGGTAACGGGCGGCAAAACCGGTGGTACCGAGGCGGGGGGTACGGGGGCCGGGGGCACGGTCGCTGTCGGTGGCGAGACCGGAACGGTGGTTGGGGGTACGACAGTCGCCGCCGGTGCGGCACTCACGATCCAACCGATATCCCTCAACGCGGCCCAATCGAGTTCCGAGATTCGAATGACTGTGCCCCTCTGCACGGTCGGCTTCATCACGCTGTACTGGCCGTCGGAGAGTTGCGTCTCGGCGAAGTGGCCCGACCCGCTCAAAATGGGGTTGACCCCGCCGTTGAAGGCCGTGGCGTTGGCCCCTGTGAATTTGTTCCCCGATATGTGCTTTGCGAAATCCTGCGAGGTACCGAAGCCGAGCACATGCAGCAACTCGTGGCGGAACACCGTGGCGAAATCGGTTTGATTCGAGGCGGGGGTTCCCGTGAAACTCCAGTTCTGGTTCGGATCGAACGAAACTGCTCCCGCGAGTGGGGCACGGAAGCTTTGACCGCGAAACCGAAGGGTGTTGAACCAGCTTTGCGAGCCGCTACCGCTCCAACCGCCGAAGCCGCCGAGGGCCGCTTCCCCCGCACCCGCTCCTACGCGCCCACCGAGATAAACCGTGAGGGTGTCGTTCGCAATCGTCGGATTCGCAATTTTTATGTTCGCGGCGGAGTTGTACGGATCGGCGGGATTGAAGACGTTCAACGTAAAATAGTTCCCGGCTCCTGGAGTGACCCCGGCGAGTTGGGTGGTGATCCGCGATTCGATTTCCGTAGCCACGCCTTCGGCCGCCGCACGGCGGGTGGGATCGCTGAAGAAGCCGCTGGTGTCGTAATCGTAGTTGAACACCAGATTCACGGGGTTCTCCCGTGTTTCCAGTTCTTCCAACTTCGGTTTGGCGGTATAGATCGTTGCGGGGCGGAGCCAATGGGTGAGGGCCATGATTACGACTCAAAGAATGACTTGAGAACGGAATACCCGGATGCGAACTACCTGTACCGCAATCTCCGTGCCGAACGCGAACGCGGCTCGAGTAGTACCCAGAAGGGGACGTGTGTCTCTAGGATGCCGAAAGTGACTGTCAACCAAACCGGGCGGAACGTGGAAAGGTGCTTTCCCAGCGGATTTTCCTTGGTGTGGCGATAATCGGCGGGCGTGCCCGAGGCTGAAAAATCAGGGCGGTTCGTAAACCGTAAACCCGAGGGCGAAGTAGGCAACATTTTTTTGCCGCACGAATAGATTGCACTCGCGGCACGATCTTCCGAGAATGGTAACACCCTCCCCTTCACCCGTTTCCCCGCATTTACAGTTTCGCATTAAGGAATCTCTATGCCTCGAATTTCGCACCTCGGCACGATCCCGGCGATCTTGGCCTACCTCGGCCTCGGTTTACTTTCCATCCACAGTGTCGAAGACGCACCCAAGCCGCGCTTGGCTTCGGAAGCTCCGGTGGAAGTTTCACCGGCGGTGGCACTCGATGGCCGGATCATCGAGGAGGTGAAAGTGAAGGCCGAACTCTCGAAGAATCTGCGCTACCTTTGCGATGAAATCGGGCCGCGCGTGACCGGCTCGCCCGCCCTCGAAAAAGCCAACCGATGGGCTGAAGCCAAGATGAAGGAGTACGGCCTCAGCAATGTGCGGCTCGAACCTTGGGAAATCCCCGTGGCTTGGGAGCGAGTTTCCTGCAATCTGCGTTTGCTCGAACCGCACGCGAAGCCTCTGATCGCCGCGAGTGCGGCGTGGTCCCCCAGCACGCCGGGCACACTCATCGGGCCGGTGGTGGTACTCGAAGCCAAGACCAAAGACGACTTGGCGAAGTACAAAGGCAAACTGAAGAATGCGATCGTACTCCGCGGTGCCCCGGTGGAAATCAAACCGATCACCGACCTCTCTTACATTTCCCCCGTACCCAAGAAGGTCGAACCGAAGAAAGAAGAGCCGAAGAAAGAAGATTCCAAACCCGCCGAGATCCCGCAACCGACGGCGCGGCCGACCTCGACCGAATTCGAAGCGTACCGCAAAGCCGTGAGGGAATTCCTCAAATCCGAGGGGGCTGCCTGCATCGCCATCGATTCCGCGAAACCGCACGGCTTGCTCGTGATGACCGGCCGTTGGCAAGAAGGCGATCGCGCCGCCACGCAAGCCAGCGAAACGATGCCCACGGTGTTCCTCGCGCACGAGCACTACCGTTTGCTTCACCGCCTCGCCACCGCCAAAGACGGCACGCCCCCCAAGGTGGAAATCGAGATCACCAACAAGTTCATCCCCGGCCCGATCACCGTCTTCAACACCGTCGGCGAAATCACCGGTTCCGAGAAGCCCGATGAGTTTGTCATCGTGGGTGCCCACCTCGATTCTTGGGATTTGGGCAGCGGGGCCACCGACAACGGCACCGGCAGCAGCGTGGTGTTGGAGTGCGCCCGCACACTAGCGGCACTCGCCAAACAGGGCCACCGGCCCAAGCGCACGATCCGCTTCTGCCTTTTCACCGGGGAGGAACAAGGACTGCACGGCTCCAAAGCTTATGTGAAGCGGCACGAAGATGAGATGCCCAAAACCAGCATGGCCCTCGTTCACGATACCGGCACGGGCAAGGTGACCGGATTCAACTTGATGAACCGCGAGGCCGTGAAGAAGCTGTTCGATGCGGAACTCGCCACGTTGAAAACGATCGACGGCTGGAAAGAAGCGACCACCCGCGTTTCCGGCGGCACCGATCACTTGCCCTTCGACGCGGTTAACGTTCCAGGTTTCTCCTGCCAACAAGACATCGACGAATACCGCCTCACGCACCACACCCAAAGCGATACCTTCGATCACGTGAAGATTCCCAACTTGGTTCAGGGTGCCCAAGTGATCGCCGTCACTGCGATGCGCGTGGCTAACTTGCCGGAGTTGCTGCCACGGGAGAAACCGGAAGTGAAGAAGCCGGAGAAGAAGGAAGCGAAAACGAAGGAATGAATCGGGGCTTCTATCCGAGCTGGAAGCCTCAGCGACGATTGAACGTCGAATCGTCGATAACGCTTCCGGCTCTGAAAAAAGTTTTACTGCCATTCTTGCAGTCGCATCGGGGGAATTGCCACGCTGGCAGCGATTCTTGCAATGCCAGTAAGCGCAAGATTCGCAATGGCAACGGATTGCAACCCGCGTGATTCCGGGCACGGTTGTTGCATAAGAGTTAGCATCTCGCAAGGAGTTGCCCATGAATTTGAAGCCCCTGAACGACCGTATCATTATCCGCCGCGAGGCCTCGAACGATAAATCGGCGGGCGGGATCATCATCCCCGATGCCGCCAAGCAGAAGCCGCAACGCGGCACTATCTTGGCCGTCGGCCCCGGCAAGCTCAACAAGAAGACCGGCGAACGCATCCCGCTCGACGTGAAAGTCGGCGATGTCGTCCTCTTCACCTCGTGGGCCGGCGACGAATTCAAAGACAAGAAAAGCGTCGGCGAAGTGCTCATCATGCACCAAGACGACGTGATGGCGATCATCGGATAAAGGGGCTTGGGCCTAGCAAGACCACGACTCGCATCCTCCCTTTTTCAATTGCCCGAAACACCCGCTTTTTCTTACTCCCATACCCAAGACCCCATACCCAAGACCCAACTATGTCTGCCAAACAAATTGCCTTCGACCAAGAAGCCCGCGAAGCGATGAAGCGGGGCATTTCCAAACTCGCCCGCGCCGTCAAAGTGACCTTGGGGCCAAAGGGCCGCAACGTCATCATCCAAAAATCCTTTGGTAGCCCGACCGTCACCAAAGACGGCGTGACCGTGGCCAAGGAAATCGAACTACCCGACCCATACGAGAACATGGGCGCCAGCATGGTGAAGGAAGTCGCCTCTAAGACTTCCGACATCGCCGGCGACGGCACCACCACCGCCACTGTACTCGCCGAAGCGATCTTCAACGTCGGCTTGAAAGCCGTCGTCGCGGGAACCAACCCGATGATGATGAAGCGCGGCATGGAAAAGGCCGTCGAAGAAATCGTGGCCAAGCTCGAAAAGATGAGCATCCCCGTCAAGGGCAAAAAGGATCTCGAAAACGTGGCTACCGTGGCCGCCAATGGCGACCAGAAGATCGGCGCCATCATCGCCGAGGCGATGGCCAAGGTCGGCAAGGACGGCGTCATCACCGTCGAGGAAGGTAAGAGCATCGATACCAACCACGAATTCGTGGAAGGCATGCAGTTCGACCGAGGCTATCTTTCGCCGTACTTCGTGAACAACTCCGAAACGATGGAGTGCGAACTCGAAGACCCGTACATCCTCGTTCACGAAAAGAAGATCAGCAGCAACCGCGACCTCGTGCCGCTACTGGAAAAGGTGCTGCAACAAAATAAGCCGTTGCTCATCATCGCCGAAGAAGTGGAAGGCGAAGCGCTCGCCACGCTCGTCGTCAACGTGATCCGTTCGAACTACAGCTTCAAAGTGTGCGCCGTGAAGGCCCCCGGGTACGGCGATCGCCGCAAGGCCATGCTCGAAGACATTGCCATTCTCACCGGCGGTCAAGCGATTTTTGAAGACCTCGGCATCCAACTCGAAGCCGTGGAACTCAACCAACTCGGCCGGGCCAAGAAGGTGAAGGTCGATAAAGACAACACCGTTGTGATCGAAGGGGCCGGCAAACGGGTCGACATCAACGCCCGAGTCGCCCAGATCCAAAAGGAACTGGACAAGAGCACCAGCGACTACGACAAGGAAAAGCTCAGCGAACGCGTGGCCAAGTTGCAAGGCGGCGTGGCCAAGATCAACGTCGGCGGCGCCACCGAGAGCGAAGTGAAGGAAAAGAAGATGCGCGTCGAAGACGCCATGTTCGCCACCCGCGCCGCCAACCTCGAAGGCATCCTCCCCGGCGGCGGTGTCGCGTTGCTCCGGGCCAGCGAAGGCCTCAAGCCACAAGGCTTGAACGAAGACGAAGCCGTGGGTTACAAGATCATCGTCGATGCCTGCAAGGCACCCTTGCGTCAGATCTGCGAGAACGCCGGGGACGACGGCAACGTCATCGCCCACAAGGTGCTCGAAAACAAGGACAACAACTTCGGGTACGACGCCCGCAACAGCGTTTACTGCGATATGGTCAAGCAAGGCATTATCGATCCCCGCAAGGTGGTTCGCAGTGCTTTGCAAAACGCTGCGAGCGTGGCGACTTTGCTCCTCACCAGCGATGCTCTGATCGCCGATGCCCCCAAGGACGGCGAGAAGAAGGCCGCCGGCGGCGGCTACGACGACATGTACTAATTCGATATCGATGCAGGTAATACGAAAAGCCAGTGGACTCGTTCCGCTGGCTTTTTTTGTATCGTCTACGCCCCCGACTTATTCCTTCTTCTCTTCGGGCTTCGGCGCTTCCGGCTTCTTACCATCGAGCTTCACGATCTCGCGCACCCAGATATTGCGCATCTTCACCGGGTTGCCGTGGTTTTGCAGGCGGAAGGGCAGCTTCTCGGCGTGCTTGACGTACTTGGCCGGTTGGTCGTAATACGTGCCACCGGTGAGTTCGGTGTGGTTCTGCACGCAGACTCCGTTATGGAATAGCGTGATGTACGCGGGCTTCACCACTTTGCCATCGTCGCCAAACTTCGGAGCTTCAAAGAGGATGTCGTAGGTTTGCCATTCGCCGGGCTTGCGGGAGGCGTTCACCATCGGCGGTTGCTGTTTGTAGATCGAACCGGCTTGGCCATCGAAGTAAGTCGCGTTCTCGAAGGAATCGAGGATTTGCACTTCGTAGCGGCCCATGATGTACACGCCGCTGTTACCGCGGCCTTGTCCGGTTTGTTTGGGGTTGGGGTTTTCCGGGCTGGCCCACTCGACGTGCAATTGCATGTCGCCGAAGGCTTCCTTCGTGGTAATGTCCGATTTTTGAACGGTGGCGTACCCGTTCTCGATCTTCCAGTTCTCGCTCTTCTCGAACTTCGAGAGGTCTTTGCCGTCGAAGAGGATGATCGCATCGCTCGGCGGATCGCCGGGCTTCTCGCCCGGAGTCACCACCTTCGGTTCAGGCCAGACGACTCCGCTCTTGTACTCGCGCTGGGCGACGCAGACTCCGACGCCGAGTGCGAGGCCGGCGAGGGCGGCGGGGAGAACAATTCGTCGTTTCATGAGGAGCTTCCTTTGTGAAAGCCCACCCACGGCGTGGGTGGGGTCGGAGTGTTATCCTATTCCCACCAACGCCGTCGGTGGGCTTTCAAATTATTGCGATCAAAACTTCAGCTTCATCCCCTTCAATCGGGCCACGGTTTCAATCATCAGCGCATCTTCCTCGGCTTCGCTGTTTGCGATGTAAGTCACGCTGAAACGCAGGAACGCCCCGGCGTCGTCCCAAGGCACGCAACAGACGCTCTGCTCCCGGATCAGGTATTGGCTCGCTTCCTCTGCGTTGGCGAAGGCAAGTTCGCCCGCCGCCTTCGGCGAGGGCGTGTAAAGGAAGTACGTGCCGCCGGGCATCTCGCAGCGGAAGCCGACTTCCTTCAATGCCGCGACGAGTTTCTCCAACCGGCGTTGGTACTTCGTTCGCACCATCACCGGAATCGTTGCATCGCGCAACGCGGCGGCCGCGGCATGTTGCGTCGCCATGAACTGGCCGCTGTCCGAGTTGTCTTTCACGTCCGCATACGCTTGCACGATCTTCGGATGCCCGGCGACGAACCCCATCCGCCAGCCGATCATGTTGAAACCCTTGCTCATCGAATGCACTTCGACGCCGACCTCTTTCGCCCCGTCGATTTGCAGGAAGCTCAAGGGTTCGCCCTGGTAGCTCAGCATGATGTGTGCGGCATCCTGCACGATGACGACATGGTTCTTGTGGGCGAACTCGACCACCCGTTTGTAGAAGTCCTTCGTGGCCACGGCCCCCGTTGGGCTGTTCGGGTAGTTCAGAACGAGCAGTTTGGCCCGCTTTTTCACGTCGTCGCTCAGGCCGTCAAGATCGGGGAAGAAGCCGTTCTCGGCCCTCAATGGAAGCCGCACGACTTCGCCGCCGAGGTATTTCGTCCACGTGCCCGCGACCGGGTAACCCGGCACGGTCATCAACGTAACATCGCCGGGGTTGATGAAGCAGGCGGGCAACATCGCGTAGGCGGGCTTGCTGCCGATGCAGTGGCAGATTTCCGAGACTGGGTCGAGCTTCACGCCGAACTGCTTCTGCATGAACTCGGCGGCCGCTTCCTTATAGGCCGCGATGCCGTTGTCGGCATAGCCGCGGTTCTCGACCTTATCGACCTCGGCCTTCATGGCGGTGCGCACCTGGGCCGGGGCCATGTCGTCGTTTTCGCCGATGCCGAAGTCGAGCAGTTTACGATCCGGGAAATCGGCGAGGGCTTGACGCTTGGCCCGCTTGATCTTCTCGAACTTGTATATTTCGGTGCCCTTGCCGTAGGCGGCACCGCCGATGCGTTCGGCGAACAGGGATTGGAACCACGGGTCGGCAGGCATGGATGATCCTTGGAAGACGGGTAATGACGCAATCATTTCATGGTTGAAGTGCGAAGTGGCAAGAAGATAACCTGGCCTTCCCATTCTCCGGGGATGCTGCATGTTGCGAGCATTGCGATGGCATCGGCGGCGGAGTGGATCAATTCATCCCTGCGGATCAAGCAAACACCCGGCATCGTCCGACCTTCCGCAACTCGGTCGTAGGCGAAACTTGGTATCGTTTTGGCGTCGTAAACAACAGAATTTGTCCCTCACGAACAGCGAATTCGAGAATGACTGGCCCGCAATTCATTTGCGGTTGAATGAATCATTCCTCGAACATCGCACCGGGTTCGTTCTCCGGGTCGAGGCTCGCACGCAAGGCCACTTCGAAATTCTGCCCGGTGGGACGGATGTACCTCACGCTGCCATCGCCCATGAGTGCGAATATCGAATCCGTGAACAGCGGAGTCAGATTCGGCAGTGGCCCATCCTCCGAGTATCGGAAGTCGTCCGGTTTCGTCCAAGCGACCGGCTCTCCAGCTTCGGCCACGAGTACCAAATTCGAGAGGCCGCGCCGGGAACCGTAGAGGCTTTGCATCGTCCAATGGCTCAAATGTTCCAACTCGCCGGGTTCATCCGTTGAACGTGGCGAATGCTGGAATATGGTGTTGGCTCCCACGAAGGTCTTGTAGCAGGTTTTGCCCCGGTTCGCATCCTTAGGCAGTTTGGGGCTGGTGTACACTGCGGGCATCCGGTCGATCAAAGGTCGATTGGTCGGGCTATCCCACGGCTCATCGAGTTGGAATTGATCGTAGAGGTCTTCTTCGTCGAGGAACGGCAACAACGCGACTCGCCAACTCAGGAGCGGTTTGCCTGCGGAATCGCAGATCGCGCCCAGCGGGAGTGCGCCGTACTTGGCATCGTAATTCTGGAATGCCAAGCCGATTTGCTTGAGATTGTTCGAGGTGACCATCCGAGCGTTGATCGATGGAACGCGCGAAACGGTCGGTCGCGTGGCCCAAACGATGACGACAATGGCAATGAGGAACGCCGCGACCAACGCCAAGCGGCCGTGCTTGGGAGGGGGAACCGGTGGGCGAACTGGCAATACATTCGTGGCAGACATGATCGCACCTCCAAAGTACGTAATTGATATTCTATGCCACGACACGCCGGTTACGGATCGAAGGTGATGCGGGGATCGCCTTCCGGATC
>Ga0105046_10018610_pt1 | contig 10565 bp, 7 predicted proteins | sample MAT03_FD_78385 | JGI IMG/M metagenome (GOLD analysis project Ga0105046, IMG submission 78385) | Freshwater microbial communities from Lake Fryxell liftoff mats and glacier meltwater in Antarctica - MAT-03 (megahit assembly) | ecosystem: Environmental > Aquatic > Freshwater > Ice > Liftoff...
GCAACATGATAGGCATCGCCAATGTTATTTCCTTGGTATCCTTTAATGGCTGCTAATCCCATAGTTTTTGCTAACAACACATCTTCTCCGTATGTTTCGAACAAGCGCGACCAACGTGGGTCTCTGCCTAAATCTAAAACCGGAGAAAAGTTCCAAGGTATGCCTGTAGCTCTAACTTCATACGCTGTAATAGCTGCGCCTTTTTCCACCAATTCGGGATTCCAGCTTGCTGCTTGTGCAAGTGGCTGTGGAAATAGCGTTGAGCCCAAAGTGTAATTAGCACCGTGAATAGCATCAATACCATAAACAATCGGAATTTTTAATCGCGTTTTTGTAGTAGCAACAGTTTGAATTTCATTTATAATTGTATGCCATTGGGTTAAACCGTAAGCGTGACCGCCGCAATTTAAAATGGAACCAACATGATATTCAATTAATGCCTTATTTAATTTTGCAGGATCAATATGATGGGGCTCTACTAATTTATAAATATCACCTTCGCATACAACATCTAAATTTAATTGCGTCATTTGACCAACTTTTTCTTCGATGGTCATCTTTGCAATTAATGCATCAATATTAATAGTTGATTGTGCATGTAATGTTGTTGCAGTAAAACAAATTATAACACTACAATGTGTTATTAATGGCTTGAAATTATTTTGTAACAGTTTCATTCGTAATTAACATTTGCCCCCATAACTGCGGCGAAGTATTAAATCCTTCGTTATAAGGATTATTCCAACGATATTGTTTTTCTCTTCCTTTAGCGGTAGTGCCGGCGTCAATTGCCACTTCCACATTATAAGTATTACCAGCACTAAATGGCGATGCAATAAATTGGTCCATAGGAATTACTGCTTCAATAATATATCCGTTTGCTGTTTGCTTAGTAATTACATTACCTTTTGCGTTTTGTTGTGCGCGCCAATTCCAAATTGTTGGCGATGTAGTTGCCACTATACCAATATGTTGATCAGATAATAATAATGATTTCCTGTTTTTTGCGGCTGTTGCATTCGTAGAAAAGGCAATTTCTAAACCATCGCCATTCCAGATGTCTTTTCCAGAATTTTTATTTTGTAATGGTGTTGCATCATTAATTTCGGCATACAGCATTACATTTTTTTCATTAACTGCCATCCAAACAATGCTGTTTTCTAATACAAATCCATTGCCTTTAAATATGTTATCTTTTATACCATCAACAACTGTTGTTGCAGTTGCAAAAGGCACTTCAACTAATTTTGATTGCACTGTTTGTGTTGGAACAATACGTATATCATCTAAATATATTGCCCCCTCTGATTCGAATTGAATTACAATTTGTTTTATGCTTGTAACATCTGCATCAAATTGATTAAAGTCGAATGCCGTTAACGGTATTTGAACTTTAGTCCACTGCTCTGTTATTTTGCCACCTTCAATAAAATTAGCGAATACGCCTGCCCATGCTTGCCCTCCACTAAAATCTTCTAAAGCCATAGCCCATGGCAGGCCAGGTTGAGTTCCTTTTGGAGAGCGCACCATAAATTGAATGGCAGCTTCATTATAAATCTCCTGAAAATTTTTCGCATTCCATCCGTCCCAACCAATACCAACGCCAATCCAATCGCATCCACCAGAAGTTCTGTTCCATTTTATATATAAACCACCAGCACCAATCATACTTTTATCAAAAACATTGGTAACTTGTATACAAGCGCTGTCTGCTGTTTTCCATAATTCGCTGGTAATATAATCGGAGAAAATATTAATGGCATACATATTTTTTATATGCTCAACATTACTACTTGTATTAGCATTGTCGTAAACCGCAACAGGTTTAACTGCACACGACGATAAGCTGGAAATAATAATTCCTGCTGTTAAAATGCCGATTACTATTTTGTTGATATGCACCATTATGGTTTAAATGGTTCGTTTTCGGTAAATAATAACATATCCATATAAGCTTGCGAATATCCTGTAACTGGATTCGCTAACATTAAAATAGAAACTTGCATTAATTTTTGAGGTTCATAAATGCCATTGCCAATTGGTTCAACTGCAGTGCCATTTACTAAAGTTGGTAAATCTGCATATTTATAACTAATTAATTGCCATCCATCATTACTAGTTAATTTTATTTCTATCGAAAATAAATCCTCTTCACCTTCAGTATATACACCATCGCTATTGTCATCTTCACGAAATTGGAATAATACAATACCATTTGTTATGCTAGGAATTTTTGACAACAATACATTAAAATAAACAACATTAGGATTTGCGTTTAATGTAAAAGCTGGCGTTCCATACGCCGTTGCAGGAATATCTATTAAACCAAGTAACCAATCCCAATCTACAGTTCCACCCATATCGTAATATTTAGCACCTTGACCGGCAGCATCTGCATCGGTAATTATAAAACTCATATCGGCACCTGTCTGAATAAAAGAGCTCCATCCGGGATTCCATTCCGCTTCAAAATCTGATAATAATAAGCCTACAATTGGTTTTGTACCTGTTACGGTTACATTTTGGTAAAGGGTGTCAACTTCGTTTTCGATGGTGAGCATTACAACACATTCTTCAGCCCTAAACATTGGTAATGTTGATGCAGAGCCATCCCAAATAGCATTTGTTGCATCAATTATTCTTGAAAATCCTTCAATGGTATTTACGCCGCCTGAAGTTTGACCTGTAATTTCAATTTTCCAATTTACATTTTTCGAAAATTCAGCTCCACAACTTAATGTTTGTCCGGTTGAAAAATCAATTGCTGTGCTGCTAACCGATAGTGTGTTTAGTAAACTAAATTCACCATAAATATCGGTAAGCGATGGCCCATCGTATGCTGTATTATCTGTTGTACAAGATGACAGTAAAACTATCGCCGAAAATAGAGGCAGAAATATTTTTTTCATATCGCTTAAAATTTCATACTGTAAATAAATGCAAAATTGCCAATGGTATACGATGGTAAAACATCGTCAGCTACATTATTGTTCCACGAAAGTTGGTTATACTGACCCATTAAGTAAGCTTTTTCAGAAAAATTCCATCGCAAGCCACCGCCAATTATCTGCTGGCTGCCATCAACTGTATATTCGTTAAAGTTGATTATCTCATCGTAGGCATTTACTTGATTAGTAAATTCCAATCCCGCGAAGGTATGTTGCTGCATGCCAACTAAAATTTCGAGGTCAGACACCACATTTGCTGAAAGGCCAATGCTCATAATATCTGTTGTTAAATCTATCGAAGGCACTCCACCTTCGCCAGGTCTGTTTGTTTTATCGCTGCGCATTGCTGCTTGAAATGAAATTGATTTTTCCCACTTTAACAATTCATTAATGGCAATTTCACCACTCACTTCCATCCGCGTAAAATCTCTTAAATTTAATGTGCCTTGTCCGCGAATTTCAGTTTGTGCTAAATAAGCAGCATTTAATTTCACTGCATTTTTCCATCCCAACCAATTTATTCCTATTTCATATCCTTGACGGTTCGGACTAGCATCGCCGTATGGCGTAATATTATCGTACTTTGGGTCAAATGCCATCAATCCACTTTGTAATTGCAAATTATATAAATCGGCTTCGCGCAATAAATCTAATGTAGTTAATTCGCGTATAACTTGGTCGTTTGTAATGCGCTCGAAAGCAGCTGGCGCGCTATTAAAGTCGATGCGTTTTGTTTGAGCACCTGGACTTCTAAAATCGGCACCTACACTTTTCATGCGCAAATAAATACCAAGTTGCCAAGGTGTATAAGCCACTTTTATTTTTGTATCGAAAAATTTATCATTTAATACAGGTGCAAGGCTATCATTTAATATTTCGGAATTTGAACTACCTATTTCGCCTGTTGCAGATATTAAAAAATCGGCAATGGTATATTGTGCATTAGCTGTGCCCGATACAACTGGATTTTTTAAGTTTTCGGGATTAGCAGATGTGCCTGCAAAATCGTATAAGTTAGTATAGTTTACACCCAACGATAAATATTTACTTTGCAACATCGTTATATTAGCTGCGGTAAATAAACGGTCTGGCGAACCACCACCATTAGTAGTTAAAACTCTTCCAGTATATAAATTCCAATTTATTTCATCAATGTATTTTTTAAATACAACACCAAAATCAACCGATGCACCTTGTTGTCTCCAAGTTTTATCGTTTAAATAAAAATTATCATAAGCAATTTGATCCGATAAATGTGAAAATACCTTAGGGGTAAATGCATTTAATTCGATGTTGTTATTATAAAATGTGTAAGGCGTTAATTTGTATTGTAAATCGCCAACTTGATAGCGCACAACATCTTTCACTACACCTTTTACATATAATTCGCGCACATCGAATGTAACACCAGAGCCCCAAAATCCACCAAAATCGTTGCGTATGCGAACAGTACTTTGTATGGCGATATTGTCGCCCGGCCTTATTAACATGCCTAAGTCCACCATCGTGTGCGACGATAAACTTTTTGGAGCAGTTACGGTATCCGCTACAGCAACATCTTGCGAAAGGTTGTCCATAAACGCGAGTGTACGGGCCGTTCCGTTTAAACTGAATTTTTTCACCTCTGTTTGTGCTTCAACCAGTGTTATGGTGCAGCCAAGTATGAGCGTAAAAATTATTTTTTTTGATTTTTTCACTAGAAAAATATTTTTAATTCAACTATAGTTTCCTGACTTCTAAATGTATCGTCGGCAAAGCTGGCATCTTCAAAATTTGCCCAGCGATTGCGCACATATAAAATGGCATTTCTACCTAAATCAATATCCAAGCCTGCGCCATAACCATTGCCGGTTTGATTGCGCGGCTTGCGTGTTTCTTCATCAATATCAGTTTGATAATTGCCCAAGGTTCTTTCATAACCGTAATAACCTGATAACACCAAGCCATTTGTTATGCTGTAATATACTTCAATTTCACTTGCGTACTGCCGAATATATGCATCTTCATTAAATACTGGAATTGCACTCCAATTGCGCTGCGCAGTACTGTAGTATCCAAGAAAGAAAACATAAACAGGTTTATTAAACAAGATAGATTTAAATTTTATTTGCGGCTCAAATACCGAAAAATATTTTTTGAATATAGCAACACCTGAGCTGTCGTCGCTCAAATTAACTGTTTCATAAACATCTCTAAAAATAATTGAGTATCTATCATAAGGCCCCACATTAGTTGGATAAGCAAATCGCCAAAAACGTGAACGAGTTAAATTATTTACGGGATGTCCGTATGTTATAACATTCGAAACAGGTGTTATTTCTCCCGTCATACCAATACCAACATTAAATGAAATATTTTCCCAAGTTCGTTCAATGTTTAAATCGACACCTTGGCGATTATTCGACATCATACCCATGTGTAGCATAGCGCTGCCAGTTGGACGCAAAACTGCGCTGCTGCCAATTGAGCCTGCCGGAATATCATTTGTAGTATATTCAACAACACTACTATTTAAAAATACAGCATTGTTATTAAATACTTCAGGAGCAATTCTAAAACCATGTAAACTAATTATTGGAATATTTTTTTTAATTGGAGATGTTAATGTTGCACTAATCATTTCGCCCCAGCCTTGGTTGTTGAGCGGACTAAAATATTGACCACCACCTGCTTCGAGATGAATGCTAAATGCTTTTATTTTTTCATACACTTCAAAAGTAACAGTATTAAATCCAACTTTTGCAGTTGCCAAACTGTCGGCATAGGTAATACTATTTATAGTGTTAATAGCATAAAATCTGCCCGTATTTAATTGCTTAACAATTTGACCGCCGTACGACATATTAGGTGTTGCACCAAATCCGCCATTTAATTCTGTTTTGCCCACTAATAATTTCGCTTTAAAATTGCCTGGCAAGCTAGCTGCATCAAGTGCAAAACCTTTAAATGCGCGATTACCCCAACGAGCATCCTGGTCAATTGCGCCCTCGTTATAATATTTGTCGTAACGAGCAAAAACTGAATTCGTAATTGGGTCCCAAGGGTTGCGTTCAAATAAGGTAAAACGATTATATCCCCTAAAAGAACCCATTGTTAAATCAGATAAAACATGCCATTGAATTCCGCCTGTGCGCACTGTAAAAGCACCAAACGAAGTTTCGTGCGTAGCTGTAAAATTGATACCTAAATTCAGAATCATGCTACCACCTAAACGTGTTCCTTCAAGCGGATTCTGAATGCTTGGGCGCAGGCTGTCAGCGGTTTGGATGCCATAAGCGCTGCCCAAGCCCCCATTTAAATATTGGTAAGTATAAATGTCGAAAGCCCATGCTGTTTTAAGCGTAGGTCGTCCCGAAATGTTGAGTTGTAAAGTTGGTAACTGACTGTCGTCGCCAATAAAAAGTTGCTTGGCTGGAGCGGTTTGTAATCCATTGCCGGTAAGCATGTAAGGAACAAAATTTCTTGATTGGGTGCCATAAAATCGATAGAATCCTGAAACGGCAACACGATATAACTCATCGGGCGATTTTTTCGGAAAAAGGCCAACCTCAGGCGTAGCAACAGTTTTGTTCGTATCTATTTGCCCAAAACTAAACATTGGCACCAAAGCACTCAAAGCGAGCAAACTAACTATTTTGTTTAATCTTTTCCCCAACATTTGGCCATTTATGACTTAAAAAATCGCTATTTACAATCAAATTTAATACTTTTTGTATATTTTACAATTAGTAGCTAATTCTTTTTCATTATTCCTGCAATATACCTGTTTTTTTAATCCACATTAAGCAATGTACATGAGCAAATTAACCAAACTATTTATTTAGTTGGGTTTAGCCTGAATAGCAAACAGTTTGAAAAGAGCATGTTATTGGCAGTAAATAGCTGAATTTACTACAAGCCATAAGGTATAACGATTGCCATTGCTAATGCTCAGTTTAATTGAAGCAGCAACTGTAGTTGTTCCATAGGCATTTTGCACCTGCTTTTCGCACCTGCTCCTCAACCTCCCTTAAAGCGGATAAGGTTTGTGGGGTATCCGCTTTCCGATAGCAATCGGGATCAGGGCTATGTGAGCAGTTGTTGTTTCAATTCTATTTAGGCAATAGATATAATCAAATCAATCAAACTATTTATTTAGTTGGATTTAACCCAAATTAATCAATAGAAATTAGCAAATTAAACAACCTATTTATTTAGTTGAGTTTAAACTGAATAGCAAACAATTTGAAAAACGCATGTAATTGCTAGAAAACACCTGATTTTATTACAAACTACAAGATGTTACAACTTCCATTACTTATGCTAGGTTTAACCTGAGCAGCAAACAACTAGAAAAGCGCATTTTATTGGCTTGAAACATTGGCTTTTATTAAAAAATAGGCGGGTAGTATTTCCATTGCTTAATTTGGGTTAAAAATAAATACTAATTTAGGTTTATTTATTCTTTATCCTATGCAGAAAACAATTATTATTAAACCGCTTACACACAAAGGTGCCGAGCACTACGGTTTGTATTTTAAGTACGACAGACAACTAATTGCTTGAGCGCGTGAGGCGGGTTGCCAGTTCAGTTATAGCAATAAGTGTTGGTATATTCCAATTAATCAAACAAATTTAAATAAATTATTCACTAGTTTTAAAGAGCAAGCGTGGTTAGATTTATCGGCATTAAAGGAAGCGATAATTTCGCCAAAAAACAATTTAAAACCAACTTTATTACCACCAATATCTGCATCACGCAGTGCCGAAATACAGCAATTTGAAGATTGGCTCCGGTATAAACATTATAGTGAAAATACCATATCAGTTTATACGGCATGTGTTGAAGTATATTTTAGGGCAAACCCAAATGCTGATCCATCAAAAATAACTAAACAGGAATTTATAACTTTTAATACAACCTATATATTGAAGCGACATTTGTCGTTAACGTATCAGAACCAATTTGTAAATGCACTTAAATTATTTTTGAAGATGATATTTGGTTTAAGGGTTGAAACCGACATGTTGGAGCGGCCTAGGAGAGAGAAAAAGTTGCCAAATGTGTTGAGTAAGCAGGAAGTACAGTTGCTTTTGCAACATACAAAGAATGTAAAGCATAAAACGATGCTGAGTTTTGTGTATGCGTGTGGATTAAGAATAGGTGAGTTAATAAACCTGCGAATTTCAGATATTGATTTCGACCGTAAAACCATACATATCAAACTGTCGAAAGGCTATAAGGATCGAGTAATTGGCCTACCTCAAATCATTGAAAGTATGCTGAAGCAATATTTCAAGTTATATAGGCCTAAAACCTTTGTTATAGAAGGAGATCATCCCGGAAAAATTTATAGTAGCCGAAGTGCACAGCAGGTATTAAAAAAATCTGTAACTTTAGCAGGAATAACAAAACCAGTAACTATGCATTGGCTTAGGCATTCTTATGCAACCCATTTACTTGAAGCTGGCACAGACACGCGGTATATTCAAGTTTTGCTTGGCCATAGCAGCATTAAAACAACAGAAATATATACACATGTAAGCACCAATCAAATAAAAAATATACCAAGCCCGCTAGATGACCTTGACATATAAATATAATACGCTACGCGATAGCGCATATACACCTGATGGTGGAGGTATATGCGCTACAGTGTAGCGCATATAAACAAGTTGGTGGCAAGTGTAAAAAGACAGTGCAAAACAACAGTATAAAGTAAAATAAACTAAATTTGTATTCTGAAATAAAAGAAAATGATAAGTTCAATAACGATAAAAAATTTTATGACTCATACAGAACTGAGCGTAAAGGACATTCCATCAATAAATGTAATAATTGGAAAGAATGACACAGGTAAAACAGGCTTACTAAAACTTCTTTATGCTACTGTAAAATCATTGGAAATCTATAGCCTAAAATCAAAACATTCTGATGTTTTATTCAAGAAAGTACTATCTGACAAACTTTTTGACACTTTCATGCCTCGTAAAAATGGACTTGGTGACCTAGTCCAAAAGGGAAGTAAAGAAAAACTTGATGTAAATATTACTGTAAAAGGGAATAATGGAAAATATAAACAAGATATTTATTTTTCATTCGGAGATAGGACAGAAAAATCAATTTCATCTTGTATTGACCACGTCGAATCATTAACAAATAATTCAATTAATGCTTTGTTTGTGCCTGCCAAAGAAGTATTAACAGCTTTTAATGACATTAGAAATCTTAGATTGAATTTTTATAGTTCGGGATTTGATGACACATACCTAGACTTAATAAACGCCCTTGACCTTCCAACAACAAAGGGTAGAGTAGCAAGTGAGCTAAGTCAAGTTAATCAAACTCTCGAAGATTTATTTGAAGGCAAAATAGAGCAGACTGGACAAAAAGAACAACCATTTACTTTTAAGAAGGGAAATCAACAGTTTGCAATGCAACAAACAGCAGAAGGAATTAAAAAAATTGGAATACTCACAACTTTAATTACAAATAGACAATTAGGCAAAGGTACAATATTGTTTATGGACGAACCAGAAACAGCGTTACATCCTGACGCAATTAGGCAAATGGTAGAAATGTTAGTAGCCATGAGTAAAGCAGGGGTTCAAATATTTCTTGCATCACACAGCTATTTTATTATTAAACAACTTGCGAACTGTGCAAAAAGAGACTCTTTAAATGTTAATTGTTGGAACTTGCATCGAGAAATAGGTAAGTCAGTAAGTAACTCGTTTCACGACCTAATTGATGGTGTTTTACCTACAAACTCCATCATTGAAGAAGCTCTTAAAATGTATGATGAAGAAATAAATATTGACCTAAAATAGTTTTTCCAATGCCAATTACAGAAAGTTGCGTAACCTTAAACTTCCCTGACAACAACTACTTTAGACTTTGTGATTGTGATGGCTATAAAGCCATTCAGAACAATTTTGCTGAAATGGATGCTTGTTGGTATGACCAAGCGAGCGATATTCTATACATCATTGAATTAAAAAATTGGGAAAATAATAATTTAGCAGAAGAAAGTGACTCTAATTATACACCCGAACAAATTCAAGGAATGAAAGAAGGAATTTCAAACTATAGAATTAGAAACCTTCTAAAAAAGTCAGTAGATACAACTTGTATGTTTATGTCAATTTTGCTTGGAAAGGCAAATGGAAATAACATACAACAATGTTCTCCATTTACGATTTCAAATAATACAACAATCAAACTTCTATCAATTATCAACTGGACTGATACTGACAGCACTTATATTTCAACTATAAACACTCAATACAAATCAAAATTTAATTCGTATGCAAAACTGTTTGACATAAGAACATTTATAGTTTTGACAAAAGACAAAGCATCTGAATTATTTACTTGGATTAGTTAATGGTAGAACACCAGCCACCAACCGCACCTACAAGAAATTGGCGGTTATGTGCTCCGCAGACACATATGTGGTTAATCAAACATTGGTTCTCCACATCAAGTTTTGTGGTAAAAATCGCCAACTTCTTGTAGCTGCAAAACGTCAAACTGTCTAAGAACTCACAATAAATTGTTCATTACTTTTAGTAGAATAGCAGTATAAAAAAAACTGTATTATTTATATTTGTATATGCAATTTATACAGGGTAAAA
>Ga0105046_10018611_pt1 | contig 10565 bp, 8 predicted proteins | sample MAT03_FD_78385 | JGI IMG/M metagenome (GOLD analysis project Ga0105046, IMG submission 78385) | Freshwater microbial communities from Lake Fryxell liftoff mats and glacier meltwater in Antarctica - MAT-03 (megahit assembly) | ecosystem: Environmental > Aquatic > Freshwater > Ice > Liftoff...
GTTAAACTAGAAGATGAAGTTAAACTAGAAGATGAAGTTAAACTAGAAGATGAAGTTAAACTAGAAGATGAAGTTAAACTAGAAGATGAAGTTAAACTAGAAGATGAAGTTAAACTAGAAGATAAATTTGATTTACAGAGTGAAATATCCAATTTAATACAGTTTGGTTATAATTGAAATTTTAGTAATAAAATAGACTACTAAAACTTGTGATGGAGCAAAAGTTAATAACCGATTTGAAAGCTATAAAGTTAAAGCAGATGGAAATAGTAAGAAGTAGAGGGTATAAAATTCCTGAGATAGAGAATAAGTTTGCAGAGTATACTGCAAAGCAGATTAAAGAGATGTACAGTCCAATAGCTCAATTATATAAAGTTAAATTAACAGAAGTTATGTCAAACGTTTATGTTAAAAATAATGGAGAAGTTTTATTGGTTTATTATTTGGAAAGATCAAGTACAGATAAAAATATTTTAACTGACAATATTGAAACACTTAGAAAGACATTAGCAGGTTTAGTTAGTATACTTACAAAAAATATAAATAAGGTTCAGAATGAGGATGATACTGGTTTATTTGATTATATTTATCAATATTTATCTGATTATATCGACAATGGGGATGACTTGTATCTTGTCGATGTAATGTTGATTCATTCAGCACCTATTCACGGAACTGCATTAACAACTATAAATACTGAAGTTTCAGAATATGGTGTATTGTTAGAAATATTTTCTTCAGATGTTTTATTATTAGATGTACATGAACACGTTTTAGTTTCAAAGCATACAATGGTTGAAGATACAGAAAATTTGCTTAAATCATTAAGAATAGATAAGAATGATTTGTCAACAATAAAAACGTATGACCCTCAAGTTAATTTTTATGGTTTGAAGCCTGGAACTATTGTAAAAATTGAAAGAAACTATACAGGTATTTATTCTGCGTCTTCAAAAGGTGTGTATTATAGACTAGTAGTAGAATAATATGTTGTTATAAATGCACAGATAGCCAAGCTGAGTGATAGTCTTGAGCGTTGCGATCGTCTCCTATAGGGAGACTCAAGACTCAAGAATATGAGACTCAATGGATAAGAACATATAGTATAAAATTATACTATATTTTTAATTTTGTATTATTACAAGATGTTCTTATCATACAATGATCATATATTTATAGATAAGAACATATATGAATTGAAATATAATTATTTTTATTAATTACAAATGTATTTTTTTGAAGTTGGATAAACTATATGTTTCAATCCCGAGCGCACGGATACCATCTCCCTAAGAGTTGCGATCGTCTCCTATAGGGAGACTCAAGACTCTATGATCATATATTTATGGACTGAAACATGTTCTTTCCATATATGGAAACATATACACTTTTATTTTACAGTTACTTCTAACAACTTATTTCTCTCTACTTAATTTATTATAGAAATAACTATAAAAATACTATTAAGTGAAATGGTAAAGATATATTTAAAGACTATTCTAGATGAAATATTAAAAGTATTATATATTTCAATACTGAACGCACAGATACTCAATGATCAGACAGTGAGTTTTCCTACAGGAAGGATACAAAGTATCTGTTCGCTTATAAGACCATATATTTGAAATGATATAATTAACAATAAGAAATATTTTATATTATTTAATTATAAGTATATAATTACTATTTTTATTGAATAAAAATAAGTAATTATATTCAAAAAAACTAAGATTATTTTAATGTTTTAATTTTTTCTTATAGGTATCTATCCTATGTTAACATTTCTTGAATATATGTTCTTATTATTGAGTCTTGATTCTTATAAGACCATATATTTGAAATGATATAATTAACAATAAGAAATATTTTATATTATTTAATTATAAGTATATAATTACTATTTTTATTACTGAGTCTTCGACGATCGCTAACAGCTCATGTTTTTGAATAAAATTACTTATTTTTATTCAAAAAACTAAAGTTTATAACATTATTTTAATGTTATATTTTTTTCTTATAGGTATCTATCCTATGTTAACATTTCTTGAATAAGTATAATGTAACATTTATAGACTCAATGATAATACAGTATATATGGATAAGAACATATATTGGAATTATTTAATTATAAGTATATAATTACTATTAATGTTTTAATTTTTTCTTATAGGTCAATATACTATTTTAACATTTTTTGAATAAGTGTTTCAATCCCGAGCGCACGGATACCTTGGCGATCTTCGTATACTTAAGACTCACTCTCTGATCATAATACAGTATATGTTGTTTTAAATAATATCTTAATCTATTTGTTGTATATTATTAATAGAAAAATATTCATTTGTATTTGTTATACTTTTTCTATCTTGTATTCCACCATTATCAGAGTCAATTAATTTCTTATTTAATGTTTTAATAAGTCCATCTGTAGTAGGAGGTTCAATAGATCCTGCTTCTTCCATCATTTCTGTATATAAATCTAATAAACAATCAATGCTACAATAACAACCTCTCCATCCACCACTAACATATGGAATTCTAACGGCATGATATCTATTTCTAATTTTTCTTCTACAATACATACAATATCCTAAAAACCAGTCCAAATTATCATCAAATATTTCTTCATCATCTTCTTCATTATAATGTTCTCTACAACGACAAAAGAACATACGACAACCTCCATATTTATTGCATTCATCTTCAGTTATTAATAATTCACTTCCACTAAATGGATTAGCAGGTCCTAAAATATTAAAATATGAAGGATCATCTTGTAACGTAGATAAATATGCATTTTTTGATGTTTTTTTCTTTAATTTATCTAATTCTTCACTATTCATGGTTGTAATTTTATTTAACATATGATCTCTTGAAATTTGATATTCTTCTTGGTTTATAGAAATACGCTTTCTTTTTAATAATATATCAACTAATTCATCATTATTCATTTGAGTATATGTATTTGTTGATACTTTAGGAACAATTAATTCATTTTCGTAAGGTAAAGTATATATATATTCTTTTTCTATTTCTGTTGTATATAATTTATTGACTTCAATATCAATAAATTCTTCATCAGATCCTGCAATATTTATAATCCATGGAGGAACTTCAGCATATCCTGTTTTTGTTGAAATAAGTGATAAAATAGCATTTTCAGCAATACTATTATTTTGTTGCTTAGCATAATCATAAAGTGAGGATAAGGCGGATAAATTAAAATCAGATGGATATATATAAGTTAAATGAGATATAGCAAGCAATATATGTTGATCAGATATAAATTTTATTAAATCACGTAAAATCATTACACCATTAAATAACAATTTTCCACTAGTTACTTTATCTTCTCTACCTAATTTATAAGCTTCTGAAAGAAATTTTAATAAATTTACATTAACATTTGCTGCAAACATATAACATAATATATGAATTTTATCTGCTTGTAAATTATATTGATTGTATTGTTCTAATACTGCAATAGCTTTAATATAATCACGACTTTTCATATAAATTTCTAATTTATCTGTAATATATCTTATAAATTGATTAAGATCAAGCTGTTTTAACATTATTTCTTCAGTTTCTTCTACATTTTTAATAACCTCAAGAATAGGTGCATCTTTATTTATAACAGATAGCTTATTAGAGGCGAATCGTTGATCAAGGTTAATTCTTTCCATAGTAATAATTTTATAAGTCTTTTTTTTGAAAAAAAAATCAAATTTACAAATAAAAAAGTTATGTCAGAAGAAAGAAAATTTTTTGATCCTAATTATTTTAATATAATTTCAAAAAATTATAATCAAGTATGCTCAGAACCTATCATATTAAATATTAGTAAAGAAAATAAATTTCTTGAAATACCTTATATAAAAATGGATCCCACACAAGTATATATTAGTTTATTAAAAATTATAAATGATAATAATATATTATATAATTTATTAGTATTTGATTTACCAGGTAAATCATTAATAAGATATAATCCTTTTGAATTAGAAAAAAAAGATGAAATTATTATAGACAGTATATTGAAAAAATATATAACTGGATTATATTACGAAGTTATTTATGATAAAGGTCAATCTTCTTACATATATAATAATATTTCATTAATTTATTGTACTTATAAAATGCTTGAATTGTATAATGAATCTGTACTTGAAGAATTTAATTCACTTGATGAATTTGTTGATTGGATTATATTTTCTTATACATAGAAGTTTAACAACACAGTACCTTTGATATCATCCATATAGATAGTTTTTTAATTTATTTTTTTAAGTTCAGCATTTATTGAATGTACTATTAAGTTTCCTGAGATTATTGCTGAACCTGATATTTGAAATTCAATAGTAATAGGTATAGGGAAAGCAAAATTCAAACCTGGCAACGTTGCTTGACCTGAACTATTAACTAAAACAGAAAGATCACGCATACCCCATATAGCTAAACGTATACTTGATGAAGTTGTTCTACTTATTGAAAAATTGATATAATTAAATTCGGCTCCAGGTGTCATTCGAGTACTGGCTGAAGTTGAAAATCCTGTTACTATATAATCAAGAAAAACTAATCCTACTAAATTAGTTTCTGATATAATTGTCCCTTCAATTGCATCTCCATTTGTTGTAAATGTATTTCCTGGTATAAGAATATTTAATAATACATCATTTAATGCTGAATTATTATCATAAAATCCTGTACCCCATCTTAATATATTACTTGATATTAAAATATCATTTCCTGTTGTTACTACGTTAATACCCCTTCCTTCTAAAATACCTTTTATTGACAAAGATGGACCAATACCATCAACTACAAGACTTTCACCAACTGATGTACCTGCATTTGTAAGAGTTACTGATGTTGCAGGAGAAGCATTTTCTATCACTATATTATTACTTGAAGTAAATACATTAATACCAGTCCCAGATTCAACTCCTTTAGTGGATAAAGATGGTCCTACACCATCAACTACAAGACTTTCATTAATACCAGTACCTGCATTTGTGAGAGTTACTGATGTTGCTGGTGATGTATTTGTTATTACAATATCATTAGCTACAGTTACTATATTAATACCAGTACCTTGTAATATACTCTTTAGTTCAATATTAGGGCCTTCAACTGGTGATGGATCAACTAATAAACTTTCTCCTATACCAGTATCTGTAACGGTGGTAACAATAACATTTTCATTAGCTAATCCTAGTAATGTATTATTACCTATAGCAATATTCCAGTTACCGTTTGTTCCTGAAGACAAAACAGTAATATTAACTCTTGAAATGGATCCATTAGGTGATAATAATTCAGTATCTACATTATTTCTAACATAAGTTACTAATGGAACATTTTTAATTATAATACTTCCTATAGTTGCATTGGGTATAGTAATACCTCCTGCAACTTCATAAAGCATATTGTTATCAGGTTGAACAATAGATCCAGAGGTCATTATTATATCTCCTGGAGAAACAGTGAATGGTAAACCACTTGTATTAGAAACATTAATAATATTGGGTGAAATATAGGATGTAATTAAAATGCTAGGAGATATGGGACTATAGTTAGCAACTAGATTACCTGCAAGTGGTATACCAGAAGTATATGAATTATTTAAAATAAAACTAGTATTATCTGTTTTACTACTTACAATACTTGTAAAATCACCATTTACTTGTAAATCTCCTTGAATTGTAATACTACCATTAAAAGGAAGTATAGTAGTAAGACCAGAGAGAGTTCTTGTTGTATCATTGAACTGTAATTTTGTAGGTTCTATGTTAACTCCACCTTGTGGATTATTTAATCCAGTAAAAACACCAATACTATTAACTGTAGGAGTTAAGTTTGTAGTATAATCATTACCAGCAGCATTTATAATTAATGTAGTATCATTAGGTGCAGGTAAATTTGGTACAATTTCAATATATTGTCCTTCTTCAATACTTCTTAATTGAAAATTGGGTCCAACACCTTGATAAACTAAACTTTCTCCAGTACCTACACTTGTAATATTACCAGCAACAGGATCATTACCAATATATAAAAATCCATCATCACAATCTAACCATAATGTATTGGGACGACAGGTTGGATTAACTTCACTGCAATTAAATGTTACAGCACTAGTAGTAACATTACAACTATTCACTTCACTTGAACATGTTTGCTTTGATATAACTACATCTGAACATAATTTATCTACTTTAGCTTCGCAACTTATTAACATATTACTTGATATTTTTTCACTTGATACTTTTTCAGATTCAATAGAACATATATTCATTCTTTTACTATATATATTATCTACATCTATTTCTATAGCCTTTAGAGTACATGTTTTTATATCTTCTATATTTATTCTAGTTATATTAGCGTCTGAAGATTGTATTAAATTAAATTGACCAGTTATAGATTCTATACGTTTAGTAACTATATCATTAGATACTATATTTTTTATATCACCTGTTGTTGATACAATTTCTGTTGTAATAACTTTACTAGAATTAAGTATATTTGTATTTAATTGATCAGAATCTACTTCTTCTACTTTAGCATATTGTGATTGTATATGATTACTTTCTATTTTATCACTATATAGATTTTTTATATAAGCTTCTTCTATATCACTATTTATAGAATAAATATAACAGGATTTAAGTTGTTCTATATTTGCCTTATGTGAGCATATATCTTCAGAATTTATATTTTTTGTACATATACTATCTGTTTTAAGTTGTTTTGATTCAATAAGACCTTGAATAATTAAATTATCAGTACATTCTATTTTATCAGTATATAGATTTTTTATATAAGCTTCTTCTATATCACTATTTATAGAATAAATATAACAGGATTTAAGTTGTTCTATATTTGCCTTATTTGAGCATATATCTTCAGAATTTATATTTTTTGTACATATACTATCTGTTTTAAGTTGTGTTGATTCAATAAGACCTGGAATAATTAAATTATCATTACATTCTATTTTAACTTTACTAGGTATTAATGATCCATTAATATAAAATGGTACGTATCCATCTTCTACGCATTGTTTGTGTTCTTTTAAATTAACTACTCTACCATAACTATCAACAGTTATCGAAAATGGATCCTTCACTGTTTTCGGATTAATAATTTGGCTTAAAGATAAATTTATACTATTATTGTTGTTATTTGAAAGTGTAATCGTATCATTTGATACTAATCTTTTTGCTCCAGGTAAGTCTGAATTTTCCCATGTTAAAATAGGTGTTCCTTGAAGAACTGGAGCTTGAGAATAACTGCTTGCATTCACTAATTGACCACATTCATTTACATTTACATTTTTTATATTATCTACTTGAAAAGGTAGTGTGTCACAATTTGGTGAATTATTTATTGGTAAAGATACATAATATTTACCTGATGTACACTCTTTTTCTAAATAATATCTCTTATCTTGAGTTTGACACTTTTGCATCTATTATTTTAAGAGTAATTATATTTTATATATTCTTATCACAGATTGATTTATCATTTGTTTCAATACATAAACTTTTTATTCTAAATAACATGTTTCAATATACATATTGATAATATTAATATTAACTTTATTTAAAGTTAATTAAATTGCTTTTTTATATTGAATACATTACAGATACTATAAATGATGCTATGGTCATAAATGACATAAATACGATAATAGCCTTATCTTTAATACTCACTTTGTACTTATGTTGAATATCGTCTTGATATTTTCCATTAAAAAGTTCATCTTTAATTCTTCTCTCCATCTCCTTTTATTATATTATTTATAATTATATGTTTCAATCCATAAATATCAATATTTTTATTTATACCTTAATACCTGTAACATAAATTTTATCATTATACTGATCACCTTTTCTAGCGAGAGCTAAATGGATCAATCCTTCTTTTTCTATTTTTTCTTCAAGATATACTTTTTGAATATAAAATACATGACCTCCATTAACTTCTAATTTGTTGCTAGTAAATGTTGTTAATTTATTTATTTTTTTTCCATTTTCTAATAATGCTAATTGTATATCAAATTCAACATAACCATTTATATTTTCATTTTTTTCAGTATAAAATGTAATATCAAAACTATCAAAATATCCATTTTGAATTGGAAACCATAAATCTATACTTTGATCAGCATAATCTTCATCTTTTGAAATGTAATGCAAAGCCCATGCCCATATACTTATATTATCTATATAGTATTGTTCAAATGGTACAGTTCCGGATGGTTTGTAAAGGGATTGAGTTGCAAAAAAATTAGAGCACGTATTTATTTTATCAGATAAACTATCTTGAATATTTCTGTGATTAATTTTTCTATTTATATTTTCATGTCCATGTGTAGGATATATTCCAGTATAAGACATACGTGTATATATTTTATCATAACCAGCTTGATTCCACATTTTAATAGACAAAGATTATTATTGTAATTTTTCTAATAACGAAAATTTTGTTTGTATAGATTCTAAGACTTCAGAAAAATCAATATACATTATTTTTTCTCCTTTGAAATCAGTATCATTATATAGTCTTAAACTTAATTCTCTACTTTCACGTAAAGCATCTTTCTCTAATTGCAATGTTTTTTCAAATACTTCTCCATCTAAAGAGCCATCTTCTTTTGTAAAACTTACTTCAGGTAATTTATATTTGTTTACTAATTCTTCAAAAAGTACAGTACTTGGAACAAATAATTGAATTCTTTTATCTTTAATTTTTAAGAATTTTCTCAATTCAACATTAGAAGTAATTAATACTACATGACTTTGTTTACTTTCTTTAATATGTTTCAAAACTTCGTCATGAATATAAGAAAATAATTCAGATGAATTTTGTTTATATTTTTCTATATTAGGTATTTTTGATATGAATTCATCTACAGAAAGAAATTCGTAAGTATTTTCTTTTGACTTATATTTTTCCAATTCTCTTACTAATCGGCTCTTTCCAGAAGCTGCAGGCATAATAGTAATAAATAAACGTCTTTTTTGTTTCTTATCAAACTTCTCCATTTTAAGATTATAACAAAAAATATTTATACTCTTTAAAAATGCAAGTACGAGTTAATAAAGATGGCACCTTATTGCATGCTACAACTACAGATCCTCGTGTAGGTGTAAATAAAATACATGTAGAACTTACTTCAGAAGATAGATATTATTTTAGGATTGATGGTTATAGAATATTAGCTATAGTCGCCAATCCCGGAGAAACCAAACAAAGTTTATCTGTACAAACATATATTAAGGGTGATGATGCTGAAGTAAAATTCGTTACAGCTAACAGACAAAAGCGACATATCGACTTTTCAGCACACTTTATTATTGAGAAAAAATTCCAAGTACAGGATAGAGGACTCTTTAGTAAATTAGCTTCAACAGTTTTGCAAACTACTCCAGAGTTAGCAGAAAAAACTGTTGAAGATGTTATAAAAGATATTGATGAAACTAAAGAAAAAATACAAAAAACTAAAGAAAAAATACAAAAAACTAAAGAAGAATTAAAAAAGAAAAAGAAACGTATTTCTTTTAATTTTGGAAAAAAAGATAAAAAAAGAAGTCAAGCAGAATCTGAAAGTGAAGCTTATGCAAAATCTGAAGCAAATCATCTTACATACTCTGATATATCCATTTCAGAAAGAGATACAAAATCTGAAGCTGATAAATCTAAGCAAGAAAAGAAAAAATTAAAAGAAAATAAAGAATTACTCAAAAAACAGGAAAAAGAACTTAAAAAATCAAAAAAATATCAACTTAAAAGAAAATTTTCATATCGTATGAATGATTTTGTAAAAGAATATCTTGAAGAAGCACAAAAAGGAAATTCTGCAAATTCTATTATCGAAAAACAAAAATATTTTAAAATAAGATTATAATACATTTTTAATTTCTTATTTTGTTTCAATCCACAGCGAAAAAATAAGAATAAATAGTTAACATATAATATAAGAAAAAATTAAAACATTAATATCTGATCCTCTCGGATTGAAACATATAAATTAAAATAATGTTATTAACTTTAGTGTTTTGAATTTAATTATATTTCTTATTCTTAATTATATATCTGATCATTGAGTCTCACATCTCCTAAGAACACATATAAGAATAAATAATTAACATAGCATATATAGATACCTATAAGAAAAAAATAAAATAATCTTATTAACTTTAGTGTTTTGAATTTAATTATATACTTATAATTAAATAATATAAAATATTTCTTATTCTTAATTATATATATCTGATCATTGAGTCTCACATCTCCTAAGAGCACATATAAGAATAAATAGTTAACATAGATAAAGATACCTATAAGAAAAAATTAAAACATTAATATAAATTAAAATAATCTTATTAATTTTAGTGTTTTGAATTTAATTACTTAAATAATATAAATATTTCTTATTCGTAATTATATGTTTTTATCAATATATGTTTGAATCTATAAATATATGATCATTAAGTCTCACATATAAGAATAAATAGTTAACATAGGATAGATACCTATAAGAAAAAATTAAA